>Ga0209381_1000379_pt1 | contig 113262 bp, 85 predicted proteins | sample DewCreD2012metaG_FD_184111 | JGI IMG/M metagenome (GOLD analysis project Ga0209381, IMG submission 184111) | Hot spring sediment bacterial and archeal communities from British Columbia, Canada, to study Microbial Dark Matter (Phase II) - Dewar... ...
CTGGAGGATTACCTTCAGCGGCGTCTCGCCCTGGCCCCAGGGCAGGTTGCCGCCGGCCGCGGTGCGGTCCTTCAGGTGCAGGCTGACCATGCGGTCGTGGTACTTCTCGATGACCGGGATGGGCGACTTCTTCGCGCCGGCGACGTAGTGCCCCACGTCGAAGTTGTAGCCGATGTACTGGCCGTGCTCGAGGATCGGGTCGTTCTGGTCCATCACCGGCAGATTGCCGGTGTGGTTGTGGAAGGCGACCCAGACCTTGTGCTTGTCGGCGAAGGGGGCGAGGCGCTTGGCCAGGGGCTCGGAGCGTTCGGTGGTGATGCCGATGCAGCCGAGGGCCTTGGCCGCCAGGAAGGCGAACTCGATCTGCTCGTCCGACTGGCCGAAGCCCATCTTGTGGATGTGGATGTTCACGCCGGCGTCGTTATACATCTTGCGCAGCTCGACGCACCTGGCCAGTTGCGCCTCGCGGGCGGCGTCGGGCGCCAGCCCCTGCTTGAGCCCCGCGCGCAGGTAGCCCTCGATGGGGCCGCCCATCAGCTCCACCTCGCTGAGGCCGTTCTTGAGGAGGGCCTGAAGGGTCTGCTCGGCGGTGTTCACGTGGGTGCCGCGGTAACTGTACGTGATGACGCCGATGCGCACGCCGTTGAAGACGGAGTTGGGCTTGGTCGCCGCTTCCTCGGCCGCGGGCCCGCGGCCCGGCAGCAGGGCGCCGCCCGCCACGGCGGCTGCGCTGCCGAGGAAGCCACGCCGGGTCAATGCGTTGTTCTCTCCTGTCACGCTCGTTCTCCTTTCTGGCTGCTCCACACGCACGCGGGGAATCGCGGGAGGAATCCTGGGAAGCTCAGCCGCGGGGCGCGACGGCGATGCCCTCGATCTCGACCAGGAGGTCGGGGCGGCACACGTCGGCGACCGAGAAGGTGACGGGCAGCTCGCCCAGCCGCTGGCGGCAGATGGCGCGCACCCGCTCGTAGTCGCTCTGGTGCTTGACGTAGACGCGGGCGAGGACCATGTCCTTGAGCTGGGCGCCGGCGCGGCGGACGCCCAGGCGCTCGAAGTTCGAGCGGGCGATCAGGGCCTCGATGTTGTCGAGGGTCTGGCGGGTCTGGCCCTCGACGTCGCCCACGTAGCGGGTCTCGGCGTTCACGATGCTGGCGGTGCCCGAGACGAGAATGGACACGGCCTCGGGGCCGACCACGGCCATGGCCCGCGAGAACTTGGGGCTCTTGGGGCTGTACTCCTTGCCGTAGTCGAAGGCCGAGGTTTGGAGGGGGTTCTCGAGCGGCACCAGCAGAACGTCCTCGCGCTCGGTGGCGACGGCGATGCAGGACATCATCACGTCGCGGTCGCCGGCGCCGATGCCGGTGCTGGCGGGGTAGATCGCGCCGTTCAGGCCGGCGGGCAAGTGCTTGGGGAGGAAGCGGATGTCGCCGTAGAAGTCGGTGCGGGCGCGGTTGAGCTCCTTGTAGCGCTGGGTCTCGCCCTCGGTGCCCACGATGTCGCCGAGGTAGAGCCACGTGCGCAGCACCTGGCTGTAGCTGAAGCCCTTGCTGGCCAGGGTGTCGCGCATGCGCTCGAAGGCGTTGAGCGCGCGGGGGTGGACCTTGGTCGCGTGGGTGCGCGGGGTGATGCCGGCGCAATGGGCCCAGGTGATGTCGCTGTGACGCAGAATCACCAGATGCTCGGAGACGCGCTCGATGGCGATGTCGCGCTTCTTCCGGCTGACGCCCCAGGCTTCGATCTCGAGTAGCTTGCCGCCGCAGGGGGGCTGGATGATGTAGTCGGTCGCCGGCAGGGCGTCGCAGTAGAACTCCTCGATGATCTTCTTGCAGGGCGCGATGAGCGAGTGGTCGCGGAGGAAGATGTCCTGCCGCACGATGCCGTTGCGCGCTCCCTCCTCATGCATCACGCGCGCCACCGACGTCAGGGCGCCGTAGGCCTGCTCGAAGAGGTCGGCCCCATTGCGGGGGATCCCGCTGACGAACAGGTAGCGCACGTGACAAAGGTCCGCCACCGAATAGCCGACGCCTTCCGTCGAGACCTTCCTGACCATTCGCCGGCCCTGGCCTTCGTTCTGAGACAGCGGGAGGGATAGCCGCTACACCAAGAAGATAAGCCGATTTGCCGGAGAAGTCAAGTGCGCTTGCCCACCTGCGAACCCGACGCCTCGCCGACGCGCGCGGAGCGCGCACGGCAATGGGCTGGACTCTTGCCGCGCCGCGCGGTATCATCTGCATTCGCACCGGCTCGCAGGGGGCCGCCTGGGGGACCTCCGAACGGAGGGCCGCACATGCCCGGTACGCGCCGAGGGGCCCGTTCTCTGTCCCTGATGCTGGCGCTCTTGGCCGCGACGGCGAGCGAACGCGGCCAGGGGGAACTCATGCCACAGGACAACCCGCCACCGAGTCCGCAGGCCGACGGCCACGTGAGCGGCCCGGAGACCCAGGCCGATGGCCTGGTGGTGTACCGCGTCACCTCGCCGTACCAGCAGGGCGAGACGCTCGTGCGCGTGCTGGCCCCCGCGACGCTCGAGCTGCCGGAGAGGCGCCGCGTGCTCTTCGTGCTGCCGGTCGAGGCCGGCTTGGCCACCCGCTGGGGCGACCCCGTGGGCGCGGCGCGGGCGGCCGGCGTGGCCGAGCGGCACGGCTTCGTGGCCCTGCTGCCCACGTTCTCGCACCTGCCCTGGTACTGCGACCACCCGACCGACCCGGTGCGGCGGCAGGAGAGCTACGTGCTGAAGGTGCTGGTGCCGCTGGCCGAGCGCTTGTACCCGCACGCGGCGAGCCGCCGGGCGCTCGTGGGCTACAGCAAGAGCGGGTGGGGCGCCTTCAGCCTGCTGCTGCGGAACCCCGGGACGTTCGCCGCGGCGGCCGCGTGGGACGCGCCGATGATGATGGCCCGCCCGATGTTCGGCATCGGCGAGATCGCGGGCACGCAGGAGAACTTCGAGCGCCTGCGCGTCGCGCGCCTGCTGCGCGAGCACGCCGACGCCGTGCGCGGCGCCCAGCGGCTGGTGCTGATGGGGTTCGGCAACTTCCGCGGCGATACGCAGCAGGCCCACGCGCTGATGATGCGCCTGGGCATCCCGCACCAGTTCGCCGACGGCCCCCACCGCCAGCATCACTGGGAGAGCGGGTGGCTGGAGGAGGCGGTGAAGGCCCTGCGCGAACTGCTCCCCTGAGCCGGCGGAGCGCCGCAGAAAGTGCAACGAGAAGGCCTCTTGAAAGGGCCTTCTTCGTCGAAGTCGGGCGGTCGCGCGAGCCGGCAGGCTCACAGCGAGTTGAGGTAGGCGATCAGGTCGGCCAGCTCCTCCGGCGAGAGCTTCGACGTGACGCCGTGCTTGTCTTCCTTGTTGAAGGCCGTGAAGACTTCCTCGAGGGTGGCGGCGCGGCCGTCGTGCAGGTAGGGCGCCGTGCGGTACACTTCGTTGAGTTTGGGCGTGTAGAACCGGTCGGTGGGCTTGTCGTAGGCGCCCAGCGTGCCCACGTCGTAGGCCTTCAGGTCGGTGTAGTGGGCCCCGGAGTGGCAGGTGTTGCACTTGGCCTTGCCGTCGAAGAGCTTCTTGCCGCGCTCGGCCGCGTCGCTGAGCTTGCCGTTCACCAGGAAGGGATTGGGGTCGGCCTTCAGCGACTTCAGGTAGTCGTCCACCGCCGTGGCAGTCTCCTCGGGCACGACGGCGAAGAGGATGAAGCGGAAGCCGGCGCGCACCGCCACGTCGGCCGTCTGCCGCACGCCCATGGCCATCACGGGTGCCGTGACGTGCGAGTAGACGAGCGAGCGGGTCTTCTTGTGGTTGCCCATGCCGTCGTTGAGGAGGTCCCAGCGGAGGCCGTCCATGCGGGCGTCGCTGGGGTGGCAGGTGGCGCAGCTCTGCCACTTCTGGAAGCACAGCTCGGCGTCGTGGAAGGCGATGGCGCCCTTTCGCACCTGGTCGGGCTCGGGCTGCGAGCCGACGGGGATGTTCTTGGCGAGGTTGCCGGTCTCGGTGTCCATCACGCACAGGGCGCCGCCGAAGTAGGTGGGCACGTAGAGCTGCTTGCCGTCGGGCGACAGGGCGATGCCGCGCGGCCCGCGCTCGAAGGGCCGGTCGGCCGCGTGCAGGTAGAGCAGCGTGCGGCCGCCCACAGGGAAGCGCTGGATCAGCTCGGCGAAGTACATCGCCATCAGGTCGTTGACGAGCTGGAAGCGGTACTTGGGGTCCTTCTTGACTTCGGCCCAGGGGTTGATGTTGGCCGAGCCGAGGCTCTTGGCGTACTGATCGGGCACGTTGCCCGAGAGCATCTCGACGAGGCGGCCGACGTCGATGCGGGCCACCTCGTGGCAGCCGCTGAGGCTGATCCACAGGGTCTTGCCGTCGGCGGTGAGGGCGGCGCCCCAGGGGTCGGCCGCGCCCAGGTCGATGCTGTCCAGCAGCATCGTCGCGTGCAGTTCGTCCTTCTGGAGGTCGATCACGGAGAGGGCCGAGGTGTTCATCCAGCCGCGCTCGAGCTGGGTCGTGGGCACCTGGAAGCGCGACACGCCGTGCAGCACGTAGGCCCACTTGCCGTCGGGCGAGATGCACACGGTGCGGCCGTTGGTCGAGCCGCCGGGCAGCTTGATGGTCGAGCCGGTCTTGCCGTCCTTGGCGTCGAAGAGGCTCACCGACATGGCGGTGGAGCTCTCGGTGGCCGGGCCGGTGGCGAGGGCGTTGCTCACCACCACGCGGGCCTCGTCGGGCGTCACGGCGGCGAACATCGGCTCGCGCACGCAGCGCACGCGGAACTTCTCGGCCATCTCGCCGAGATCGATCACCGACACGTTGCCCGAGCCCATGTTGCACACGAAGAGGCGGTTGGCCTTGGGCGCGAGGGCGAGGCCCGTGGGGCGGTAGCCCACGGGGATGCGCCTGGTCTCCTTGCCGCTCTCGGTCGAGAGCGCGGCCACGGCATTGGCGGTCTGGAGCGCGACGTAAAGCGTCTTGCCATCGGGCGAGAGGGCAAGCCCGGCGGGTCCGCCCGCCACCTTCCACTCGGCGGTCGGCTTGGCGGCGGCAGGGTCCACCACGACCACGCAGTCGGCCGTGTGGTCCGAAACGTACACCACCTTGCCGTCGGCCGACACGGCCGCCGCGTACGGCGAGCGGTACGTGCCCGCCCACGCCGAGGCCACGAGGCCGAGCACTCCGCACAGCAGACCCACACGAGAGGCCAGTCTTGTCACGGCGTCGTCTCCTGAATACAAGCGATACAGTCCCTCTGCCCTCCCGGCCCTGCATCCCATCCAAATACCCCAAAGTCAAATCAAATGCAAGTCCCGATGGCCCACGGCCGCCGCGGGGCCGAGGCATCACTTGAGGCGCGAGGGCACTCCCGCTATAGTGTAGTGCTGGAAGCGGAGCGAATCCGCGCGCCCGCTGCCGGCAACCGCCGGCGCCATGCCGATTCAAAGGAGCGACCATGCCCGCAGAAGCCAGCCGCCGCGCGTTTCTCGGGCGAGCCGCCGCGTCGGCCGCGGCGCTCGCCGCGCCCACGATCGTCCCTGCCTCGGTCCTCGGCCAGGCCGCGCCCAGCGGGCGCGTGCAGCTCGGTCACGTCGGCGTCGGCGGGCAGGGCAGCGGCCTGCTCGGCGGCTTCGTGGGCCTGCCCATGGCCATGAGCGTGGCCGTGTGCGACCCCGTGACGCAGCGCCGCGAGGCCGCGGCCAGCCGCGTCGAGCACGCTTACGCCGGCAAGGCCGACCGCGCGACCTTCAAGGGCTGCACGCCGCACAACGACTTCCGCGAGCTGCTGGCCCGCGCGGACGTGGACGCCGTCATCGTGGCCACGCCTGACCACTGGCACGTGCCGATCGCGCTGGCCGCAGTGAAGGCGGGCAAGGACGTCTACGTCGAGAAGCCGCTCGGCGTCAGCGTGGCGGAGGACAAGGCCCTCCGCGAGGCCGTGCACCGCTACGGCCGCATCTTCCAGTACGGCACCCAGCAGCGCTGCTTCAGCACCCACTGCGCCTTCGGCTGCGAGCTGGTGCGCAACGGCTACATCGGCGAGCTCAAGGCCGTGCACGTGGTGGCGCCCAACGGCGCCACGGGCGGCAATCCCGCGCCCCAGCCCGTGCCCGAGGGCCTCGACTACGACCTGTGGCTCGGCCCCGCCCCCTGGGCGCCCTTCTGCAACGACCGCGTGTTCGGCGTGGGCCGCTGGCACATCTACGACTACGCGCTCGGCTTCATCGCCGGCTGGGGCGCCCACCCGCTCGACATCGCCCACTGGGGCTATCCCCACATCCCCGTCGAATACCGCGGCACCGGCCTCATCCCCACCGAGGGCCTCTTCGACACCATCGTCAACTGGGATGTCCAGGGGCGCTACGCCAGCGGCGTCGAGTTCACCCTCAAGCCCGGCGGCGACCTCACCACCTTCGTGGGCACCGAGGGCTGGGTGGCCCCCTCGCGCGGCGGCATCCATGCCGAGCCGCGCTCGCTCCTCTCCGTCAAGATCAAGCCCGACGAGATTCACCTGCTCCAGGACACCCACCACTATCGCAACTTCGTCAACGCCTGCCTCACCCGCACCGCGCCGGCCAGCGACATTGATTCGGCGGTGCAGAGCGACTTCATGAGCCATCTGGGCGACATCTGCATCCGCGAAGGCCGCACGATCCGCTGGGACCCCAAAGCCGAGACCATCGTGGGCGATCCCCAGGCCGCCCGCCGTCTCACCCGCGCCATGCGCAGCCCATGGCACTTGTAAGGAGGCCGAAGGTGACAGCGAAGACTCTAGTGACGGGATTCTGTGGCGCTCTGTTGCTTGGCTCTGCCGTCGCGACGGCCGGCCAGCCGGCGGCCGGGCCGTGGGCGCAGTTCCGCGGCCCGAGGGGGCTGGCCACCAGCGCCGAGAAGGGTCTGCCGACCAGATGGGGGCCGCAGGAAGGCATCGCGTGGAAGGCCGACCTGCCCGGCGGCGGGGCCTCCACCCCCATCATCCTGGGCGACCGCATCTTCCTCACCTGCTTCAGCGGCTACGCCGTGCCCGGCGAGCCCAAGGGCGAACTCGACCAGCTCAAACGCCACGTCGTCTGCCTCAGCCGCCGCGATGGCAAAGTGCTCTGGAACAGAACCATCCCCGCCAAGATGCCCGAGCAGCCGACCATCCGCGAGCACGGCTACGCCGCCAACTCGATGTTCACCGACGGCGAGCGGGCCTATGCCTTCCTCGGCACGTCGGGCGTCTTCGCCTTCGACCTCGACGGCAAGCAGCTCTGGCAGGCCAGCGTGGGGGCGAAGACCAACGGCTGGGGCACCGCCGCCTCGCCCGTCCGCTACGGCGACCTGCTGATCGTCAACGCCAGCGTCGAGAGCGAATCGCTGATCGCCCTCGACCGGGCGACGGGCAAGGAGAAATGGCGCGCGGGCGGCATCAAGGAGTCGTGGAACACCCCCATCCTCGTGCCCGTGGGCGACAAGGTCGAGCTGGTGCTCGCCATCTTCGGCAAGGTGCTGAGCTTCGACCCCGACTCGGGCGAGCCGCTCTGGTCGAGCGCGACCGACATCCCCTGGTACATGGTCCCCAGCCTCGTGGCCGGCGACGGGGTGGTCTACTGCATCGGCGGGCGCGGCACGGGTGGCGCGCTCGCCGTCCGCTGCGGCGGGCGCGGCGACGTGACCGCCTCGCACCGCCTGTGGACGCTGAAGAAGGGCTCCAACGTCTCGTCGCCCATCCTGCACGAGGGGCACGTCTACTGGGCGCACGAGAACGAGGGCATCCTCTTCTGCGTCGAGGCGAAGACGGGGCGGGTGGTCTACGAAGAGCGGCTCGAGCGGGCCGGGCAGTTCTACGCCTCGCCCGTGCTGGCCGACGGCAAGCTCTACTACACCACGCGCGGCGGCCGCACCTATGTGGTCGCGGCCAAGCCGAGGTTCGAGCTGCTCGCCACCAACGAGCTGGGCCGCGTGGGCACCTTCAACGCCAGCCCCGCCGTGGCGAATGGCCAGCTCTTCCTGCGGGCCGATAAGACGCTGTTCTGCATCGGCGGGGCGAAGTAGCCGACGGCGCCGGCTGCGTTCACACGACTGAACGAGCGACGGTATCCGCAATGAGAGCCCTGCTATTCTCGTCGAGCCTCTTCCTGCTGCTCGGGGCCGGGTGCGCCGGCCCGGCACCGAAGTCCTCTGCCACAAAGGAGGGCGCAGTGAACGCTTGCCCCTGCCCGCTGCCGCACGGCCGGTGGGCGTCCGTGGCCGAGATGACCGACGAGTTCGAGGGCGATGCGCTCGACGCGGCGAAGTGGCACGCGACCAATCCCGGCTGGCTCGGGCGCCAGCCGGGCCTTTTCCGCGCCGAGAACGTCACCGTCAGCGACGGCAAGCTCCACATCACGATGAAGCACGAGGACGTGCCCGACGCGCCGAAGGGCTACCACACCTACACCTGCGGCGCGGTGAAGAGCAAGACGGCCGTCCGCTACGGTTACTTCGAGGTCAAGGCCCGGGCGATGAAGTCGCGCGGCTCCAGCGCCTTCTGGTTCTACCACGGCTCGCCCGAGGAGTGGACGGAGATCGACGTCTTCGAGATCGGCGGCGGCGCCCCCGGCCACGAACGCACGGTGCACATGAACGCCCACGTGTTCCACACACTGGTGAATCCCGACCGCCACTGGTCCAGCGGCGGCAAGTGGCAGAGCCCGACGCCGCTGGCGGACGGCTGGCACGTCTACGGCTTGGAATGGAACCGCGAGAAGATCATCTACTACTTCGACGGGGCGGTCGTCCGCGAGATGCTCAACACCCACTGGCATCAGCCGCTGGAGCTGAACTTCGACAGCGAGACGATGCCCGAGTGGTTCGGCCTGCCCGACGTGGCCACGCTGCCCTCGACGTTCAGCGTGGAATACGTCCGCGCCTGGCGGCGGCTCGACGGACCGCCCGACGACAGGCCGAAGACCTGCGACTTCGAGTTCCCCGCCGAGCGGGCCAAGGCCGCAAGGGACACCACCCTGACGTGGCGGCTCACGGGCGACGGCGGCACGCTGGTCGTCGTCGCCCGGTTCGACGGCAAGGGCGCCAAGAGCCTGGTGCACCTGGAGTACGGCGACGACGCCTTCTTCGCCGCCCAGACCGAGCCGCGCATCCAGAGAACGGTGACGCTGAAGGACACGGCCGGCCGCGCCGTCGCCTTCACCCTCTCGTGGGAGAAGGCGAAGGACGAGAGGCGGCGGCACGGCTACCGCCCCGACGACCTCGCCATCCGCCCGCCGGCGCCCACCACGCAAACCTGCGAGTTCGTCTCGGAAGAGGGCGAGGCGGTCAGGCTCATGCTCAACTACTGATGCACCGCTTCCGCCGGCCTCACCTGCGGCTGACCAGCAGCAGTGCCTGTCGTGGAGCCAGGGCGATGCGCCAAGGACCGCGTGGCCCGGTCTCCACAGCCAGCCCGGTCGCCGGGTTGAGCGCGGCCCAGGCGGCCGAGTCACACCCTGTCAGCGCGCCGCTGTAGGGCTGGCGGCCGACGTTGACGAGGAGGAGCATCTCCCGGCCGTCGCGGAGGAAGCGGCCGAGGACGATGCGGTCGCACGCGGGGGTCAGCCGGAAGGCGGGGCGCAACGCCTCGCACAGAGCCGCGCCGTCCAGCTTGCCCGTGTCGGCGATGACTCTCCCGCCCCGCAGGCGGAAATGCTCGACGGCCTTCACCGCCTCCGGCGAAAGCTCGACACCCTGCGGCAAGACGATTGCGTCGAAAGGCTGCTCTCCGACGGCCAGCCGGCCGTCGGAGCGGACGCGCGCCTTCGCCAGAAACTCGTGGTCAATGAGGGCGAAGGGCACTTGGCGCTGCAGCAGGGCCTGCCCGAGGCGATTGAACGAGCCGACGATGCTCTTCGCCCTGGGCGACTGGGATTCGAGCCGCAGCGGTTCGGCGACGGGGCGATACTCGGCCCACAGATCGCGCACCGGGTAGTAGAGGAGCACGCGAGGGGCGAGGCGGGCCGGCTTGAGCAGGGCGTTGAGGCGGCCGACGTAGTCGCCATAGGCCCGTGTGGCCTCGAGCGGCCGGTCGGCGATGCGGTAGTAGAGCGTGAAATCGGTCACGCCCCAGGCGGCCTGCCAGGCGGCGGTGGCCTGCATCTCGGGGAGGCCGGCAGCGCCCTGGCCGCCCTGGATCTGGCTGAAGTCGCTCACCTCGGTCATCACGCGGCGGCCGCCCGTGAGCATCGCCGCCGAGGCAGGCAGCGCCGCGGCAAGCCACCCGCCGTGGATCACGGTTTCGGGGTCCGACGAGAGCATGTCCAGGCCAGGGATGTCCATCCGGCTCAGGGCCTTCAGGTGATTGCCATCGAGGGCCGGATGGTGCATCAGCGCCTCTTCCCACAAGAGGTGGCCCGACGACGCGACGCGGTGGCGCGAGCACCAGGCCTGGATGGGCGCGAAGTAGCGCTCCGCCACGAGGTCGGCCACGAGCGCCCAGAACTGGCTCCGCACCCGCCGGGCCTCGGCGGAGTCTCCCTCGAACAGGCGGCGGCGCTGGGCGAGCAGGTCCTCGCCGTACCGCTTCTCGTACTGCTGCGGCAGGTCGTGGCCCCACGGCACGCAGGGGAGCGGCCTCGCGGCGGGGTCGAGCGGGTCAGCCACGCGCACCCGCTTGCGAGCCTCTTCGGGAATCTGGCCGAGGTTGACGGCCATCAGCGACGGCTCGTCGGTGAAGGTGGCCTGGATGGTCTTGCCGAAGTGCGGTTCCAGGCGCTTCCAGTAGGCATCGTGCGTGTGGGCGATGAACGAGCGGGTCGCGCGCTCGTCGAGCAGGTTCACGTAGCGGCGCGCGGCGTAGTAGTTGTTGCTCGCGTGGGTGAACTCGTAGGAGGGGCGGACGACGAAGGGATCGGGCCGCGAGGGGTCGAAGGCCAGCTCGGCCGCCTCGAACGCAGGGTTCTCCTTCAGAACCAGCCCGCCGGCGGCGCCGCTGGGGTAGCCGTCCTCGTCGTAAAGCCACACGACCATGCCGAGTTTCGCAGCGGCCTCGACCGTGCGGACCAGCGCCTCCCAGTGGGCCTCGGACTGCATGTACTGCTCGAAGGCTACGTTGCACACGATGCCGCCGAGGCCCACGTCGAGGTACGATTGGAGACCGCGGACCGTGACGTCGCTCGGCTTGGCGCCCTTGACCATCTGGTCCACGCCCTCCGGCGTGGCGCGGCTCGGGTCGAAGCCGTGGATGATCAGCAGCGGCCTGTCGGCGAGGGACGGACGGCTCCAGGCGTCAAGCCACTGGGGCGGCAGCGCGGGTTCCCCGGCCATCGAGAACGCTCCTGCGAGCATGAGGATGGAGAGCGGCCGCCAGGCCATCGAGTGCACTCACGCCAGGATGTCGGGATGGCGCTCCTTGAGGAACCGCACGGCCGTTCTCAGCGTCATCTCTGGGAAGGCGTTGCCGTACATGCAGAGCACCCACGGGCCGTCGCCGCCCCCTTCCTTCACCGCGCGGATGCAGGCATCCACGTCAATCTCCCCCTGGCCGATGGGCAGGTGGAGGCCGGGCACCTGAATGCCGTCGGCGATGTGGATGGCGCCCAGCGTGCCCTTGAGCGCGCGAATCATCCCCACAGGGTCGCCCCCCGTGATGACGTTCGCGTGGCAGAAGTCCAGGCAGATTCGGACGGCTTTCGAGCCTACCTCCCCGATGAGCCGCGGCGCCTTCTCGGGCGTGCTGGCGATGAGGCCGGGGTGAAGCTCGATCTGGATGGTCACCCCCTTTGGCTCGGCGATGGCGGCGCACTCCTTGAGCGTGCGCACCAGGCGGCCCCACATCTCGCGCTCGTCGGCGCCGTCGGGGCAGCGGCCCTCGGCGATGCACACGTGCGAGGCGCCCAGCGCGACGGCGAGGTCCACGTTGTGCCGGATGAAGGCCACGCTCTCGGCGCGGCCCTTGTCGGCGTCGGCGCCCAGATAGGCCCCGAAGCCGGGGTTGTTCTGAAGCGGCGCTCCGATAATGCCCTTGATCGGCAGGCCTGCGGCCTCGGCGGCCTGGCGGCACAGAGCCAGATTCTTCGGCCCGAACCGCCCGTCGAGCAGATAGGGAATGTGGGGCAGGAAGAGGTCGAGTCCGCCCGCTCCCGCCCTCTTCAGCCGCTCGAACACCCCCTCAATCGGCCCGTTGGGGAACATGTGGTTGCTGGCCAACAACACGGCCTTTCTCCTTTCTTGTTCGCCCTCCCGAAGGTTCCCATACCTTCGGGAGGATAGCCCCGATGCAGTGCGGCGCGATGCCGCCACTACCCTCCCGAACGTATTGGAACGTTCGGGAGGGGCGGCGGACGATCACGCTCTCAGGTGTTTGGCCAACGTCGCCTTCACGCGCTTCCACATCTCTTCGGAGAGGACGTGCCCCGCGCCTTCCTCGATGAAGTGGGTGAAGTTGGCCTCGGCCCCCGCGCGCTGGTAGGCGGCGGCGATGCGCACGATGCCCTCGCGGGCCTCCTCGATGGGGCTGCCGCCGTCCTTCTCGCCGAGGTTGAGGTGCAGGACGCGCGGGGCGATGAGGCCGGCGATCTCGGGCGTGTCGCCGAACTGATACCACCCCGGGATGAAGTTGGGGAAGCAGTGGAGGATGTGGGTGCGGTGGATGCCCTTGTAGGTGGGCAGGCAGCAGTTGCCGACGAGGGCCTTCAGGCGCGGCTCCCATGGGCCGACGAGCCAGGTGCACGTCGAGCCCATCGAGTGGCCATAGCAGCCGAGCTTGTCCTTCTGGACCTCGGGGCGTGTGACCAGGTAGTCTATGGCTCGACGCATGTCGAGGATGTATTTCCAGGCCAGGCACTTGCCGGCGACGACGTAGCGGAGGAACTCGAACCGCTCGTAGTTGCCGCCCTGAAGCTGCTTGTTCTGACGTTCGCCGAAGCAGAGAGCGTCGGGGCAGATGACCACGTAGCCCTCTTTGGCCAACGCCACGCCCGTGTGGTGCATGGGCATGCCCGCGAGGCCGGCCGGCTCCGCCTTGCCCAGGTGCCAGGCGCCGTTGTGCTGGTGCCACACGGCCACGGCGGGGGCGGGGCGGGCCGCGTCCACCCCGTCGGGCACGAGGAGCAGCGCGGGCACGCGGTCGCCGGGTTCGACTTCGTAGGTGACCGATTCGATGCGATAGCCGTCCTTCTTCATCGTCTCGCGGAGGATCGGCTTCAGGTCGCACGGCTCTGGCCACGGCCCGCCGAGGCAGGCGAGGAGCTTCTGGCGGAGTTGGTCGTCGGTCATCGCGGGGGTCTCCTGGGCGAAGGTGGGGCCGAGCAGCGCGTCGGCGGCGAGCAGGCCCGCGGCCGAGCGCGTCAGGAAGCGGCGGCGGGGCAATGCCGACGGTGGCGGACTGAGTGGGTCGGGCATTGGAGGCTCCCTTCGGGAACAGTAGATGTCCAATATAGGAAAACCCGCCCCGCGCGCAAGGCGGCAAGATTGGTTTGACACGCGGCGGCCTTTGCGTTAGGATCCCTCCTGTTCGAGGGGACAGGGCTGTCGGGACCATTTGCCTGCAAAGGAGGCGCGGATGGCGACGATTCGGGGTGTGCCATGGAAAGTGGCGGCGGTGGCCATGGTGGCCGCCCTGGCGTTCGTGGTCGGGTGCAGCCACCCGGCAAGCGTGGGCGACTACTTCGTGCACCGCGGGGAGGATGCCCTGGACTGCATTGACATTGGCGTGACGTGGACCGAGACGCCGTACGCATCGGTCTACGCGTGCCTGCTCGGGCTGAGCTCGATCGGCGCGGGCCACGTAGACGGCGGCTTCTTCGGCATCGGCGGCGGACGCGCCGGCGTGATGCCCCACTACCATAAGGTCTGCGGCCTGCTGCTGTGGACCTATGAGGAGCTGGGCTGGGGCGAGTTCGACATCACCAAGCCGGAGACGCTGTACCGCTGGCACAACGGCCCGATCGGCTACGCGTGCTACTTCGAGCGGAAGCCCGACTATGGCTTCTCGTGAACGAAGTATCTCCACGTAGGTTACGTGGGACTGGTGGCCAACGCGCGCTTCCTTCAGATGTTCGACCTCCTGGGCGGCTTCTTCCTCCTCGATCTCGCGGGCGACGACGGCACGGCCACGAGCGTGTGGCCCTGGCAGGCGCCGGGCACCTCGAACGAGTGCATGCGCCCTGAGATTCCCTACTGAGTCGATCTGCGGTTCCCGCACGCACGGGGGCAGGCCACAAGCCTGCCCCCGTGCCATGACAGTTTGCTGCAAGACGCTCGGTATGGTATAAAGGTGGCCGGGCGGGCGTCCGGCGTTTTCTTTCTGGACCAGAGGAGTTCGGGATGAAGCGGTGTGGCATGTGGCGTGGTGGCGTGGTGATGGTGTCAGCGGCGCTGCTCGTATCCCTCACGGGATGCGGCACGTACCTGGAGCAGCGCGGGCAGGATGCGGCGCAGATTCTTGAGATCGGCGTTACGCACACGGAGAGGCCGATGAACGCATTCTTCATGTGCGGCGTGAGCCTGGTGGGCTTCGGCGCGGCCAACCTCGAGGGCACCTTCTCGGGCATCGGCGGCAACCAGGTGGGCACCACCAAGCTCTACTACCGCAGCGTGGGCTACGGCCTGTGGACCTATGAGGAGATCGGTTGGGGCGACTACGACAAGGCCAGGCAGGAGACGCTTTACTCCTACTATGGCGGCATCGCCGGCTGGATCGAGCATTTCGCGCGTCGGCCCGGCTACGCCCCCGGCTGCAACCACTTCATCCACTTCGGCCACAGCGGCGTTGTGCTCAACCTCCGCTACCTCGAGATTCTGGACTTCCTGCTCGGCTGGACGACTCTCGACCTCTGCGGCGACGACAACGAGGTGCTCGGCCACTGGCCGTGGCAGGGCCCGGGCGCGCGGAACCTGCCCCCGCGCCACGACTTCGGCGACAGGCCGGCCGCCGCGCCCGCCGCGATGCCGGCCCAATAGGCCCGGCCATCGCGCTTTCGCGAGCCAGAACCACACAGGTGCCGCGTACCTGTTGAGTACGCGGCACCTGTTCATTGGTTGGCGGGGCGGTGTCACTTTGCCGCCGGCGCTTCGGCCGGGGCCTCGGCCTTCGGGGGCTGGGCGTTGTAGTAGTCGGCCAGCTCCTTGAGCACCCGCTTGTTGTGTTTGCGCCACGAGCACACGGGAATGTAGTGGAACCGCCCGTCGGGCGGGTCGAAGTACACGTGCACGCTCGGGCAGCGCTCGAGCCGCTCGGTTTCGAGGATCGGGTCGTCTTCGAGCGGCAGGATGATCACGCGCAGGGCGCTCTGCACGGTCATGTGCTTCAGGCGCGTCTTGCTGAAGCTGCCGAAGGGCGCGCGGGCGAGCGTGGCGAGTGCGTGCCAGAGCTTGCCGAGGCCCTTGCCCTTGAAGGCCCGGCCGAAGACGAAGTGGCGCCTCACCACCCGCATCAGGCCGAAGAGCGCGGCCATCCGCGCCAGCCCGACCGCGCGGCCGAACCGCCCGAGCGCGCTCTTCGCCCAGCGCTCGTCGCGGGCCGTCAGGCGCTTCTCCAGCAACAGCAGGTCGTCGGCAAACTGCGGCAGCGACGTGCGCAGGTAGTGGTCGATCGGCAGGTACTTCTCGCCGTCCGAGACGAGCAGGTAGAAGCTCTCGCAGTTCGGGTGGGTGCCGTAGTAGGGCAGGGCCTCGCGGCCCAGGTACTTCGAGATCGTCTTGAAGTGGCTCGCCACGCCGAGCGAGAGGAACTTGACCTTGTAGCCGGGGAAGCAGTCAGCCAGCAACTGCTCCACGTCCTCGGTCGTCATCCGTTCGGGCTGGTACTCGAACTCCTGCTCGTGCCAGGTCTGGACGAGGGGCATGAGGTACACGCCGTGCAGGATGCGGCGCTGGTCGTGGTAGAAGCGCAGCAGTTCGGGCAGGTCCTTGTGGTTGAGGCCCCAGGCGAGGCAGGTGACGTAGCTGACGCGCGCCCGCGGCATCTTGTTGAGGTTTTCGATGGCCCGCTTCTTCATCTCGAGCACCTTGGCGCTGCCGCGGAGCTTGTCGTAGCAGGTGGGCCTGCCGCCGTCGTAGGAGACGAGCAGGTGCGCGCGGCTCTCGACGATCTGGCGGCAATACTCCTCGTTGGCCAGACGCAGGCCGTTGGTGAGCACGCGCGTTCGCAGGCCGTACTTGCGGGCCAGGGCCACGATCTCGGGGAGGTCGTTGCGCACAGTCGGCTCGCCGCCGAAGAGGGCGATCGTGGGCAGCGGCTCGAAGATCGAGAGATGCTGGAAAATCCGCTCGAAGTGCTCGAGCGGCGGGTCGAACTCGAAGCCGTGCCAGGCCACGCCATCGGCGCACATTGGGCAGTTCAGGTTGCAGCGGTTCGTCACGTCCACGAAAGCATAGGTGGGCGAACGATGGTGCGCGCAGTCCACGCACTCCACCTGGCAGCCCTGGTACTCGAAGCCGGGGTCCTGGTTGCGCTTGGTCAGGTGGCGGTCGGCGCTCGACGAGAGGTAGGTTTCGTTTGCCCCGCACTTCGGGCAGTCCTTGACGAGATACACCTTGCCGTCGCGCACCGAGCGCGTCGTGGGCACGAGGTCGCCGCACTTGTCGCAATACGACTTGTTCACCGTCGCAGGCACTCCGGAGCCGGGGGAACCGCCTTCGAACCACACCCAAGGGGCCCGTATTGTACATGCACCGCCGCGGAGGGTCAAACCCGCGGCCGGCATTAGAGGCGGGGGTCATGGAGGTGGAAGGCGCCGTCGGCGTACTCGAGCCAGGAGGGGCCTGGACGCCAGGGGCCGACGGCCAGGAGCCGACAGCCCGGGCGGTTCAGTTCCTTGGTGTAGTCGTGCGCCCAGTGGTTGTGGCCGCAGACCACGACGTCGGCCCCTGTCTCGAAGAGCGGCAGGAAGGCGGCGGGGTCATAGCGCTGCGCGTCCTCGGGGTCGCTGCGGTGGCCAACGACCCGGCGCCACCAGCGCAATACGCCGGCCACGCTCATGCAGGCCCAGAGGGGCGAGACCCTGGCGAGCCAGCACGTGAAGCGCCCCTGGATGAAGCGCAGGAACTGGCGCGAGAGCCAGGGGTCGGGGAAACGCAGGTGGCCGTGGACGAGGCAGAAGCTCAGCCCGTCGTGCTCGAAGGTGTGCTGGAGGCCCAGGCTTTCGAGGCCGTGGGGCGCGAGGGCGGCGGCGTCGAGCAGGTAGTCGCGGTTGCCGCCGAGGATGCGCACGGGCGGCCCGCCGCGCGCGGCAGCGCCGAGTTGCTCGATGATCCGCCCCCAGGCCGGGCGCCGGAGCTGGCGGGCGCCCACCCAGAAGTCCACCAGGTCGCCGATGACGTAGAAAGCGAGGGCCTCATCGCGGTGGCCGCGCAGGAATGCCGCGAGGGCGTCGAGCCGCTCGGGGTGCTCGGGGCACAGGTGCACGTCAGCGAGGAAGAACAGCTTCTTGGCCACGGGTCACATGCGGTGGATCAGCTCGCTGAGGAGCTTGTACAGGTAGCCGAAGAAGCCGAAGACGCCCAGGAGCACGATGATGATCGAGGCGCCGACGGTCCACTGCACGACCTTGTTCGAGAAGAAGCGCCTGCCATAGTAAACGATTTCACTCGTGCCAAGCAGCTCCTCGCGGAGAATCTGGAGCTCGCCCAGCTTGGCGTTCATCCCCGTGTTGTTGCTCCGCCAGTCGTTCTCGAACTTGCGACGCTGCATGTCCGACAGCTCGCGCACCGCGCGCGCATCGGGCACGTTGGTCACCATATCCAGCACGCCGCAGCCCGGGTCGCTCTTGAGGCCCACGCGCGTGGCGATGGGCGAGTAGATGCGGGCGAACGTGGTGGCCATCTCCGCGTAATCGTGCTCCTCCTTGGGCGTCGCCTCGCCAGGCTTCTGGATCTTCCGGTACAGCGTGAAGAAGCGCTTCCACTGGTTGACCAGTTGTTCGAGCTGCTGAAGCTTGAACTCGAGTTCCTCGTCTACCACAGTGTTCTCCTGAAACGAGGGCCGCGCGATGTCATTAGACCACGCCCGGCAGGCGGAGTCAAGCGCCTCAGCGCCCGAGCGACACGAAGACGTCGTACAGGGCATGCGTGTAGACCACGATGCCCAGGCCGCGGTAGATGTAGAGGCCCGCAAACAGCACGCCCATGCCGAAGCGATAGGCCAGCAGGCCCGCCTCGAGCGGGTCGCCATACGGGCCAATGTGGTGGCACGCGGCGAAGGCCAGCGACGAGACGACGATGCTCACCCCCGCCACCCAGCCGGGGGGCAGGCCGCTCCAGAGCTTGAGCCCATAATAGAGGGCGCCCATCAGCACCACGCGGAAGAGCGCCTCCTCGTACACGCCCGCACCCACCGAGAGCACCACGTCGCGGGCGATGTGGCGGCCCGGCCCCAGCGTGCCCATGACCAACAGGCGGCGCGCCACGGCCCCGCACACCAGCCCCATCGCGCAGGCGTACACAACGCTCTCCACCAGCATCAGGCCGTAGAGCTCGGCATCCACCCGCCGCCGCTCGATGTGGCGCAGGGCCAGCCACGCCAGGGCCGCGATCACGCCGGCGAACACCGCCGGCTCGGCGGGGCCGAAGACGTGGAACACCAGCCGGATGATCCCGTGCGCCCAGTTGATCACGTCCGAGCGCAGCAGCAGAATCCCCACCTCGTAACCGAGGAGCAACGGCAGGATGAAGAGGAACCCGGTCGCGAACTCGCGCGACTCCCGCAGGTACTTGTGCACGAGCTCGGGAGCGGAAGCCGCGCCGGCCCGCTTGCTGGGCTTTGCCATGGACATCCCAGGAGCGCTCGGGGACGCCTTGTCGCGGGGAAGCGGAGAACGGCGCGTCCTCCGCGGTGCCAAGTATACCGCCCCGCGGCGACCCTGTCAACGCGCTTGATCCGCCGAAGGCAAACTGGTATCTTCTCCGTCCAGGGAAAGACTGCTATGGGACGATGCTGGATGCGAGCGGGACTCTTGGCTGCCCTCGCCCTTGCGGCGGCGGCAGCTCGGGCCGGCAGCGCGCGCGAGGACCTTCTCGCCCTCCGCGCGGGCCTGGCGGCCCAGCGCACCCTGGACCGCGCCCCCGGCTGGGCGGCCCAGGTGAGCTTCGCCCTCGCCCACAAGGACGACCCGGCGCTGGCCGCCGAAGTGCTCTACGACGTGGCTCTCTCGCAGCGCGAGGCCGACCGCTCGACCGTGGCCAGGACCCTCGAGCAACTGCTCGATGCTTTCCCCAACGCGCAGCCGTGGGCGGGGCTGGCCACCTACGAGCTGGCCCGGGCCTACGCCGAGCGCTCATCCACCCAGCCCAAAGCCGTCGAACTCTACGAACGGTTCCTCAAGCTGTCCGCGGCCGACCCCGTGCGGCGGGCCGAGGCCTCCATCGCCCTCGCGCGCCTGCACCAGGCGACGTCGAAGCCGGCCCTCGCCCTGGCCGCGTACCGGGCCTTCGTCGAGCAGTTCCCGGACCGGCCGCGCCTGTGCGCCGAAGCCCTGGCCTCGAGCGGCCTGGCCCTCATCGAGCTCAAGCAGCCCAAGGAGGCCCTCCCCATCTGCGAACGCCTGGCCAAAGAGTACCCCTGGGAGGGCGAAGCGCGCCGTGGCCTGCTGCTGGCCATCGCCCAGGCCTTCCGCACCGCCGAGGACACCGAGAACGCCGTCCCCGCCTATGAGAAGCTGCTCCAGGAGCTGCCCCGAGCCGACGCGCGGCGCTCGCAGGCCTACATGGGGCTGGCCATGCTCTACATCCAGAAGGGCGAGAGCCAGAAGGCGGCCGACATCTACCGCCGCCTGGCCGCCGACCGCACGCTGGGCGCCTCGTACCGGGCGTCGGCCTATCGCCAGCTCTTCGACCTCCAGCGCCGCGTGGGCGAGCAGGCCGGCGTCATCCGCCTCGCCTACGACATCATCGCTGCCCAGCCCAGCGGCATCATCCAGTCGGGCAACGTCCTGGGCGAACTCGTGGACGCCTTCGTGAGCGAGGGGCGGGTGGACGAGGCGCTGGCCATGGCCAAGGCCCAGTGCCGCCTGGCCTACCTCACCGCCGCGACCCATGGCTACGCCGCGGGCGGCGGCGGCTGGACGTCGGTCTCGCAGGACGCCATCTTCGCCGTCGTGCGCGCCCTGAAGGCCAAGGAGGGCAGCCTGTTGCCCGCCAACCGCTTCATCGCCTTCGCCGAGCACGGGCCCGAAGGGCCTGATGGCAAGCTCGGCACGGCCGATGACCTCCAGGACCCCACGGCCGCCTACCGCCTGCCCGCCGACGCCGAACGCGACAAGGTCTTCGCCGCCGCCGCCCAGCGGTTCATCAGCGACCCCTACGAACTCGGCTTCCTCTACCTGTGCTGGGACAAGCCGGCCGACGCGCTCCGCGCCTTCCGCCGGCACTACCTCGAGGCCGGCGAGGCCACGAAGCTCCAGCGCGCGGCCGTGCTCGTCGCCCAGGCCCTCCGCGCCATCGGCTGCCCGGAGGCCGATGTGGACGCGTTCTTCGACTACCAGACCTACGGCCCCAACGGGCCCGACGGCAAGCCGAACACGAAGGACGACCTGAAGGACCCGATTCTGGCGCTACCCGAATGAGAGGCCTGTCGCCCACGCTCCTCCTCGCGGCCCTGCTCGCGGCGCTCCCCCGAGACGGCGCCGCGACCGAGACGCCCGACCCCCTGGCCGAGGCGAGCGCCGCCGCCTACAAGCGCCAGTATCTCGCCGCCATCGCCAAGGCCGCCACGGTGGCCTCCGAACCCAAAGAGACCGCCGAGCGGCGCGGCAAGGCCTTCGAGCTGATCGCCCAGAGCTACCTCGAGATCGGCTGCGCGGACCTGGCCATCGCCGCCTACCACCAGGCCCTCGTGGCCCTCGGGCGCGACAACCCCAGCGCGCTGCCCGCCTGGTGGCGCATCGCCGAGACCCACGCCGCACGCCAGGAGCTTCACCAGGCCATCACCCACCTCGAGAAGGCCACGGCCGAGCTCGACCTCGCCAAGCTGCCGCCCGAGGCGCGCGTGAAGCTGCTCGCCACGCTGGCCGCCTGCCGCGAGCAGGCGGGCCAGACACCCGCGGCCCTGGCCACCTACGAGCGGCTCTTCGCCCTGGCCCAGCCGGGCGACACGCTGGGCGCCTCCGTGGCCAGAGCCGCCCGCCTCTATGCCGAGATGCACCGCTTCGACAAGGCCATGGCCTGCCTCGAACGCCTCTACGGCAAGCTCGAGAACGAAACGGTGGTCGCCGAGGCCGCCAAGGCCTACCAGGAACTCGCCCAGAAGCTGCCCGCCGCCGGCCGCACCGAGGAGGCCGACGCCCTCGACCGCAAGATCCTCTCGCTCTTCGTGCGCAAGGAGCCCTCGGCCGCCCGCGCCGCCCTCCTGCGCCTGATCGGCGGCGAAGACGATGCCGCCGTGCTCAAGCTCGCCGCCACGCTCCAGGACACCGAGCTGCGCCTCCTGGCGCAGGACGAGGCCCTCGCCATCCTCACCCCCGCGGCCCTGCGCCTCGACCGCTGCGACGAGCTCGCGCGCCTGCTCACCCGCGCCCTCCTCGCCGAGCCTTTCGACGAGACCGTGTCCTATGCCTGCTCGAAGGCCATCGTCGAGCTGCGCCTGCGCCAGGGCCGCCCCGACGACGCCGTGGCCGCCGCCTACGTGGCCTATGCCACCTGCGGCTTCGCCGCCTACGTCACCCCACAGAGCTTCAGCCGCGCGGTGGACCTCGTGGCCGACACCCTGCGGGCGCGCGACGGCCACCTCGTCTCCGGCAACGCCTTCCGGCTCTACCAGGTCCACGGACCCGCCGGCCCCGACAAGAAGCCCGGCACGCCCGACGACCTGCCGAACCCGCTCGCGGCCCTGGCCCCCAAGGCCGACCCCGAGCTCGACAAGCTCCTCGAAGCCGCCATCGCGGCGCGGCCCGCCTCCGTGGCCGGCCACCGCGCCCGCGGCTGGGCCTACCTCGTCTGGGGCAAGCCGAAGCAGGCGCTCGCGGAATTCAAGCGCGCCTTCGCCCTCTGCTCGCTCGAGACCACCGAGCTCACCCGCGCCGCGCAGGATATCGCCCTCGGGCTCAAGGCGCTCCACGCCACGCCCGTGGGCATGGAAGCCTTCGCCGAGTTCCAGCGCTACGGCCCCAACGGGCCCGACGGCAAGCCGAAGACCGCCGACGACCTCACCGATCCGCTGGCGGGCCTCTGACGGCCATTTTCGGCGAGGAGACCGCCCATCCGCAACTGGCTGCCGGCAACCTGCACCGTTCTCTGCGTCGCGGCGCACGCCGCACGCGCCGACGTGGCGGCCGACCTGGGCGCCGCCGAGGCGGCTCTGGCGCGCCGCGACCCTGCCGCCGAAGCCGCCTTCCGCAAGGCATTCGAGGCCGCCGACGCCACCGCCGAGCAGCGCGCCCGCGCCCTCGACGGCCTCGTGGCCGCCGCGATCGAGGGGGGACGCGCGGGGGCGCTGGCCGCCGACCTCGAGCAGCGGCGGGCCGCCGCGCCCAGGGACCAGCAGGCCGCGCTCCTGGCCGCATGGGTGCGCTCCTGCAAGGCGCGCGACGGCCACCTCCACGCCATCCTGCCCACGCTCGAGAAGGACACCCAGGCGGCCGCCCCCTCGGCCCGGCGCCTGCTCCAGGAGGTCCAGGCCGGCACCGCGCAGATGGAGCGCAGCGTGAAGCGCCTCGGCGCCGAACTCGCCCTCGCCGCCGAGCAGCAGGCCCGCGAGGCGGCGAGGCCCAAGGGGCTCTCGCGCCTCACACGGCCCGCCGCGGTCCCGGGCGTCGGCCCGCCCGGCCGCCCCGACTATGCGGCGCAGGTGCAGACTTCCGCGCCCCCGCCCCGCCAACGCCTTCGGGCGCCGGCGGAGATGCCGCGCGTGCCCATGCCCCAGGTGCCGCGCGCCCGCCACGACGCGCCACAGGCCGTCACCAAGCCGCCGCCCTGGCCGCGGCCCACCGCGGCGCGCCTCGCGGCCGCGTTCTTCACCCAGGCCTACCAGAAGGCCACCGAGCTGGCCGGCGAGGGCCTCGTCGAGAGCGCCAAGGCCGAGTACGCCACCCTCATGCAGCTCTTCCCCGACACCCCGCAGGCCCAGCAGGCCGCCCGGTACGCCCTGGGCCTCTTTCAGCGCGAGCGCGTGCTCGCCCAGGGCGGCGACCCCCTGGGCGCGTACCTCCAGTGGATCCGCGCCGTCCTCGGGCCCAAAGGCTCCGACTACGCCGAGCACCTGGGCTTCCGCAGCCTCGCCGCCGACGCCGACCCCGCCGTCCTGGCCCGTGAGGCCGAGGAGTTTGTGAAGCGCTACCCCGACTCGAAGTATGGCCCGAGCGTGCGGCTCCAGCTCGCCGTGGCGCTGGACCGCACGGGCGCCACGCCGCGCGCCATCGAGGTGCTCAAGCCGCTGGTGAGCCCGATAGACGACGAGTCGCGCGTCCGGGCCGCGCGCATTCTCGCCTGGCTCTACCTGTTCCAGGGCGAGGCGGCCGCCGCGCGCGGCGTGCTCGAGGCCCTCGCCGCTCAGACCGCCGACCCCGACGCCGCCGCCGAGGCGCGGCGCACGCTCGCGGCCATCGCCGCCAATCCCTTGCCCAAGCTCACGGTGGCCGAGGTCGTGGGCGCCGGCGACCCCGACGAGGTCTTCTCGACCCGCATCCTCGACCTCGCCGACCAGTGCCTCCAGAGGAACGACGGCGAGCGCGCCGCGGACCTCTACGAGCTCTACCTGCGCGTCGCCCGCGAGTCCCAGGGCTTCCGCGCCGTGCGCGACCGCATCCAGCGCATCAAGCGCACCGGGAGGGCCGACGAGGAATGAGCACCCGAGCACGGAGCGAGGCCCGTGGGTCGCGGATGCCGGGAGTGGCGTTCGGCCTTCTGCTGGCCGGCGTGCTTGGCGCGGCGGAGGCCCCGCCGCCCGAGCAGAAGGCGCCCGAGCCCACGCCCGCGGCGCGCGCGATGGCCGCCCTCGAAGAGCGCCTGGCCGCCCTGCGGAAGGAAGGCGCCGGCTTTGCACTGCGCGGCCGGTACGAGGCCCTGCTCACCGACGCCTCCGCCGCGGCCGAGGCCCACGCCGCCGACCCCGCGGTGGCCGCGGCGCACCTCGTCGTCGCCCGCTGCTGCGAGGCCCTCGGCAAGCACCCCGAGAAGGAGGCCGCCTTCGAGCGCTACATTGATGCCCTGCTGGCGCGATCGAGGGATGAAGCCGCCGCGGCCCTCCGCGCCGAGAGCGACGCCCTGGTGGCGCGCCGCGAGTTGTTCGCCGCCACCAAGCTGCTGCGCCTGATGCTCGCCAGGTTCCCCGACGGCCCGCAGGCCGCCTGGGCCCTCTATCGTCTGGGCACCTGCCACTTGCTCATGGACCGCTTCGAGGACGCGGCGGCCGCCTTCGGCGAGGTGCTGACGCGCTGGCCCGAAGGCCCCGCGGCCACCCAGGCCCGCCTGCGCCTGGCCCGGGCCTACCTGGCCCAGAGCAGATACCCCGAGGCGATCGCCATGCTCGAGGCCAGCCTGCCCCGGGAGGCCGACGCGCCGCTGCGCGACGCCCTGCTTTTCGATCTGGCGATGGCGCGCTACCTGTCGCGCGACTACTACGGGGCGCTCGTGGGCTTCCAGCGCCTCGTGCGCGAGGCGCCCAGCTCGCCCTATGCGCCCATCGCGCGCGCCGGCGTTGCCAAGCTGCGCAGCGACATCCTCCACCGCCTCAACGCGAGCGAAAACAAGTAATGGCCAGGCACGCCATCCTCTCCGACGTCCACGCGAACCTCGAGGCCCTGCTGGCCGTCTACCGCGACCTCGTCAAGCTCGAGGGCCTGCGCAGCGTGGTGTCGCTCGGCGACCTCGTGGGCTATGGCCCCAACCCCACCGAGGTCGTCTCCGGCCTCCACTCCCTCACGAAGAAGGGCTACACGGTCCGCTACTGCCTGGGCAACCACGACGCCGCCGCGCTCGGCCGGTTCGAGTTCATGGACCTGCGCGATCCCCGCGACCTCGAGTTCCTCGCCACCCAGGCGGGCCTCAAGGACCGCGAGGCCATTGCCCGCCAGTACCTCGACCAGAAGCAGCGCAGGTACATCCCCGTCAGCACCAACGCCAAGGTCTCCATCGCGTGGACGCGCGAGCGGCTCACCGAACCCTACCGCCAGTTCCTGCTCCAGCAGAGTCAGGACCACCTGTCGCTGGCTGGCGGCGTGCTGTGCGTGCACGCCTCGCCGCGCGACACGCTGTTCGAGTACGTCCTGGACGGCCGCCGCGCGCAGAAGGTGGTGGAGGCGCCCCTGATGGCCGGCGTGCACGTGTGTTTCCTCGGGCACACGCACATTCCCGGCGTCTGGCAGATGCCCGCCGACCAGCTCGTCCGCTTCGCGGGCAGGACCATCTGCATGCAGCCGCCGCGGCTCGTGCCGGGCCCGCGCGTGCAGCTCACGCCCGACGCGCGGATCAGCCTGGTCAACGTGGGCTCCGTAGGCCAGTCGCGCGACGGCGACGCCCGGGCCTGCTACGTCGTCTACGACGAGGAGGCGGAGACGGTGGAGTTCCGCCGCGTGCCCTACGACGTGGCGGCCACCCGCCAGAAGATCCTCGACAGCGGCCTGCCGGCCGGCCTGGCCGAGCGCCTGGGCGCGGCCAACGCCGAGCGGAGCGTCGCCGAGGCCGAGCGGGAGGAGTGAGCGCGGCGGCGCGTCTCACGGCAGGGGCGGCAGGTCCGGCGTCGGCGCCGCCGGGCGCGCGGGCGGCGTGGTGAGCCGAGGCTTCCAGACGACCTCGCCCAGGCCCGTGACATCCGCCTTGTCTATGATCTGCTCCGCCAGGTGCGCGTCATCCACGTCGCCGAAGTAGTTCCCGGCCGCCTGCACGGTGAGGGTGCTGGCGATGTTGATGGCCAGCTTCTGGCCCAGGATGGCGTTGCCGGTGATCGTGGGCGCGCTGCCTTCGCCGCAGAGGATGCCGGCGCCGCCGTTGCCCTCGATCCAGTTGCCCTCGATCCGCGGCGAGGCGCTCTGACGGCAGTCCACGCCGTACGGGCGGTTGCGCAGGATGAGGTTGCCCTGGATCACCCCGTCGCTCTTCTCGAGGACGATCGGGTGGTCGCCGTTGCCCTCGATGAGGTTGGCGGCGATGGTCGAGGCGGAGTCGAGCGAGCAGCGGATGCCGGCGCCGCGGTTGTCGCGGATGAGGTTGCCCTGGATGGCGGGCTGGGCGAAGCGGTTGCAGCGGATGCCGCAGCCGTGGTTGCCGGCGATCTCGTTGTCGCGGATGGCCGGCGACGAGAAGCTGTCGCAGGCTATGCCGTGGCCGGCGTTGTCGCGGATGCGGTTGCCCTCGATGGTGCCCTGGCTCTTGTCGGCCAGCCGGAGCCCGTCCCCGCCATTCTTGAGGACGAGGCAGCCGCGGATGGCCACGCTTGCCCCTTCGGCCCGGAGGCCGATCGAGTCGTTGCTCTCGATGCGGCAGAGGTCCTCGAGGCGGGGCGCGGCGCCGTCGGTGGCGTGGAGCCCTGCGTTGCCGTTGCGCGCGAGCACGCAACGGCGCAGGGCGGGCGACGCGGCGGCGCAGGCCACGCCCACCCGCTGGTGCTCGATGAGGCAGTGCTCGAGGCGGCAGCGCTCGTCGTCGCTCGAATCGGCGAAGAGAATGCCCTCGCCGTCGAAGGGGGTGGGGTCGTTGGCGACGGCGCTCGTGAAGCGGATGGGGGCCTCCGGCGTGCCGGCCGCGACGAGGGCGCCTTCCACCACGAGCCGCGCGCCGAGCAGAAGCTGCACGGTGCAGCCCGCCTCGATGGTGAGCGTGGCGCCGCGCTTCACGGTCGTCGCGCCCGTCAGCACGAGGGGGCTGCGGGCCTTCGTCCAGGTCGTGTCGGCGGCGAGGTCGCCCTCGAAATGGGCGCGGCTCTCCTTGCCTTCGGCCACCGCCTTGCGAAACGCGGCGGGGCCGCGGGCGATGCCCTTGGCCGCTTCGGCTTCCGCGATGCGCGCCAGCTCCTCGGTGCAGGCTTTCTGGAGCTCGGGCGCGTCGCGCCGCAACCGCTCGGCCAGGCACCGCGCGTCGGTGAGGCGCCCGGCCTGGCGGAGCGCGGCCGCCTGATGGTAGCGGACGGTGCTCCGCATGGCGTCGAGCTCGGGAAACCGTTTGACCATCTCCTCGCCCCAGGCCAGAAGAGCGCCCGGGTCCTTGCCGGCGGCGAGCTTCTGGGCGTGCCCCTCGACCGCCTTGCGCACGCCCTCGAGCGCCGCGGGCTTCTCGGGGTAGTCGCGCGCGGTCAGGGGGCTGAGCGTGGCGATGGCGCGCAGGTAGTCGCCGGCCTCGAGGTCCAAGAGGCCCAGTTCGAGGCGCGCCTTGAGCTGGAGCGCCGGCAGATGGTCGTCGTCGCCGAGCACCTCCTGGAGGTCGCGGCGTGCGGCCGCGGGGTTGCTCTTGCCCAGGAGCCGGGCGCGCTCGATGTAGGCGCGGGTGCGGCGCGGCCCCTCTTGCCCGGCGATGACGTCGTCCAGGAGCGCGATAGCGCCCGGCGCGTCGCCGCCCTTGGCGAGGAGCTCGGCCAGGATGAGGCGGGCCTCGAAGGCCTCCGGGCTGCTGGGGGCCGCGGCGATCAGCGCCCGCAGGCGTCGCGCTGCCTCGTCGGGCGCGTCCTTGAGCATGGCGCGCGCTTCGGCCAGCGTGCGCAGGCCCTCCACGGCCCCGTCGCTCTGCCGCAGCCTGTCCTCGAACTCCGGCGGCATCGGCATCCGCCTGGCGTTCTGGAGGTAGAATCGGATGGAGACGCCCGCCGCGACGGCCAGGATGGCCAGGACCAGCAGCGACAGGAGTGACCTCACGCGCTTGCCCACGAGATGCTCCTTAATGCTCACTTGCGTTTGAACTGACGCTCGAGATCCCCCAGGGAGAAGACCAGCGCGGTCGGGCGCCCGTGGGGGCACGTTTCGGCCCGCGGCCCCAGGGCGGCCCGGCGGGCCAACAAGGCGGCCGCCTCGCTCGCACGGAGCGGGTCGCCCGCTTTCAGCGCGGCCTTGCAGGCGAGCGCGCGGGCCAGGCGTCGCCGGTGGCGCTCGACCGCCGAGACGCCGGGGCCGCCTTCCCTGTCCTCCTCGGCCATCTCGGCCAGCAGGTCGTGGACGAGTTGGCCCACGTCGAGGTCGCGCACGAGCCGAGGCACGGCACGCACGGTCAGCGCATCGCCGCCGAAGGGTTCGGCCTCGAGGCCCAGCGCGCGCAGCGGCTCGAGCGCCTCGGCGGCGAGGGCCGCCTCGGCGGCGCTCAGGGTCACGACCTCGGGCATCAGCAGGCGCTGGGCCTCGACCTTCGCCTCCGCGCTCCGCTGCACCAGCTCCTCGTACAGCACGCGCTCGTGGAGCGCGTGCTGGTCGGTCACGCGGAAGCCCTCGGGCGTCTCCTCGACGAGGTACGTGCCGTGGAGCTGGAGGAAGGCGGGCGGCGCGCCTGGCGCGGCAAAGGGGTCGGCCGGCGCCGGCAGGGTGCGGGGCCGCGTGCGCGCGTCGTCGAGGTGCTCGGGGGCCGCGGCAAAGGGCAGGCGCGGCGTCACCGGCGGCGGGCGCAGGGCGAACTCCTCCGCGGCGCGCGCGGGCGCCGACCGGCGCACGTGGTCCCACGACGGCGGCACCGGCTCGCTCGGGCGCAGCGGCGGGGCCAGGTCGGCCGCGGCCAGCGCGGCCCGCATCGCGCCCAGCACGCTCGCGAACACGCGCCGGCCCTGGCGGAAGCGCACCTCGATCTTCGTCGGGTGCACGTTGAAATCGGCCTCGCGCGGGTCAATCTGAAGGAACAGGAAGAGGGCGGGGTAGCGCCCGCGCGGCAGCAGCCCTTCGTAGGCCTGGCGAATGGCGCTGGAGAGGGCCTTGTCGCGCACGTAGCGGCGGTTGAGGAAGAGAAACTGCATGCCGGTGGACGCCCGCGCGTGGTCGGGCGGCGCGAGGAGGCCCTCGATAGCGAGCGGCCCATCGCCGCCCGACACGGGCAGCAGCGCCCCGGCCAGGTCGGCCCCCGCGAACGCGGCGATCCGCTCGCGGCGGCTGCTCGTGGGCGGGGCGTTGAGCAGCCTCTTGCTGTCGTTGGAGACCACGAAGTGGATCTGCTCGTGCGGCAGGGCGATTCGGGTCACCATGTCCATCACGTGCCCGAGCTCGGTGCGGGCCGAGCGCAGGAACTTCTGCCGTGCGGGCGTGTTGTAGAAGAGGTTGCGAACCTCCACCGTGGTGCCCTGGGGCGCCCCGGCCGCTTTCGGCTCGGTGCGCTGGCCGCCGGCTACTTCGATCTCGGTGCCTGCCGCGGCGTCGCGCTGGCGCGACACCAGGCGCACCTGGGCCACCGAGCCGATGCTCGGCAGGGCCTCGCCCCGGAAGCCCAGGGTGGTGATGAAGAACAGGTCGTCCGACGTCCGCAGCTTGCTCGTGGCGTGCCGCCCGAAGCACTTCACTACATCCTCGGCGTCCATCCCGCTGCCGTCGTCGGTCACCCGCACCAGCTTGCGGCCGCCGTCTTCGAGCTGAATCTCGATGCGGGTGGCGCCGGCATCGATGGCGTTCTCGACCAGTTCCTTGACCACGGAGGCCGGTCGCTCGATCACCTCGCCGGCGGCGATCTTGTTGGCCACGAGATCGGGCAGTTCCCGGATCATGCCCATGCGGCATCTCCTCCTGGAACGGATTCGCCGCGGGCGGCCGCGGCGTGACTCTTCCAAGGGGCTGAACGTGCGGCGCAGGGTGGGGGGCCGGCCGGCTCAGCCTAGCTCGGCGGCGGGCCCATCCCCCTGCACCACCTGGCCGATGACCGCGGCGCATTCCCCTGCGCGGCGAATCCGCCGGACGGCGGCGTCGGCGTAGAACGGCGCGACAATCGCCACCAGGCCCACCCCCAGGTTGAAGGTGCGCCGCATCTCGTCGTCGCCCAGGCCCCCGAGCCGCTGCACCACGCGGAAGATGGGCTGGCTCGGCAGGGCGGCCCGCTCGAGGCGCGCCACGCAACGGCGGCCCATCGCGCGCGCGAGGCCGGGCAGCAGGCCGCCGTTGCCCACGTGGGCCAGGCCGTGCACGACCCCCTTCACGCGGTAGCGTTCGAGCACGGCGCGGACGGCTTTCACGTAGATCCGCGCGGGGCGCAGCAGCTCCGCGCGCAAGGGGCGCCCCAGCTCGGGCAGTACCTCGTCGAGCTGCGCCCGCCGCGTCCCCAGCAGCGTCTGGCGCACCCACTCGTCCCCGCTCCCGTGCAGCCCCGCCGACTCGATGCCCACCACCACATCGCCGGGCCGCACCTTCTGCGGCCCGTGGAGCAGGCGCTCGCGTTCGACCATGCCCACCACGAAGCCCGTCAGATCGTAGGGGCCGGGCGCACAGGCGCCGGGGCGCGAGTCGGCCGTGCCGCCCAGCAGGGCGCAGTCGGCCTGCCGGCAACCCGCGGCGACGCCGCGAAGGACCTGGAGCGCGAGCGCGGGATCGGGCTCGCCCGTCGCGAGCCGGTGGACGAGGAACAGCGGCAGGGCGCCTCGCGCGAGCACTTCGTTCACGCAGGCCGCCACGAGGCTCAGCCCCACGGACTCGTGTTCGGCCGGGTCCCGTGCGAGTTGCGGCTTGGGGCCCACGCCGCCAATGCCGGCCGCGAGCACGGGGTTGCGGCAACGCCGGGCGAAGAGCCCCACCTGGCCCGGCATCGAGTAGAGGGCCGCCGCGCCCCCCTCGCCCTCGAGCACCGCCGGCCCATAGGTCGAGCGAAGCTGCCGGAGCACCTCCGCCTGGAACGGCCCTCCGCCGGCGCCATCGCCCAGCCCTGAACCCATCGCCGAGTCTCCCGCAAGGCCGCAACTGCCCGGGGCATTGCCCGCGCGCGTCCGCCGTCCGGCCCGAGTGTAACGCAACCGCGCCCCCCTTGTCAACCGCCGCCCTGGCGGCCCGCAGCGGTTTGACTCTGGGGCGCGCGGCTGTTAGAATCCCGGCGGCGCTCCGCCTTCCCAGCATCCAAGGGGGGAGTGGCATGGCCCAGCTCAGCGTCGTCGTGCCCGTCTACAACGAGGAGCGGGCCGTCGCGGCGGTCCTCACCGATCTCGACGCGGCGTTGCGTCGCGCCCCGGAGGTCGAGGCCTTCGAGATTCTGGTGGTGGACGACGGCTCGACCGACGGTACGGCCCGCGCCGTGCGGGCCGCCGCGGAGGGCCGCCCCGCCGTCCGCCTGCTCGCGCGCGACCGCAACCGCGGCTACGGCTCGGCCCTCAAGCACGGCGTCCGGCACGCGGCCTACGACCTGATCGCCATCGTGGACGGCGACGGGTCCTACCCCGCCGAGCAATTGCCCGAGCTGCTTCGCGCGATGGGCGATGCGGCCATGGTGGTGGGCGCGCGCACGCGGGCCGGCGCCGTGCCCCTGCTGCGCCGCCCGGCCAAGTGGCTCCTCACCCGGCTCGCGAGCTATCTGGCCGACGAGAGGATCCCCGACCTCAATTCGGGCCTGCGCATTTTCCGCCGCGACGTCTACCGCCGCCACGAGAACCTGCTGCCCCGTCGGTTCTCCTTCACCACCACGCTCACGCTGGCCGTGCTGTGCGACGACTTGCCCGTGGTCTTCGTGCCCATCGAGTACCGCCCGCGCGTGGGCCGCTCGAAGATCCGCCCGCTGCGCGACACGCTCAATTTCCTGCTCCTCATCACCCGCACCATCACTCACTTCCGGCCGCTCAAGGTCCTCGGCCCGCTCGCGGCCGCGACCTTTCTGGCCGGCGCCCTCAAGGGCGCCTGGGACCTCCTTTGGCCCAGCGACCCCGCGGTCGGGCCCAACCTCAAGACCTCGGACCTCCTGCTCCTGGTGGCCGGGGTGCAGCTCTTTGCGCTGGCGATGCTGGCCGATCTTGTGGCGAAGCGGCGGTGAGCGGCGGGCGCCCCCTTCGGGGGCCGATGGCCGCCGCGGCAAGCTCAGAGACCCGGGAGGCCGAGGGGCACGTTCATCTTCGCCTGCAATGCGTCGCGAATCGTCTTCCAGCCCTCCTCGGTGATCGTCCATTCCGCGCCAATCAGCCTGACTTGCACGTTGGCAAACTCGTAGACATCCGCCGTCCCGATGTTGAGCAGCCGGTAGCTCAGGATGGTCCCCGTGACGTCCGTCTCGCGGTTCACGGTGAACACATCGGCCTGCTCGGGCTTGAGCTCCCGGAAGAAGAAGGTGATACTCGTCGGCATGCCATTGGCGTCCAGCTGTTGGAACCGGATGTCGGTCTTCTGCAACGACTTGACCGACACGGGCCCCAGGGGCAGTTCCTTGGCGGCGGCCGGCGCCTCGACCCGGGGGCTTGTGAGGTCGCCCAGCCACTGGCGCAGCTTGCCCGACCGCATCAGCACCGCGTAGAGCACGAACACGCCCATCAGGACGAGCGGCACGGCCACGCAGATCGCCAGGACCACGTATCTCCTGTTCTCCTCGCGGCGCTCGAGCCGCTCGCTCATATCCACGTACCAGTCAACATCTTCCTTGGCCCTGGGCATTCACAGACTCCCTGGGAACAGGGTGTTGTACGGCCCACCTGACCAGAGCTTGTACGCGGCCGACAGCCGCTCCCATTGTATGCCTGGCGCCAGGCAATGTCAACCCAAAGGGCAACAGCCGGCGGGGGCCGGGATTGCTCGAAGATCTCACACCGCCGTGCGCCGCGGCGGGAGCCTTTGGGAGTGCGGCGCGGAGCGCCGCCCTGGACGAGGCCGGCGCGGGCCTCGTGCCGTGCGCGGTCCACGTGGCTCGCGCGGGTTCAGCCCAAAGCGGTGCTCCGCACACGCACCCCGGCGGGCTGACGCATGTCCCCGGCCACCCGGCCAGGGCGGCGAGCGAAAGTGAAAAAAACAGATTTGACACCCTCCTCCCGTGGCTCGCGCGGGTTCAGCCCAAAGCGGTGCTCCGCACACGCACTCCGGCGGGCTGACGCATGTTCCCGGCCAGGGCGGCGAGCGAAAGTGAAAAAAACAGATTTGACACCCTCCTCCACACCCTCCTCCAAACAGATTTGACACCCTCCTCCCAGAAAACCTCCCGCGGGTTCCAAACCCGCGGGAGGTTGTTGGAAGTCCGGCCCATCTGTAGGCGGGACGTCCCCGTCCCGCGAGGTATCCGGGGATTCGGGTTCGCGGGATGTGGACATCCCGCCTACAGGCCGCCGGGGGCGATCCCATTTCGCTCCTTCGGGGCTCCCGCCGGCACCTGCCATTCCGGCCCGCCCCCGGCGATCGCCGTGCCGAACCGTGTGGTGCCAGGCCCCGCAGCTTCCCCACTGGCGCGCCGCGGGGCGGTATGCTAGAACAGTGCACAGACCCCCGGCAGATACCCCTGCCAGCCCTGAAGCAAAGGAGCGCCTCCATGGCGGAACAGCTCGCGTTACGCGGCGGCAAACGCACCGTGCCCGAAGGCTTCATCCGGCCCTGGCCCGAGGTCACCGAGGCCGACCGCCAGGCCGTGATGGCCGTGTTCGACTCGCCCAGGATCACCGACCAGCAGTGGGCCCAGTCGGCCGGCCTCGCCCAGGAGTGGGCCGCCTACATGGGCGTGAAGCACTGCATCCCCGTCAACAGCGGCACGGCCGCGCTGCACCTGTGCGTGGGCGGCCTGGGCATCGAGGCGGGCGACGAGGTGATCGTGCCCGCCTTCACCTTCTGGGCCTCCGCCGCCGCCGTGCTCCACCACAATGCCATCCCCGTGTTCGTGGACATTGATCCCCGCACCTACTGCATGGACCCCGCCCTCATCGAGGCGGCCATCACCGAGCGCACCCGCGCGATCATGCCCGTACACATCCACGGCATGCCGGCCGACATGGACCCCATCCTGGCCATCGCGAGGAAGCACGGCCTGGGCGTGATCGAGGACGTGGCCCAGGCCCACGGCGCGCGCTACAAGGGCCGCCTGTGCGGCTCGATGGGCGACGCCGCCGGCTACAGCACCCAGGCCTCGAAGACCCTCAGCAGCGGCTGCCAGGGCGGGCTCTTCACCACCAACGACGACGCGATCCACGACCGCGCCGCCCAGCTCCAGTACTTCGGCGAGCGGGTGACCGTGGGCCGCGAGCGGGAGGAACAGCAGTACAACGCCCACGGGCTCGGCTGGATGTACCGCGGCGACATGTTCAGCCAGGCATTCGTCCGCAGCCAGCTCAAGCGCCTCGACGCCAACAACGCCCTGCGTGTGCGCAACTGCCGCTACCTCACCGAGCACCTCCGCCGCATCCCCGGCATCGAGACGCCCTACGTGCCGCCCGAGTGCGAGCCTGTCTACTACAACTACGTCGTCGGCTTCAACCCCGCCGCGGCGGGGCTGGACGTTTCGGCCCTCACGATGCGCGAGAAGTGCCAGGAGGCGCTCAAAGCCGAGGGCGTGCCCGTGGGCCAGTGGCAGCGCCGCAGCGTGCCCGCGCAGGACGTGTTCCAGAAGCGCATCGGCTACGGCCACGGCTGCCCCTGGAGCTGCCGGCCCAACGCGCCCGTCTACCGCATCGAGGACTACCCGCGCGCCAACGACTTCGTGGACTCCCACTGCTACGTCTTCGACGTCAACCCGCCCAACGGGCTGGAGCTGATGGGCCTCTACGTCGCGGCCTTCCAGAAGGTCATGGGCAACCTCGACCAGGTGTTCGCCTGAGCCGGCCTGTCCCCGGCCACCTGGCGCAGCGTCCTGACAGGTACGTGGCCCACATCGCCCCTGGAAAACCTCTTGCGGGTTCCAAACCCGCGGGAGGTTGCGGGAGGTTGTTGGTTCCCATTTCGTTCCTTCAGAGCTCCCGCAGCCACCTGCCATTCCGGCCCGTACCCCCGCCGTGTTGGCGAGTAGCGCGGGCGTAAGCGGTTAATTGCGCGGGCGCGAAAATTTTCTTATGGAATGCGGCCGCTCCTGAACTGTCGTCGCGGCAAGCCCTTGCAGAGGTCTCTCACGCCATAAGTGCCGGGGCTACTGGCGAACCACTGGCGAGTATGCGTACCTGTGGGTGGAGGGAGAGGCGCCGAGCTTCCGGCGGCCGGGCCGTCCAAGGGCCGGGCGATGGGCCGGGAGCGCGGGGCCTGTTCCTCGTACCCCTGTGCGCTCCAGCGACCGGGAGGCCGAACGGCTAACCAACCCACGAAGACTCCCGGGGGCGCCTCGGGGCGGCTCCAGACCGTCCCGGGGAACCGCGCGGTGGGGAAAGGCGGAGCGAAGGCCAGGCTTCCAGCCCTTCGGGGGCATGAGCGGCGTCCGGAGCGAGGCCCGCGCTGTTCTTTGACAACTAACGGATTGGCCGGTGAGGTGCGAGGGGTTGCCTGGGCCGCGAGGCCGGCTATTTGGCGGCCGGCTTCCTGGCAGGCGCCTTGGTGGCCTTCTTGGGCGGCTCGGGCGGGGGCTCGGGCTTCTCGAGCGAGAGGGCCGCGGCCTGGAGGAAGTGCAGGCAGGCCTCCACGGCCACGTCCTGATTGGTGATGCTGTCTTCGCCGTCGCCGCAGATGCGCAGGCTGGCGGCGAGGGCGCCCGTGGAGCCGGCCCAGTTGGCGGCGGAGGGGCGCTCGGCGTCGCGGGTGACGCGAAGCTGGAGCATCTGGTCGCCGACGACGAAGCGGTAGCGGAGGCGGGCGTTGAGCACGCTCACGAGGCCGTGCAGGAGCGCCTGCTGGGGGGGGGAGCCGTCGCGGGCGCGCACGAAGCGGTAGCCGGCGTCGTAGTCGTCCACGCTGATCTCGAGGAAGGCGGCGGCCTTCTCCTTTTCGACCGTGTTGCGGACGACGACCGCGCCCTCCTCGCTGAAGGGCTCGCGGCCGCGGGCCTTCTTGTCGGCATGCTCGTCCCATTGATAGGCGAAGTTGCGGTCCAGCTCCACGCCGTTCTCGTTGGGGTCCTGGTTGTTGCGGTAGCCGTGAACGTTGAGGATGGGCAGGATTTTGATGCGGGTGCGCTCGAGGAGCCAGTCGATCTTCGGGTCGCTCTCGGGGTTGTCGAGGAGCACTTCGGCCAGGCGCAGGAGCGCGGTGGAGCCGAGCCAGTTTGTGCCGCGCAGGGCGCCGGCGAGGACGATCAGGGGCCGCCCCTCCTTGGCGCCCAGGGTGTAGCTGTAGATGAAGTCTTCCTTCTTCCCTGCGCCGCCCTCGAAGGCCTTGGTGATCCCGTCCTTGTGCTTCTCGGCGAGGTCGTCGAACCACTTGATCACGTCGTCGTACTCGGGCTTGCTGGGCAGGTACCGGGCGTAGCGGGGTCCGGAGCCCAGGGCTCGTGCGGCGAAGATGAGCTTGTTCTTGGCGCCGGGGTCGCGGCCGGCGCGGCCGGTCGGCGTGATGAGGTCCATCACGGCCAGACGGCCGCCGAGGTCCACCTCGAGGAGGGCGGAGTTCTTGGTGGAGTCGTCGGTGGCGAGCAGCTTTTCGGCCTGGTCGGCCTGGGGGATGCCGGCGATGTAGCGGGCCACGTAGCCCTTGCCTTTCTTGCCGTACCAGGGGATGCGCGATTCGGGGGGGAAGCCGAGGGTGAAGCCCTCCTCGCGCACGGTGCGGAGGGTGGTGGGCTCCTTGAACTTCGTCTCGTCGGCCACCTCGCCCTTGATGTGCGAGTAGGCCAGGGTGTCCACGATCACCAGGTGGCCTTCGCGGGCGAAGGGCTGGGCGATGGGGTCGCCCCCCATGAAGAAGATGCCGCCGTGCAGGATCACGATGCGCGCGGTACAGCGGGGGTCGAGGGCGATCCGGTCGCTCAGCTCGGCCACCACCAGGCGGTCGGCGAGGAGGGCCTTGAGCTCCTTGGCCTCGAGGGCGTCGCGCTCGTCGGTGAGAAGCTGCACGTAGGGCACGGGGGCGGTGACCGGCAGCAGATCGTCCTCCGCGCGGCCCGAGCCGAGGAGGAAGGCGAGGCAGGGCCAGTTGTCTTCGAACCTGGAGATTTCGGCGTAGCCGGCGAGGCGGTTGCCGCGCCGGACCTCGAAGCAGGCGCCCACGGGCACGCCGTGCTCGGCCGCGGCGTCGGCCTTCACGCGCAGGCCGACCACGGGGATGCCGTCCTTGAGCGTGCGCAGCTTGAGGGGCTCGCGGGAGGGCCCCTTGCCCTTCTGCTTCGGCGCTTCGGCGCCCGGCTCGTCGCCCTCGGCCGTGCGCCCGCGCTCCGGCGCGCCGGCGGCGGCCAGGGCCGCGAGGGCGAGAAGGACCCGCCAGACGGCGCAGCGGACTCTCATGACGAGGCCCCTCCGACCCCTGGCTTCTCGCAGGCGCCCGCGCCCAGGAGAGGCGGCGGCTTGGCGGTGAGAAAACGCGCCCCCGCCCGCGCCGCCAGCAGCGCGCCGATGCCGATCACGGCCACATCCCACAGCCGCAGGCAGAGCAGGTAGGCCATGGCCATCGCCGCGTGGGCCGCCGTGTCGTACCCCAGCAGCGCGAAGACCGCGATCAGGCCGCCGTCGAGCATCCCCACGCCGCTCGGGGTGAGCTGCACGGCCAGCAGAAGCTGCCCGGCCGCGAAGATCAGGCACAGCTCCCCCAGCCCGAGCCGCAGCCGCCCGCCGAACAGGAAGAAGGCCAGCGGCTTGGCGAACACGAGGGCGTGCGAGGCGAGCATCATCCCGAACGCTGAGAACGAGGTCCTGCCCTCCTCGCAGAAGACGCGCGAGGTCTGGTCCTCCATCTCGGCCACCCGATGCCACAGCCGCGCCACGAGGCGCCGCAGCAGGCGCACTCGGGCCGCCGCGCGCACCATCTGCGTCAAGGGCCGCCAGCGCCGCCACAGCGACACCCACAACAGGGCGCAGAACCCCAGCAGCAAGCCGGCCACCGTCACGATGGTGATCCCGCCCACCAGGTTCGGCGGCCGAAACAGCACGCTCTTGTACTCCAGGGCGGCCACCGCCGCGCTGAAGCCGAAGAGCAGCATGAAGCTCAACAGCTCCAGATACTTGCACAGCAGCACGGTGCCCGCGACCTGGGGGTACGGCAGGCCCGCCATCTTGCCCACGTAGGCCACCCGCAGCGGCTCGCCGCCCAGGTAGGTGGACGGCGTGAGGATGTTCCCCGCCTGGCCCACCGTGGTGGCCTCGACCAGGGTGCGGAAGCGCACGCGGTGCCCCACGGGGCGGTTCAGCAGCATCCAGGCGAGCGACTGAGCGACAATGAAGAGCAGCGTGAGGCCGCCCACCGACACGAACGCCGGCAGGCCCGCGAGCCGCATCTGCTTCGCCGTCTCTTCGAATCCCACGGCCCACACGATGGCGGCGAGCAGGAGAACGGTCACGGGCAGGAGAATGGCGAACCGCATCACCCCACGCATGGCTGCCCTGCCTCCGTCTCTGAGCCGTCGTTCCCCTAAGCCTACGCTCCCGCCGCCCCCATGTCAAGGCAGGGTCCCATTCCGCGCGACGCGGCTTTGATCTTCGCGCCGGCGCGCGCTATAATCCGGCCCCGCCCGAGGCGATGTCGCCCGACCCGCCCCTCGCGCCAGGAGTTGCGCCATGCGCTGTCCCGTGAGCCGGCCAGTCGTGATGTGGCGGGTCGCGGCCTGTGCCGCGGCCGTGTGGCTGGCCGCCACAAGCGTCGCGGCCGCCGGGGCCGAGGCGCCCCCCAAGCCGCCCGCCGAAGCCGCGGCGCGGGCCGAGCTGCCGCTGCCGCCCCTGCCGCCCCTGGCGCCGCCCGGCCCGCCGCCTGCCGACCCCGAGCCCTCGCTCTATCGGGCCCCCGCGGTGCTGGCCCACGGCGCCCTGCTGCTCCTGGTGGCCGAGCCTCAAGCCCCCGCGCTCAAGAGCGGTAACCCCCCCACCCTCAAGGCCCGCCCCCACGACATCGTGCAGGCGCCCACCGACCCCAAGCCGCTCGAGGGCACGATCACCGACGAGCGCGACGGGATGATCTGGTTCCGCGACACCCGCGGCATCGCGCACCCCAGGAACCCGCTGCGCATCGCCGACCTCGTGACCTTCCAGCGCCAGGCCAACACCGTGCAGCTCGTGGTCCGCGAGCGATCCCAGCAGGCGGGGCAGAACGCCGCCGCCCACCTGGCGCTCGCGCAGGACTGCCTCGATGCCGACCTGCTGCCCGAGGCCGAGGCCGAGCTCAAGCGGGCCCTCGAGCTCGACCCGCGCCATCTCGCCGCCCGCCTGAAGCTCGCCGACCTCTATCTCTCGCAGGACCAGCGCGACGCCGAGGCGGCCGTCCTGCTGGCCGCCACCGAAGGCGGCACCGATGCGCCCGAGGTGCGCGAGCGCCTCGGCCAGCGCTGCCTCGAGATGGGCCTGTTCTATCAGGCCGCCGAGCACTTCACCCGCGGCTTCCTGCTCGCGGCCAAGGCGGCCCCTGACACGGCCGTCGAGCGGGTGCCCGTGCCCGCCGACGCCGCGGCGCGGCGGCTCCTGCGCCTGGCGGCCGAGGCCCGCCTGCTGGGCGGCCGCACGCCCGAGGCCGAGGCCCTGCTCCAGCGCCTGCTCGATGCCGTCCCCGACGACCCCGCGGCCCGCAACGCCCAGGCCCTCGCCGACCTCCTCGCCGGCCGCGCCGAGGCGGCCCTGGCCGCGCTCCGCAAGGTCGTCGAGAGTCCCGCGCCGCCGGCCAGCGCGCGCAACAACCTCGGCGCGCTGCTCTTCAATGCCGGCGAGCATGAGGCGGCGCTCGCGCAATTCGAGGCCTGCCGCGCCGCCGCCCCGCATCACACGACGGCCGCGGCCAACGCGGCGCTCGCCTGCGCCGCCCTGGGCCGCGGCGACGAAGCGCGCAAGCTCCTCGACGCCATCGCGCCGCCCCCCGAACGCTCCCTGGGCTACTGGCTGGCCGCGGGCTACGTGCGCGAGCGCCTCGGCGAGTCCCAGGGCGCCATCGCCGCCTACCGGCAGGCGCGCGCCCTCGACCCCGCCTGCCGCTATGCGGCCTGCGGCCTCGGCCGGTGCCTGCTCGCGGCGGGCAATGCGCAGGGAGCTGCCGAGGCGTTCGGCGATGCCCGCCTGCTGGCGCCCGGCGACCCGCTGCCGCTGCGCGGCCTGGCGGCCTGCCACCTCGCCGCGGGCCAACTCCCCGCGGCGGCCGCGATCTTCCGCCGGTTGGCCACCGCGCCCGGCGCCGACCCGCTCGACCTCGTGCGCCTGGGCGTGCTGCGGCTGCGAGGGCAGGACGGGCGGAAGGAGGCCGCCGCCCTCTTCGACCAGGCCCTGGCGGCCCCGGGCACGCCCGACGCCTACGCGCTCGCCGCCTCCGCGTATGTGGCTTACGCGGAGGGCGACGCGACGTTGGCCGAGGAACGCCTGCGGCGCGCCGAGCGCGCGACGGACGCGCCCGACGCCGCGCACTACGCGGCCGCCGCCCTCGAGCGGCTGGCCGCCGCGCGCGGCGAGGTTGCCACCCGCGTGCCCATTGGCGCTGCCGGCGCGGCCCGGCTGCCCGAGGGCTGGACCGCCACGGGCCAGGGCAGCCCGGCGCCCGAGGTCCGCGGCAGCGAATTGCGCTTCGAGGGCGCCGCCGCGGCCGCCAACGAGCGGGCCGTCGTGTGCACCGTGCCGCTTGCCGCGCCCGCCGACCAGGGGCCGGCCCGCCCCTTCGCGCGCCTGGAGATCGGCGCCATCGCGCCGCTGACCAACGACGCCGCCGTGGGCCTCCAGCTCGGCGTCGGCCAGAGCGTCTTCCAGGTGGCGCTCCGCACCACGCGGCAGCCGCAGGTGACTCGCGGTCTCGCCTACCGCATCCTCCCGGGTGGGCAGCCGCCCACGCCCTGGGCCGACCTGCCCGGCACGGTGGCCGTCGAGCGCCTGCGCCTCGGCCTGGGCCTGAGCACCCGCGCGCAGGACGCCCTCGACGTGTTCCTCAATGGCCGAGCCGTGGGCCAGCCGATCCCCTTCGACGCCCTCAACCCGGCGCCGCAGGAGGTGGTCCTGGGCATCTTCGCCGCCGCCGAGCCGCAGCAGCAGTGCCTCTTCATCGTGCACGAGATCGAGCTGGTGTGGCGGAAGCCCTGAGCGCGGCTGGCCGCAACGAAGGGGGCAGGTGACATTCCGGCCGGCTGAAGGGTTACGGGGGCAGGAGCAGACGAGAAGCGCCCTCGAGAGGCGCCCTCCCGAACGTTCCAATACGTTCGGGAGGGTACGGTCTTGTCTACTTGTCTACCCTCCCGAAGGTATTGGAACCTTCGGGAGGGTACGGTCTTCTGCCAAGGCCGGAGGGGCACCCGTCTACCCTCACCCGTCTACCCTCCCGAAGGTGTTGGAACCTTCGGGAGGGCGCCTGCTGTGGTTCTTGTCCACTTGGTTCTGGGGCGTTGTGCTGAGCGCTGCGGCGCGTCGCCATACTCGGAGAGGAAGGGCACCCGTCTACCCTCCCGAAGGTATTGGAACCTTCGGGAGGGTACGGTCTTCTGCCAAGGCCGGAGGGGCACCCGTCTACCCTCACCCGTCTACCCTCCCGAAGGTGTTGGAACCTTCGGGAGGGCGCCTGCTGTGGTTCTTGTCCACTTGGTTCTGGGGCGTTGTGCTGAGCGCTGCGGCGCGTCGCCATGCTCGGAGAGGAAGGGCACCCGTCTACCCTCCCGAAGGTGTTGGAACCTTCGGGAGGGCGCTTGCTGCAAGCGCTGCGGCGCGTCGCCATGCTCGGAGAGGAAGGGCGCCCGTCTACCCTCCCGAAGGTGTTGGAACCTTCGGGAGGGCGCTTGCTGCAAGCGCTACGGCGCGTCGCCATACTCGGAGAGGAAGATCGGGTCCTCGGTGAGGGCGAGGGTGATGCGGCCCTCGACGGGCGCGAGGGCCGACGTGTTGCCCATCAGGTCGGTGAGCTTCAGCTCCTTCGAGGTCGTGGCGAACGCGAGGGTCGCCGCCTGGCTCTTCGGCCATGCAGCCAGAACGTTGCCCTTCTCGCCCGCGAACTCGTAGCAGATGACGTCCTTGCCCGCCTCAACGGAGCGGGCGAAGCGCTTGCGGCCGATCATCCGCACCATCGTGTTGTGGGCGGCGTAGGCCACCTTGGGCGTGTTGTCGAGGCGAATGAGGCCGAAGTTCGCCTCGTTGTACATCGGGTCCGTGCCGTCGTTCTGGAAGTCGTAGATGAAGAGCCGCTCGACGTAGGGCAGTGTGAGGGCGTGGAGGCACGTGCGCACCAGGAAGGCGCCCGACCGAGCCTCGGAGACGCCGCGCTTGTCGCGCTGAGTGGGATAGCCGAACTCGGTGAGCCAGACCTTCAGGTCGCCCACGCCATACTTCTCGAGCAGCGCCTTCAGCCGCGCCATCTCGCCCAGGAAGTCCGATTCCTCGGGCGAGCGAGGATAGCGGTAGGGGTGGACGGAAATGGCGTCCATCGCCTTTCCCCCGCCGGCCGCCAGCACGCCCTCGATGAAGCGCAGGTCGGTGCCGGCCGTGCAGACGCCGACGATGGTGGCCTTGGGGTCGGCGGCCTTGGTGGCGGGGTAAACGGCCTTCATCAGCGCCGCGTAATCCTCGACCTTGGGCTTCGGCTTCCAGAAGAAGATGTTCGGCTCGTTCCAGACCTCCCAGTGCTGGCACACCTTGCCGTAGCGGGCCATCAGCGCCTTGCAGTAGCCGAGGAAGGCCGTGACCGCCTCGGGCGAGACGGGCGCGTTGCCGCCATCGTAGAGGCCGTTGCCGTAGTCGAAGATGATGAAGGGGCGGATGCCCATCTCGGCGGCCGTGGCCATGTAGCGGTCGAAGTACTCGCCGAAGGTGTATTCGCCCTTCTTGCGCTCGACGCCGGCCCAGGAGATCTCGTCGCGAATCCAGGTCGCGCCCATTCGCTTGAGGAGGTCGAAGGTGAGCGGAATGGAGTGCTTGTGCTGGCCGAAGTGGGTGCAGACGCCGAACGGGCTTTCGGGCCACGTGGGCGCCGCCTCGGGCAGCCAGCACAGCGAATGGCGCTGCGACTGATCGCCCGCCTTGACCTCGACGAAGTGGACGCCGAAGCGCTCGACGCCCAGCGCCAGCTCGCGCTGCACGGGCTTGCCGCGCTCGACCTGCACCTTGCCCTTCCACACCTCCCGCTCCGGCTCCTCGCGGTGGTTGAGCAGGCGCACCGTGATCTCGGCCTCAGCCGGCTGGGCGAGGCCGGCCGTGAGGGTGAGCGTGCCCGCAGGCCGCTCGTCGCTGCCCCAGAAGTAGCCGTGCGGCCGCGACGGCTCGAACCGCGATTCCACGAAGTCGCCTGCCATACCTTCGCCCTTCACGGTCACGGCGTCGAAGGCCACCGTGCCCTCGGCAGGCTTCACGAGGGCGTCCAGCAGCACGCTCTGAAACGTCACGGGCGGGTCCATCGCCTTGTCGCCATCGCCGCCCCAGGCGCCGTGCGGGCCGTCGAGCCGCGTCGAGAGCACCTTCCAGCCCCGGAAGTCCACCCGCCCCAGGTCGAACTGGTGCCACTCGCCCTTGGCGTCGGTGAGGCGCACGCGGGCGAACTGGCCCGAGCCGTCGCCCCGCACGGCGACCGAGAGGGTGCGAGCCGCATTCGGCAGCCGGTGCGGCGTTGCGACCTCGACGTACTGAAGGCCGTCCTGCGGCTTGAACACGTAGCGCAATTCGGCGCACTGCTTGCCCTCGAACGGCTCGGTCGTGCTGAGGCTGATCTTGGACTGCGGTTGCACCCCCTCGCCGGCGCGGCGCGGCACGGCCGGGCCCTCATAGTCCTCGATCATCACACTCACGGTGCCCGCATTCGCCAGCCACCCGGACAGCATCAGCGCAACCGTGAGACCTGCTTTTCTGGCATTCAGCATCCTGGGATTCTCCTATGACCACACCCACCACGGCGCGGCGGCGCGCTCGCCGTAGACAAGGACGACGGCCCTGGCCTTCACGGCTGCTCCTCCTTCTCAAGCACTTGAGGGATGTGGTGCATCTCCCAGTCGCACTTGCCTTCGAGATACAGCAGCCATTGGGCGGCGGCGCTGATGAGGTGCGCGTAGCCGCCCGTGTCGGAATACTTGTCCCAGTCGTAGGTCGAACCGAGGCTCGTGGGGATGTAGCCCTTCTCGTCGAACATCGCCTCCCACGTCCGCAGCCCGCAGCCCAGCTCGCGTTCGAGCCAGGCCTTCACGTCAGCCTCCGAGCTGGTGAGGTAGGGCCGCAGGTCCTTCCGGGTCGCGTGCTGGAGCCGCTCGTCCCAGATGCCTGGATGGGCTTTGAGGGCCTGGAGTGCCCAGCCGCAGACGATCATGTTCTGGGGGCCGAAGCGGGAGCCCATGGGCTTGACGGTGCCGCGGGGTCCTTTGCGCTCGGAACGGTAGTCGGTCGGCTTGCCGTCCTTCATCTGGTAGGGGAAGAGGTCGAACTTGTTGATGCCGGGCGGCACGTCCCAGTCGTCGCAGTACATTCGGAAGAGCATCGGGTGGGTGTAGGCGTCGTAGATTGTCTTGAAGGCCAGCGGCCTGGGCAGCGTGCCGCCGGCGCGGGCGATGCCGTGGTAGTAGAGGTACTGCTGGTCGTCGGCGAAGCCGGGCAGGGAGTATGGCTTCCCCGGCTCGAAGTCGTAGAGGGCCTTGGTGTAGTGGTTGCTCGGGTTCCAGAGCGCCTTGTCGTCGGGGTCCGGCACCCGCTTCATCAGCTCGGCGCTGCCGCTCGCCAGCGCCCAGGGGGCGACGCACATGGGGATATAGCCGTGGTGCCGCATGCGGCACTCGTGCAGGTTCTTCGCGGCCTCGGCCAGCTCGGCGGCGAGTTTCTTGTCCTCATCGGCGGGCGAGTCCTTGAAGAGCAGCCAGGCGAGCTGAAGCATCACGCCGAGGTCCTGGGCCATGTGGTTCGACGAGCCGAGCGAGTACCCGTCGAGCAGGTGGTTGGGGTTCGGCTTGTTGGCGAGGTTGTCCACGCACTGGAACGCGCCGAGCGGCTTCTTGCTGTGGCGGCGCTCGTAGCTCACCGAGCCGCCGTCGTCCCAGAAGTACGGCACGAAGCCCTTCTCGCCTTCCTGGAAGAGCCATTCCTTGCCCCACCTGTGGGCGTCGGGCACTGTAGGCGGGATGTCCCCATCCCGCGTCTTTGTGGGCGGGACGTCCCCGTCCCGCGTATCGCGGCGTGTGGACACGCCGCCCACAATAGGCTTGGCCGTGAACAGCTCGTCGCTGTGGTTGAGCATCTTGAGGTAGAAGGGGAGCACCCACTGCGTCAGAAAGTCCTTGTAGAAGGCGTCGCCCGTGGTCCGATAGGCGTTGACCAGTGCGGCGGCGAACCAGGCGCCGTCGTGCATCGTGTCGAGGGCCTCCCCTTGCACGAACTGGTCGAACTGCCCTTTCCGCGTGGTGTCCATGTACTCATAGATCATCCCGCGCTGGGGTGAATCGGGGTTCTTCTTCAGGTGGTTGTCGAAGACGAACTGCGCGAGGCGCTTCATGAACGCCTTCGTCTCGTCGGCGTTCATCGGCCCCTTCTTCCAGGCCGTGGCCCAGGCGGGTCCGGGTTGAGGCGTCGGTGCGGCGCCGAGCAAGCATACGGCAAGAAGAAGAGCGTTCATTGGACACTCCTTCTACAACTGCGCTTCGAGGCGGCGGCGGCTCTCGAGGTCGAGGGCCGCGAGGTCGGGGATATCGTAGCGGTTGCCCTCGACGTCCACGATGCTCAGGCGGGTGGGCTGGTGCTCCTTGATCTGCTCGCGGACCTCGCGGGTGAGGAATTTCTGGCGGCCGCGGTCGGTCTCGACGGTCCATTCGACGAGGTCGGCCCGCGGCCGGCAGGCGAGGATGCGGTCGATGCGCGGCACGAGATAGCGGCGGCGCAGCTCGTCGCGGACCAGGTGCAGCGCGTCGTGGCTGAGGCGGGTCGCGTCCCTGAGGATGCCCACCTCCTTGCCCTTCATCTCGACGAGCGAGATCCAGCGCTCGGGCTCGGTGAGGGGGAACAGGCGCACGAGCGTCACGTCGCGCCAGTCGGCGTCGTCGGTTGTGGGCGGCGTGTCCACACGCCGCGATTCGCGGGATGGGGACATCCCGCCTACAGCATCGCGGGACGGGGACGTCCCGCCCACAATCTTCTCTGGATCGCATCGGTATTGGAGGCGCGCGCCCTGCTGGCGGAACTGGACGGCGGCGGGGTTGAGGAAGCGCAGCTCGCTCGACGTCTCGTCGGGCATGGGCAGGCTGGGGCCGCCGTCGGCCGGCTTCCCGCCGCCCCCGTGGTCGTGGAAATGGAGGGGCATGGCGCTACGTCTCCTGGATGAGTCCGAACGTGTGGGACGAGGCGCCTCCCGGCTCGTCCGGGCCTATCGGTCCTATCCGCCTTATCCGTCCCATAGGGCGGATAGGACCGATAGGACGGATAGGACAGGCAATCGGCGCCATGTTCCCTGACTCGCCCCTTCTCACCTTTCGATCTCCCTGACCTTGGAGATCTCTTGATAGGTCTTGACGAGCTTGTGGAACTCGCCCCCCTCCTTGGCCAGCAGCTCGTCGTGGGTGCCGCTCTCGACGACTTCGCCGTTCTTGAGGACCAGCAGCCGGTCGGCGTTGCGGAGGGTGGACAGGCGATGGGCGATGGCGAAGGTGGTGCGGCCCTTGACCAGGCGGCCGATGGCCTCCTGCACCTGCCTCTCGGTCTGCACGTCGAGCTGGCTGGTGGCCTCGTCGAGGATGAGGATGCGCGGGTCGTGCAGCACGGCGCGGGCGATGGCGAGGCGCTGGCGCTCCCCGGCGCTCAGGCCGCCGCCCTGCTCGCCCAGGTAGGTCTCATAGCCATCGGGCTTGCGCAGGATGAAGTCGTGGGCGTTCGCCACCTTGGCCGCCCGCACGATCTCCTCGCGGGTTGCCCCGGGCTTGGCGTACGCGATGTTCTCGGCGATGGTGCCGCTGAAGAGGAAGGTGTCCTGCGGCACCACGCCGAGCTGGGTGCGCAAGTCCTCCAGGCGGATGCGCGTGATCGGCACGCCGTCCACCAGAATCTCCCCCTCGTCGGGGCCGTAGAAGCGGCACAGGAGGTTGATCGTGGTCGTCTTCCCCGCGCCGCTGTGGCCCACGAGGCCGATCATCTCGCCCGGCTCGGCCACGAAGCTCACGTTCTTGAGCACCGGGCGGTGCGGCTCGTAGCCGAAGGTCACGCCGCGGAACTCCACGCGGCCCTTGAGGTTCGGCATCGCCACGGCGTCGGGCGGCTCCTGCACCTCGGGCTCGTTGTCGAGCACCTCGAAGACCCGCTCGGCCGCGGTGAGCGACCGGCTGCACCAGTTGAGCAGGCGCGACATCCACTGGAGCGGCTCGTAGAACATCGCCACGTACACCATGAACGCCACGAGGTCGCCCGGCGTCATGCGGCCGCCCAGCACGTCGCGCCCGCCCATGTACCACACGAGCAGCGTGCCGAGCGCGATCATCAGGCCGATGCCGGAGAAGAGCACGGACCAGACCCACTCGACCCGCACCCCGGCCGTCGCCAGGTCGGCGCTGCGGGCGTCGAAGCGCCCGATCTCGCGCGCCTGCTGCGAGAAGACCTTCACGATCCGCAGCCCGTTCAGCGTCTCGCTCAGCAGCGCGTTGAGCCGCCCCCAGCGGTGGAACATGCGGTGGATGATGTGGTGGATGCGCTTCCAGAACGTGCCCGACAGCACGGTGACGAACGGTGCGGGGATGAGGATGAGCAGCGCGAGCTTCCAGTTGATCACGAACACCATCACGCCGACGCCCACGAGGCGCAGCACGTTCACCGCCAGGTCCTGCGAGCCCCACACGAGGAAGGCCTGGAGCTGCCCCGTGTCCTGGTTCACCCGCGAGATCACGGTGCCCAGCTCGCGCTTGTCGTAGAAACGCAGCGAGAGGTACTGGAGGTGGCGGTAGAGCTGGCAGCGGACGTCGTGGGTGATGCGGTTGCCCACCCAGGCCGAGAGCCACGACTGGGCGACCCCGATGGAGGTGATGAGCAGGTGGGCGGCGAGGCCCGCGAGCACGAGCAGCCCCAGGATGCGCAGCCGCTCGGGCATCGGGCGCGGCGTGCCCCGAGGCACCAGCACGATGTCCATCAGGGGCTTCTGGAGGTAGGGGATCAGCAGCCCGATCGCCGTGGCGACGAGCGAGAGGCCCATGAGCAGCAGCGCCCAGGGCAGATGGGGCCGCAGATAGGCGATCAGGCGGCGGAGCGCCCGGCTCTTGGGCGCGCACACCGAGCAGACCTTCGTGCCTTTCTCCAGCGGCAGGCCGCAGCGGGGGCAGCGCTCCTCGTCGCCCTCGGGCAGGGGGGCCTCCTCGCCCTTCAGCCACTTTTCCAGCACCTTCGCCGCCGTGGCGAAGCGGCGTGCCCGTGCGGCCGAATAGCGCACCAGCTCAAGGCGGGAGCCGTTGTACGACACCTCGAGCGCCCCGCCGCCGAAGAAGCTCTCGGCCTTCGGCTCCTTCAGCTCGGCCAGCGGCAGCTCGAGCCGCACCGTGGCAGCCGGCGGCGCCCCACTTGCGGGTGGCGTGTTCCCGCTTGCGGGCGGCGTGTCCCCACGCCGCGATACGCGGGATGGGGACATCCCGCCTCCAGTGCCGTCCACAGTGAGGACGAGCAGCTTCTGCCCGGCCACCACGAGGAGCTCGCGGCCGAACGAGCCGTCGGGCCGCAGATCGGCCGCCACCGACATCCGGACCGGCTCGTCGAACGCCACGCCTGGGGGTAGGGGCTCATTCCACATCAGGGCGCATCCTGCTCAGTACCGCGGCGGGCAACATTTCGGCCGCCTCAAGTGGGGCCTCAAACACTCGCCTCAGATGGCGGCACCGGTCCGCAGGGCCGGCTCACGCCCGTATCTTGAGCCTCCCGCGTCCACAACCTCCCGCGGGTTGCGAACCCGCGGGAGGTTCCAGCGGGAGGTTCGTCCCGCGGCCGGCGAGGTTGGCACAGAGCACGGAAAGCGGTCATTCCGAGCGAAGCGTAGCGGAGTCGAGGAATCTCTCTTGTCTGGCGGCTCAGGAGAGATGCCTCGACTTTGCTCGGCATGACAGCCCTTTGCATTGCTCATGCAGAAGCCAAGAAGGGCCGCAATGAAAACTCCCGCTTCATTCGGCTGAAGCGCTGTTGCGGCTGTACCATCTCCCTATGATGCCCTGTTGGGGAACCGGGATCAAGCGCCGTGCCGATCCCGGCCTGCCGGCGGCCGGGCCGGTTCCCTGGCGGCGGCATGAGCAGGTCGGTCAACGCTTCGGGGTGATCTTGAGCACGCAGGCGCTCTCGCACGGGCGCAGCGCCGGCAGCTTGGCCCGCAGCGCCGTCTCGTCCCGGGTCCATTGGACCGGCTCCTTGGAGCCGAGGAGCTGGACTCCGCCGATCTCAGGCGGGTAGAGGCGCAAGGCTGTGCCCAGCGATTGGATGGCGACTTCGCCCGCCTCAGGCCAGGCGAGGACGATGGCGTAGAGGGCGTCGCCCTTGGCGGTGAAGCGCACGTCGCGGGAGGTGAAGGCTGAGCGCTTGGTGTCGGTGAAGCCGCCCGAGACGACCTGGGTGGGGCCTTCGCCGTAGACCTTCCAGGGCCGCGTGCCGTAGATGGCCTCACCGTTGATCCACAGCCAACGCCCCACGTCGAGGAGAATCCGCTCGTCGCCCTCGGGGATCGTGCCGTCGGGCCGCGGGCCGATGTTGAGCAGGAGCGCGCCGTTCTTGCTCACGATGTCGGCCAGGTCGCCGAGGATCTGGTCGGCGGTCTTGTAGTCGGGGTCGCTCACATAGCCCCAGGAGTTCTTGGCCACGGCGGTGTCGGTCTGCCAGAAGTGCGGGTGGATGTCGTCGAGCTGGCCGCGCTCGACGTCGTAGACCGCGGCCTTCGCGGGGAATGCCTTGTTCTTGAAGTTGATGGCGACGCCGCGGCCCCACTGGGCGCCGCGGTTGTAGTAGTAGGCGGCGAAACGGCGCAAGTAGGGCGCGAAGGCGGGCTGCTCGATCCACCAGTCGAACCAGACGAGCTGCGGCTGGTACCTGTCCACCAGCTCGCACGTGCGGGCCAGCCAGTCGTCGAGGAACTCCTCGTTCGGCTGCATGGCGGCGGGCTGGGCGGGGCCGTAGAGGCCGGCGTGGCGGGGGTCCTGGACGTCCGAGGGAAACTTCATCCCGCCGTCGAAGAACCACCAGTGCTCGGCCCGGTGGCTGGAGAGGCCGAAGGTAAGGAACTCGTCGCGGCAGGCGCGGGCGAGGTCGCCGACGAGGTCGCGGCGAGGCCCCATCTTCGCCGCACACCAGGCCGAGAAGGAGCAATCGTACATCGCGAAGCCGTCGTGATGCTCGGCCACGGGCACCACGAACTTCGCCCCCGCCTTGCGGAACAGATTCGCCCACGCCGCGGGGTCGTAGTTCTCGGCCTTGAAGAGCGGAATGAAGTCCTTGTAGCCGAACTTCTCCTGCGGCCCGTAGGTCCTCACGTGATGCTCGAACTCGCGCGATCCTTGCTGGTACATATTGCGGGGATACCACTCATTGCCGAACGCCGGCACCGAGTAGAGGCCCCAGTGGATGAAAATCCCGAACTTCCCATCCACGTACCAGTCTGGGGGCTTGAACCCCTCCAGCGACTCCCACGTCGGCTCAAACGGCCCCTCGGCCATCTTCGGCGGCGTTCCGCCCATGGGTGGCTCCTTGTTCCACAAAGGCTGTCATGCCGAGCTTGCCGAAAGGGACTCCCCCGGTCGCTGACGGCATTATAGCCCGCAGGCGAAGGCAAATCAACGAGACGCTGCCTGGGGGTGCGGGCCGGAAATGCAGCTGGATCGCTCCTCTCCTCCGCCTGAACGGCTCGTAGCGTAAAGTCCAGGGCGACGCCTGGGAACCAGATCGCCCCCGAGACAGTGCCTCCGCTGTGGGCGGGACGTCCCCGTCCCGCGAGGCATCGCGGACTTCGCGGGATGTGGACATCCCGCCTACAGCCTCGCCCTGCGCGATCCCCTTTCGCTCCTTCGGAGCGCCCGCAGCCACCTGCAATTCCGGCCCGCACCCGGCGCCTGGCCGCTCGCCGCGGTTGAATCCCCTTCGGCCCCCTGTATACTCATGCGAGGGGGGCCGGGAGCGGGTGAGAGCATGCAGAAAGGGACCCAGACGTGAGGACGACGAGACGACTCTGGCTGGGAATCGCGTTGGAGCTGGCGACCGCGGCAGCGTTCGGTTGGCGGGCCGCCGCCGCCGAGAAGCCGGTCGGCGTGGTGTGCAACGTGAAGGTCGTCTCGGACAAGGTGGACGACGTGTCCAGCCTCGAGGACTGGAAGCGGTCGTGCATCAAGGACGGGATGTCGAACGACGAGAAGGCCCTCGCCATCTGGAAGACGGTGGTGAAGTACCGCCACCAGACCGCCCCGCCCAACGAGTTCCTCCAGCAGGAGGGCAACGTGCACGACGTGATGAAGACCATCCACGTCTACGGCTACGGCATGTGCTGCTGCGCGTCGGCAAACGTCGAACAGCTCGCCCGCTACATCGGCTGGGACGCCCGCGGCTGGGCCATCACCCTCCACAGCGTGCCCGAGGTCTACTACGACAACGCCTGGCACCTGCTCGACGGCTCGCTGATGAACTACTTCCGCAACCCCGACAAGTCCATCGCCAGCGTGGCCGACCTCCAGAAGGCCGTGGGCGAGTGGCACCAGGCCAACCCCGGCTATCGCGGCGACGACGCCAAGCTCCGCAAGTTCGCCGCCAAGGGCAACTGGCGCAAGGCAGGCCCCGCCCTCCTCGCCACCAGCGAGTCCTACACCGAGGACGGCCCGAACGCCGCCGGCTGGCACGGCTGGTCCTCCACGATGATCGAGTACGACCGCGCCGACCGGCACCACCCCTATGAATACGGCTACTCGCAGGGCTACCAGCTCAACATCGCCCTCCGCCCCGGCGAACGCCTCACCCGCAACTGGTTCAACAAGGGCCTGCACATCAACATGGACGGCAGCGGCGAGGCCCCCGGCAACATCCTGAACGACCGCAACGGCCTGAGCCTCCAGCGGCGGCTCGGCGACATCGCGCCCGGCCGCATCGGCAACGGCACCCTCGAGTACGAGGCGCCGCTCAGCGACCCCGCCTTCCTCGCCACCGCGTTGGCCGCGGACAATATCGCCGCGGCCGGCAAGGCGCCGGCACTCGGCGCCAAAGACGCCGCGAAGCCCGGCGTTCTCGTCATCCGCATGCCCTCGTCCTACGTCTACCTCAGCGGCGAGGCGGCCCTCCAGGCCATCGTGGGCGCCGGCGGCAGCATCGCCGTCAGCCTGTCCGACAACAACGGCCTCGACTGGAAGGAGCTGGAGAGGATCACCGCCACAGGCTTCAAGAGGCTCGACCTCAAGCCCCACATCTATCGCCGCTACGACTATCGCATCAAGTTTGATCTGAGCGGCGAGGGCACGGGCCTCGACAGCCTCAAGCTCACCCACGACATCCAGCACTCGCAGTGCCCGCTGCCCGCCCTCGCCGAGGGCGACAACACGATCACCTTCTCCGCCGGCCCCGCCGAGGGCACGATCACCATCGAAGGCGCGACGAACCCCGACGTGAAGCCCAAGCAGCTCATCGCCGCCGATTTCCACCCCGAGTTCAAGGGCGCCGACCACAAGCAGTTCCGCGTGAAGGAGTACGACGAGAAAGGCGGCAGCATCACCTTTCCCGTCGAGACGCCGGGCGACCTCGTGCGCCTCCGCGGCGGCGCCCACTACCGCGCCCGCGACAAGCGCGAGGGCTGGATGCTTCAGGCCTCGTTCGACGACGGCAAGACCTGGGCCGAGATTGGCAAGCTCCCCGGCCCCACCCCGGGCAACACCAAGTACTTCACGCTGGAAAGCGTGCCAAACGGGACGCGGAAGGCCCTCGTGCGCTTCCAGAGCACGCGACAGTACAACACCTTGTGCATCTTCGATTTCCGCATTGACGCCGACTACGCGGCGCCGGCCGCCGGCTTCCGCCCGGTCAAGATCACCTACGTGTGGGACGAGGCCGGCGCCGAGAAGCGCGACGCCCACGTCGCCCAATCGCCCAAGGACACCTACACCATCAAATGCGCCGCCGCGCCGCTGATGAAGTCCATCGTCCTCGAACTGGCGGAGTGAGCGCGGGCAGCAGGTCACGGCCTACTGCGGCCGCGCTCGCGCACCTGGTCGAGGAGGCCGGATAGCTCCTTGACGATGTCCGGGTGCTGGCCGGCGACGTTCTTCGTCTCGCCGATGTCGTCGGCCAGGTTGTAGAGTTCGGGCCCCCCGCCGCCCTTCTTCGCTTTGGCGGCGCCGGCCGGGCCGCGGGGGATGAGCTTCCACGGCCCCCGCCGCACCGCCAGGCCATTGCCGTGCTCGATCAGGTGGTCGCGGCACGGCTTGTCAGGCTTCTCGCCCAGCAGCGCGGGCAGGACGTTGAAGCTGTCGGGCCCAGCCTCGGCGGGCAGCGTCTGCTCCGCCAGCGCGGCGAACGTCGCCAGCATGTCCACGTGGCAGATGAGTTCGTCGGAGACGCCTGCCTTGACGCGGCCGGGCCACCGCACGAGGAACGGGACGCGGGTGCCGCCCTCGTAGGCGCTGCCCTTGCCGGCGCGCAGCGGCCCGTTGTGCAGATGGCCGTTGTTCGTCTCCACGGTGCCCGAGTTCACGTGGTCGGGGCCGTTGGTGTCGAGCACGCCCCCGTTGTCGCTCGTCACGATCAGCAGCGTGTTGTCGGCGAGCTTCAGGCGGTCGAGCGTGGCGAGCACCTGGCCGACCGTCCAGTCGAACGAATGCACCGCGTCGCCCCGCACGCCGGCCTCGCTGGTGCCTCGGAAGCGGGCGTGGGGCACCCGCGGCACGTGGATGTCGTGGGTGGCGAGGTAGAGGAAGAAGGGCTTGTCCTTGTTCTTCTCGATGAAGGCGTCGGCTTTCCTGGCCAGCACGTCGGCGATCTCGTCGTCCTTCCACAGCGCCGCCTGGCCGCCCGTCTGGCCGCCGATGCGGGGGATGCCGCTGACCATGGACTTGGGCTCGCCGCGCTTCACCGAGTAGTCGAGCCTGATCGGGTCGTTCGGGTCGAGCCCGACTACCCGGTGGTTCTCAACCCACACGCAGGGCGTGCGGTCGCCCGTGGCGGGGATGATCCAGGCGTAGTCGAAGCCGACCTCGAGCGGGCCGGGCTTGATCTCGCCGTTGTAGTCGGTGGGGGCGGCGGCCCCGAGGCCCAGGTGCCACTTGCCAACGACGCCCGTGGCGTAGCCTGCCTTCTGGAGCAACGCGGGCACGGTGAGGCGCCCCGGCTCGATGATCAGCGCGGCGATGCCGGGGAGAATGCCCGTGCCCCGCTTGCGCCAGGCGTACTCGCCGGTCAGGAAGGCGTACCGCGTCGGGGTGCACACGGCGGAGGGCGAGTGCGCGTCGGTGAACCGGACGCCGCCGCGCGCCAGGCTGTCGCAGTGGGGCGTCTTGATCTTCGTCGCCCCGTAGCAACCCAGGTCGCCGTAGCCGATGTCGTCGGCGAGGATGAAGAGGATGTTGGGCCGCCGGGCAGGGGCCTCGGCCGCGGTGGCTCGCCCGGCTCGTCCGAGGGCCGCGGCCCCCAGACAGGCGCCGCCCACCCGCAACAGGTCGCGTCGGCTGATGTCAGGCATGTGGCTTCTCCGTGTCGCATGCAGGCTCACGACATGGCCGTCGGTCTGGTGCGAGTGTAGAGAAGCCTGCGGAGTGAGTCAACTCGCCCGACACGCGGCGTGCTCCCGCCCCGCCGTTGCTGACGCTCTCCAGAAGGCGGTCTCACTGGCGCGCCTCGATGGGTAGACTCGCAGCGGTGGATGATATCACGGGCAGGAGCCAAACAGGCCGCCTACGGCCATTGGGTGAGCGAAGAACCGACGCGGCTGGGGGAGGGCGCGCGCCAGGGGATGTCCTTCGGCAGGCGACCCGCCACGCGCAATCCGCTGCGGGTCAGGAGGCGGAAGCCTGTGCCCTTTCTCTCGAACTCGACCGGCATCTGCTTCGAGTGGGCGTCCTCGCCGAAGCGCTGCTGCCATTCGGCCAGCGTGTTGTCGGGGTTCCACGAGTGCCGCATCGTGGGCGGCCAGGCGCCCTCGGCGTAGACGTTATGGTCCGAGTGGTTGCTGGCGACGGCCCGCTGGTAGGTGTTGCCGGGGCAGCCCATGTAGAGCGTGAGGTCGCAGCCGCGGGCGTGGCCCTCGCCCGTGATGTGGTTGCGGAGGAGCAGGTTGTTGAGGACGCGGACGTTCTCGAGCGGCCAGTCGTCGCCGCGCGGCATGCACACGATGCCCGAGCCGTTGGCGGCGACGGTGTTGTGGACGACCCAGGTGTTCTGCGAGCCCGAGATGTAGATGCCGCGGCCGCGGTTGGCGTAGACCAGGTTGTCGGCGATGACGCCGCCGCCCTTGTTGATCTCGAAGAAGATGCCCGAGCCGCCGTTGTGGTGGGCGACGTTCGACAGGATGCGGATGTCGGCGTTCCCGGCGTCGAACCAGATGCCGTCGCAGGCGATGTTGTAGGCCGCCTCGCAGCGCTGGATGGTGCAGCGGCGGTTGCGCGGGATGCACTTCATCCCGCCGCAGTGCCAGCCCGCGTGGAAGCGGCGGTAGTTGTTGAACAGCAGCGTGCAGTCCTCGATGACGGTGTCCTCGCACTCGCCCATGCCCAGGCCCGTGTTGCCGTTGAACGACAGGTCGCAGCGGCGGACCACCGAGTCCTTGCACCGGCCGATGCCGAGTCCGCAGAAGTCGCTGAGGTGGAAGCGGCAGTCCTCGACGGCGATTCGCTGGCACTGGCCGATGCTGGCCATCGCCCACTGGCCGCCGGGCTGGCGGTTGTGGCGGAACTCGAGGCCGCGGAGGACCACGTCGTGCACGTTCTGCATGGTCAGCGTGAAGCCCCGCACGCCGACCTCGATGCAGAACCACCCCGGCTCGCCCGCCATCTTGACGTAGAGCGCCTGGTCGGCGGGGTCGAACCAGAAGGAGTCCTCGATCAGGTCCGCCAGCCCGCGGCCCACCGTGGTGAGCTTGAGATACTCGTCGTTCTTGTAGATCGGGTCGAGGCCGATCCGCTGGAGCGGCACGTCGTCCTGCACGAACACCTGCGAGACCCAGCGGCGGCTCTTGTCGCTGTAGCAGCCCTGGAAGAAGGCGTCGGTGAAGAACTCCTCGCCGAGCGTCACCTTCCAGACGCCGGTGAAGGCGTTGGGGTACGGCTCCGGCATCGGCGGCTTGTCGGAGAGGCGTGTCCAGCGCCCTTTCAGAACCTCGGAACCCTTGATCACCACGCGTGCGCCGGGGGCGGCGGCGAAAGTGATGGGGCGGCCCTTCTCGCCTGAGACCTTGATCGCCACGTGCTCGCGGTAGACGCCGGCGTGGATGAGCACCGTGTCGCCCGGCCTCAGCTCGGCGGCGGCCGCGGCGCGGGCGAGGGTCTTCCATGGCTCCGCCTCGCTGCCTGCACCGGTGTCGGCGGCGTTTGTCGCCTGCTGCGCCACATGGTAGGTGGCCCCGATGGCGTGTGCGTTCGCGACGGCGATGGCCACGGCGGCCAGGCGTCCGGCGATCGCTCTCATGGGCGGTTCTCCGCAAGTTGGGCTGCTCGCAGTCTACGAGAAGGTCCTCGGCGTTTCAACCGGTGGTGTGCGGGCTGTAGGCTTGACAGGGCTCCCGGCGTTGCGGGATGCTGCTCCGGCCGTGAATCGAATGGCGTGAAGATAAGGCACCACGGGCGTTTGAGCCCGCCGCACGGCGGGCGGCAGGGGGGAGCCACGGGCGTGAGCCCGTGGAACACAGCGGCCCCAGTATCCTGGCCGCGTAAGGGGCGGCAGAGCGGTCGCTTACCCCCGTTGCCACAACGCTTCCGTCGCCCCCTGCGGGGGCTGGGCCGTGCATGCGCTGGCGATCTGGACCTTCGCCAGCAGCGCGGGCCGCCCCGGCACGCGGTCGGCAAGCCACCCCCTCCCGAAACGTTCCTGCACCCGCTGCACCCCGGGGCCATTTGCGCTATAATGTGGTCTTGCGCCTGCCGGCAGGCGGCGCGGCGCTATCCGAGGAGACTTGGCCATGGCCATCAAGTTTCAGTGCGAGTGCGGCAAGCATCTGTCGGTGAAGGACGGCTCGGAGGGCAAGCGGGCGAAGTGCCCCGCGTGCGGGCGGCTGGTGACCGTGCCCGCGGCCGAGTTCCGCCTCCAGGGCGGCGATGGCGCGCCGGCCCCCGGCCCGGCGCGCAACGCCTGCCCGGGGTGCCACCAGGAGCTGGCCGAGGGAGCCGTGATCTGCGTGCAGTGCGGCTTCGACCTGCGCACGGGCGCCAAGGCAGGTGGCGCGTCGGTGCTGCGAGGGGAGAAAGCGCAGACGACCTACACGATCCCGGTCGGCAAGCTGCTCATCGGCGCCGGCGTCGCGGCGGCGCTGGTCGCCGGCTGGTTCTTCGCGGGCGCGCCCCTGCTGAGCAAGATGCGCATGTACTGGGCCGTGGGCTACGTGACCAACGGCGACCTGAAGCAGGCGCTCAGCTACTTCGAGGCCCACCGCGACGGCCTCAGCCCGGCTAACCAGGAGCGGGCCGACCTGTGGATCCGCCAGCTCCGCCTCGAGATGGAGAAGAACTCGGGCAAGACGCTCGACCTGGGCATCGAGGTGAAGCCTGACGATGTGATGATGGAGGTGGGCAAGCAGGGCTTCGCCGGCGGCGCCTTCCTCGCCAAGGTGAAGATCACCAACCAGACGAAGGAGCCGCTCACGCTGCGCAACGACCACTTCTACGTGCGCGGCCTCAGCGACATCGTGCTCGCGGCCGTCCACAGCGACAACTCGCTCGACGGCGTGGTGGTGAAGCCGGGCGAGACGAAGGAGGGGGCGGTGGCCTTCCGCAAGGTGCCCGAGCACGGCGTCATCCGCGGCCGGCTCGAGGGCCAGGCGGCCAGCGCGGCCAACACCTACTACTACCTGTCGTTCAACGACGGCACGCACTACGTCAAGCGCACGCTGCCGTTCTGAGCCGCGGGAGCGCTCTGGGAGGGGGTCCGGCGGAACCCTCCTGCCAGAAGGCTTCCGCGCGCCCTCATTCGAGCCCCATCGCCTTCAGATTGCGCAGCGAGATGGCGAGGCTCTCGAAGGGGTCGCGTTGGCAGGTGTCCTGCTCCACGATGTACCACTCGGTGCCGGCCTCGCGAGCGGCGGCCAGGATGTCGGGCCAATCCAGGTTGCCCTCGCCCACCTCGGCCATGAGTTGCTGGCCACCCCGGTTCGTCATGTCCTTCAGGTGCAGGCAGGGCGCACGGCCCTTGAGCTTGCGAATCCAGGCCGCCGGCGACCCGCCGCCGTGCTGCACCCAGTAGGTGTCAATCTCCGAGAGGAACACGCGCGGGTCGCTGTCCTCGTAGAGAATCTGGAGCCCCGTGCGGCTGCCGAACCTCTCCAGCTCGAAGCTGTGGTTGTGGTAGACGAACTTCAGGCCGCCCTGGGCCAGGCGGCGGGCGACCTCGGAGGCCTCGCGGGCGAACCGCGGGAAGCCCTCGGCGTTGCGGTAGCTGCTCGGCAGGCCGCCGATGCCGGCATAGGGGCAGCCGTAGGTCTGGTGCAGATCGATCACCGCCTGCGGGTCGTCGCGCATCGCCTCGAAGCCGATGTGCGTGGCGCAGATCTTCAGCCCCTCGCCGTCGCACACCCGGCGCAGCTCCTTGGGGTCCATGGGCCCCAGGGCCGAGAGCTGCACGGCCTGATAGCCGATGGCGGCCACCTTCTTCATCGTCGCCGTGATGTCGGCCGGCGTCTTCGTGAAGTCCCGCACGGTGTACAACTGCGCCGCAATCGCCGAACCCGCCATGTCATCCTCCTTTCGGTTCCGCCCGCCCGGCCCCCCACGGGATGCAGTGCCAGGCGAAGCGCTTGAGGGCGTTGCTCTTGACGACGATGGCCTCGGGCCGCAGCGTGACGGCGTAGGCCATGAGCAGCGCGATGGCGTCGAGCAGCGAGTGGTAGCCCGAGAGGCCCGACATGTCGATGTAGACCTTGGTGAAGGGCCGCGCGAGATCGAGCACGGCGCGCAGGTCGAAGCCGTCGAGCACCTCGAAGCGGATGTCGGGGTGCTCGCGCCGCGCGCGCTCGATGCACTCGGCGCTGATGTCGGTGGCCACCAGCTCGCGGCACTGCGCGGCCAGCAGCGTGCTCGTCGTGCCCCACTCGCAGCCGACCTCGAGCACCACGTCGCCGGGCGCGACCACGTGGGGGATCGTGTCGCGGTACTCGCCCACGTTGGCCGTGGCGAGGAAGCGGGTCTTCAGCTTGAACTCGCCTTTGGACACGTCGCCGCCTTCCGCGGCCGGGCCGGCCGCTTGCGGTGCCTCAGGAGCCAGGTGTAGAGGTCGGGGTTCGCATAGGTGGCGGTCCACGAGTCGTGGCCCGCGTGGGGGTAGACGGTGAGCTTCGCCCTGCCGCCGGCGGCCTGCACGGCCTTCACCATCTTCTCGGACTCGGCCAGCGGCACCACGTCGTCGTGCGCGCCGTGGAAGGCCCAGACCGGCACGTCCTTGAGCTTGTGCGCGAGCAGGCGGTTGCCGCCGCCGCAGATGGGCGCGATGGCGGCGAAGCGCTCGGGGTGCTCGCAGGCGAGGCTCCAGGTGCCGTAGCCGCCCATGCTCAGGCCGGTCACGTAGACCCGCCGCTCGTCCACCCGATAGTGGCTCATCACGTCGTCGAGCAGCGCGGCCAACACGTCGTCGGACCACCAGCGCCCGCCCGGGCACTGGGGCGACACCACGATGAAGGGCAGGTCGTGCCCCTCGGCGAGCCGGCGGGGCGGGCCGTGCTTCTTCACCAGCTCGAGGTCGCGGCCGCGCTCGCCCGCGCCGTGGAGGAACAGGAGCAGCGGCCAGCGCCGGCGGCCCCGCTCGTAGCCCTTCGGCAGGCAGAGCAGGTAGCGGCAGGCGACGCGCTTGGTGACGGCGGCGGCGAAGGCCCTGGCTTCCTGGGCGGCGGTCATCAGGCGCGGCTCCCATGGCGGACGGGCGTCGGCACTCGAAAGCACCGCCGAATCATACAGGGAGCCGCGACCGCGTTCAAGCGCTTGTCGCGTTGGGCGCTACTTCACCGCCGCCTCGTAGCGCTTGGCAACGCCGGGCCAATCTATGATCTTCATGAAGGCGTCCACGTAGGCCGCGCGGTCGTTGGCGTACTGGAGGTAGTAGGCGTGCTCCCAGACGTCGCAGACCATGAGCGGCGCGGCGCCCCAGAGGGTGAGGTTCTGGTGGTTGAGCACCTGGAGGATCATCAGGCGCTTGCCGAGCGGCTCGTGGACGAGGATCGCCCATCCGCTGCCCTCGACGGCCTTGGCCGCGGCGGCGAAGTGGGCGGAGAACTTCTCGACCGAGCCGAAGTCGCGCTCGAGAGCCGCCTGGAGCGCGCCCTCGGGCTGCGTGGCGGCGCCGGGGCGCATCGAGCGCCAGTAGAGGTCGTGCAGCACGTGGCCCGAGCCGTGGAAGGCCAGCGCGCGCGACAGCCCGCTGATGCTCGCCAGATCGCCCGCCTCGCGGGCCTTGGCCAGTGCGGCCAGCGTGCTGTTCAGCCCCTTCACATAGGCCGCATGGTGCTTCGTGTGGTGAAGCCGCAGAATCTTCTCCTCGATGGCCGGGGCCAGCGCATCGTAGCCGTAGGGCAGCTTCGATAGCTCGTACTCGCCCGAGGCCCCCGCCTCGGCCGCCCCCGCGGCCTTCAGGCCGCCCAATGCCGCCGCCAGCGCTCCCGCGCCCGCCGCGGCCAACACGTCCCGACGTCTCGGCTTCGACATGCTCTTCTCCTCCTGTTGAGTCCCGCGTTGCGGCCAGACTAGCCTGCGCACCTGGATGTGCGAGCCGGCCCAGGCCGTCTCGGGCCGGCCGAACCCGTGGACGATGGGCATCTCCACCAGACTTGCCGCGTCGCCGAGGAACGGGCCGAAATGCGCGAGCGTCATCGGCTCGAAGTCGAGGTAATGGCGCACGTTCGCCTGGCGCAGCAGGCCGACGAGGTTCTTGCGGCGAATCGCCTCGTAGGCCGCGTTGTTGATCGCCCCGTCGAGATTCACCACGCGGCGGCCCGAGTAGTAGCCGATGATCCCCGCGTTGAACGACGCAGCCGCTTCGTCTTCCCTCGTATTCTCGCGCAACCAGCGCGCGGAGTCCAGCATTTCCACCGCCCAGGGCCACTCGCCGCGGGCCAGCGCGTCGAAGCTCAAGGCCGTTTGCACCGAGGCCAGCCCGATGAGAAGAGCGGCCAGTAGCCCATCCAGCGCGTGACGCGTGATACGTGACGCATGACGCAGAGAAGAAGGTGTTCGGGAATCTGGAATCTGGAATCTGGAATCTGGGATGTCCAGCCACAGCCTCAGAGCAAAGGCGAAGACAACGGGCAGAAGGACGAGCAACTGATCGAAGTACCAGGGCCTCGGGTGCCAGCGAATGGCTGAATGAACGAACAGATGCGTGAGACCGGCCAGACCGAGGCCGAGGAGCATGAGGATCGTACGGCGGGCGGCCGGCTCCCTCCGCCAGCGCACGACGAAGACGAGCGACGACAGCGCGATGGCCGGAAACGAGATGAGCCGCGAATACCCGATCTCGCCCCGCAGCCCCTCGTAGAGCATGACCGCGAACCGCTTGAGTCCGTGAAGCAGCGCCCCGCCGCTCGAATGGCCCTGGAGCCGATACAACTCGTGGTGCACGTACGGGATCGACAGCCCGCTCACCTGGACGGGCGAGCCGAACGCCAGCCAGTTGTACGCGACCCACGGCACGGCCAGCGCCGCGGCCGCGGCGGCCATCAGCGCCGCTCTCTTCAGCCGGCTGCCTCGCTCCGCGAAACACACCATCGCGAGCCAGAAGACGGCGATGAAGAACACGTTGTCGGTCCGCGCCAGGAATAGCAGCCCCATCCACAAGCCAATGGCCCCTGCGCGCGGTTCCCGACTGCACTCCGCACTCCGCACTCCGCACTCCGCACTCTCAAGGACGAGCCACAGCAGGAGCGTGAAGAGAAACGTGCTCAGGCTCGTCTCGAGGCCATTGAGGCTCGAGACCACGGCGCGCGGGTTGAGCCAGTAGAGGATGAGCCCGAGCAGCGGAATCCACCAACCCGGTCCCTGATTCTCCAGGCGCGGCCACTCTTCTGTGGGCCCTACCCTCTCCCCGCCCTCTCCCTGCAAGGGAGAGGGGTTAGAACCCCCCCCTCCCTCACAGGGAGGGGGTAGGGGGAGGGTTGCAGCCTGTTCCCACGGCAGCCCGCCGGGAGTCGCAGTCATCCGCCGCACGACGCAATAGAGCAGAATCGCGGTGCCGCAACCGAGCGCCACGCCCAGCCCCAGCGCCACGCGCACGAAGAGCTGCGGATCGCGCACCACGCCCGCCAGGGGCAGCAGTGCGCCCATCCAGAGCGGGTGATAGCCATTGGTCGGGTGAATGCCGTCGAACGTGGCGCCCTGCCCTGCCACGGCGTTGCGGGCGACCTTGAAGTAGTAGTAGGCGTCGTCGGGCACCACGCGCACGAGCGCGGCCTCGCTGGCCACAGCCAGGAACAGCACGCGCACGAGCAGGCCGACCCCGAGCACAAGCCCCGGCGCGAAGCGTCTGGCGTAGTCCCCCGGCGTCGCCATCCCGCGCCCCTTCCTGGAACCTCCCGCGGGTTCGCGAACCCGCGGAAGGCGGGGGGATATCAGGCGAAGGCCTTGAACTGGCTCTTCGCGGCGGCGCACGTGGGGCACCTGGCCGGCGCCTCGCCCTCCAGCGTGTGGCCGCACACCCCGCAGATCTGCACGGTGCCGAGCTTCATGTCCTGTCCCGCATCCACGGCCTTCTTCGCCTCGGCATAGAGCGCCGCGTGGAACTTCTCGGCCGAGACCGCGTACTGGATGCTCTGGATGGCCTCTCTCTCGCCCTGCGCGCGGGCCACGGCCATGTAGGCGGGATACATCTCCTCGATCTCGAACGTCTCGCCCTCGATGGCGCCGGCGAGGTTGGCCGAGGTCGTGCCGAGCCCAAAGCCGCCGCCCGCGGCGACCAGATGCGCGCCCGCCTCGGCGGCCATTGCCTTGAAGTGATTCGTCGCGTGCACCTGCTCGGCGTGCGAGATCGCCGTGAACAGCCGGGCCACGTTCGGGAAGCCGTCGGCCGCCGCCCTCGCGCCCCAGACCTTGTAGCGCATGTGCGCCATGGATTCGCCGCCGAACGCGCTCCGCAGATTCGCCGCTGTCATTGCCTGCATACAGCTTCCTTTCATTCAAAGCCAATATTCTCATTCTACGGGAACTGCGCTCGGGGTCAAGCAGAAAGCCCCCCTTGAAATCCCCACGATAGCGGCGTATCCTCAATGGCGGCTGTTTTCAGGAGCGCTCGCATGAAGCTCGCTCTCGTGGTGCTGTGTCTGTGGCTCGTGGGTGCGGCGATGTGCTCAGCGGCCAACGCGCCGTGGAAGGCCTTCGAGGACGGCGTCTTCGCCTGGAAGGCCACCGGCCCCCTCATCGGCCCCGACACGGAAGGCGCCAACCCCCAGGTGTCCATCAAAGACCCCACCATCGTCCGCTTCGAGGGCCGCTGGCACCTCTTCGCCACCGTGCGCTGGAAGCCGAACAGGCCCGTGGGGACCGAGTATCTGAGCTTCGAGGGCTGGCCCGACGCGGCCAAGGCGCCCAAGCACCTCCTCGCCCTCGATAGCCCCTACGCCTGCGCCCCCCAGGTTTTCTACTTCGCCCCCCAGAAAAAATGGTATCTCATCTACCAGCAGGCCGACCAGGCCCGCAAGCCCCCCTTCCAGCCCTGCTTCTCCACGACCGAGACCATCGGCGACCCCAGGTCGTGGACCAAGCCCCAGCCCCTCCTCGACAACGTGCCCGAGAAGCCCAAGTGGCTCGACTTCTGGGTCATCTGCGACGAGGCCAAGGCCCACCTCTTCTACACCTCGCTCGACGGCCGCATGTGGCGCTGCGAGACGAAGAAGGCTGACTTCCCGAACAAGGGCTGGTCGAAGCCCGTCCTCGCCCTCCAGGCCGACATCTTCGAGGCATCGCACACCTACAAGCTCAAGGGCATGGACAAGTACCTCACCCTCATCGAGGCCCAGGGCGGCGCCCGCCGCTACTACAAAGCCTACCTCGCCGACCGCCTCGACGGCCCCTGGAAGCCCCTCGCCGACACCCAACAGAAGCCCTTCGCCGGCGCCGCCAACGTCCAGCAGGACGCCGAATGGACCACCAACATCAGCCACGGCGAACTCATCCGCTGCGGCTACGACGAGAACCTCGAGGTGGACCCCTCCGACATTCGCTTCCTCTTCCAGGGTGCCAGCGACCCCGAATACCGCGGCAACCCCTACGGCCTCATCCCCTGGCGCCTCGGCCTCCTCGAAATGGCAAGGTGAGGGCCGGCCCCGGCTCGCCGCTTGGCGATTCTCGGCCATTTGGCTACAGCGCCCTCGGGTCCCCCGGTCTCCCGGCTCCACGCGCGGCGGTGCCGGGCCGCTAAGCCTCTGGGCACCGCCCGGAGGCCGAGCCGCGAAGAATGCCGCAACCTGCTGGCAGTTCGGCTGTTAGGCGGCCTGCCACCTCTATGGCGCAGATCGGCTGGCTCTTCACGGCGCAGCCCCCGAAGTGCGGTGGCCTGACATCGCTTTTCATTCCCCACAGCGAGCGAACTTGACCATGCGGTGATCAGGCATTATGATGCGGCGTGGGAATTCGGCAAATGGAATGGCTGAGTCTCGAGTCGCAGGCAGACCTCGACGCCTGGATGCAGCGGTGCGGCGGCCTCCCCAGAAAGGCGGCCCAAAAGGTCTTGACATCAGGGGCTCAGTACAGCACCATTGGCCCGACGACCCCTAGACCAAGGAGCACCCATGTACACGTACAGGTGTGGCTTCCTGGCCGCGGCGTTCGTATCGGCGGCCCTGCTTGCGGCAGAAGAGCCGAAGAACCTCCTCGAAGACCCCTCCTTCGAGCTGACGAAGGAGAAGGACCGGTGGGGGTTCGTGTTCGAGAAATGGGCGGGGTGGAAGTATGAGGGGGAATGCGAGTTCCGCGTGGGCACGATCGCCCGCACGGGGAAGCATTCATTCCTCTTCTTCGGCGGGGCCGCGCCCAAGATCCGCAATCGCCAAGAGGTCGAGCTGGAGCCGGGACGCTACCAGGTGACGGCCTACCTCCGCGGCCTCGACATCGGCCTGGGCACCTGGAACATGACCACCGAACTCATGTTCAACGACAAGTACATGCAGCTCGGGAAGAACGGGACGTTCGGCTGGACCAAACTCACCTACGTGGCCGACGTGCCGGCGAAGAAGAAGGTCGCCGTGTCGTTCGGCCTGATGGCGCCGGGCTATCTGTGGGTGGACGACGTGTCGCTCGTCAAGGTGGATGAGAAAGTGCCGCTGACCGAGAAGCCCGTGCTCGGCGAGGAAGAGAAGCCGATCGCCCCGCCCGGCGAACTGGGGGCGGGCTTCGTCCGCTGCGTCGAGTGCGGCTACAAGAACATGCCCGAGTGGAAGACCTGTTACGCCTGCGGCACGCCGCTGGAGGCCAGGAAGGCCGTGGTAACCGGGCCACCCCTCAAGCTCATCACCTCATTCGAGGACAAGAATCCTTTCCCCGGCTCCGCCACGGTCGAGGAGCACGCGACCGAGGGCAAGAAGGCGATGCGGATTGACAAGTCGTATGTCTGCATGGACGGCCCGCAGGACTGGACGGGCTACGATTTCCTGAAGGCTGATCTCTACACCGATTCGCCCGACCCGCTCGAGCTGTACGTCGAGGTCCGCGACCAGCAGACGACCGACTACTGGACGCGGGTGAACTACACGACCGTGGCGCCGCCGGGGGCGAGCACGCTCATCATCCCCGTCAAGCAGCTCTACGTGGGCGAGAAGTCGCGGCCCGGCCGCATGCTCGTCCTCAACGCCATCACCCGCCTCGTCTTCGCCATCGGCGACAAGCCGCCCGCGCCGCTGTTCGTGGACAACGTGCGGCTGGAGCGCGACGACACGCCGCAGAAGGCGGTCTTCGACGGCCTGTGGGCCTTCGATTTTGGCACGGGCACCAGCCCCGTGATGGACGGCTTCACGGCGATCACCCCCGCCACGCTCTACAGCCAGGGCCGCGGCTACGGCCTCAAGAACGCCCACATCTGGCGGAGCTTCGACGTGCTTCAGCCCGAGCCGCTCTACCAGGACTTCATCTGCATCGAGGGCGGCGGCCTGGCCGTGGACGTGCCGAACGGCCGCTACCGCGTGTGGGTGAACGTGGACAACCCGTCGGGCTTCTGGGGCGAGTACCAGGCATACCCGAAGCGCGCCATCCTCGCCGAGGGCCAGCCCGTCGTCACCGACACGATGAACTTCGAGGCGTTCAGGAAGAAATACTTCCGCTTCTGGAACGTCGAAGACCTCCCCACCGATGACACGTTCGACAAGTACCAGAAAGCCTACTACCAGGAGAAGAGCTTCGAGGTCGAGGTGGCCGACGGCCAGCTCAACATCGAGTTTCAGGGCGCCAACTGGGCGTGCAGCGTCGCCGCCGTCGTCATCTTCCCCGTCGCCAAGGCCGCCGAGGGCGAGAGCTTCCTCAAGTTCGTCGAGAACCGCCGCCGCTTCTACTTCGACAACTACTTCAAGCGGCTCCTCCACCGCCCGACGGGCGCCGCCCTCCAGCCCAACGACGATGACGCGAAACGAGGCTATGTGCTGTTCCAGCGGGACTTTATGAGGGACGTTTTCTACAACGACACGCCGCTCAAGGACGAGATCGGCAAGCCCCTCGCTACCGAGGCGTTCGCGGGCGAGTATGAGCCGCTCACCCTCGGCGTCGTGCCCCTGAAGGACTTAGGGAAGGTTACGGTCACGGCCAGCGACCTGACCGGCCCGGGCGGCACAATCCCCGGCAATGTGGTCGAGATCGGCCACGTGTCCTTCCGCGTAAGTCGTGTGACAATGGAGGGTTCCGTCTACACGATCAACCCGCGGCTCATCATGCCCTCGGCCACCGTGGAGATGCCCAAGGGCATCGCCCGCCGCTTCTGGCTCACGGTGAAGACCCCCTCCGACGCCAAGCCCGGCCTCTACAAGGGCCACGTGACCATCGAGCCCGAAAAGGGCCAGCCTTCGGTCGTTCTCGTCGAATTGCGCGTTCGGGCCGGCACCCTTGACCCCGTGGACGTGCCGGCCGGGCCGTGGGGCTACACCATCAACATCCCCTGGCCGGGCGGCGACCCCGAGGCGGTCGCCTACAACCGCGACGTGGCGCTCAAGAGCCTCGCCAAGATGCGCGAATACGGCTTCACCATCTTCAGCGGCGCCCCCGCCATCGCCTACCGGGGCTTCAAGGGCGGCGAGCCTCAGCTCGACTTCACCCAGGCCGACCCCATCATGAAAGCTGCCAAGGACTTAGGCTTCCTCGCCGTCTGCTCCTACGGCGCCGGCGTCAGCGGCTTCAACGCCTATTTCCAGGACACGGCGGCGATGACCGCCGCGGGGTTCAAGGACTACGCGGCCTTCATCAAGGCCGTCTACTCGGCGGTCCAGAAGCACGCCGACGCGGCCGGCTGGCTGCCCGTCTTCTACAACCTCGGCGACGAGCCGATCGGCGATGCCGTCGTGCGGGCGACCGAAAACGCCGAGGCATACACCAGGGCATTCCCCCAGGGGCCGCCCTGGTTCACCTTCGCCACCAGCTACTCAGGCGGGAAGACCGACGACCCGCACTACCGCCTCTCCAAAGCCGTCCACGTGCCCAACTGGAACGGTCACGACGAGGCAGGCGTCGCCCTCATGCGCGAGGCTGGACGCAGTTGGGCCTTCTACAACGGCGGCAACCGCTGGACCTATGGCGACTACATGTTCAAGGCTGCCAAGGACTTCGGAATGAAGTTCCGCATCGCCTGGCACTGGAACTGCGCCGCCGGCGACCCCTACTACGCCCTCGACTGCCGCGAGGACGACTACGCCTGGTGCACGGCCACGCCCGACGGCCAGCTCATCTCAACCCCCTTCTTCGAGCAGCTCCGCGAGGGGCTCGACGACTACCGCCGCCTCATCACCCTCGCCCGCCTCGCCAAGGAGAAGACGGGGACGCCTGCCGCTGAAGCGGGCGCGAAGCTCATCGCCGACCGCATGGCGTCGTTCAAACTCGGGGCGCGCGACCACGACGCCCTCTTCGGCCCCGACGACTGGGCCGCCTTCCGCCGCAGAGTAGACGATGCGATCGAAACGCTCCGCAAGTGACCCCAACAAGGAGGCACGGAAATGGTGACACTGGACGGCATTGCGGGGACGCTTGGGCTGCTCATCGCTGGCTTGGCCTGCGCGGCCACCGCGGCAGAGGGACCGGCGGGCAAGATACCGGTGATCCTGGACACGGATATCGGGGGCGATATTGACGACACCTGGGCGCTCGCCCTGCTGCTGAAGTCGCCCGAACTCGACCTCAAGATGGTCGTCACCGACACCGGCGACACCGTGTACCGCGCGAAGATCGCGGCGAAGCTCCTCGAGGTGGCCAAGCGCACGGACGTGCCGGTGGCCATCGGCATCAAGCAGAGGCCCCACGGCGCGCCCCAGGCGCCCTGGGTGGCCGACTACGATCTCGCCAAGTACCCGGGCAAGGTGCACGAGGACGGCGTGACGGCGCTGATCGACATGATCATGGCCTCCCCGCAGCCCATCACCCTCATCTGCATCGGGCCGGTGCCCAACATCCAGGCCGCGCTGGCCAAGCAGCCCGAGATCGCCAAGAAGGCCCGCTTCGTGGGCATGCACGGCAGCATCCGCAAGGGCTACAACGGCGGCCCCAAGCCCCAGCCCGAATACAACGTCAAGCAGGACGTCAAGGCCTGCCAGGCCGCCTTCACTGCCGCCTGGCCGATGGTCATCACCCCTCTCGATACCTGCGGCATCGTGCACCTGCGGGGCGACAAGTACCGCAAGGTGGCCGAGTCGAGCGACCCGCTGGCCAAGGCCGTCATCGAGAACTACCGCATCTGGTGGCGGGCCGGCAACCCCAACAAGCCCGAGAACATCACCGCCAGTTCCACCCTCTTCGACACCGTGGCCATCTACCTCGCCTTCTCCACCGACCTCATCAACATGGAGCGTCTGCCCATCGTCGTGACCGACGACGGCATGACCTGCGAGGACCCGAACGGCAAGGCGATGGATTGCGCGATGTCGTGGAAGGACCTCAGCAGGTTCGAGGACCTGCTCGTCGAGCGGCTGACGGGGAAGCCGTGACATCCGGCGAGCCGTTCCGGGATGCCATTCCCACGCCCGACGGCAGAAATAAAGGAGAGGCCAAGCCGTTCCCGCTGCAATCTCCTGTAGCGACAAGCGTCCCGCGTGTCGAAGGCCCGGAGACGCCGCGCAAGCGCGACGCTCGCGGCCATACCCTGGCGGGGCCTCTCCTGTTCCGAGCCTTTCCGTGACGGAGGCGAAGGAGAGAGCATGCCCATCTCACATGTCCTCGCCTGTCGGGTGGTGTCTGCCATCCTGCTCGTCGGTCCCGCGCTCGGCAGCGAGACGCTGGTGATCGAGCAGGCCGAGACGGCCGGCATCAGCGGCTTCCGCCCGATGTGGAATACGCCGGTGGTCACCGCGCCCGACGGCGTGCGGGTGATCAAGGACTCCGTGATCAAGGACCGCGGCGGAGCCGCCGTCTGGTGGCCCGGGGCGCGCGACGGCGGCTCGAAGCCGGGGGCGATGGCTTTCGATGCGCTGCGGCGATTCCTGCTCGTGCGTTTTCCCGATGCCGCCGAGAAGATCGCCGCCAAGCTGAACGCCGGCTTCGCCGTCGAGAAGGCCGAGCTGGTGCTGCCCTTCAAGGACGAGGAGCTTTGGCCCGAGGGCACCACGGGCAGCGGCATCGGCCCCGAGGGCGGCTACGAGTACCGCGCCAACTGGGGCGTGGACGACCTGTACCGCAAGCACCGCCCTACCTGGCACGCCCTGGCCTGGGCGCTCCGAAAGCCCTGGAAGGCCGACCCCAAGCTCGGCCCGACGTTCAACGCCTATATCAACGGCGCGGGCTACTGGAAGAGGTACGGTGCCAGCGACACCACGGAAGACCGCTTCCCAAAGGAGTTCGGCCCCACGCCCGTCCACTTCGAGAAGCCCGAGGGGCGGATGGACGTGACGCCCGTGCTCACCGACGAGGCATTCGGCAAGACCCTCGGCGAACGCCTCCGCACCCTGAGCGACTGCGGCTTCCTCCTCCGCAAGTGGGAGACCTACGACCATCGCTACTACACCGGCTGCTACGAGTGGGCCACCGCCACGGGCGGCCGCGCCATCATCATTGACACGCCGAAGCTGGCCGTGACGTTCAAGCCTGTGGGCGGGGCCTCCGCGCCCCGCGAAAACACGCGGGACACGGAGGTCCCGCCCACAATGGCCGCGAAGGGCGGCGAGCCCACGGCCGTGATGCCCACGGCGGACGAACTGAAGGCCCTCGCCAGACGCTATGCTCCGCGCAAGCCCGACTGGATGCCCGACTGGCAATGGGCGCGCGTGCGGGAGCTGCTCACCCTCCAGCAAGGCGAGAACGCCCTCGACGAGCCCTTCTGGCTGCCATTCACGCCCCGCTACCTCGTCGAGCGGCGCGTGGGCAGCGAGAAACGGGCGGAGAAACCGCGCTCGAGGGGCGAACTGGCCTACGAGGTGTGGGTGGACTGCCTGCTGGCCATGCAGCCGCGCGGCTGGAACGGCTTCGAGGCCTCCACGCAGCTATTGCCCGCACTCGTCTACGGCGACGCCCTGCCCGGCCCCGCCCGCGATGTGTTCACGGAGTACTGGACGAACTGGCTGATGCCCGACCGCCCGACCGCCCCGCCCGCGCGGCACCTCGACCCCGAGTGCCTCGACGGCTCGCTCGTCCACCCGATGCTCGACCAGCTCAAGAAGGTGCAGGCCACGGCGCAGTTCAGCGGCGGCGACAGCTATTTCAATAGGACGGGCGACTGGCGCGGCAACAAGAGCTTCTATCGCTCGGGCTTCTGCTACACGATCAGCACGATGAACTTCAACCACACATCGGCGATGGGCGCGCTCCTCGGCGGCGCCCTCATCGGCTCCGAGCGGGCCATGGCCGACGGCCGCCACGGCATCGAGAACTACCCGCTCCGCCTCTGGTGCTGGTTCGACGGCACCACCCAGGAGTCCATTGACCACTACTACCTCTCCGTCACGCTCACGGCGCAGAAGATGATTGCGGACTTTGGGCCCACCCTCTTCGACCGCCTGCTGGGCAAGAGCATCCTGCTGAAGACCGTGGACGAGCTGATCGGCGCCTACCATCCCGGCCTCCACCGCTTCATCGCCGGCTCGTGCCGCACGGCGCCCGAGCACCTGCTCGTCACCCAGGACGGCGTGTACCACATCGTCCACTCGCTCAGCCAGAACGGCGTGCTGCGCGATCTTGACAACAAGGACGTGCCCGGCGGGATGCCCGTGATCGGCCAGGAGCTTTCGCCCGCCCACGTCGGCCGCCAGACCCTTCAAGGCCCCTGGGCGCCTGACTGGAAAAGCCGGCTGGTGGATTCCAAGCCCCTGCCATGGGAAATGACCTGCACGTTCAAGCAGTGGGGCGGCCACGCGAAGCTGCCCATCATGCGGCGGTCGTATCTCGGCCGCCACTACGGCCTCTACAGCAGCGACGCGCAGATGGGCATCATCCCCATCATGGGCCAGTGGCGGCGGGCCGACACGCCGGCCGAGCGCATGCAGGACGTGGGCACGATCCTGATGCGTTACGGCCTCAACACCACACGGCTGGTCAACGACGCGCCCGGCTGGATCGCCACCTACGGCACCCAGGCCACGCTCCAGCACAAGGGCAAGATGATCGTCGTCGCCAGCCCGCACGCCTGGCTCGACCCGAAGCGCAACATCAAGAGCCTTCAGAGCACCCTCGCCCTGTACAACTACGAGACATCCAAACCCACGTGGCAGGTCTTCGCCGACGGCAAGCCCATCACGGCCCTCCCCGCTCGGCTCGAGGCCGCGCGGCGAATCACGATCCAGGACGGCGTGAGCTACCTCGGGATCATCCCGCTTCCCGCGACCGATCTGGGCCGCACCGACGAGATCGTGCTCTCGGTGGGCGACGAGCAGGAGTTCGGCCGATGCAAGTTCAGGGCCGCCCTGGTGATTGACAACTACAACCTGAAGGGCGACACGCCGCTAGGCGAGAAGCCCGACTTTGCGAAGATTGACCGCGCCTGGGGCGGCTACGTGGTCGAGATGGCCGACGCCACGGAATTCCCCAGCTTCGCGGCGTTCCAGAAGCACATCGCCGCCGCGACGCTCGAGACCCGCGACGAGGCCGACACTGTGGGCGGGGCCTCTGTGCCCCGCGACCCTGTAGGCGGGACGTCCCCGTCCCGCGACGGCGAAGACGCGGGGCAGGGGCGCCCCGCCCGCAAGCCCGCCCTGGCCCATGTCAAATACGCCAGCGGCGCCGACACGCTGGAGCTGGGCGTCTTCACGACCTACAAGGACGACGAGCCGCTCGACCGGCTCTTCGCCTACCGCCGCGTGAACGGCGCCTGGCCCTATCTGCCTGAGGGCGTCGAGCGCGACACCCCCGTCGCCCAGCAATCCACGACCGGCCGCATCGAGAAGAACGGCGCCGTGCTGGTCTGCGAGAAGGGCCGCATGGCCTACCTCCACGCCGACCCCGCGAGCGACACCTTTGCCGGCTACAACCCGCTGCCCGACCCCACCGCCTGGTCGCTCACGGTTCCCGGCGGCCTCAGCGTGCGGGCCGATGGCAAGCTCGGCCTCGCCCACGTGATCGTGCAGCCCAAGGCCGGCAAGGTGACCGTGGACCACGCGACGCGCCCAGGCGCCGGTACGGCTGACATGGCCACCGCCCTCATCCTGGAGGGCTTCCAGGCGCCGCCCACGGTGACGCTCAACGGCCAGGCCCTGCCCGAACTCAAGCGGCAGACCGTGAACGGCCGCCCCTGCTTCCTCGTGCCGCTGAAGGGACTGTAGCCATGCCCCACGATCGCATTGACCTCTCGAAGGTGAAAACCTATCGCCTCGGCGAGCGGCGCAACCTGGTGAAGCTGAGCGACCTCGTGCGCCCGTGCGCCCCGCCGCCGCCGTTCGACCACCCCGAACTGCACCTCGTCGCCCGCGCCATCCGCGAGGCGCGACACCGCGGCGCGCCCGTCCTCTGGATGCTCGGCGCGCACGTGGTCAAGAGCGGCCTCTCCCTCCTCATCATTGACCTCATGCAGCGGGGCCTCGTCACCCACGTGGCCGGCAACGGCGCCGTCTCCATCCACGATTTCGAGCTGGCCCTCATCGGCGAGACGAGCGAGGACGTGCCCGACTCCATCGAGGACGGCTCGTTCGGCATGGCCGACGAAACGGGCCGCCTGATCAACCAAGCCGTGCAGGCGGGCGTGCGCGACGGCCTCGGCTACGGCGAGGCCCTCGGCCGCCTCTACGCCGCCGACCCCCGCTTCGCGCACCGCGACGCCAGCATCCTCTACAGCGGCCACAAGCTCGGCCTGCCCGTCACCATTCACGTCACCATCGGCACCGACATCATCCACCAGCATCCCGCCGTGGACTTCGGCGCGCTGGGCGCGGCGAGCGGGCTCGACTTCCGCACCTACTGCGCCACCGTGGCGAAGCTCGAGGGCGGCGTCTTCTGCAACTTCGGCTCGGCGGTCACAGGCCCCGAAGTGTTCCTGAAAGCCCTCTCCATCGCCCGCAACCTCGGCCACACCGTGAGCCACATCACCACGGCCAACTTCGACCTCTTCCCCCTCCGAGGCGACTACCACGCGGAGGTGCCGAAGGACGACATCGAGTACTACTACCGCCCGCGCAAGAACATCGTCAACCGTCCCACCTCCCTCGGCGGTCGCGGCTACCACATCACCGGCGACCACAGGGCCACAATCCCCAACCTGTACCAGATGCTTGTGGAGTGAGGCGTGGCGATCTTCACGTGGGACGGATAGCACAGCTAGGACCGTTGGGGAAAGGCGATCAGCGCTCATGCGGGGCCTACCCGTCCCATCGGCGCCATCGGTCCTATCTCTCTCTCCCGGAGTTCCCCAATGAATCGTGACAGGCTCTCGTCGCTGCTGGCGGCATTCCCCTCGAAGCGCATCGGCATCATCGGCGACTTTTGCATGGACATCTACTGGCACGCCGACATGACGCGGTCGCTGCTGTCGCGCGAGACGCCGCACTTTGCGCGCCCCATCGTGGCCGAGAAGTTCTCGGGCGGGGCCGCGGCCAACGTGGCCTGGAACCTCCGCGAGCTGGGCGTCGGCACCGTGCTGCCCATCACGATCTTCGGCGACGACTGGCGCGGGCGCGAGCTCTCCCGCGTGCTCACCGAGCGCCACGGCTGCGACCTGCGCTACGTGGTCCACGCCCCCGACCGCGTCACGCCCGCCTTCGCCAAGCCCATCCTCCACGGCTTCCACTCGGAGCAGGAGGACGCGCGCCTCGACTTCGAAAACGCCACGCCCGCCCCGCCCGAGCTCGAGGACCTGGTGCTGGCCAACCTGGCCGACGCGATGCCCACGCTCGACGCGCTCCTCATCGCCAACCAGATCAACAACAGCCTCATCAGCCGGCGGGTGCGCAAGGGCATTCTGCGGCTCGCGGCGAAGCACCCGAAGGTCGTGGCCATCGCCGACTCGCGGAACGAGATCGGCAGGTTCCGCGGCGTGATCCTCAAGCCCAACGAGATCGAGGCGGCGCGCGTCTTCCACCCCGGCATCGCGCCAGCCGACATCACGGACGCCGTGATCCGCGACTGCGGGTCCCGCCTGAGCGCGCGGTGCGGCAAGCCGGTGTTCCTCACCGTGGGCGAGCGGGGCGCATTCGTCTTCGACGGCCAGCGCGGCGACCTTGTGCCCGGCTACCGGGTCGAGCCGCCGGTCGACATCGTGGGCGCCGGCGACACGTTCATCGCTGCGCTGGGCGCGGCCCTGGCGAGCGGTGCGAGCAACAACGAGGCGGCGGAGCTGGCCTGTCTGGCCGCGTCGGTGACGGTGAAGAAGATCGGCATCACCGGCGCTGCCAGTCCGGCTGAACTCAGGGATCAACTCCAGGCTGCGAAGCCCAATATCCAATGTCCAACACCCAATGATCAATGACCAAGTAAGAGCACAGGGGTGCTCTCCGTCCCGTGGGCTGTCGTTGCGAAAGGAGGATGCAATGGCCGCAGCAGCCGAAGCCGAACCAAGGAACTTTGACCTTGAGGAGCGGCTCATTCGCTTCGCGGTTCGCGTCATGCACGTGGTGGACCAGTTGCCCGAGACGCGGGCAGGCAGGCATATCGCCGGTCAGTTGGTCGAGTGTGGCACGTCGCCGGCCCCCAACTACGGCGAGGCGCAGGATGCCGAGTCCCGCAACGACTTCGTCCACAAGGTCAAGATTGCTCTGAAGGAGCTGCGCGAGACGCGCGTGTGGCTCAGGATGGTCCGTCTTGCGGTGCTTCTGAAACCACCCCGTCTCGATCCCTTGCTGGAGGAGAACGAGCAGCTCATCAAGATCCTCTACAAGAGCACGAGAACCGCCAAGACGAACCTCCAGGCCGCCCGAGGCCGCCGGAACGCCTGAGCATTTCCTTCTTCACTGGTCATTGGCCATTGGGTGTTGGATATTGATGATTGGACTTGTCGGCATGGCGCACGACCCAATTGAGCTCCTCAACCGCTCGACCGAGATGGGCCGCCTCCGCCATGCGCTCCTCGACTTCGACGGCACCCTCTCCGTCCTCCGCGAAGGCTGGGAGCGGGTGATGACGCCGCTGATGGTCGAGATGATCGCGGGCGACGCCGGCGACCCCGAGGGCCGCATCCGCCGCGAGGTCGAGCGCTACGTGGACGAGTCCACGGGCCTTCAGACGATCCTCCAGATGGACTGGCTGGTGCAGGCGGTGTCCCGCCACCGAGGAGCGTCGAAGGCGCTCTCGGCCGAGCAGTACAAGGCCCTCTACAACCAGCGGCTGTTGCGTCACATCCACGAGCGGCTGGCGGGCATCGAGAGCGGCCGGACCCCGCGCGAGGAGATGATGATCGCGGGCGCCGAGGCGTTTCTCCAGGCGCTCGCCGAGCGCGGCGTCACGCTCTACGTGGCGAGCGGGACGGACGTGGAGGACGTGCGCCACGAGGCCGCGGCCCTCGGCCTGGCGCGCTACTTCGGCGGCGGCATCTTCGGCGCCGTGGGCGCCTCGCGCGCCTGCTCGAAGGCCGCCGTGATTCGTGATATTCTGGACACCCACGGGCTCGATGGCCCCGAGCTGCTCGTCGTGGGCGACGGGCCGGTCGAAATCCGCGAGGGCAAGGCCCGAGGAGCCGTCACCGTGGGCGTGGCCAGCGACGAGGCGCGCCGCGGCGGCCTCAACCCGCGCAAGCGCGAGCGGCTCGTTGCCGCCGGCGCCGACCTCATCGTTCCCGATTTCACCGCGGGCGAGGAACTGCTCGCCCTTCTGTTCCCGACCGGAAAGTGAAGGAGAAGACCGTGGCGCGAACCATGCTGGTGGGCGTGGTGGCACTGGCGGGAGCGGCCCTCGCGGGTGTGGGCGACCCGCAACTCAAGACCGACCACCCGTGGTACCCCGGCGAGCTGTCGTGCTCGACCTGGGAGCGGCTGTTCAGGACCCAGGCCGCGCTCTTCGAGCGGGTGACCGGCAAGAAGGTGGCCAGCGACGAAGACAAGGCGCTCGCCTCGTGGTACTGGCGCAACATCAACGTCCACCACTGCACCCAAGGCCCCGAGGACACGTGGGGCAAGGGCCTGGACCAGGGCGAGGAGACGCGCGAGTACTGGGCCGGCCTGTTCGCCTACGGCTTCGCCCTCTGCTACGCCGACCACCACCAGATGGCCGCCGAGTTCGAGAAGCTCCTCGGCCCCTCGCGTTCGCGGGCCATGGGCGTCGCGGGCCACACGACCTTCGAGGTCTGGCTCACCGGCGGCCCGTACGGCGCGGGCCGATGGGCGCTGCTCGACCACGACATTTCGACCGTCGTCTTCACCCCCGACGGCACGCGCCTGATGGGCCTGATGGAAGTGAGCAAGGACCTGGCGAGCGTCAAGCGGAGCAGCCGCGAGCGCGGGTTCATCCCCGCCGGCCTGCACCCCAGCGACCCGGACGTCTACCAGCAGGTGAAGTGGGCGGGCTACGTGACCGGCTACGCCGGCGCGCCGCCGCTCGTCCACCTGCGGGCGGGTGAGAGCCTGCGCCGCTACCTCAAGCCCGGCCTCGACGACGGCAAGACCTTCGCCTATTGGGGCATCAACTACAACGCCGGCGGCGTGCCCGGCCCGCACCGCGACCGCACGTGGGTGAACCAGCCCGAGAAGCTCTACAAGGCCACGCGCGACTGCGGCTCGCGCCTGGGCCAGGCCCGCTACGGCAACGCCGTGTTCACCTACACGCCCGACTTCGCCGCGGGCAAGTACCGCGAGGGGATCATTGACGAGTCGGATGACCACGTAACCTTCGAATGGCAAAGCCCTTACATCGTGGCTGCCACGCCCCCGGAGGCCGCAGCGAGCGAACAATGGGGCATTCGGAAGCCCGGCTGCACGGGCGGGCTCGTGCTCAAGGGCAAGATGACGTGCCCCGTCGAGGTCTCGACCGACCAGGGCGCCACCTGGCACAAGGCCGGCGATGCGAAGGATGGCCTGGACCTCACCGATCGGGTCAAGGGCAACTACCAGTACTGGATTCGGCTCGGCGCGGGCGCGAAGGCCCTTGCTGGGTCGGGCCTCACGATGGTCACCGTGTGCCAGTGCTCGCAGACCGTGATCCCGCGGCTCAAGGCGGGCGTGAACAAGGTCACCTTCGAGGCCACGGGCAACGCGATCCTCGCGGCGGGGCCGAACGTGGCGCAGGCCAAGGCTCACCTGGTCGAGGGTGCCTTCGACTCGCCCAGGGTTACGCTGGAACTCGCCGCGCCGCGGAAGGCCAGGGCGATGCACGTTTACGCCGCCGCCTGGATTTCCTGTGGCGCCCCGCCGAGGCCATCGGACTACAACATTGACTGTTCGACCGACGGCGGGAAGACCTGGAAGCCTGTCCTCAATGGCTGGAAGGTGATCCAGCGCCCGCCCGAGCCGGGCGACTGGTGGAGCCAGACGTTCAATCAGGGCGACGCGCCGCTCGGCGGGGTGCAGGGGCCGGTGCGCGTGCGCTTCAGCAACACGGGCAACCGCCCCTACCGCAAGGCCGAGGCGTATCTCGCCTACGCCGTCGAGAACACTTCGCCGCTCAAGGCCACGTTCGCCTGGAAGGATGGCGGGCAGGTGAAGCAGGCGAGCCACGTTTACAGGGCCGCGGCCGGCGAGGCCGACGCGTCGTGGAGCTTCGACGCCGGCGCGGCCCCGGAGACGCTGTGGGTGGAGTACTCGACTGAGTGATCGCGTAAGCATATATATGGCAAAAGCTTACATTGCAGAAAAAAACGCACGGAAACGGCCTTCTGACGCAAGATCTCGAGGTCATTTGACCCCTGGGTCATAGGGGCCTCTGAGACTGAATGCGCATGTGTGTAAGTATATATGTGAAATCGCCTTATGGTGACACAGCCTCCGGCCGATTTCCGGGCCCCCAACGCGTCCTGGGGCCTCTGGGTGATTAACCAGTCTTAACGCTTGCGGGGGATGAGGTCTTGCCACGACACTGGGCAGGGCTGGAAACCTCCCGCGGGTCTCAGACCCGCGGGAGGTTGTGTGCGGAAGGCGGCGGGCAATGAAACGGGGCACGCGTGGGCGTGCCCCGTAGGGTGTGCGGCGTGGCCTGGCCTCTCGGTCACTGCGCCTCGGCGGGCGGCGGGGGCGCCGGCGCGGTCGCCTTGGCTTTCGCCGTCGCGAGGGCCTCGACGAGGGCCTCCTCGAGGACCTTGGGATCCACGTCCACCCTCTTGCCCGCGAGGCGGCCCACGGCGTCGCGGAGGGCGGTGCCGGTGCCCTGGACGAGGTTCATGGCGGCCTCGCGGATGTTTTCGGGGGTGGACTCGACGAGGCCCTGGACGGTGAGGCCCCAGCCGACGCTCTTGAGGAACTGGCCGTACATGGTGGCCAGGGTGCTCGGGTCGCCAAAGAGCTGCATCTTGGCGCTGGCGAGCATGGTGCCCACGGCGTTGGCCATCTGGATCTGGACTTCCTTGTTGGCGATGATCTGCTGCTTCTTGAGCTCGAACTCGAGGGCGGCGCGGCTGTAGCGCTCCTGGTTCTCGAGGTCCTGGCGGCGGACTTCGACGCGGGCGGCCTCGACGTTGACCTTCTCGCGGTCCACCTGGACGGGGACCATCTCCTTGGCGCGCTCGCCCTCGGCGATCTTCTTGGCGGCTTCGGATTCGCCCTCGGCGAGGATGAGCATGGCCTGCTTGCGCTTGTCGGCGGCGGTGAGCTCGCCCTCGGCCAGCTTCACCGCTGTGTAGGCCTTCACGTCGGCGTCCACCTGCTCCTGGTAGCGGCCGATGTCCACCTGCTGCTTCTCGGTGATCATCTTCTGCTGGGCGCGGCGGTCCGCCTCGGTGGTGACCTTGATGGTCTCGATGCGCTGGGTCTCCTCCTCGCGCTTGGCCTCGGCGGCGCGGGTCTGGGCCTGGGCCTGGGCGCGCTTGGTCTCCTGCTCGGCCACGGCCACTTCGGCCAGGCGCTTGGCCACCTCGACGGCCTTGGCGCGCGCCACGTCGGCCTCCTGCTGGGCCTTGTCGCGCTCGATCTGGGCCAGCCGCTCGGCCTCCTCGCGCTTGGCCTGGGCCACCGAGAGGTTCCGGTCCCGGTCAATCTCGGCGTTCTGGACCGTGAGCTCTTTCTGCACGCGGGCCAGCTCGACCTCGCGTTCCTGCTGGATGGCGAACTCGCGGGTCTCGCGCTGGCGCTCGGCGTGGGCGTTGGCCACGTCGCGGCCCTGGGTGGCCTCGGCCAGCTCGCGGTCCTTGTCGAGCTCGAGGATCTGCTTGCGGGTGTCCACGTCCTTCTTGCGGATGTCGCGCTCCGCGTTGCGCTGGATCTCGTTGCGCTTGACGAGCTGGTCCTGGGTGACCTCGGTGATGCGCCGCTTGCCTTGCGCGTCGAAGACGTTGTCGTCCTTGAGGAAGTCCAGCGGCGTCTGGTCGAGGCTCGAGATGGTCACGGTCTCGAGCGTGAGGCCGTTCTCCTGGAGGTCCTGGGTGACGATGCTCTGGACGGCGGAGGCGAACTCGTCGCGCTTCATGTGGAGTTCGATGAGCGGCTTGGTGGCGGCGACGGTGCGTAGCGACGAGATGAGCTTCTCCATCACGAGCTCGCGGATGCCCTCCTCGGAGACGGATTTCTCGCCGAGCGAGCGGGCCGCGTTGAGAATGTCGTCGGCCTCGGGCTGCACCTTGATGTAGAACTCGGCCGCGATGTCCACGCGCAGGTTGTCGCCCGTGATCAGGGCGTCCTCGCCGCGGCGCGAGACGTCGAGGCGCATGGTCTCGAGCGACACGGGCACGACGCGGTGGACGATGGGGATGACGAGCGCGCCGCCGTCGAGCACGACCTTGGCCTTGCCCATGCCGGTGCGGACGAAGGCCTCGTTGGCGGTCGTCTTGCGGTAGAGCTTGGTGATGGCGACGAGGATGCCGGTGAGCAGGACGACGACGGCGCCGGCGCTCACGAGGATGATGCGGGTCATGATCTCGAGCCTTTCGACGGCCAAGCCGGCGGCGACGAGGCCCGCGCCGATCAGGATGCCGATGAAGGCGGCCATGCTTCCTCCTTCCTTGCGAGGGTGGGGGCCGGACGGGATGGGGGCCTGAGAGTCGGGCCGGTCCTGGACAAACACCTGGTTCGACGGCAGGGGCCTCTGGGCCTGGCCCGGGCCGGGCAGCGGCGGGCGCTGGGCCGGCCGACGCGACGGGCCGCCCGGCGGCCCGGGGGCGGAGCTAGGAGGCCGGGACATTGTAGGGCTCCACGACGTAGTAGCCGCCGGGCCGGCGGCCGGGCTCCTTCACGGGCACGTAGCGCACGAGGAGCACGGTGCTGCCCTTCGCGATGGGCGCGGCGCCCTCGCTCGCGCGGCAGAGCACCTTGTGCAGGGTGCCGTACTCATCGCGCACCAGGGCCGTGCCGAACGTGGCCGTGATCGTGAGGCTGGCGGTGGCGATGCGGCCCGCGAGCTCGCCGCGCCAGAGCGCCGCCGACTCGATGGGCCGCAGGTAGCGGCCCACGGTGGCGGCGAGGACCCTCGTGCTGCCCAGGCCGCACACGATGGCGATGGCCAGCGAGATGGGGAAGAACGCCATCGGCGCGGCGAGAGCCGGCTCGAGGAGCAGGTTGGCCGCCCAGCCCACGACGCCGAAGGTGATCAGGAACGTCATCAGGATCACCGAGAGCGGCACCTTGCCGATGCCGAAGAACGACAGGGCCTGCTCGAAGAGGCTCGGGACGCTCTCCACGTGGACGCCGTGGTCCACGTGCAGATCGGGCAGGTGCTCGGCGTCGACGTTCGCCCCCTCGGCCGCGGCGCTGAGGTCCGCGTCGTGGTCCGCCTCCAGGTCGGCGCCCGACAGGATGCCGCCGTGGCCGCCGAGGCCGAAGGCGTTGAGCGCCGCGTACACGAAGGCGAAGAACACGGCCAGAACGAAGACCAGGTTCCACCAGTGCAGCATCTCGGGCATAGCGGGCGCCTCCGACCTGAGTCCCCGCGACAGAAGGCGTGGGAGCGCAGCCGGCGTCTTGCGCCGAAGGGACGTCAGGACTCGCGGGCCTCCGCGCTGGGCTCGCCCGCCGGGAGTGGGCCGGCGATGCGCTGCTTGAGCTCGAGCAGGCGGCTCTCGATGGCCCGCCGGCGTTCGAGCTCGCGGAAGCGGGCCTCGGCGTCGCCGCCGCTGAGGTCGAGGGCGACCTCGCCATAGGCGCCGGCGCGCGCCTCGGCCTCGATGACCTTGTCCTCCATGCGCGCCACGGCATCCAGGATGCTGGCCCCCGAGCCGGCCTCGATGCCGGCAAGGACCTTCTGGACCTCGGTCCGGCTCTTGGCGGCGCGGGCGCGGGCGAGAATCTCCTCGCGCCGGCGCTCGAGGGTGTGCAGCTTGTCGTGGAGGTCCTGGCGCGCCTCGCGCGCGCGGGCGGCGGCCACGCGGGCCTGTTCCAGGGCCCGCTGGAGGTCGGGCGCCCGCTTCTCGCCGGCCATCTGGCCCTCGATGGCCGTGCGGGCCAGCGCGTCGTCGCCGTCGCGCACGGCCAGCTCGGCGCGCTGCTCCCACTTGGCGATCTCGGCCTGGAGGTCGTCATACTCCTGCTGTCGCCGCTTGAGCGCCGCGACCGCGATGGCCTCGGCGTCCACGGCCTTCCGGCACTCGTTGCGCATCTCCTGCACGAGCTGCGGGAAGACTTCTTCGGGGTTCTCCACCGCATCCAGGAAGGCATGGATCTTGCCCATGGTGATGCGGCGCACACGCTTGAGGAATCCGGCAGCCATGGCGGCTCCTCCTTTCGTCCGGGCTCCCTGGGAGGCTAATCCCGGGATAACCCCTGCACGCCGCGGTGTTAGCCGCGGCTACGCACTCCCTCGCCTGGAGCACCACTCAGGGGCTGCGCTCCCACTCGAAGCGTGGTGTCCGCGGCCGGGCACGGAGTGCTTGGCTCGGCCGTCTGTCAGAATCATACCACGCATGGGCCGCTTGTCAACCGGACTCGGTCCGATTCGCTCTAACTGCCCATTTCAGACGGGCTTGCGCCTTGATCCCTCGCGCGCTCACGGCTATAATGTCATGGGGGTCGAGCGCGGACGGGTCAACACGCCGGAGAGTCACGTGATCGGTTGTACCAAGCTGCTGTGCGGCACCGCCACGATCGCCGACCTGATGCGCCACGACGCGGGGCAGAAGGCGCACCTGCTGGCCTTCTCGACCGCCAATCGCCCCATCGTCGTGTGGAACACGACCCAACGCTGCAACCTGGCCTGCGCCCACTGCTACCTCGACGCCCAGGACCGCGCCAGCCGGGAAGAGCTCACCACGGCCGAGGGCGAGGCGCTGGTGGACGACGTGGCGGCGATGAAGTGCCCCGTGCTGCTCTTCTCGGGCGGCGAGCCGCTGATGCGGCCCGACGTCTTCGACCTCGGCCGCCGCGCCATCGCCCAGGGCGTGCGCGCCGTGCTCTCGTCCAACGGCACCCTCGTGACGCCCGAGATGGCCGCCCGCATCGCCGACGTGGGCTTCTCCTACGTGGGCGTGTCCATTGACGGCACGGCCGCCACCCACGACGAGCTGCGGCGCAAGAAGGGCGCGCTCGAAGCCGCGCTGACCGGCATCAAGAACTGCCTCGCCGCCGGCGTCAAGGCCGGCATCCGCTTCACCCTCAACCGCCGCAACGCCGCCGACCTCGACGCCGTGCTCGACCTCGTCGAGAGCCACGGCGTGCCCCGCTTCTGCCTCTACCATCTGGTCTATGCCGGCCGCGGCCGCGAAATGGTCGCCGACGACCTCGAGCCGGCCGAGACTCGCCGCGTCATCGAGCACCTCCTCGACCGCACGAAGGACTGGCACCGCCGCGGCATCGAAACCGAGGTGCTCACCACCGATAACCACGCCGACGGCATCCTCATCGAGCAGCGGGTCGCCGCCGAAGCGCCCAACCGCCTGGCCGACGTGCGCGAGCTCCTCGAACGCCACGGCGGCTGCTCCGCCGGCACCAAGATGGCCAACATTGACGCCAAGGGCAACGTGCACCCCTGCCAGTTCTGGAGCCACGTGAGCCTGGGCAACGTGCGCCAGCGCCCCTTCTCGGCCATCTGGACCGATGAGACCCACTCGTTGCTCGCCATGCTCCGCAGCAAAGGCGAACACCTCAAGGGCCCGCGGTGCAGCCTCTGCCAGTACCGCGCCGTGTGCGGCGGATGCCGCATCCGAGCCGAAGTCGTCCACGGCGACACCTGGGCCGACGACCCCGCCTGCTTCCTCACCGAGGAAGAGATTCGAAAGACCTGACGCCTGAGAAGCCCAAGAGGTGTCTGAACTCCGCATCCCGCACTCCCCACTCCGCACTCTCGGCCGCCGCGCCTTCCTCCAGGCCGGCTTCGCCGCCGGCGCCGCACGGCCCGCCTTGGGCCTGGCGGCAGATGAGAAGAGCCGCGTCGTCGCCGCCACGAGCAGCAGGGTATTCGGCGAGGGCAACGCGCTGAAGCAGGATGCGGCGCAGGACCTGGTGGATGCCGCGGTATGCGCCCTCACGGGCGAGCAGAGCGCCGCGGCCGCCTGGCGGCACTTCGTGAAGCCCAACGACACGGTGGGCATCAAGGCGAGCTGCCTCGCCGGCGAGCGCCTCTCCACCCGCATCGAAGTCGTCCGCGCCATCGCCCGCGGCCTCCAGGCCGCCGAGGTGCGGCCCCAGCGCATCCTCGTGTGGGACCGCAAGCTCAGCGACCTCACGCGCGCCGGCTACCCCACCGAAGGCTGCGACGACTTCCGCGTCGTGGGCAACGACGACCGCGTGCTCGGCTTCCACCCGCCCCTCGTCGAGATCGGCGAGATCGGCTCCTTCTTCTCCAGACTCGTCACCGACACCTGCTCCGTCATCATCAACGTGCCCGTCCTCAAGGACCACGACCTCGCCGGCATCAGCGTGTGCCTCAAGAGCTTCTTCGGCGCCATCCACAACCCCAACAAGTACCACTTCGCCAGCCTGCACCAGGCCATCGCCGACGTGAATCGGCAGGACGACATCCGCCGCAAGACCGTGCTCCACCTCTGCGACGCCACCTTCGCCTGCTGCCACGGCGGCCCCACGCCGCCGCCCAAGTGGATCGAGCGCCTCGGCACCGTCTACGCCAGCCGCGACCCCGTCGCCCTCGACCAGGTGGCCTGGCAGAAGATCGAGGAACTCCGCAAAGCCAAGGGCCTCGACCCCCTCCTCGGCTCCAAGCGCGAGCCCAAGCACATCGCCCTCGCCGCCGAGGCCAGGCTGGGGACGAACGACCCGAACCGGATCAGGCTAGTCAGGGCGGCCGTCTGACGCGTGACGCCTGACGCGTGAGAAGAGACCCAGATGCCCACAATCCGCAACCCGCAACCCGCAGTCCGCAATCTCACCCGCCGCCGCTTCGTGCGGCAATGCGCTCTGGGCGGCTGCGCGCTGGCCGCAGGAGCCGGCGCCGCGTGGCTGCCGCGCCCGGCCTCCGGCCAGGACGAGCCGGGGCTCACCACCCTCGGCGGCATCTGGCTCACCCCCGAGGCCCGCTTCTACGAAAAGCTGCCCGAAGGCCGCGTGCGCTGCACCCTCTGCCCCAACCTCTGCGAGGTGGGCGACCAGGAACGCGGCTACTGCGGCGTGCGCGAGAACCGCGGCGGCCTCTACCACACGCTCGTCTACGGCAACCCCTGCGCCCGCAACGTGGACCCGATCGAGAAGAAGCCGCTCTTCCACTTCCTGCCCGGCACCTGGGCCTACTCGATCGCCACGGCCGGCTGCAACGTCGAGTGCCTCTTCTGCCAGAACTGGGAGATCTCGCAGGTCCGCCCCGAGCAGACGCGCAACCTCAACCTCCCGCCCGACGCGCTCGTGGCCGACGCCGCGCGGCCGCGCCGCAGCTACTTCACCGACGGCCCCCTGCGCGCCCGCACCATCGCCTTCACCTACACCGAGCCGGTCGTCTACTACGAATACATGTTCGACACGGCCCGGGCGGCCCGCGCCAAGGGCATCGAAAGCGTGATGATCTCCAACGGCTACATCACGCGCGAGCCGATGGAGAAGCTGTGCGACGTGCTGAGCGCCGTGAAGATTGACCTCAAGGCCTACACCGAGAGATTCTACAAGAAGCTCGTCCACGGCAAGCTCCAGCCCGTGCTCGACACGCTCAAGCTCCTGGCGAAGAAGAAGATGTGGTTCGAGATCGTCTACCTCGTCATCCCCACGCACAACGACGACCCCAAAGAGGTGCGCGAGATGGCGAAATGGATCTGCGGCGAGCTGGGCCCCGACGTGCCACTCCACTACAGCGCCTTCTTCCCCACCTACAAGCTGCGCGACCTCGAGCGCACCCCGCCCGAGACCATCGAGCGCCTCTGGGAGATCAGCCGCAAGGAGGGCCTGCGCTACGTCTACGTCGGAAACCTCTCGCGTCCCGGCGGCCACCCGGGCGAGAGCACCCGCTGCCCGAAGTGTGACCGCTATCTCATTCGCCGCGTGCGCTACAGCATCGGCGCCGTCGAGCTCAAGGACGGCAAGTGCCCGGGCTGCGACACCCCGATCGCCGGCGTGTGGGCCGGCGTGGCGGGAAGGAGCTGAGAGCAGGAGGCGGGGCGACTACCGCATGTCGTCATGGCTTGAGTTCCCACGCGATCCTGCGGACGACGGCCCGCCGCGCGAAGAAGGCGGGAACCAGCGCCCCGCCGACGGGCTGATGCGCTCGGGCGAGCGGCGGTTCTGCGAGGGCGAGTTCGAGGCGGCGGCCCGCGACTTCCGCGCCGCGCGGCGCCACGACCCGTCGCTCTTCGAGGCCTGGGCGGCCGAGGCCGACGCCTGCCTGCGCGCCGGCGACCTGCCGCGCGCCGACGCCGTGGCGAGCGAGGCCCTCGCCTCGTACGGCAAGGTGCCGCTCTTCTACGCCGCCAAGGCGCTCGTGCTGGCACATCAGGGCCAGTTCGAGGCGGCCTACCACCACTCTGACATCGCCGTGAAGCACCAGGGCGCCGGCCCCTTCACCTGGCTCGCGCGCGCCGAGGTGGTGCTGGCCACCAGTGTCTGGGGCACGATGCAGAGCGCCGAGGCCTGCTTCGAGAAGGCTCGCCAGGCCGACCCGAGCCCCTGGCGGGCCGACCTCCGCGCGGCTCTGGGCCTCATGCAGTGGGGCCGCCACGAGCGCGCGCTCGAGCGGCTCGCGAGCGTGGCCCAGGCCGTGCCCGCGAACCCGTTCGTGTGGAAGCTCACGGGCGACTGCCATCGCGCCCTGGGCCGCCCCGCCGCCGCGCGCGAGGCCTACCGCCAGGCCCTGGCCCGACGCCCGGACTACGCGCCGGCGCTCGAAGCGCTCGACGGGATGACGGCCTGGGGCCGGTTCCGCAGGTGGGCGGCGGGGGCCTTCAGAAGGAAGTCCGCGCCCCCTCATGCGTGACCAGAGACGGCCGGGCAGGAACCTCCCTGCGGGGGCTGGTGCTTCTCCAGCGGCGGATCACGAATCACGGATCAGGGATTGCCTGGGAGCACCCGCTTGATGTTGAGCCCGCCGTCGTGCTCGAGGGTGATGCGGTAGGTGGCGCCGGGCACGGGACGGATGCCCACGGCCTCGATCTGGGCCACGCGGATGCCCTCGGCCTCGGCCTCGCCGGGGTGCTCGGCCCAGTGCCAGAAGCGCAGCCACAGGGCCTGCTCGAAGGCCGAAGGCGCCGCGCCCGAACGATAGGCGTCGGGCACCACGCTGCCCGAGGCGGCGAGCATCGGCCCCTCGCGCGGCTCCTGGGCCGACCCGAAGGCCCGGCGGAAGAAGTGCAGCGACCGGCCCCGCAGCGGGTCCCCCACCTTGACGAGGTCGTCGGTGAACTTGATCACGAGCGCGTCGAAGTACACCTCGGCGCCGCGCACGGTGAGCACCCTGGCGGCCAGCGGCTTGCCCTCGCGGTCGAACTCGGCGAACTCGAGGGCCCAGAGCGGCACGTTCTGCGAGTCCAGCCGCTGGCCCACGACGCGCACCTGCGCCACACGCGACTCGGCGCCCAGGCGCGCCACGAAGGCGCGCAGCTCGGCGTTCTGGGCCTCGAGCTGGCGCACGGCGCGGCGCAGGGCGTCGTTGCGCTGCTGGAGGTCGGCCACGGCCTCCTCGAGCTCGCGCCGCTCGCGGTCCAGCCGCGCCTGGCGGTAGCTGGCCATCAGGTACGTGATGCCGATGTAGGAGAGGGTGAGCAACACGACCACGGCCAGGAGGTTCGTGGGGCGCAGCAGGTCGCGCAGCAGGGCGCCCATCCCATTGATCGCGGCTCGCACGTGGCTCAGGGGGGCGCCCATGCCTCACTCCTGGACGGCCGGCGGCGCGGCCGCCGGCTCGGTGGGGGCCTCGGGGGGCGGCTTGTAGGGGTCCTTGATCTCGAGCAGCAGGTCCCAGATGGCGCGTGGCTCGATGTGCTGCGTGGCGCGGGCGCGGGCGGGGTTGGCGGCGTGCCAGGCCTGGGGCGTTTCAAAGGCCCAGTGGGGCTTGTCCGGCTCGACGGCCCAGGTCTGGTAGTAGGCGCCGAAGGCGGTCTGGAGGGCATTGGCGACGAGTTCCTGGTCGCCGCGCAGGCGGCCGACATGGTACAAGGTGGCCGCGAGGCGGTAGGTGTCGGCCACCGAGACCTCGAGGCAGCGCCCCACGCCCGGCGGGCAGCGGTCGGCGCCGACGACGTTGAGGGCGCCCACGTCGGGCGCACCGTCGCCGGTCGCGTCGCGCAGCGGCTTCACGCAGCGGAGGTAGACCTGGCGCAGGTGCTCCTGGAGGCGTTCGGCGGGGAGCAGGGGGGGCAGGCCCACGCCCTGGGCGAAGCGGACGCCCGACAGGGCGCCGGCGGCGATGGCGTCGGCCTGGCGCGAGCGGGTGTCCATGGCGTAGTAGCCGAGCCGCGGGCGCCAGAGCTGGCGGTCGAGGTTGGCGCGGGCGAGGGACGCAAGGCGGCGGATGGCGTCGGCGTCGCGGTCCTCGCACGCCGCGGCGAGCGGCTCGAGGGCCTCGAGAGCGGCGGCGCACAGGCCGCCGCCCAGCAGCGACACGCCCTGGAGCGGGCAGGGCGAGGTGAGCGTGTCGTCGCCGTTGTGGCCGGGCAGCCCGTAGCCGTACGTGTCGGCGGCGCGCAGCGCGGCGAAGCACTTCTTGCAGGCGGACCAGACGTGGGTGAGGAAGTCCCGGTCCCCCGTGGCTCGGTAGTAGGCATAGGCCTGGAGGATGAAGAGGGCGGGCAGGTCCTTGGCCTCGCGCGCCCCGTCGGGCGAGGCGTTGCCGGCCAGGAAGGGATTGCCGCTGGGCGTGCCGAGGTCGCAGGCGAAGGCGGTGGTGGCGTCGATCAGGTCGGCGTAGGCCAGGAGCACGTCGCGCTCGATCTGGGGCCAGAGGGCCAGCCGCGCGCGCTGGGCGGCGAAGCGCCACGCCAGCGGCTCGCAGAACGGCTCGGAGGGGCAGGCGAGGAGGAAGTGCTTGTTGTCCTCGGGGTGCAGGCCCCGGAACTCCTCGGGCGTGGTGAGGCAGCCGGCCTCCCAGAACGCGCCGCCGAAGCTCTCGTAGTAGAGCTCATTGAAGGCGGCCTGCTTGAGCCAGTCGGGGTAGAGCGGCTCGTCGAGCACGGGGCGCATCCAGGCGTCCACCCCGGCCTCCCACTCGGCGTGGCGCGTCAGGGCCTCGCACGCCAGGGCGAAGGCGTTGCCGCTGGCCTGGCCGAAGTACTCGGTGTAGCGCCGCTGCCACTGGGTGGGCCCGAGGGCCACGCGGGGAAAGTCCCAGCTCAGGGCGAACGGCACGGTGATGGAGGCCTTGGGCTCGAGCCTGGCGCGGAAGGCCACGGCCCCGGCGCTCGCCGTGGCGTCGAGGGCCTGGTTGGGCAGGCAGCCGTCGGCGGCGAAGGCGCCCAGCACGTCGCCCCCGCTGGCCAGAGCGTTCCACGAGGCGGCATGGGAGACCTCGCCGCCCCGCTCGGCCCGCGCGGCGAGGCACCACTCGGTGCCCTGCGCAGTCGGCGGGTTGCGCTCGTGGCGGGCGCCCAGCACGACTCCCACGATGCCCTTCTCGGGGACGGCCCGGGCGGCGCTCAGAAAGCCGGTGCGCAGCTCGGCCGTGTGCGCCGCGGCGTTGGGGAACGTGAAGAGCACGGCCACCTCGAGCCTGCGCGCCGTGGGGTTGGCGATGGCGAACTCGAAGAGGGCCACGGGATAGCTCGTCTCGCGCACGCTGCCGCGCAGGATGGGGCTGAAGAACTTCATCGCCAGGTCGGCGGCGAAGCCCGAATACGTGAACCAGCCCTTGGGATAGAGCGCCGCGTAGGAGCCCGAGCCGGGCGACAGCGGCGCCCACCCCGGCATCGGCGGCTGGGCGGCCAGGGTGGCCACGCGCGCGGCCCCGCCCTCGGGCCTCTCGAAGAAATGGAACGCGGCCCCGGCAAGACGGCGGCCCGGCTCGGGCGCGCCCGGCTGGAAGTGCCAGGGGCCGAACGAGCCGCCGGAATTCAGCATGAAGCTCCCCGCCCCGAAGCCGCCCAGCGGCACGCCCCGCTCGCAGCGGCCCAGGGGCACGCGCCAGGCCGCCGCGGGAATGGGCCAGGCCACCCGCGCCAGCGGGGCCTCGCCGGCGACGCCGGCCCGGGGCGCCCCCAGCGCCCCCGCGGCCCCCAGCAGCACAATCCAGCGTACCATCCGTGTGGGTCCTCCGCCCGCGATGCTCCACCACCGATGGTAGCAGAAGGGATCGCTGGATTCAAGAACGCTGTTTGCAGTTGATCGGCGCCGCCCGAAACGCTATAATGACGCGAACACTGCACGAGCGGGCGCGCGTGGAAGCCCCGCGCTAGGTGAAGGACACGCTGTCTATGACGATGGACGGAACGAAGAAGAGCGAACTCATCGGCACGTACCGGGTGCACGACCAGGACACGGGGTCGCCCGAGGTGCAAGTGGCACTGCTGACGGAACGCATCAACCATCTGGCCGAACACCTGAAGTCCCACCGCAAGGACCACACCTCGCGACGCGGCCTGCTGCTGATGGTGGGCCGTCGCACCCGGCTGCTGCGGTATCTGCACCGCGCCAGCCCGGACCGGTACGCGGCCGTGGTGAAGCGGCTGGGGATCCGCAAGTAGGCGCGCACGACTCGCGCGGACTGTTCCGAGCCAGAACGAGCCCCGCCCGCTGAGCGGTCTGAGGTGAACAGAGAGCAAATCGGCAAGCGACACGAGCTTTCCCCACCACGTGTGACGGGCAAGGACAGGCCTATGGGTAGGCCGGCGTGCGGAGAAGGCACACAGGAGGCAAGAGACGCGCATGGCCATTCATCGAGTTGAGAGAGTCATCGGCGACCGACCCCTGATCATCGAGACGGGCAAGCTCGCCAAGCAGGCGGAAGGCGCCGTGACGGTGCGCTACGGCGACACCGTGGTGCTGTCCACCGTGAGCTGCGCCGAGGCGCGGCGCGAGACCGACTTCTTCCCGTTGACCGTGGAGTACCGCGAGAAGTTCCACGCGGCGGGCAAGATCCCCGGCGGGCGCTTCATGAAGCGCGAGGGGCGGCCGAGCCGCAAGGAGATCCTCACCTCGCGCATGTGCGACCGCCCCCTGCGGCCCCTCTTCCCCAAGGGCTTCCGCGAAGAGGTGATGATCCACTCGATCGTGCTGTCGGCCGACAAGGACAACGACCCCGACGTGCTGGCCATGGTCGGCTCCTCCGCCGCCCTGTCCATCTCATCCGTCCCCTTCCTCGGCCCCCTGGGCGCCGTGCGCGTGGGGCGCATCGGCGGGCGCTTCCTCATCAACCCCACCTACAAGCAGGTGGCGGACGGCGACCTGGACCTCGTGATGGCCGCCTCGAAGGACGCCATCGTGATGGTCGAGGCGGGCGCGAAGGAGATCCCCGAGTCGAGCATCATCGAGGCCCTGCGCTTCGGGCACGACGCCTGCCGCCAGATCGTCGAGATGATCGAGGAGCTGGTGCGCGACTGCGGCGTCACCGCGCGCTTCTTCGAGGCCGCCGGCGTGCCCGAGGACCTCCGGGCCAAGCTGAACGCGAAGTACCGCGGCCCGCTCCAGGAGCGCCTCCAGATCCGCGCCAAGCGCGAGCGCGGCGCCGCCGTCATCCAACTGCGCCAGCAGGCCTTCGAGGAATTCGCCCAGAGCGAGACGAACGAGGACGGCTACCCGAAGGGCGACGTGGCGGCCGCCTTCGAAGAACTCGAGGGCAAGGTGATGCGCGGCCTGATGGCCTCGGGCACCCGCTGCGACGGCCGCGGCCCCAAGGACATCCGCCCCATCGCCTGCGAGGTCGCCGTCCTCCCGCGCGCCCACGGCTCGGCGCTCTTCACCCGCGGCGAAACCCAGGCCCTCGTGGCCACCACGCTCGGCACCTCGACCGACGAGGAATGGGTCGAGAGCCTCTTCGAAGACTACACGCGCAAGTTCATGCTCCACTACAACTTCCCCGGCTTCTCGGTCGGCGAGGTGCGGCCCGAGCGCGGCCCCGGCCGCCGCGAGATCGGCCACGGCGCCCTCGCCGAGCGGGCCTTCGAGCCCGTGCTCCCCTCCTGCGAAGACTTCCCCTACACCATCCGCATCGTCTCCGAAATCCTCGAATCCAACGGCTCCTCCTCCATGGCCACCGTGTGCGGCGCCACGCTCTCGATGATGGACGCCGGCATCCCCATCCGCGACCCCGTGGCCGGCATCGCCATGGGCCTGATCAAGGAAGGCGACAAGGTGGCCATCCTCACCGACATCCTCGGGGATGAGGACCACTTCGGCGACATGGACTTCAAGGTGGCCGGCACCCAGCACGGCGTGACGGCGCTGCAAATGGACATCAAGATCGGCGGCCTGAGCGACAGCGTGATGCGGGCCGCCCTCGAGCAGGCGCGCGAGGCGCGCATCCACATCCTGCGCGAGATGCTCCGCACGCTCGACCGCCCGCGGCACGACATCTCGCCCTACGCGCCGCGCCTGCTGCGCGTGCAGATCGACCCCGCCAAGATCGGCACCGTGATCGGCCCCGGCGGCAAGATGATCCGCAGCATCGAGGCCGACTCCGGCGCCAAGGTGGAAATCGAAGACAGCGGCGTGATCACCATCGCGTCGCCCGACGTGCGGGCCGCCGAGCGCGCCCGCGACCTGATCCTCGGCCTCGTGGCCACCGCCGAGATCGGCAAGGTGTACAGCGGCCGCGTCGTCTCGACCAAGAACTTCGGCGCCTTCATCGAGTTCCTCCCCGGGCAGGAGGGCCTCTGCCACATCTCCGAACTCGCCGACCGCTACGTCGAGCGGGTCGAGGACGAGGTGCGCGTGGGCGACGAAGTGAAGGTCAAGGTCATCTCCATCGACGACCAGGGCCGCGTGAAACTCAGCCGCAAGGCCGTGGGGCGCGACGACGGGCCGCCCCCCAGCCCCAACGGCGGCAGACGCTGATCGCGCGGCGCGCCCCAGGCCCTGCCGGGGGCGCGCCGCCGCTTCCCCGCAGGGAGACGCCCGGATGGCTCAAGGCATCGTGAAGTGGTTCGACCCCAAGAAGGGCTATGGCTTCATCACGGTGGACGGGCAGCCCGACATCTTCGTCCACTGGCGCAACATCCAGGACACCGAGGACTTCAAGACCCTCGAGGATGGCGAGGCGGTGCAACTCGACATCGTGCAGGGCAACAAGGGCCTCGCCGCCGAGAACGTCATCCGCCTCGCCTGAGCCCTCGCCGAGCGCCTCCGGCCCCGAGGCAGGCCCTGCCCATCGCCCCGGAGACCGCCTGATTCCGCCCCCCGGCCCGGTGCCAGGACGGCCATGAGCACGCACCCCGCTCCGCACGACAACGCCTGGTCCCACGTGGTCCCCCTGGCCGCCGGCCTGGCCCACGAGATCAAGAACCCGCTGAGCACCATCAGCCTCAACCTGCAACTCATGCTCGAGGACTGGCAGCGCGACGCCACCACCCCGCGCGAGCGCCGCACCCTGAAGCGCCTCCAGACCCTCGAGCGCGAGACCACCCGCCTCGTCGGCCTCCTCGAGGACTTCCTGCGCTACGCCCGCACCCCGCACGCCAGCCCGCAGCCGTGCGAAGTGAACCCCCTCGTCCAGGAACTGCTCGACTTCATCGCGCCCAAGGCCGCGCAACTCGGCATCCGGGTGCGCAGCCAGCTCGCCGCCGACCTGCCCGTGATTCAGGCCGACCCCAAGCTGCTCAAGCAGGCCCTCCTGAACCTGCTCATCAACGCCGAAGAGGCCATGCCCAAGGGCGGCGAGCTCATCGTCGCCACCTCGGCCAACCCGCCCGGCGTGCAGATTGACGTCACCGACACAGGCATCGGCATCCCCGACCACCAGCTCGGGCGGATCTTCGACCTCTACTTCTCCACCAAAGAGGGCGGCAGCGGCCTGGGCCTCTGCACCACGCGGCGCATCCTCGAACTCCACGGCGGCTCCATCGCCGTCGAGAGCGACGTGGGCAAGGGCACCCACTTCACCGTCCGCCTGCCGCTCGCGCCGCCTGGGTCCGCCACCCCGGAGGGCCGCCCATGACCGCCCCACGCCCCTCGATCCTGCTCGTAGACGACCGCGCCGACCACGCGGAGACTCTCGCCGACGCCCTGGCGGCCCTCGACGCCGCCTGCGACATCGCCACGGGCGGGCGCGAGGCCCTCGAGAGGCTCTCGGCCAGGCCCTACGACCTGGTGATCACCGACCTGAAGATGGCCGACCTCGACGGCATGGAGCTGCTCCGCGAGGCCAAGGGCCGCAGCCCCGACACCGAGGTGATCGTCGTCACCGGCTATGCCACCGTCGAGAACGCCGTCGCCGCCATGCAGCAAGGCGCCGCCACCTACCTGCGCAAGCCGGTCAACCTCGAGGAACTGCGCGCCGTCGTCCGCAGCGTCCTTGAAAAACAGGCCCTGCGCCGCACCAACGCCGAGCTGCGCCGCGAGCTCGACCAGCGCTACGGCTTCGAGGGCATCATCGGCAACAACCCGAAGATGCTGCGGCTGGTCGAAACGCTCCGCCAGATCGCCCCCACCGACGCCACCGTGCTCATCTACGGCGAGAGCGGCACGGGCAAGGAGCTGGTCGCCCGCGCCATCCACAACAACAGCCCGCGGCGCACCAAGCGCTTCGTCGCCCTCAACTGCGCCGCGCTCTCCGAGGGCATCCTCGAGAGCGAGCTGTTCGGCCACGAGAAGGGCTCGTTCACCGGCGCCGCCGCCGCGCGCCAGGGCCGCTTCGAATACGCCGACGGCGGCACCCTGCTCCTCGACGAAGTGGGCGACATGCCGGCCTCCACCCAGGTCAAACTCCTGCGAGTCCTCGAACAGAACGAGATCGTCCGCGTCGGCTCCAACGCGCCCGTCCACGTGGACGTCCGCATCGTCGCCGCCACCCATCGGCGGCTCGAGACGCTGATCAAGGAAGGCAAGTTCCGCGAAGACCTCTACTTCCGCCTCAAGGTGGTCACGCTCTACATCCCGCCGCTGCGCGAGCGGCCCGACGACATTCCGCTCCTCGCCGACCACTTCCTGCGCGAGATCGCCACGGCCTACAAGAAGCCCGTGGCCGAAATCGCCCCCGACGCCCGCCGCCGCCTGGCCGCCTACGAGTGGCCGGGCAACGTGCGCGAACTGCGCAACGCCATCGAGCACATGGTCGTGGTCACCACCGACCCCGTGCTGGGCGCCGACGACCTGCCCGACCACATCGCCCCCGGCGAGGCCCAGGCCGCCGAGGCCCCACCGCTGGTCGGCATCTCCATCGAGCACGCCGAGCGCGAGCTCATCCGCAACACCCTGGCCGCCGTGGGCGGCAACCGCGTCGAGGCCGCCAAAACCCTCGGCATCGGCGAGCGCACGCTCTACCGCAAGATCAAGGAATACGACCTCAAGTAACCCCTCGGCGGCGGCTTCCTGCGCCGAGGCCCCCCGCAGGGCACAAGCGCCAACCCCCGTTGCGCGCACCCGCATCCTTTGATCTTCCCCACCCGATCCCGTATCCTCATGGAAAGCACCCGTGTGCGAACACAGGCCCACCCAGAGCCGTCCGATGGCCCCGTCCCGCAGACCGCCCCAGCCCCCCTTCCTGCCCATGAGCCGCGCCGACATGGGCACGCTGGGCTGGGACACGCTGGACGTGCTGCTGGTGACGGGGGATGCGTACGTAGACCACCCCGCCTTCGGCGCCGCGCTCCTGGGGCGATGGCTGCTCGCCCACGGCTTCCGCACGGGGATCATCGCCCAGCCGCGGTGGGACACTCCTGCGGACGTCGCCGCCCTGGGCCGCCCGCGCCTGTTCGCGGGCGTGACGGCCGGCGCCCTCGACTCGATGCTCGCCCACTACACCGCCTTCCGCAAGAAGCGACACGACGACGCCTACACCCCCGGCGGCCGGGCCGGGGCGCGGCCCAACCGCGCGACCATCGTCTACGCCAACCTCGTGCGGCAGGCGTTTCCCGGTCTGCCGGTGGTCATCGGCGGCATCGAGGCCTCGATGCGCCGGGCGACCCACTACGACTTCTGGTCCGACAGGCTCCGCCGCTCGCTCCTCCTCGACAGCAAGGCCGACCTGCTGGTCTACGGCATGGCCGAGAGGCCGGTCCTGGAAGCGGCCCAAAGGTTGAGGGCCGGCGACACCTTGCACGGCATCCGGGGCACGGTGGTGGCCCTGGGCCGCTCGGGCGAGTCAGACGGGTCAGACGAGTCTGACCAAGCAGACAGTACCGACCAGCCCGACCGGTCCTGGCTATCCCTTCCCTCCCATGAGGAGATTCTGGCCGACCCCGCCAGGCTCATGGCCGCCACGCTGAGCCTCGAGCGCCAGGTCCACCACGGCACCCAGTGGGCCACGCAGTCCACAGAGGGCCGCACACTCGTCTTCGCCCCGCCGCCAGAGCCGCTCACAACCGCCGAACTGGACGCGCTTTACGCCCTCCCCTTCTCCCGCGCGCCGCGCCCGTCGTACCGCCAGCCGATCCCCGCGGTCGAGATGGTGCAGTTCAGCGTCACCACCCACCGCGGCTGCGCGGGCGGCTGCTCGTTCTGCGCCCTGGCGCAGCACCAAGGCCGCCGAATCCGGTCAAGGAGCCGCGAGTCCATCATCGCCGAGGTCGAACGGCTCGCGGCGCACCCGGCGTGGCGGGGCAGCCTGTCGGACGTCGGCGGCCCCTCGGCCAACATGTGGGGCGCCAGATGCACGGGCAACCCCGCGAGTTGCTGCCGCGTAAGCTGCTTGACTCCAACCATTTGCCCCAACCTCAAGGCCAACCAGCAGGCCCTGGCCGAGCTGCTTCGCTCCCTCGCCAGAGTGCCGGGGGTGAAGCACGTGCGAACCTCGAGCGGGGTGCGTCACGACCTTGCGATGTCTGAACCCGGCTATCTGGAGACGCTGATCGGCGAGTTCACGGGCGGCCAGCTCAAGCTCGCGCCCGAGCACTGCGTGGGTGCCGTGCTGCGCCTGATGCGCAAGCCGGCCTTTGCCGCCTTCGAGCAGTTCCTCACGGTCTTTGAGCGCGTGTCGCGCGACGCGGGCAAAGAGCAATATGTTATACCTTACTTTCTCAGCGCATTCCCCGGCTGCACCGATGCCGACATGCGCGCCCTGGCCCACTGGCTGCGCGAGCGCGGCTGGAGGCCCCAGCAGGTGCAGTGCTTCGTCCCCACGCCCGGCACCGTGGCCACGGCGATGTACTACGCCGGCATTGACCCCGAGGGCCGCCCCATCCCGGTCGCCCGCACCGATGCCGAGCGAATGCGCCAGCACGCCATCCTGGTCGGCAACTGGGGCGGCGGCAAGCCGGGGCGGCCGAACCCCGGGCAACACGGAAGGCCGCGCACCCCGTAGCCGCGCGCCCTCTTGCGCCCCGCCCCCACCATGCTAGAATGGCGGCGAGGAGCGAAGGAGCCCACCCTTGCCCGACGCTGTGGATGTGTCGATCGTCGCCCCGATGTTCAACGAGGAAGAGAGCATCGCCGACACGACGCGCCGCGTGCGCGAGGCGATGGAAGGCTTCGCCGGCTCCTGGGAACTGGTGATGGTGGACGACGGGAGCACCGACGCCTCGCGCGCCCGCGCCGAGGCCGAGGCGGCCCGCGACCCACGCCTGCGCGTCGTCGGCTACACGCCCAACGCCGGCCGCGGCCGCGCCCTGCGCGCAGGCTTCGCCGCCGCGCGCGGAAGGGTCATCGTAAGTGTTGACTTCGACCTGAGTTACGACCCATCGCACATCCTCCGTATGCACGAGACGCTCACCCGCGCGGGCGGGCCCGACATCGTGCTCGCCTCGGCCTACATGCCCGGCGGCACGAGCCAAGGCGTGTCGTGGAAACGCCTGCTGCCCAGCCGCCTGGGCAACTGGCTGCTGCGCTTCGCATGGCCCAAGCGCATCTACACCTCAACTTGCATCGTGCGAGGCTACCGCCGCGGGGCGCTCGAGCGGCTGGCGCTCACCGAAGATGGCAAGGACATCCATCTGGAGATCCTCAGCCAGGCATTCGAGCGTGGCCTGACCATCGAGGAAATCCCTGGCCACCTGCGCGCCCGGGCGCGCGGCAAGTCGAAGGCGCGCCTCGTCGGCACCATCGGCAGCCACCTCGGGTTCCTTGCCCGGCGGCGGCCGGGGCTGTGCGCAGCCGTCGCCGCCGCGATGGTGGCAGCCCTGGCGCTGGCCGCGTGGCTCCTCCTGCGCGGCCTGGAATGAAGCGGTCCGCTAACAGCAACCGCGTTCTGTGCACTTAGGTGGTAAGGCGAGGCGAAGCATGGAGCCGGACCTGGCGAGCACGGTGGCCGCAGCCAAGGCCGGCTCCGAGGCGGCGTGGCGGCTGCTCGTCGAGACCTTTGAGGCATCGCTCGTTCGCCTGGCCTGGATGCTTACGGGCGACCGCGACCTGGCCGCCGACGTGGCTCAAGAGGCGTTCGTCGAGGCCTTCGTCCGTCTCCGCCAGCTTCGCGAGCCCAAGGCGTTCGGCGGCTGGCTGCGAACGATGGCCGTGCGAATCGCCCAGCGCCGCCGCGAGCGCCGCAAGTGGCAGCCAGAGCAGGAGATAGAGCACCGGCGTACGCCCGAGGCCGAGCTCGGCGGCGCCGAGCTCCAGCAGAGCGTTGACCGCGCCCTTGCGGCGCTGTCGCCCCTGTGCCGCGAGGCGCTGGCCCTGGCGATGGAGGGTGGGCTGACCTCGACCGAAGCCGCCGCCCTGCTGGGCTGCTCGCCCGAGGCCTATCGCGTGAGGCTGCACAAGGCCCGACAGGAGATGCGGCGGCGCCTGGCCCCCTTCCTCGAGGAGTGAGCGATGGACGAGCGCGACGATGCCCGGCTCGACGCCCTGGTGCGGCAGGCCGCGCCCGATGCCGGGCCGGCCGGCCTGGCCGACCGCGCGATCGCCGCAACGCGCGCGCGCCTCGCCCGCCGGCGGCTCACGCACCTTGTCGCCGCCGCGGCCGCCGCCCTGGCCGTGGGCGCGGCCGCCCGCCTCTGGCTCGAGTGCGAAACCAGTGGCGCGAAGCCCATCGCCCTGAGCGCAGTGAAGGCGCCCCTCGCGCCCGAACCGATCATCCCCACGTCCACCCCCACCTTCGCCGTCCTGCTGCCCTCCGAGGGCCCCGCCACCCATCGCGTGATCGTAGGCCGATTCGACGGCAGGCTGGTGCTGTTCGCCCGGCCCAACCCGCCCGAGCCCGGAAGCCCGCGCCCCGCGCCCCGCGCGCTGGCGGCCACCGTAAGCTGCGAAACCCTGGAGTAGGAGCCTGGAACATGAGACTCACTCTCGTGGTGGTGCTGGCCGCCCTGTGGCTGCGTGGGGGCCTCTGCGGCGAGCCCGCCGCGCCCGACAAGAGGCCGAAGCCCGCCGCCGGCGCCGAGGAACCCGAGGCCGACAAGAGGATCAAGGAACTCCTCAAGACGAAGAAGGTGACCTTCGACTTCGTCGAGACGCCGATCGCGGACGTGATGAACTTCATGCAGGGGCTGATCGGCGTGAACCTGGTGGTGGACCCCAACCTCGACAAGCAGATGCCGCTCACGCTGCGGGTGAACGAGATGCCCGTGGGCCAGGCGCTCCAGTGGATCGCGCGGCTTGCTGGCGGGAAGATGGACGTGCGCGACGGCGCCGTCGTCATCGAGGCCGCCAAGGAAGGCGAACGCGAGTTCGCCGTCAAGCCCAAGCACGAGAAGGCCCTCCTGAAGGCGGACCACGAGAAGATGCTGCGCAAGGGCGGCCAGCCCTTCGGCAAGGTGAGCCTGCCCATCGGCAACGGCGGCACGCTCGAGATCACGCTCGACGAGGAGGACATGGGGCCGGAGATCCGCGCCCTCGTGCTCCGAATGCTCCATCGCCAGCTCATCGCCGAGCTGGCCAAGCAGGACCCCGAGGGCGCCGCCCGGCTGCGCGAGGCGATGGAGCACCGCCTGCGCCTGGAGATGGAGGAACGCATGCGCGCGCTCCAGAAAGAGGCCGAGATACGCCGCCGCGCCGCCGAGGAGGACGCCCGCAGGGGAATGGAGAAGCGCGAGAAACCCCAGAAGCCTGAGCCGGACAACAAAGGGCAGTTCTAGGGCCTGTGTGGATTCCCGCACAGACCCTAGTAGAACACCGTGCGCGTGCGGTGCCGCGGCCGCGCCTTGTAGTGCGGCTGCTGCCCGCGATTCCACAGCACGTAGTCCAGCCCCATCGCCTTCACATCGCCGCGGCCCGCGGCGCGGAGGACGCCTGCCACCCGTTCCGCCGCGTGAACGGCGCAGGCGCGAATCTCCACCTCCTCGGGCGAGCCGGCGGGGATGAGCTCGCCCGCGTCAATGCGCGCGGCCAGGCCCTCGTCGTAGGCCAGCACGCCGTCCACCCGCAACACGTGCGGCACCAGGTTGTCGGCGAAGATCGTCAGGCGATCGAGGTCGTTGAAGCGGCCGGGCCCCTCGCCGCCGAAGGCGATGGCCAGGTCGGCCGCCGCAAGCTGCGCCCGCTTGTAGAACGGCACCTGCCATTCGCCGTACGGCTGGACGTCGTGGAAGTAGGCCATCCCGGCGAGCAGGGCGGCGAGCCGCTCGGCCGAGCCTTCGGCCGCCGCGACCAGCCGCAGGAAGTCGCCGCCGAAGCGCTCGAGCAGAAACCGCCCCAGATCGTTCAGCGCCCGGGCAAAGAGGCGCATCAGCTCGCCGATCGGATCGCCAGCGCCCTCCTGGCCGAAGAGGGCCGCGCAATCGGCCGCGGTGAGCCGCGCCAGCTCGTCTGCCGTGAACGGCCCCCGGGCGCGGAAGGCGTCGGCGAGCGACGCCGCGACAGTGAAATAGCCGGAATGTCCGGGCCGCTTCCGCAGGTGAGGGAAGTAGCCCGAGCCGAAGTTGACGGCCTCGAGGGTGAGGAAGAAGGCCACCGTCTCCTCGCCGCGGCCGAGATAGTGCGTGGCCGGGTCGTGCTGCGGGCGCGCGGCCTGCTCGAGCGGCAGCGAAGCGGCATACCCTGCGATCCACCCCTCGTTGATGCGCACCCGGGTCGCGCCCCGCGCCACAGCGGAACACGCCGATCGAACGCCGTCCAACAGGCCCATGCTGCCCCGCCTTCCCGCTCGGCGGCCGCCTCAGTCCATCAGCATGCCGCCGTTGACCTCGATCATCTCGCCCGTGACGAAGCTGGCCTCGGGCGACACGAGGAAGAGGGCCGCGCCCACGCAGTCCTCGGCCGCGCCGTTGTGCCCCAGCGGCGTGTTGGCGGCGAAGCGCTGCATCAGCTCGGGCGTGGAGTACTTCTCGTGGAACGGCGTGGCCATGACGCCCGGGGCGATGCCATTCGCCGTGATGCCGCGCGGGGCGAGTTCCTTGGCCAGATTCTTGGTGAAGCAGCTCACGGCCGCCTTGCTGGCGGCGTAGACGCTCGCCCCCGGCCCACCCCCGTTGCGCGCGGCGACGCTCGAAATGCTGATCACACGGCCCGTGCCGTCGGCCAGCCGCGGCATGGCCGCCTGCGAGCACAGGAACACGCTCTTGAAGTTCACCGCGACCACGCGGTCGAACGTCTCCTCCTTCATCACCGCGATCAGCTCGCGGCTGAGGAGGCCGCCGGCGTTGTTCACCAGGATGTCGAGCGTGGGGCCGAGGGCCGCCTCGACCTCGGCGAAAAGGCGCGCGACCTCGGCCTTCACCGCCACGTCGGCCTGGATGACGGGGCACTGGCGCCCGAGCGCGCGAATCTCGCGGGCCACCTCCTCGGCCGCCGCGCGGCTCGAGCAGTAGTTCACCGCCACGTCGGCCCCGTTGCGCGCGAGGGCGATCGCGATCGCCCGCCCGATGCCCGTGCTCGCGCCCGTGACCAGCGCCTTCTTCCCCGCAAGGTCCACCTTCAACATGATCGGATCCCCCAAGCAAAGAACGGTCGGCCTCCCCCGCCCCACCTTAGGGTTTTCGCCGGGCCGAGTCAAGGACGTTGACAAGCCGTCGCGCGGCGCTAGAATGAAGCGCGTTCGGGGGGAGACCGGCGGAGCTGAGGAGGCGCGGACGCATGGACGCATCGGGCAAGCCCTCGCCGCAACGGCCGCGGCGCATCGAGACAGAACGCGAGACCTACTCGGCCGGCGCCAAGCTCGCCATCTGGCTCTCCATCCTCGCCGTCGTCGGGATGTTCGCGCTCGTGTACCTGCTGGTCGCCCGCAGCGCGCGCCACGCCGTGCGGCCGCCCACCCGGTTCAGCACGGCCGCCCCCGTGCGGCCCAAGGCGGCCGCCAAGCCCACCTCGGCCGTGCTCAGCGAGGCCGAGATCGAGCAGATCCGCAAAGAGTACGAGCGGCCCGACACCCCCGACACGCCCAGCCGCGGCACGCTGCGCGAACGCATTGACAAGGAGTACGACGCCGCGAAACGCCGCGTGGAACTCTACCTCGGCCAGAACCGCTGGGGCGACGCCATCGGCGCCCTCGAGCACGTGCTCGACCGCTACGACGACGAGGAGCTGCGCCTGCGGGCCGACCCCGAGCTGGTCGAGCTGCGCCGCCGCGCCAACCGCGCGTTCAAGGCCCAGATGGCCGAGGCCAGCGACCACGCCGCCGCCGGCCGCTTCCCCCAGGCCCGCAAGGCCCTCGAACGCATCATCGCCACCTTCGGCCGCGACGAGTTCACCGCGCCCGCGAAAGAGGAGCTCAAGGCCCTGGCCGAGCGCGAGGACGCCGAGGCCGCGGCCCACTACGCGCGCTCGATCGCCGCGGTGAACGCGATCCTGCCGAGCTGGCGCTTCGACGACGCGCTGGCCGAGGCCAGGAAGCTGAAGTTCGACCGCGCCCAGTACCAGCAGGCCCTCGCCCGCCGCGTCGAGCGCATCCAGGCCCTGCTCGCCCTCAAGAAGAAGATCATCGAACGGATCATCAACGCCTCGCCGCGCCTGAGCAAGCGCGCCATGGGCGTGCCCGGCCTGTCCGGCGAGCTCACCATCGCCGACCAGGAGAACCTCCACGCCATCACCGACAAGGGCGAGGAGAAGATCCCCTGGGAGCGCCTCGGCCCCACCGGCGCCACGCGCCTGGCCCTCGCCGCCGGCAGCAAGGACGACCCGAAGCACCGCCTGGCCGTGGCGCGGCTGCTCCTGGAGGTGGGCCACCTCGAGGCGGCGAAGGAGCAACTGGAGGCCGCGAAGGCGCTCGGCGCCCAGATCGCCGACGACGAGGCCGAACTGGCCGCCCGCCAGCAGACGCCGCCCGAGCCGAAGAAGGAATAGCCGCCGCCCTCAGCCCTTGCGGAACACCTGCTCGACCGCGCGCCGCGCGGCATCGGGCTCCCCCGCCTCGATCCGGGCCAGGGCCTCGGCCAGCAGGCGACGCTGGCGCTCCGTGAAGACCACGGCTCGACCCGGCTCCCGCGTGGCCTCGCCGACCAGCGCCGCGGCGATGCGGCCGGCCAGAGCATCGAGCCCTTCGCCGCGCATTGCCGAGACCGCCAGAGCGTCGGGCAGCGCCCGGGCCCACGGCGCCAGGCCCAGGTCGCACTTGTTGAGCGCCACCAGGCCCGCCGCATCCGCCAGCCGCTTCGGCGGCTCCTGCGCCGAGGAGCCATCGAGCACGAGCACCGCGAGGTCCGCCTCGGCCGCGGCGGCACGTGCCCGGCGGATCGCCTCGCGCTCGATGGGCGAGGCCGGCTCGCGCTCGCCCGCCGTGTCGGTCAGCCGCACGGGCAGCCCGCCGAGGGCGACCCGCGCGCTCACCGCGTCGCGAGTCGTGCCCGGCGTGGGCGACACGATCATCCTGTCCTCGCGGGCCAGCGCGTTGAAGAGCGAGGACTTGCCGGCGTTGACCGGGCCGACGAGAGCCACGCCGAGCGGCTGCCACAGCGCGCGCCCGAGCCGCTCGGTGGCCAGGAGCGCGCGCAGCGCCGGGGCCGCGTCGGCCGGCCGCTCCCAGGGCAAGGCGCGCAGGGCGCGCTCCAGCGCGCCCTCGAGCTGGTCGAGCAGCACTTCGACGCCCAGCGGCGTGGCCGCGTGCTGGAGGGCCTCCGCCGCCTCGGCCTCGATGGGGCCGCGGGCGGTCCGCTGAACGAATGCCTGCGGCTCCACCGCCTCGGCCCCCCGCCGTGTGAAGCACTCGAGCACCCGCTGCACAGCCACCAGGCCGCCGTGGCAGTTGACCTCCACGCGATCCTCGCCCGCCCCGGCCGCGGGGACCCGCCGCACGAGCACCTCGTCCACCACCTCGCCGCCGTCCACGAGGTGGCCGTAGAACAGCCGTCGCGCGTCGGGCGCAGCGGCTCCGCCGCTCTTCGGGCGGAAGAGGGCCGCAGCCAGCTCGAAGGCCCGCGGCCCGGCCACGTGGAGCACGGCGATGCCGCCCTGGCCGATCGGCGTGAGAATGGCGGCGACAGTGGGCGTGGGACGTGGGGCGCTCATCGGGGTCGCCGAAGGTAGGCGTGGCGCAGGCCCTCGAGGGTCAAGTGCGGCGCGAGGGCGTGCACGCGGCGGCAGAAGGGCACGAGCGTGGGCGCATCGCCGCCCGTGGCCAGCACGGGGCAGCCGGGCCAGCGCTCGCCCAGGCGCTCGATCAGCCGGTCCGCCATCCCCCCCAGGCCCCAGAGCAGGCCGGCCGCGATGGCGTCCTCCGTGCGGCAGCTCAGCGCGGGCGCGGCGGCGGAAGGGTCCACCAGCGGCAGGAGCGCCGTGTCGCCGTGGAGCGCGCGGGCCGACATGGCGAGGCCCGGCGCGATGGCGCCGCCCACGAACTCCCCCTCGGGCGACACGGCGACCAGGTTCAGCGCCGTGCCGAAGTCCACGGCGATGCCGCCGCGGCCCGTGCGACGGTGCACCGCGAGGGCATTCGCCACACGGTCGGCCCCGATGCGGCTCGGGTCCTCGCACGCAAAGCTCAACGGCACGGGAAGCTCGGCCCGCAGCTCGAGCACGGGGCAGCCGAGGCGCTCGCGCGCCCACTCGCGCAGCCGGGCCGCCGCCCCGGGGTTCACCGAGCCGAGCACCAGCGCCTCGATCGGGCCGGCAGGCGCTTCCAGGGTGGCGAGCCGCTCCACCGGCACCGCGCGCACGAAGGCCGGCTCGTCGCCGGCCTCGAACGCGCCGAGGCGGATGTTGGTGTTTCCCACGCTGGCCACGAGGAGCACGGCGCTTCTCCTGAGATGCCGCGAATCCGCCCCGATTCTAGCGCTTTGCCCGCGCCCTGTCACGCGCGGTTGGCGCCGCCAACCTCCCGCGGGTTTGGAACCCGCGGGAGGATAGAAAGCCGCGCGCGGTTGACAGCGGGGCAGAAACGTGATACCTGATGCGGGAAAGGCGAGGACTGGACCGATGCTGATCGACTCTCACGCCCACCTCGACCACTGGCAGACGCGCGGCGAGGCCGAAGCGGTGCTGGCCCGCGCCTGCAAGGCGGGAGTGGTCGCCGTGGTGAACGTGGGCACCGACGAGGCGACGAGCCGCCTCGCCGTCGAGCTGGCCGGGCGGCACCCGATGGTCTTCGCCACGGTGGGCGGCCACCCGCACGACGCCGCGGCCTTCACCGAGGCCGCCTGGGCCGAGTGGCGGCGCCTGGCGGCTCATCCGCGCGTCGTCGCCATTGGCGAGTGCGGCCTCGACTACTTCCGCGACCTCAGCCCGCGCGACGTGCAGCGCCGCGTCTTTGCCCGCCACCTCGCCCTCGCGAAAGAGCTCGGCCTGCCCGCCGTCATCCACTGCCGGGATGCATATGGCGACTGCCTCGACATCGTGTCGGCCGAGCTGGGCGCGCCGGCCCGGGGCGTGATGCACTGCTTTCTGGGCGACGCCGCGGCCGCCCGTCGGGCCCTCGGCCTCGGGCTGCACCTGGGCCTCGGCGGCAGCCTCACGTTTCCCCGCGAGGAGGCCCTCCGCCAGGCCGTAGCCGGGCTGCCGCTGGACCGGCTGCTGGTGGAAACCGACTCGCCCTGCCTCACGCCCCGCCCGCTGCGCGGGCGCAACGAGCCGGCCCACGTGCGCCTCGTGGCGGAGCGGCTCGCGGCCGTCCTCGGCGTGCCCTTCGAGCGCGTGGCCGAGGCCACGACGGCCAATGCCCGCCAACTCTTCCGCCTGGTCGACCCCCGCGAATGAAGTGCGCGTGGCACAGCCCCCCTCGGCGGCGCGGTGGGCGGCATGTCCGAATCCCGCGAAATCCTCCATGTCTCGCGGGACGGGGACGTCCCGCCCACAGGGCCGCACCTGACCGCCGGCCGGGTTGTGGGCGGGGATGTCTACATCCCGCGAAATCCTGTGGCGCTGGGGCCCGCCGTGGGGGCGAGTCCGCGGGCGAGGATCGCTTCGGCGAGCGCGAGGTCCTCGGGCGTGGTGATCTTCAGGTTGAGGTCGGAGCCGGGCACGACGGCCACCGGGTGGCCGAGTCGCTCGACGAGCTGCGCGTCGTCGGTGACTTCGGCGCCGTCGCGCTCCGCGGCGGCGCAAGCCTCGAGGATGAGCGGGCGGCGGAAGACCTGCGGCGTCTGCGCGCACCACAGGCCGTGGCGGTCCACCGTCGCGGCGATGAGGCCGCCCGCCACGCGCTTGACGGTGGGCTTCATGGGCGTGGCGACGATGGCCGCGCCGACCCTCTCGGCGGCCTCGAGTGCGGCGGCGATGGCGGCGGGGGCGACGAAGGGGCGCACGGCGTCGTGAATCGCCACCAGCTCGGCCGCGGGGTCCACGCAGGCGAGGCCCGCGGCCACCGAGTCCTGCCGCCGGGCGCCGCCGGCCACCACGCAGGCGCCGGGGCACTCCCGCTCGATGGCCGGCAGGTCGGCGGGATGGGCCACGATGATCGTCTGGCAGATCCGCGCGGCGAAGGGCGCGAAGCGCTCGAGGGTGTGGCGCAGGATCGGCTTGCCGGCCAGGGCGAGCAGCGTCTTGCGGCCGCCCATCCGCGCGCCGAGGCCTGCCGCGGGAAGGAGCAGGGCGAAGCGGGTCACGACACGAGCCTTCCGAAGATGAGGCGGCCCGAGCTCCGCTGGAGGTAGCGCACGACCTCGATGGTCACCTCGCTGCCCACCCGCTCCACCGCGTCCTCGACGACGACCATGGTGCCATCGTCGAGGAAGCCGACGGCCTGCTTCGGCTCCTCGCCGCGGCGCACGAGCTGCACGGAGAGGGTCTCGCCGCGGGCGACCGAGGGGCGCAGCGCCGTGGCCAGCTCGTGGAGGTTGAGCACCTTGATGCCCTGCGCCCGGGCCACGCGGCTCAGGTTGGCGTCCGTGGTGCAGATCTGCGCGTCCAGCTCGCGCGCGAGCTGGATCAGGCGGCTGTCCACCGGCTCGTCCGAGCCGTCGGGCGTCTCGTAGATCGAGATGTCGGCCTCGCGGGCGCGCTGGAGCTGGTTCACCAGGTTGAGGCCCCGCTGCCCCCGGGCGCGCTTGAGGCGGTCGCCCGAGTCGGCCACCCTCTGCAACTCCTCGAGCACGAAGCCGGGGATGTAGAGCGGGCTCTCGAAGACGCCGGTGCGCGAGAGCTCGATCACCCGCCCGTCAATCAGGGTGCTCGTGTCGAGCAGCAGCGCGCGCGGGCCCTTGCGCTGCATCTTGAACTCGACGTAGGGGATGACGAAGCGGAAGCGGTCGCGGGTGCGGAAGATGATCATGGTGCACAGGTAGCAGAGCATGGCGGTGAGGATGATGCGGATGGCGGCGGTCTTCTGCGCGGCCTGCGGGTCGTCGGCCACCTGGGGCGGCAGCATGAGCGTGGTGATGTTGATGGCCAGGATGGCCAGCAGGATGCCCACCGTGATGCCGAACACCACGGCCAGCAGGTCGGCCAGCGCCTCCTTGCCGGTGAAGAGGGCCTCGAGGACCAGGATGATGATGAACATGGTGACGCCGAGCAGGATGCCCCAGTAGGTGTCGAACTCGGCCAGGCGGGCCGCCTGCCAGCCCGCGCCGGCGCACACGAGCAGGAAGAACGCGCGGAGAGCCCAGAAGGCCATCGAGCTACCTCCCGACCAGGGGTTCGAGTTTCAGCATGTCGCGGCAGGGGATCTCGACCACGCCCTCGGCAGTCTTGACCCTCACGAGGCCCGCCTCGCCCTCGATCCTCAGCAGCCGGCCGGTCACGGGCGCGCGCCCGCGCGCGGTCACGATGAACACGGTCTGCGAGGCCCGGGGCCCCGGCGGCCCGGCGGCGCGGCGGTAGAGCCGCGGCACGGCCAGCGCCAGCGCGGCGCCGAGCACCACGCCGGCGCCCACGGCGGCCAGCCGCCGCCAGGCCGGCGGGCGGCGCACGCGCAGGGTGGCCTCGGTCGGCGGCTCCGAGGAGTCGCTCGCCCCGGGGGCCGTCGGGGGCGCCGCCTCCTCCAGCGGCGCCGTGGGCGCGCCGGGGAGCGGCCCGGCGGCGACCGTGGGCGTGGTGGGCGGGGCCAGCGCGGCCGTGGGGCCGGGCGGCGCGGCGGGGCCGCGCGCGCGGCCGGCCAGCTCGGCGAGCTCGTGGGTGGCCGCGACGCCCAGCAGGTCGGCGGCGAAGGCGCGCACGTGCGGGTAGCGCGCCTCGGGGCGCTTGGCCATGGCCCGGGCGATGGCGGCGTCGAGGGCCGGCGGCAGCCCGGGCACGAGCTCGGCGGCGGACGGCGTGGGCCTCTCGACCTGCTGGCGCAGGGTGGCGATGGCGGAGTTGCCGCGGTAGGGCACGCGGCCCGTGACCAGCTCGAAGAGGATCACGCCCAGGGCGTAGACGTCGGTCCGGAAGTCGGCCTCGGCCCCTTCGGCCAGCTCGGGGGCCATGTACTCGGGCGTGCCGAGGAGGGTGTTGCCCGTGGTCACCGTGCGGTCGTGGCGCGGCTTGGCCAGGCCGAAGTCGGTGAGGATCGCGCGCTGGTCCTCGTCCACGATGATGTTGGCGGGCTTGAGGTCGCGGTGCACGATGCCGGCGGCGTGCACCTTGTCGAGGGCCGCGAGCACCTGGCCCAGGAGGCGCACGGCCTCGGGCGGCGCCAGGGGGCCGCGCTGGCGCAGGAGGTCGGCCACGGTGGGGCCCCGGAGGTACTCCATGGCGATGAAGTGGCGGCCGGCGTCGTGGCCCACGGCGTACAGGTGCACGAGGTTGGGGTGGCGGATGCGCGCGAGCGAGGCGGCCTCGCGGTGGAAGCGGGCGACGAACTCGGGGTCGGCGGCCAGCTCGGGGGCCAGCACCTTGAGGGCCACGGGGCGCTGGAGCGTGGGGTCGAGGGCCAGGTACACGGCGCCCATGCCGCCGCGCCCGACGAGGCGCTGCACGAGGTAGATGCCGAGCTTGTGCGGGGGCGGGGCGGCCTGGGGTTCCATGGTCCGTGCCGTTGCGGCTAGGGGTTGAGGCCGTAGGCCTTGAGCTTGGCGTAGAGGGTGGAGCGGTCTATGTTGAGGAGGCGCGCGGCCTCCTTCTTGTTGCCGCCGGTGTGGCGGAGCACCCGCTCGATGTGCTCGCGCTCGACCTGCTCGAGCGGGGCCCGCGGGTCGGGCGCGGCGGCGGGCGCGCTCGGGCCCAGCGGCAGGTCGGCGGCGTCCACCACCGGCTTGTCGCACAGGGCGACGACGCGCTCGAGGACGTTGCGCAGCTCGCGCACGTTGCCGGGCCAGGGGTGCGCGCGCAGGGCCTGGCGGGCCGCGTCGGTGAACTCGGGCCGCCGCCGGCCGCACTTGCGGCAGAACTGGTCGAGGAAGTGGGCGCACAGGGCGTCGAGGTCCTCGAGCCGCTCGCGCAGCGGCGGCAGCGCGCAGGTGAGGACGTTGAGGCGGTAGAAGAGGTCCTGGCGGAACCGCCCCTCGGCCACGCGGCGCTCGAGGCTCTGGTTGGTGGCGGCGACCACCCGGGCGTTGGAGGCGCGGTCGCGCACGTCGCCCACGCGGCGGAACTCGCCGGTCTCGAGCACGCGCAGCAGCTTGGCCTGGCTGGCGGGCGGCATCTCGGCGACCTCGTCGAGGAAGAGCGTGCCGTCGCGGGCCAGCTCGAAGCGCCCGGGGCGCTCCTCGAGGGCGCCGGTGAAGGCGCCCTTCACGTGGCCGAACAGCTCGCTCTCGAGCAGCGTGTCGGTGAGGGCGGCGCAGTTGACGGCCTCGAAGGGGCCCTTGGCCCGGGGGCCGGAGTAGTGGATGGCGCGCGCGACCAGCTCCTTGCCCGTGCCGCTCTCGCCCAGGATCAGCACGCCGGAGTCCAGCGGCGCCGCCTTCTCGATGAACTCGAGGAGCGCGCGCACGCCCGGGCTCTCGCCGATGATCCGGCACCGGCCGCGCGCCTCGCGCTCGAGGGCCTGGCACTCGCGGCGCAGGGCCTCGGCGCTCCGGAGGTTCTGGAGGGCCACCACGGTGGGCAGGGCCAGGGCCGTGAGCAGCTCGAGGTCGGTGCGGGTGAACGGCGCGGCGTCGCCGAGGCGGTCGGCGTAGACGGCCCCGAGCAGCTCGTCGCCGCTGCGCAGCGGCACGCACATGGCCGTGGCGATGCGGTTGAGCTGGATGCTGGGGCTGTGGCGGAAGCGCTCGTCGTCGGCCGGCGCGTGGCTGAGCACCGAGAGGCGCTCGGCGAAGGCGAACTCGATGATCGAGCGGCTCACGGGCACCTCGGCCAGGCGGCGGTCGAAGGCCGAGGCCTTGCGCAGCCACGGGCGCCGCTCGCCGCTGGCCGGGTCCACCAGGATCGGCACCACGCGGTCGGGCGAGAGGGCCTCCTGCACGGCGTCCACCAGCGCGTTGAGGAGCTGCGCGGCGGCCTGCGCCTGCGCGGCCGCGGTGGAGTAGCGGAAGAGCGTGATCAGCCCGTCGTTGACGCGCGCCAGCTCGTCCCGCGCGTGGGCCACCTGGCCGCGCGTGAGGACCTTCAGGCGGTCGCCCACCACGGTGTCGGCGAGCGTGGGCCGCACCCACGACGGGTCCTCGGGCGGCAGCTCGGCGCGGCCCTCCTCGTCGGCCACGAAGAGCAGCGTCGTGTCGCCCACCCGCACCTCGTCGAGCGGCGCCAGCGCGCGCGTGGCCACCCGCGCGCCGTTCACCAGCGTGCCGTTGCGGCTGCCCAGGTCGGCCAGGGTCCACTGGTCCCCCTCGCGGGCCAGGCGCGCGTGGCGGCGCGAGACCTTCTCGTCGGGGACCTGGAGCTCGCAGGCCAGGTCGCGCCCGAGCGTCATCGGCTGGCCCGTCAGCTCGTAGATGGCGCCGCGCTGGGGCCCGGACTGGACGATCAGCTTGGCCATGCTCGCCGCTTCCCGATCCCAGGCCGCCGGGCGCCGACCGCCGGCTCACACCCGCTCGTAGGGGTGGAAGAGCTTCTTGTACTCGTCCTGCGCGTAGCGGTCGGTCATGCCGGCGATGTAGTCGCAGATGGCGCGGTGCAGGCCCTCGGCCTCGGCGGTGGCGCGGTACTCGTCGGGGAGCTGGCGCTCGTCGGCCAGGAAGGCCTCGAAGAGCTCGCGCACGAAGCGCTTGGCCTTGGTGGTCATGCGCACCACGCGGTAGTGGCGGTAGAGCCGCTCGTTGAGGAAGGCCTCGAGGGCCGCCTTGCGGCGCTCGACGCCCGGGCTGAAGGCGAAGAGGCGCCCGGCGGCGCGCCGCACGTCCTCGGCGCTGGCGATGCCCTGCTCCGCGAGGCGCGCGAGGGTGGTCTCCACCAGGTCGGTCACCTGGGTGTTGATCAGGCAGATGAGGGTCTGGCGGTCGCGGAGGCGCTCGGGCAGGCCGGGCAGGCGGCGCTCGACCTCCTCGGCGGCCAGCGCCCAGGCCTCCACCTCGGCCAGCTCGCGGGGGCGCAGGAGGCGGGCCGTCAGGCCGTCGTCGATGTCGTGGTTGTTGTAGGCGATCTCGTCGGCCACCTCCACCGCCTGGGCCTCGAGCACCGGCTGGAGCCCGTCGGCGAACTCCGCCACGCCCGGGCGGTCGTGGCGCGTGGTGTGCTTGGCCATCGCCTCGCGGACCTCCCACGACAGGTTGAGCCCGGGGAAGGCGGGGTAGCGGCGCTCGAGCCGGTCCACCACGCGCAGGCCGTGGCGGTTGTGCTCGAAGCCGCCGTGGGCGCGCATCTGCTCGCGCAGCTCCTCCTCGCCCGAGTGGCCGAAGGGGGTGTGGCCCAGGTCGTGGGCCAGCGCGATCGCCTCGGCCAGGTCCTCGTTGAGGCCCAGCACGCGCGCGATCGTGCGCGCGATCTGCGCCACCTCCAGCGTGTGGGTGAGGCGCGTGCGGTAGTAGTCGCCCTCGTGGTTCACGAAGACCTGGGTCTTGTACTCCAGGCGCCGGAAGGCGGTGGAGTGGATGATGCGGTCCCGGTCGCGCTGGTACACGGTGCGCAGCGGGTGCTCGGGCTCGGGGTAGCGGCGGCCGCGGCTCTCGCGGCTCCGGGCCGCATAGGGCGCCAGCAGGGCCTCCTCGCGCGCCTCCACCGCCTCGCGGCGCACCAGGCCCGCCGCGCCGGCGGTCTGCATCGAGCGTGGGCTGTCGAGGGCCACGGCCTAGCCTCCCGCCTGCGCGGCCAACTGCCCGCGCAACACCCGGTAGAGCGCCTCGAGCGACTGCACGATCACCTTGGCCCCGCCCAGGACGGGCATGAAGTTCGTGTCGCCGTTCCACCGCGGCACGATGTGCACGTGCAGGTGGCCCGGCACCCCGGCCCCCGCGCACGTGCCGAGGTTCAGCCCGATGTTGAAGCCGTGCGGCGCCAGGGCCCGGGCCAGCAACTGCTGCGTGTCGCGCGTCAGGCGCACCACGTCCACCAGCTCCTCCTCGCTGAGCGCCGCCAGGTCCCCCTTGTGCGCCCTGGGCGCCACCAGCAGATGCCCGTTGTTATAGGGGTAGCGGTTGAAGATCGAAAAACACCGCTCGCGCCGCTCGAGCACCAGGTCGCGCTCGTCCTCTCCCGAGCCCGCCGCCGCCGCGCACAGGAAGCAGCCGCCCTCCCGCGGCCCCAGGATGTACTCCATCCGCCACGGCGCCCAGATCAGATCGAAGGGCGGACTCGACGGCTGGCCGGCCGCGTGACTCATCGGCGGCACCCCGCGCAAGTGCTCCGGACGCACGACGAGCAGCCCGCCCGCCCCCCCGCCCGGGCCTCGGGGGCCGGCTCACGGCGGCCGCCCGCCGACATTCCGAACAGCGACAGCTTGCGGCGCGTCCTCGAGCCCCCGCACGCCGGGCACCGGGCGCGCGGCGCCGCCTCCATCGAGCGAAACAACTGCTCGAACTCCGCATCGCACCGGTCGCAGTGGAACTCGTAGATCGGCATGGGCCTCAGCCGGGCGCGCCAACCCCGCGCCGTGTGGCGGAACGCGACACGTCCGGATTATAGCACCGCCCACCCGCACTGTCAACGCGTCCTGCGCGCCGGCGGCGGGCCGGAAATGTGGGCGGGATGTGTGGGGCCATGATACCCTCCCGAAGGCATTGGAGCCTTCGGGAGGGAAGAGCGAGAGGGAGGAGCGAGCCCCCGTATTTCCCCCTCCCGAAGGCTCCAATGCCTTCGGGAGGGTTTCGTCGAAGGCTCCAATGCCTTCGGGAGGGTATTGAGGGAGGAGCGAGCCCCCGTATT
>Ga0209381_1000381_pt1 | contig 113194 bp, 86 predicted proteins | sample DewCreD2012metaG_FD_184111 | JGI IMG/M metagenome (GOLD analysis project Ga0209381, IMG submission 184111) | Hot spring sediment bacterial and archeal communities from British Columbia, Canada, to study Microbial Dark Matter (Phase II) - Dewar... ...
TGTTCAGGGCTCTGGGGGTTGGAGCCCCCCAGCACAAAGAGCTGGGCGCACAGCCCCTGTAGTGACGACTCAAAAAATGACCTGATTGAAATCATTCAATTTTTAGCTAAAGACTGATAATCTCCGGAGGCTTGTGCAAGCCGAGTTGAGCAACTTTAAAGGGAGCGAATTTCGCAAAAAAGGGCAGTAGGGCCATGCGTCCTGTACATTAAAAACCTAACTCGGATAATTCTCCAAAACCCGTAACTTTGGGGGCTCAAGCCCCCAAGCCCCCGGTACACTTCGAGATATTCCGACTCAGACCAGGATCAAATCTGGAAGCCAAAATCAGGGGGCTTTTGAGTATAGACCGGCTTGTCAAAGCATATCAATAAGATAGCCCGCATTATTCACTCATCGTGAATAATGCGGGCTAAGGCTATACGCGCGAGTTATCGGAGCCATACACGCGTGTGCAGCATGTGTTGGTGGGGCCGGCTCATAAGACAGGGAAAACAGCTCTCAAGGATAAAACCAATGACTGACGATTTCAGACTCGTCAAAGACTTCTTCCCGATTCAGGCAAGCTCACTGGAGGCCAGTCAAGAGAAATGCGTGGCACAAGGGGGGTATCTGATCACAGAGTGGCGGCGTTTCTCGGAGCGGCTTGGCGGAGGCGCTTCGATTTTCCAGGATTTGGACCTGGGGGAAGCCCTCTCGGCCGAAGCGAAGCTGAGGCCGACCGAGGGAGGGGGCAAGCATCCCCCGGAGGCCAAATCCTTTGGAAAATCAAGCGCCGAAGACTTGAAGCGGAGAGAAATGCCGCCACCCCCCGTGACCAGTTACCAAGGGGGAGGGGGTATTTTGTGGGCCCCTGCAACAACAGGAGAAAAAACTCCGGGCATCCGGCAACCGGATGCCCGAAATCCCAAACAACAAAGCCTACCTCGTTATGTTTTCTTCAATAAGGCGCCCAGTAACGGTGGGGTGGGACCCAGCGGCCGTACGCATCCCAATACCCGGGTACATAAACCCACCTTCCCGGGGCCGGCCCGTAATAGGCCGGCGGGCCATAGGAGTAAGGGTGGGGCCTTATGAGCCCTGCATCAAACAGGGAACCGGCAAGCATCCCGGCACCAGCCCCCAGGGCAGCCCCCCTGGCATTGCCTGTGATCCCGTAACCCAGCAGTGCCCCCCCCACACCACCCGTGGCTGCGCAGCCTACAAGTCCCACTGCCAGCCCAAAAAGAGCAAGCGTAACTGCTCCTTTTAGGAGTCCATTGGAGAAAAGCCTTCTGTGCAGAACACTTGAGTTCTTCTTCATTTCATTACTTTTCATTGGATCCTCCTTGCCGAAAAGAACAGCCGACAACCTATTGGTCGCCCTGCCCCCGGGAAAGTTTACTTGCGGGTAGAGAAGCTGGAGGAAAACCCGGGAAAGGAGGGATCGGGGAGGGGAAAGAGGCCGCATTATCCACTGATCTTGAGTAATGGGGGCTGGATGGCAGGGACCCTTCCCCCCTTTTAAGAAGGGCAGGAAAGCATAAGAATTTCCCCCACAGCCTCAAGAGCTCCGGGAGGGCGGATTGCAGTTGGACCTCAATCTTCCGGCGAAGGTGCCTCCCTGAAGGAGATCTTCTCACGCATGGAATCCGCAAGCTTGTAGCCCGCTTCCAGCGCCTTCAGAAAAACCTCTTCCAAGCCCCTGGGGGCCCTCTCTTTCACAGCTGCCACCATGGCCTCCAAATCCACGTGGGGGCAGAGCACCACCACAGCCCCCAAAGACACCACATTGGCCATCTGGGCCTTCCCGGTGGCCTCCAAAGCAGTCTTCTTAAGAGGAATGGAAGCCACCCAGCCTTCTGGCATCTGGCTTACCAGCTCCGGATCCACAAGCACCACCCCCCTGGGCTTGAGCAGCTTTGCCCCCTCATCGCAACCCTGCTGAGTAAAAGGAACCAGAAGATCCAGGCCCAAGGGACGTGGATGGTCTATCTCCTCCTGGCTTATAACCACCTCTGCGTTGCTGTTCCCCCCCCTCACCTGGGGGCCATAGCTCACAGTCTGCACCACATGCTTGCCCCCGAAAAGCCCTGCTGCCTCGGCAAGGATCATGCCCGCCAGCACGACCCCCTGGCCCCCTGTGCCGCTGAACCTAACCTCGTAGCGCTCGGCCATTTGCTTCCGCCTCAATAAATCTGATGCGACTCCAACATCTTGGAGATCTCCTGAGGGTCTATGCGGTAGGGTACAGCCTCCATGGCCCTCTGCCTCACCCGTTCGTACTCGCTCTGGTAATCGGGCATCTCCCTGTCCACCAGAACACCTATTCTGAACTTGCCCTGGAGCTCCCCGGGCTTCATCTTCCTGGCCCTCTCCACTGGCACGGCGTGCTCGGACATCCAGCGCATGCTATCAACCGGCCCGCCCAGCAGGTTCAGCTTCCCGAAATGCGTGGGGCAGTGGCTTATCACCTCCACCACGGCGAAGCCCACCTTCTCCGTGGCCTTTTCCAGGAGCTTGTCCAGCAGGTTCACGTGGTAGATGGTACCTCGGGCCACAAGGCTCGCCCCCGCGGCCTCAACCAGGCGGGATATGTCAAAGGCGTGCTCGGCGTGGCCGTATGGGGAGGTGCTGGCCCTCAGCCCGTGGGGTGTGGTGGGGGAGGACTGCCCACCGGTCATGCCGTAGATGTTATTGTTCACTATGATGGCCGTGAGGTCCACGTTGCGGCGCGCCGCATGAATCAGGTGGTTGCCCCCTATGGCCGTGGCATCCCCGTCCCCCATGATCACGATCACCTTGAGTTGGGGTTTGGCCAGCTTTATACCTGTTGCAAAGGTGAGGGCTCGGCCGTGAGTGGTGTGAAGGGTATTGAAGTCCACGTACACCGGGAGCCTCCCGGCGCACCCGATCCCTGAGACCAGAACCACCTCGTCCTTGGAAAGCCCCAGCTTGTGCACAGTGCGGATGAGAGAGCCCAAAACGATCCCGTTCCCACAGCCAGGGCACCACACATGGGGGAACTTCTTGTCATGGCGGAGATACTGGTAGATCAGGCGTGGCTCCCCGTTCACGTATGCACCTCCCCCAAGGGCTCCAGGATCTCACGAGGGGTGAGGAGCCTCCCCAGGGCCTTGCTAACGGTAAGCACCCTGGCCCGGCCCTGCACCACCCTCTTGACTTCCCTGGATATCTGGCCCAGGTTCATCTCCGGCACGATGAGCACTCGGCACCGCTCCAGCACCGACTCCACGGCCTTTCTGCAGAAGGGCCAGATGGTTATGAGCCTGAGGAGACCCACCTTCTTGCCTTGAGCCCTAGCCTCCACAACCGCCCTCTTGGCCGCCCTGGCCACAGAGCCGTAAGCCACTATACAGGCCTCGGCGTCCTCCAGATCATAGGCCTCCCAGCTCTGGATGTCCTCCAGGTGGGTCCATATCTTGCGGAAAAGCCGCTCCATGAAAGGCCCTACCTCATCTTCGCGAAGGGTGGGGAAACCCCTTACATCGTGGGTAAGACCCGTCACGTGGTACCTGTATCCCTCCCCGAAAGGCGCCATGGGCGGAACCCCGAAGGGCGTGTCCTCATAGGGTATGTACCACTCGGGGGGCACGTTGGGTTTCACCCGGTCCAAGACCTCCAGGGAGCCAGCTTCGGGCAAAAGCACGTTCTCCCTCATGTGCCCCACAACCTCATCCATAAGGAGGATCACAGGGGTGCGGTATTTCTCCGAGAGGTTGAAGGCCCTCACCGTGAGCTGGAAGCATTCTTTGACGCTCCATGGGGTGAGGGCCACGATGGGATGATCCCCATGGGTGCCCCAGCGAGCCTGCTGCACGTCCCCCTGGGCGGGATGGGTGGGAAGACCTGTGCTGGGCCCCCCTCTCATCACGTTTACGATCACGCAGGGCACCTCTGCCATGCAGGCAAAGCCTATGTGCTCCTGCATGAGAGAAAAGCCAGGGCCGCTTGTGGCGGTCATGGCCTTCACCCCGGCCAAGGAGGCCCCGATCACCGCCCCCAGGCTGGCGATCTCGTCCTCCATCTGGATGAAGGTGCCCCCCACGGCCGGGAGCCTATAGGAGAGCACCTCGGCGATCTCTGAGGAAGGGGTGATGGGGTAGCCGGCATAGAACCTGCAACCTGCGGCCACAGCCCCCTCGGCGCAAGCCTCGTTGCCCTGGATCAGCCTGGGCCTGGCCGCCTCACTGCTCAGGCTCATCCTTGCCTCCTTCCCCAACCACCTCTATGGCAAAATCAGGGCACCTAAGCTCGCAAAGCCTGCAAAGCACGCAGGCCTTCTCGTCCCTCCATCGGGGATACCCTGCCTCATCCCTCTCCAGAGCCTCTTTGGGGCAGAACCCCACGCAGATGCCGCAGCGCTTGCACCAGCTGCGGTACACCCGAAGCTCCCGGATGCGCTTGGCCTTGCGAGGCCGCGATATGGCCTGCGCCTTCTGCTCCATGGCTCAACCCTCCACAGCAATCAAGCGCTCTTATAACACATTATAACCGCTGGGGACAGAGCCAGGCCCCCACAGCAGGCCCCGGCCAGGGGTAGGGAGGGGGAGGGCCCTGAGCCACCCTCTAAATCTCCGCTCGACGACCCCCCACCCAACAGAAAGAAGTCATAACTGCCCTGGCCGGTTTCCAGATCTAATTGTACCCACAATACATGCCCCCCTGACAGGAGGAAATAAAAAACATTAGAGGATAAGACATATCCGCTTCCAACCGCCGGAATAAACCCGGCCATGAGGCCGGTCAACTGGTAAAGGGTCACGGAAGAAGAGCCAAATCGAAGTTTACCGTTGGGCTTGCATGAAACAGCGAGAAGCAAATTACTCGAGGCCTTATCCACCGCGCAGATCTTCTTGGGGGGAGAGAGGGCATCCGCTTGGAGAGCCGAGCAGAAAAAAAGCAAACACGCCATGAGAAACCCTGTCAGCCATTTCTGGCTCATGATCCCCTCCTTTTCCGGACTGCCTTTTAAAAACAGCCCATTTTTTGGGGAATTGTAGCAAGGGTGGAATGTAACGACAACCGGTCCGGAACTTACAAATCTTGTCAGTGGGGATACCCCAATTCTTTTGGGCTTTGGGCTTTCTGGCCTACATTATTCACGAGGAGTGGATCCTGCCTGGTACCTTGAGGATATGTTGGGAAAAACCTATCCACGCCCCAAGACCCTCTGATTTCCGGTTTCAGATTTGACCCTGCTTTGAGCCGCAATATTTCCAAGGCTGCTTGGGCTCGGGAGGTGTGGCCCCCGATGTCCCGGGCCTTCAGGAACAATCCTGGCCAAGCTCTCGGGTAAATAACTAGCCGAAAACCCCTCCAGGGCCCTTTGACAAAAGGCACCTGGATGTTGTAAGGGAAAAGAAGAGGCCAAGATCAGCAGCTTCGGCAACCCAGAAGGAGGAACGCCCATGGAGTGCATCACGAACATCAAGAACATAGGCCTCAGGGATATCCCGGTGGCCGACACCCTCATCTGCGGCATAGACCCAAAGAAAGGGGTCCTCATTTACAGGGGATATGACGTGCTGGATCTTGCGGCCAATGCCACTTACGAGGAGACGGTGTTTCTTCTCTTGGAAGCCAGGCTCCCGTCTGCCGAGGAGCTCAAGGAGTTCTCTTCCAGACTGGCTTACTTTAGGCAAATCCCCGGAGAGATAATAAAGTCCATGCGCTTGAGGCCCAGCTCGGCCTCCCCCATGGACGTGCTCCAGGGGGCAGCCGCCTTCCTGGCGGACCACGACCCTAACATCCGAGACGAGAGCCGCCCAGCGGAGGTGGACAGGGGCCTCAGGATCATAGGGGCCTTCCCAACGATTGTGGCCGCCTGGGAGAGGATCAGAAAGGGCTTGGCCGTGATCCCTCCAGACCCATCCCTGCCACATGCTGCTGATTTCCTTCGCATGCTCAAAGGGGCCAGGGCAGACACCCACACAGAGCGCGATCTGGATGTTTGCCTGATCCTTCACGCAGAGCACTCTTTCAACGCCTCCACCTTCACGGCCAGGGCTGTGGCATCCACCAGGTCGCATACTTACGGGGCAGTGGCTGCTGCCGTGGCCTCTTTGGCAGGGGAGCTCCACGGGGGGGCCAACACAAGGGTGATGATGATGCTGGAGGAGGTGGGCTCCAAGGAGCGGGCTCAGGAATGGGTGAGCAGAAGGCTCCAGGAGGGCAAGCGCATCATGGGGCTGGGCCACGCGGTGTACGAAGTGGACGACCCCAGGGTGAAGGTACTGAAGCCCATGGCCGAAGCCATAGGCAGGAGAACCGGCCACACCCACTGGTACGAGCTGGCAGTGGAGATAGAGCGGGTGGCCAAAGAGACATTTCAGAGGCTCAAGGGCCGCTCAATTCCAACTAATGTGGACTTCTACAGCGCCCCCACATACAACGCCATGGGCATCCCCAAGGACCTCTTCACCCCCATCTTTGCAGTGGCGCGCACATCTGGTTGGGTAGCTCACATCATAGAGGAGCGCCTGGGAGAGGCCCAGGGCAAACCCCAGCTTTACAGGCCCCAGGCGGATTACATAGGCTCTTACTGCGGCCCTGACAAGTGCCAGTGGAAGCCACTAAAGGAAAGGAGTTAGGCAGCTAAAGCCCCTAGAGGCAACCCACGGACTCTGTGGAAAAAGGGCGGCTCAGCAGATGGGCTGAGCCCTGTGCTTTTTCTTCTTGGACCACTGGTACAGGGCCACAAGGCCAAGCAGGCCCAACCCTGCAGCATCTGTCGCTGTTCCAGGGTCTATGAGCATGAGGCCTCCCCCGAAGAACAAGACCCTTTCCCACCAGCTCATGGGGGCCAGGAAGAAGCCGATCATGGAGGCCCCTATGGCCGTCATCCCGCAACATGAGGTGATCAGGGTTTGGATGAGACCCAGTGCGGTTGTGCCCACCATCAGCATGGATGGGTTGTAGACAAAGATGTAGGGCACCAGGAAAGCCCCTATGGCCAGCTTCGTGGATGTGATGCCGGTCTTCATGGGATTCGACTTGGCGATCCCGGAGCCGGCGTAGGCTGCCAGGGCCACGGGCGGGGTTATGTCCGCCACGATCCCGAAGTAGAAAACGAACATGTGAGCTGCCAGGGGGTGCACACCCAGCAGTATCACAGCAGGGGCTGCAATGGTTGAGGTGATGATGTAGTTGGCCGTTGTGGGGGCGCCCATGCCCAGGATCAGGGAAGTGATCATGGTGAAAAAGAGGGTGAAAAGAAGGTTCCCTCCTGCCAGCTCCACCAGACCGTTGGCCAGCTTGAGCCCCAGCCCTGTGAGGGTCACAACCCCTATGATGATCCCCGCCGAGGCGCAGGCCAGGGCGACCCCCACCGCGTTTCTGGCCCCCAGCTCGAAGGCGTCTGCTATCTCCCTGAGGCTCATGCGAGTGGATTTTCTCAGGGCTCCGGCCAGCACGCAGACCGCAAGCCCCATCAAGGCGGCATAAAGCGGGGTAAAGCCTGCTGAAAGAAAGGTGATGATGGCTATCAGGGGGAAGAAGAGGTGGCCCCTCTCCCTCATGACCTGGCCGAACCTGGGCAGTTCATCTCTGCTCAAGCCCTTGAGATTGCATCTTTTGGCCTCGAAGTGCACCTCCATGAAGACCCCGAAAAAATAAAGACAAGCCGGGATGGCCGCAGCCTTGGCTATGTCCAGGTAAGGCATGTTGAGAAACTCGGCCATTATGAAGGCCGCAGCCCCCATGATAGGGGGCATTATTTGGCCGCCAGTGGAAGAGGAGGCCTCCACTGCCGCTGCAAACTCGGGTCTGTAACCCAGTTTCTTCATCATGGGGATGGTGAGGCTCCCGGATTCAACGGTATTTGCCACCGAGCTTCCAGACACCGTCCCCTCCAGGGCGCTTGTGACCACGGCCATCTTGGCCGGCCCCCCCGAGGCCCACCCGGCAACCGCATTGGAGATGTCTATGAAGAGCTGCCCGAGTCCTGTCTTTTCCCTAAAAGAGCCGAAGAGCACAAACACGTAAATGAAGGTGGCCGCCACCCCTAAGGGAATGCCCAGGATCCCCTCTGTGGTGAGGTACATGTGGGAGGCTATGCGCTCTAGGGAATAGCCCCTGTGGGCCAGAAAGCCTGGGAAATAGGGTCCAAAATAAGCATAGATGAGAAAACACGAGGCTATGATGGTGATGGGGAGCCCCACCACCCTCCTTGCAGCCTCCAGTGTGAACAGTATCCCCAACCCTGCAAAGAGGTAATCCGTGCTCGAATAATCTCCCCCCGCCTCCATGATCTGAGTGTAGTTGATGGCCATGTAAAGGCCGACGTACACGGCAAAGCCTGCAAGGAGCCAGTTGTACCACTGGAGCCGGCCAGAACCCTTGGATCGCCTGGCTGGGTAGAGAAGGTAAGCCAGTGCAAAGGCAAAGGCCAGGTGGATGGAGCGCTGGAGTTGGGCAGGCAGCAGGCCGAAGGCGCCCGTGTATACCTGAAAGACAGACCAGCCCACCCCGATGACGTACACTATCCAGCGCGGAATGCCCCAAAGCTTGCGGGTGGAAGCCTCCCGGTCCACCTTCTGGAGGATCTTCTCCAGCTCCTCCTTGGAGACGGTCTCGGCTTCCTGCCCGGCCAGGGCCTCAGCGGGCTGCCCCTTTTTTGTCGTGTCCTTTTCCTCGCTCACTCCATACCCCCGCCCGCCACAGGATCTCCCACAAGCAGGCGCGGCCTGGCCTGAAACTCAAGGCCTGCCCGGGCTCTGCCAGTTGGCTTAGAGGTATTTCCTTGCCTTTCACCACAAGCCGGTGGTCGGCCGTGCGGCCGACCCTCAGGATCACCTCTGACACTGGCCTGTGGACCCTCCACTCCAGCCAGCCGTCTGGGAGGCGCCGAAGCACCCCTTCCTGGGTGGAGCCGTCGGGAATTCCAGCCCCGAAGGAGTCAAAGCGGGAACCGAGGATCAGCAGGTTTTCCCCCTCCACCCTAAGCCTGTCGCACACGGGCCTTCGGTTCACCGAGTGGATGAAGCAGATCTGGAACTCCTCTTTACCCCACATGGGGGCTCGAAAAAAGGGCCTCCCGCCGGAAGGCTCGGCCACATCCAGGGTTCTGAACACGGGGACCACAAAGGCGAACCCCAAGAGAGCCAACATCAAAAACGCGCAGGCGGCGGCCCCAGAATGGCCCCTGCTGGGGAATTTGCCGGGGCCTCTTAGAGCAGCCTGGGGCCCCGGCAGCTGTAGGCTCCTCACTTCATGAGACCCTTCTCCTTGTAGTACTTGACAGCCCCTGGATGGAAGGGGATAGAGACACCCTTGACGGCTGTCTGGGGGCTCAGCTCCTTGCCTTTGGCATGGGCCGAGGCCAACTCGGCCTGGTTCTCAAAGAGAGCCTTGGTAAGGCTGTAAACCACGTCCTCCTTCAGCGCGTTGCTGGCTACGAGCACGGCATTGACCGCCACAGTGTTTACATCCTCTGTTTGGCCCTTGTAAGTGTTGGCGGGCACCTTGGCCTGGGAGAGGAAGGGGTACTTCTGGGTGAGCTTGCCAATGATGTCTGCCGGGAGGCTCAAAAGCCGGATGGAGTGCTGGGTGCTTATGTCCATGATGGCCGAGTTGGGAATTCCCGCGGTCACTATGAACGCGTCTATGTGCTTGTCCTTGAACTGGTCAGCGCTCTCAGCAAAGGAGAGGAACTGAGCCTTCACGTCCTCCTTCTTCATCCCATAAACGTCCAGGAGCTGGCGGAAATTGGCCTCGGTTCCGCTTCCTGGCGCCCCAACCCCGACTTTCATCCCCTTGAGATCGGCAAAAGACTTAATTGGGCTGTCCCCCCTGACCACCACCTGGATTATCTCCGGGTACAGGACGGCTATGGCGCTCATGGAGGTGATCTTCTCCTTGAAGACCTCCTTGCCCTCGTAGGCGAAGTCCAAAGTGTCGCTTTGCACCAGGGCCAGCTCCACCTCTTTCTTGTTTATGAGCCGGATGTTCTCAGCCGAGGCACCCGTTGTCTGAGCCGTCACATTCATGCCAGGGATCTTGGAGTTCCAGATCTTGGCCATGGCCCCCCCAAAGGGATAGTAAGTTCCGGCCGTGCCGCCTGTGGCCAGGATGAGCTTCACATCCGCAGCCTGAGCCCCGAGGGCGACTCCCAACACCAACGCCAATGAAACAACAAGACCCATCCCCTTTCTCATGGTGCACCTCCCCTTTTGATTGTGAGTCCTCTGGCACCCTTACCTAGCTCGGATTATTCTCCAAAGCCTATTACTTTGGGGGCTGCGCCCCCAAACCCCAGGTACACTTGAACATATCGCGGCTCAAACCAGGTCCAAATCTGAAGCCAAAAATCAGCCTGTTCTCGGAGTCTGGGCCTGTTTGCCCTAACGTCTCATCAAGATACCCCGCATTACCCAATCATCGTGAATAATGCGGGCTAGGCCATGACAAAGGCATTTCCCGGCGCAGGAATCTTGGCATGAGAGGATGCCCCTGTCAAGTTTCGGCAAGAACTTTTTCAGGGGTCACAGGGAACTCTGTGAAACACTGTCTCCAGGTAGTCAAGAACGCTGCCCACCGGCTTGGCAGGGGAATCTCCTATTACATACCGGGCACCAAAAACCCTTAGCCCCTTCTGGCCCAGTTGAGGGCCCCCCCGGCTGCCAGGACCTCCCTCTCCCTGGGGGTGAGCTCCAGCTTGAGCATGATCTCCCTGTCACCCACCAGGGCCTTCACCCGCTCGGCTCCCTTCAGGACTGCACTTCGGATACCGGGAAGCCTCATCCTCTGGCCTCTACTCAAGAGCTCATGATCCTGGGGGTTGGCGAACTCCAAGGGCACTATGCCATAGTTGATGAGGTTGGCCTTATGGATCCGGGCAAAGCTCTTGACCAGCTTGGCCCTTACCCCCAGGTACCTGGGGGCCAAGGCGGCGTGCTCCCTGGATGAACCCTGCCCATAGTTCTCCCCGCCCACTATTATCCCGCTTCTGGCCTCCTGGGCCCTCTGGGGAAAGGTCTCATCCACCATGTCAAAGACAAACTTGCTTATGGCTGGGATATTGCTTCTGAGGGGGAGCACCCGGTTCCCGGCAGGCATTATGTGGTCCGTGGATATGTTGTCTCCCAAGACCAACAGGATCTCCCCCTCTATGTCCTCCTCCAGAGGGGGAAACTGGGGCAAGGGCTGGATATTAGGGCCTCTTATGATTTCCACCCCACCCGGCTCAGGGGCCGGCTCCAAAAACCACTGGGAGCTCCAGGAAAAACGTTGCGGGAAGGGCACCTCTGGAGACTCTCCCAACTGCCTGGGATCAGTGATGCGGCCGAACAAGGCCGAGGCCGCGGCCGTCTCAGGGGAGCAGAGATAGACCTTGTCATCCTTGGCCCCGCTTCTGCCTGGGAAATTCCTGGGCATGGTGCGAAGGGAGTTGGTGCCCGTGGGCGGCACCTGGCCCATTCCTATGCAGCCCAGGCAGCCGGGCTGATGCACCCTGGCCCCGCCGTGCACCAGCTTGATGAGCCCCCCCATCAGGGTCACGTTTTCCAGCACCTGTCGACTCCCAGGGTTCACATCCAAGCTCACCATGGGGTGCACCCTCCTGTCATCCAGGATGAGAGCGGCCATCATTATGTCCCTGTAGGAGCCGTTGGTGGAGGAGCCCACTATGACCTGTGCGATCTCGACATCTGTGAGCTGTGAGGCGGGCCTCACCTTGTCCATGGAGTGGGGGCAAGCCACCAGGGGTTCTATAGAGCCCAGATCCAGCTCTGTAAGCTGATCATAAGAGCAGTCCGGATCCGCAAAAAGGGGAATGAAATCCTCTTCCCTGCCCTGGAGCGCCAGATAATGTTTTGTCACCTCATCGGAGGGGAAAATCGCCGCTGTGGCCCCTATGTCCACCCCCATGTTGCAGATAGTGCCTCGGGCGGCCATATCCAGATTCTCAACCCCAGGCCCGAAGAACTCCATGATCCTGCCCAAACCACCCTTGACGCTGTAGCGCCTGAGCAGCTCCAGTATGACATCTTTTCCTGACACCCAGGGTTGAAGCCTGCCGGTCAAATGAATACCCCATATCCTGGGCATCACGAAGTGGAAGGGCCTTCCTGCCATGGCCAGGGCCACGTCCAGCCCGCCTGCCCCTATGGCCAGCATGCCCAGGCAGCCGCCTGTGGTGGTGTGGCTGTCCGAGCCCAGAAGAGATTTTCCCGGAACCCCAAACCTTTCCCTGTGCACATGGTGGGAGATGCCGTTTCCAGCCGGGGAGAGCACCACCCCGAACTTGGAGGCGCTGGTCTGGAGGTACCTGTGGTCGTCGGCGTTCTTGAAATCCGTCTGCAGGATGTTGTGGTCTATGTAGCTGACAGAGAGCTGGGTCTTGACCCTGGGGATCCCCATGGCCTCGAAGGCCAAGTACACCATTGTGCCTGTGGCATCCTGGGTGAGGGTCTGGTCCACGCGGATCCCTATCTCCCGGCCCCGCACCATTTGGCCTTCCACCAGGTGGCTTTCTATGAGTTTCTCGGCAAGGGTGAGTCCCATAGGAACCTCCAAGGAGAAAAAATATGGGAGGGAGGGCCCTCCTCCATTTGATTATCTACTCGGGCACGAAAAAGACAATAGCTCCTTCGGCCTGATGGCGTCTCGTGCCGCGTAGACAGCCTCATCGTTGTCGAAATAGCAATAGACCTCCTTCCCCCCATCCGCCCTGAGAGACGCCAGCACCCATTGATCACTCACGTTTTTCGGGGGCGGTCGCGTTGGGAAGGCAGCCCCGTCTTACCGAACAGCTCCGGGTCCTGGCAGAGCCGAACCGATGTTGCTGGTCTCCCACGAGCTTCCAGGCGTGCAGCTCAGCCCTTGGGAAGAGGCCGCCTTTGTCGTGCTTCAGGGGCCGTGCTGCCATAGGCTGGCTCCACAGGGGACTCTAAGAGTCCCATGACCATCTGGCAGCAACTGGAACCCTGGCACGGCCACCCTTTCCCACAACCCATGTCTCCCAAGAGACCTCGCAGACAACGGGCCGCCCTGTGCTGATCGGGCGAGAGGGGCGTTGGCTTTTCGGGCGGCAGAACGACGCCGTCCGGGTGGAGTCCGAACACCCCGCGGAGCTGATCGGTGAACTCCTCGACAAGCCGCCGCTGGCGGGCGATGACGCTCTTTGCCAGCAGACTTCGGATATCTTTATCAAAGGACATCGTCTTTATTCTCCCCGGCAATGTCCTCCAGAAGACGTTCCAACAAGAGTCGCAGGCCCGGGATGTTCTTTGTGGCGGTTTTCCACACGATGTCCATGTTGATCCCGAAATACTCGTGGACGACAACATTGCGCATGCCCCGTATTTCTTGCCAAGGGATTTCCGGCGTGCGCGAGGTGATCTCGTCGGGCACATGTGATGCCGCTTCACCGAGAATGGTGGGTTGGCGTATAACTGCATCAAAGGTTTTCTCATCCTGGGTGAAACCCTCGAATGACAAGCCCTCCACCTATGCCTCGATCTTGTTTACAGCGCTTAGCATGTCCCGGAGCCGAAATCTCCACTTTCTATGCGACACGGACCGCCTCCTTTAGGATGTCCTCCTTGAGGGCGGGGTGAAGGGCATCGGGCGTACCCAGGTCCACTTCCACGCCTAGCAGGGCGCTCAGGTCGTTTTTCAGCCGGATGAATTCGAACAGTCCGACGGCCGCATCCGGTTGGAACTCAACCAGGATGTCGACATCGCTTCCGACCGCTGCCTCGCCATGCACGACCGACCCGAAAACGGACAAGGAGCGCACATGGTGCCGAACCAGCAACTCTTTGTTCTTTCGAAGGGTTTCCATGATCTTCTCTTTATCCATGGCAATTGCCTCTTTCGGGGTCACACGAATTTCATCCATTGGGGCGGCCCAGCGGCCAGGCTCGATCGGCTGGCCACGTGATCATGGCCATGACCAATGGCTCGCCCGGATGTCAAAGCCCGTTGGGGCGGGGAGCAGCACGGCGGACCTGCTCCTAGCGCCTCGCCATCGGTGAGGTGAAAGGGCATGGCCGCGACCGCCTTGCCGTCGGGCTTGACCTGCCGGAGGATGAGGTCACCCGGGCTTTCCACCGCCCCCATCCCCGGCTGGCATCCTCTCGCTACATTAGGGTTTTCCTCGCCTTCCTGCAAGACTGCTTCGCTCGCCGCAAGGCCCCGAATTCAAGATGGCCTCTCAGCCCTGGATCAATGATAAGTCCTCGATGCGGCTTGCGACGCAGCGCCGGCGCTACCCCAGGGCCGTCCCCTGCGGCTGCCCCTGGAAACGCTTGCTGTAAGCCATGAAGTAGACCATGGGCACCACCACCAAGGTGAACAGGGTGGAGACCGCAAGACCGAAGATGAGGGCCCAGGCAAGCCCTGAAAAAATAGGATCCAGAGTTATGGGCCAGGCCCCCAGCATGGCCGCCAGGGAGGTGAGCACAATGGGCCTGGTCCTGAGGGCCCCCGCCTCCAGAAGGGAGCGCACTATGGGTTTGCCCTCCTTCTTTCTCTCCTCCACAAACTCGATAAGCAGGATGGAGTTTCTCGTGGCTATCCCGGCCAGGGCTATCATCCCTATCATGGCCGTGGCCGTGAAGTAAACCGGGTTGGCCCAGCCCCCCACAGGGCCCCCCGAAAGCCCGTTCAGAAGCCAGAAGCCGGGAAGGATCCCTATGACGGAGAGGGGCAGGGCTATGAGCTGGATCGCCGGAAGGAGATAACTTCCGGTCTGGTACAGGAGCAGGATGTATATGCCCAGGATCGCCACCCCGAAGGCTATGCCCAGGTCCCTGAAGACCCTCAAGGTCACCTCCCACTCCCCCTCTCCGGCCCACTCCACTCGGAAATCCTTGAGCTCCTCGTCCCCCTTCACCTCCTGGCTGAGGGCCAGGACGGCCTCTGGGGGGGGAAGCCCTGCCGTCTCACCGAAGACGTAGACCACGGGCTCCAGGTTCTTGTGGTAGATGGGCTGCTCTATGGAGGCCTCCTCGAACCTGCCCAGCTCCCCCAGGAGCACTCCCTGGCCGAACATGCCGCGCACCAGGAGCTGGCCCAGATGCGCCTCCAGGTCCCTCTCCTGCCGCGGGAGCCTCAGGCGTATCCTCACGGGATTCACCTGATCCTCGAGCCTCAGGGAGCTGGCAACCAGCCCCGGCACCGCCGCCTGCAGGGTCTCCACCAGGGGCTGGGCCTGGATGCCGTGAAGCGCGGCCTTGGCGTGGTCCACCCTGAAGGTCATCTTGGGTTGTGGGGCCACCAGCACATCGTCCACATCCACAACCCCGTTCATCCTCTCCATGTGGGAGCGAACCTTCGCGGCTGCCCGGACCAGGGACTCGTAAGAGGTCCCAAGGGGGCCGTAGACCTCGGCCACCAAGGTGGAGATCACCGGCGGGCCGGGGGGAACCTCCACGATCTTGATATTGGCCCTGTGGGCCCTGGCTATCTCCTGCAGGTCGTTTCTGAGCCTGAGGCCTATGGCGTGGCTTTGCTGGGCTCGCTTCTTCTTCTCCACCAGGTTGAAGCGGATGTCGGCCACATGTGGGCCCTGTCTCAGGTAGTAGTGGCGCACAAGGCCGTTGAAGTCCATGGGGCTTGCCGTGCCGGCGAAGGTGGACACATCGGTCACCTCGGGCACCCTCACAAGGTAGGCTGCCAGGGCCCGTGCTGCGGCCTCCGTTGTCTCCAAGGTGGTGCCCTCATCCATGTCCAGGACCACCTGGAGCTCGTTCTTGTTGTCAAAGGGAAGCATCTTGAGGGGCACGTGGCGCTCCAGGACCAACCACCCTGCAAAGCCGAGAAGCAAAAAGACCACGGCCAAGACCCCCAGGCGCACCCCCCTGTGGGAGAAGACCGGCTGCATCACCGCCTTGTAGCCACGGAAAAGCAGGCTTTCCTCCAGCACAAAGGGCTTTCCGTGGGGCCTGTGGTAAACGGGCAGGAGCATGTGGTACGAGAGCCAGGGGGTTATGGTGAAGGCCACAAGCAGGCTCATGAGCATGGCCACAGGCACGTTCAGGGCCATGGGCGCCATGTACGGGCCCATCATGCCGGTGATGAAGAACATGGGCACAAAGGAGATGATCACGGCGAATGTTGCCAGGATGATGGGCGGCCTCACCTCGTTGACAGCATGGAGCACGGCCATGAAAGGGTCGTGCTCCCTCATGGCGAAGTGCCTGTGGATGTTCTCCACATCCACTATGGGGTCGTCCACCACCAGGCCCAGGGAGAGGATCAGGGCGAAGAGCGTCACCCGGTTGATGGTGTAGCCCAGCAGGTAGTTCACAAGTAAGGTGAAGCTGAAGGTAATGGGGACGGCCAGGGCGATGATGATACCCTCCCGCCAGCCCAGGGTGTAGGCCAGAAGGGCCACCACTATCACTATGGCCACCAGGAGGGCCTCCACGAGTTCGTTTACCTTCTCGTTGGCCGTCTTGCCGTAGTCCCGGGTGACCCTCATGTGCACATCCGGAGGCAGGACTTCCCGGGCAAAGCGTTGGGCCTCCCTCTGCACCTCTTGGGAGACCCAGACGGCATTGGTGCCCTTTCTCTTGGCCACGGCCACAGTGACCATGGGGTAGTCCCTCCCCCTCTCTATGCCCTGGGGGAAGCCCGAGGCCTCGTGGGCAGGGTCACCCTCGGTGAAGGCGGCCGGGCCAAAGGCTATTCTGGTATAGGTTTCCGGCTCTGCGGGCCCATCTTCCACCTGGGCCACCTCTCTGAGATACACGGGCCTCATCTGGTGCACTCCCACCACCAGATCCCCCACCTCCCTGGCCGACTGGAGGAATCGGCCCGCCTGGAGCCTCACCGAGCGGTCCTGGCGCACCAGCTCCCCTGCTGGCAGAGAGACGTTTCCTCCCTGAAGCGCCCTCTGGATGTCCTGGATCGAGACCCCGCGGCCGGCCATGCGCTGGGGGGAGATCCGCACGCTTATTTCCCTGGACCTACCCCCCACCACATAGGTGCGCCCGGCGTTTTTCACCCCCTGGAGCCGGATCTCCAGCTCCTCGGCCATGCGGCGAAGCTCGTAGTCGCTGTACCTGTGGCTGTAAAGCGTGAGGTTCACTATGGGCACATCGTCTATCTCCACGGGCTTGACCACCCAGCCCGTTACCCCTGGGGGCACCTGGTCTATGTTGGCCATGATCTTGTTGTGGAGCTTGACCCAGCTTCGCTCCCTGTCCTCCCCCACGTAGAAGCGCACAGTCACGATGGCCATGGAGGGGAGGCTCATGGAGTAGACGTATTCCACCCCGTCTATCTGGTAGAGGAGCTTCTCCAAGCGGGTGGCCACCTGCCGCTCCACCTCCTGGGCAGTGGCCCCTGGCATGGAGACCAGCACATCGGCCAGGGGCACCACGATCTGGGGGTCCTCCTCCCTGGGTGTGATGCTGAGGGCCACAGCACCCGCCATCAGGCTCAGGAGGATGAGAAGCACCGAGAGGTTCCCGGTCAGGAAGGTGGCAACGATCCTGTTTATCCAGTTATGACTCGGCGCTCCCGGGCCGCTCATGGCAGGACCACCTCCTCGCCCTCTTTCAAACCGGAGAGGACCTCCACCAGATCCCCGTGGGTGTTGCCCAGGGTGACAAAGCGCCTCTGGGGGTGACCGTCAGACCCCCTCACCTCCACCAGGTGAAGCTGGCCTACCTGCCTCACGGCCCTGGAGGGTACCACCAGGGCCTGGTACGTGCCCGAGGGGATCCTCATGCGGCCGAAAAGCCCGCTCACCAGTCCCTCCTGGGCCCCGAGGGTGACCTTCACCAGCACGGTCCTGGTGGCCGGATCAGCCGTGGGGGTGATCTCCCGGACCAGGCCATCCAGACTCTTGTCCAAAGAGTCCACCTTCACCTCCAGCCTCTGGCCCACCCTCAGGACAGGAAGGAGGGACTCGGAGACCACAGCGTGGAGCTCCGGCTCGGAAGAGGTCTCCAGCAGGAACAGGGGCCTGCCCGGGGCCACCATGTCCCCCACCTCCACCAGCTTGCGGGTCACCCTCCCCGAGAATGGGGCCTGGATGGTGGTGTGGCTCAGCATCACCCTTGCCTCTGCCAGCCCTGCCTCGGCCTCGCCCCTCTGGGACTCGATCCTCTGTATCTCTGCCTGGATGGCCTGCACCTCCTCCATGGCGGCCCGTTCCCTTGCCTCTGCCATTGACTTCTGGGCCCTGGCATGATCCAGCTGCTGGCCTGTGGCAGCCCTTTCCTGGTGGAGTTGCTGGATTCTCTTGAAATCCTCCTGTGCCTGGAGGGTCTGGGCTGCGGCCGCCTCCACCTGGGCCCTGGCCGCCTGGAGCCTTGAGCGCAGGGACTGGGCCGCCCTCTCCACCCCCTGGAGCTGGGCCTGGGCCTGGCGGAGCCTGGCCTGGATGTCCCTGTCGTCCAGCCTGGCAAGCACAGTGGCCCCCTGACCCTGAGGGTCAGGCCCCCTAACCTCATCCCCTTCCCTGACGGGGATCTCCCTGACCTGGGCCATGATGCGGCTCGAGACCTGTGCCTCGTTCCGGGTGCGAAGGCTCCCCACCTGTTCCAGTATCAGCGGGAAGACCCTCGCCTCCACCCTCTGGGTCTGCAGCGGGGGGGCAGGAGGTATGGGGGCGGGGGGCCCAGGTTCAACCTTCTCCACGAAGGCCCCGGAGAGCCAAAGCATGGTCAGCACAAGCAGGGCCGCGACCCCGAGCCCTTTTAGGGGTTCCAGCAGCATGGATCTGATCCTGGAGGCCTGGCTCATGATCCCACCTCCGTCCAGCGGGCGAACTCCCCCAGGGCCTGCTTGAGGGCTGCATCAGCGATCCTTTGGTCGAACAGGGCAGCGGTGTAGGCCACCTCCGCCCTGTTCCACTCCAGCTCCGCCTGCAGGAGCGCATCCACGGTCACCACCTCCTGGGCATATTGAGAGCGCACCTCTTCCAGGGCCCTCCTTGCGAACTCCCGCCTGGAGAAGGAGACCTCGAGCCGCGCCCTGGCCTCCTCAAGCCCTATGGTAGCCTGGTGCACCTCCAGGGCCACATCCAAAGCCACCTGCTCCCCCCTGGCCTCCATCTCCCTGAGCCTGGAGGCTGCCTCCCTGATCCTGGAGAGGGTGAGCCCCCCCTGGAAAAGGGGCCAGGTGGCCTGGAAGGAAGCAAGCCAGCTCTCCCCCCCACCCCTTAGCTCCTCAGAATCCCAGGAATACCAGGCCCTGGCCCCCACCTTGGGCAGAAGCTCGGCCCTGGCTGCCTTGACCCGCTCTCTGGCAGCCAGGATCATGGAGCGGGCTGCCTGGATCTCCGGCCTCTGTTCCAGCGCCTTCTGGAGGAACTCCCCGGACCGGGCCAACTGAGGCTCCCCGGCCACCTCCCTGGCATCCGGGATCTCCTCCTCTCTTATGGGCCTGGCCATGAGCCTCTCCAGGGCAGCCTGGAGCCTTCTGGCCCCTGAGCGGGCAGTGACCCTGTTCCCTTCTGCCTCGGCGGTTCGACTCTTGAGCCTCAAGAGTTCGCTTCCCAGGGCCACCTGGGCCCTCACCCTGGCCTCTCCCAGCTCCTGGCCCGTGCGGGCTGAGAGCACGGCTTTCTCGGCCACATCCAGGAACGCGAGGGATTGAAGCCACCGGAAATAGGCCTCTGTCACAGAAGCCACCAGTTTGTTTCTTGCAGCCAGCATCTCAGAGGCCACCCCATCCCTCTGTCTGGCTGCGGCACGGCTCTGGTATAAGCGGGCCCCCCCTTCGAAAAGGGACCACTCCCCTTGGATCCTGGAGGAGACGTTCTGGTGCACCCCCGGGTCGTTGAAATCCATGGCAAAGCTGAGCCTTCTTTGGTGCAGCAATTGCATGAAGGCAAAGACCGGGTTGTCGGTGATGGAGAACTCCTCTGCAAAGACAAGCCGCGGGTAAAAGGCAGCCTGCGCCTGGCGCACCTGCTCGGCCGCAGCCGAGAGCCTCTCCTCTATCTGGCGCAGCTCGGGGCTGGCCGAGAGGGCCTCCTGGATCGCCCTCTCCAGGGTGAGGGGGCCTTCTGGGGCCTCCCGGGCCATGGCCTGCCATTTCTCAAGCACCCTGCCCGCCCCAAGAGGGGGGTAGGCCTGGTCTCCCAGGGGGCCCACGTAAGGGGCACAGCCCGGGGAGGCCCCCAGGAGGAATGATGCCAGAACGAACAGGAGACGACCTCTCCACCTCTGGTTCATGGTCTTGCTCCCCTTGTAGGGTCCAATATGGGGCCCCACCCATCTGTGGCTGGCCAGGAACCGGCCCGGGCACATGGATTCGCGCACGCCCCGGGCCCTGGAGAGGGGCTCATCCTTCCTTGAACCCCAGGAATCGAAGGATGTTCATCATGAGGCACCACTTGGTGAAGGCTGACTGGAGCAGATTGGCCCCCACGAAGGCCGTAAGAAGCAGCCACCAGTGGCTCCACACCAAGGCCAGAAAGACCGAGATGAGCACCAGGCTTCCGGCCACCATCCTGAGTCCCTCGTTAACCGTCATGGCCCATCCCTCCCTGAATCTCTAGCGATCATCTGATACTTCACCCCTCACCTGGAAGCACCAAGCCAGGACGCTCAGCTCCCAATGGGCTCTTTATCTCCCCTTTGGCCTCTCCCCCAGGGAGAGGGTCACCTCCTGGCTCCTTCTCTCTCTGAGGATCTTGAGGCGCACCTGGTCCCCTGGCTTGTGCTTCCTTATCCTGCGCACCAAATCCTCGGAGGAGTTCACTGCCTCCCCGTTAATAGCCGTGATCACATCCCCTCCCACGGAGAGCATGGCGTTTCCCACCTGCACCATCTTGGTCCCACCTTTTAGCCCGGCCTTGTCAGCCGGCCCTCCCTTTATGACCTCCACCACCAGGGCACCCCGGCTCACGGGCAGGTCCAGGGCTTTGGCCAGGCCCGGGGTAAGGGGAAAGAGGCTCACCCCCATCCAGGCATGGGCCACGTAGCCCTTTTCCAAGAGATCGGGCAGTATTCTCCTGGCCGCATCCACGGGTATGGCAAAGCCTATCCCGACGCTCCCCCCTGAGGGGGAGAAGATGGCTGTGTTGATTCCGATGATCCTACCCTCTGAATCCAGAAGAGGCCCTCCAGAGTTGCCCGGGTTGATGGCCGCATCTGTCTGGATCAGGTCCTCCATGAGGGAACCGCTCTCAGAGCGGATGGATCGGCCCAGGGAGGAGATGATGCCCGTGGTAAGGGTCTCGCCCAGGCCGAAGGGGTTTCCTATGGCCAGGACCTTCTGCCCCACCTGCAGGTCACTGGAGCTCCCCAGTGGGAGGGGCTTGAGCTTCTCCGCAGGGGCCTCTATGCGGATCACAGCCAAATCGTTGTCCGGGTCCGTGCCCACCAGTCTGCCCGGCCACTTGCTCCCGTCAGCCAGGGTCACCTCAATGCGCCGGGCATCCTTGATCACGTGGTTGTTGGTCAGGATGTAGCCTTTGGAGTCGATCACGGCTCCGGAGCCTGCCCCTTCTTTGGGCACCAGCCCGAAGAAGAAGTCCCTCTCCAGGACCGTGCTGGTGATGTTCACCACTCCCGGGGCAGCCTTCTTGTACACAGAGATTGTGTTACGCTCCTCCTCGGTCATGGCCCAGAGCGCAGAGAAGCTGGCCAGCAGAATCCCTGCCGCAGCCCCCATCAACATGAAGCTTCGAGAAACAAACCGGCTCATCTAATATCCTCCAGTCCCCTCACCATCTGGGTCCACTGCGCCATCGGCGCACCAGGATCCACGCCAGGATGGCCAGACCCAGCAAGGCCAGGATGGCTCCAGGCCACCTCACCCGGGCTCCGCCTACCAGCCTGGGAAGGTGTTCCTTGAGCGCGCTCACTGGGATGGCGAAGCCAACCCCCACACTTCCACCAGATGGGCTCAATATGGCAGTGTTGATGCCCACCAGGCGTCCCTCTCTGTCCAGTAATGGCCCTCCGGAATTGCCAGGGTTGATGGCCGCATCCGTCTGGATGAGCCCCTTGAGCTTCTTCCCCTGGGGGGTCATGAGGGTCCTGCCAAGGGAGGAGATTACCCCCTTGGTGAGGGTCAACTGAAACCCGAAGGGATTGCCGATGGCGTAAACGGCCTGCCCCACCTCGAGACCCCTGGAATCTCCCATGGGGATGGGCTTGAGCCTCTCTGTGGGTGCTTGGATACGTATTACAGCCAGATCCAGATCTTTGAGGCTGTTTACCAGTGTGGCCGGCCACACGCTCCCATCCCAAAGGGTGACCTCCAGGGAACGGGCCTCCTGGACCACATGGGAGTTGGTGACGATGTTGCCATCCTGATCCAGTATGACCCCGGAGCCCGTACCCTGGCTCGGAACTGGCTGGTAAAAGAAACCGTAACGCACCACCGTGGATCGGATGTGGACCACCCCGGAAGAGGCCTTCTTGTATACCTCTATGTTGGTGATTTCCTCCTGGGTGAGGGCCTTGCCCGTTGATATCCAGAGAAAGAGAAGGAGAATCTGCGCCAAAAAACCAATACCCAACCCCGGCCATCTACTCATCTTCCCCCCTTGCGATCCAGGGACCCTTACAGTCATTCTATTCACATACCCCCAAGCTTCTCAATCCCTTTTATTGCCCGGGCTGGGTTCGGGTCAAGGAAGCCTGCGGCCGGCCCAAGGGGCTCCTTTGAGTTGATTCCTCCCCCTCGAAGCAGGATACTGGATAGGAGTCGCGAGGCAAGGAGCTTTATAAAAATGGGCTCAGAGAGCGTTTCCCCACAACTCACCAGGAAAGCGGATCTCCCCATTGGGGGGATGACATGCGCGAGCTGCGTGGCTCGGGTCCAGAAGAGCCTGTCCAGGCTGGACGGGGTGGCTGAGGCCCGGGTGAATCTGGCTTCCGAGAGGGCCACCGTGGAGTACGACCCGACCAGGGTGGGCCTCAAGGAGCTGGTCAGGGCAGTGGAGGAGCTGGGTTACGAGGCCCGTCTGGAGCGGGTTAGTCTACCCATTCAGGGCATGAGCTGCGCTGCCTGCGTGAGAAGGGTTCAAGAGGCCCTGAGCCGTGTGGATGGGGTGCTTCAGGCAGAGGTGAACCTGGCCACAGAGCGGGCCAGCGTCTCCTTTGTGCCAGGCCAGGCAACGGTCTCTGAGCTGGTCAGGGCGGTGGAGCGGGCAGGCTACCGGGTGATAGAGGCCCCCAAAGGAGATCTCCTGGAGCAGGAAAGGGAAAGCAGGCACAGGGCCCTGAGCGCCTTGCGCCGCAAGTTCCTTGCGGGTGTGGGGCTCCTGGGGCCTATGCTGCTTTTGTGTTACTGGGAGCCTCTCGGGCTCACAAGGCTGCTGCCCCTGGAGCGCCAGGCGAATTTCCTGATCCAACTTCTTCTTCAGACCCCCATCCAGTTCTGGGTGGGCTGGCAGTTCTACAGGGGCGCCTGGGCTGCGGCCAGACACCGCACCACCGACATGAACACCTTGATCGCAGTGGGCACTTCCGCAGCATACCTGTACAGCGCCTTGGCCACCTTTTTCCCATCCCTCTTCTCAGCCCAGGGGCTCATGGCCGAGGTCTACTTCGACACAGCAGGGGCCATCATAGTGATCATCCTTCTGGGCCGAATGCTGGAGGCCAGGGCAAGGGGCCGCACATCAGAGGCCATAGAGAGGCTCATGGGGCTGCAGCCCCGCATGGCCCATGTGGTGAGGGACCAGGTGGAGATGGAGCTCCCAGTGGAGGAGGTGAGACCTGGGGACGTTGTGCTGGTCAGGCCTGGGGAGAGGATACCTGTGGACGGGGTGGTGCTGGAGGGGAGCTCCGCTGTGGACGAGTCCATGGTCACAGGGGAGTCTCTCCCGGTGGACAAGGGGCCGGGGGATCAGGTAATAGGCGCCACCCTCAACCGCACTGGAGCCTTCAGCTTTGAGGCCACCAGGGTGGGCCGGGACACGGTCCTGGCCCAGATCGTGCGCATGGTGGAGGAGGCCCAGGGCTCCAAGCCGCCCATCGCCAGGCTCGCGGACACCATCGCCAGCCGCTTTGTTCCAGGGGTCATGGGGGCGGGGGCCATCACCTTCCTGGTCTGGTGGATCTGGGGGCCGGAGCCCAGGCTCACCTACGCCCTTCTCAACTTCGTGGCCGTGATGATCATAGCCTGCCCCTGCGCCCTGGGGCTTGCCACCCCCACATCCATCATGGTGGGCACAGGAAAGGGGGCGGAGCTTGGAATTCTGATCCGAAGCGGGGAGTCCCTGGAAAATGCCCACAGGCTGGATACCATAGTGCTGGACAAGACCGGCACCCTCACTCGAGGGGAGCCTTCTTTGACAGACCTGGTGCCCTCAGCGGGCTGGACAGAGGAAGAGCTCTTGGGGCTGGCCGCCTCCGGGGAGCGCCGCTCAGAGCACCCCCTGGCCCAGGCAGTGGTGAGGGAGGCTCAGGCAAGGGGATTGGAGCCCAAGGACCCCGAGGAATTCCAGGCCCTCCCGGGCCATGGATTGGCCGCGAAGGTACATGGCAGGGAGGTTCTTTTGGGCAACGAGGAGCTCCTCAGAGACCGGGGCGTGGTGCTGGGGACCCCATTGCTGGATGCTGCAGGCAGCTTGGGAAGCGAGGGCAAGACGGTCGTCTTCGTGGCAGTCGATGGGAGGGTGGCTGGCTTGATGGGGGTTGCCGACACCCTCAAGGAGGAGTCCAGGCAGGCCGTGGCAGAGCTCCAGCAGATGGGCCTGGAGGTGGTGATGATGACAGGGGACAACCCCAGAGCCGCCCAGGCCGTGGCCCGCCAGCTGGGCATAGGGAGGGTTCTGGCCCAGGTGCTCCCCCAGGAAAAGGCCTTGGAGGTGAGAAAGCTTCAGGCAGAGGGCAGGAAAGTGGGCATGGTGGGGGACGGCATAAACGACGCACCGGCCCTGGCCCAGGCCGACGTGGGGATCGCCATAGGAACCGGGACCGATGTGGCCATGGCCTCAGCGGACCTCATCCTCATGGGGGGGGACCTCAGGGGGGTGGCCACGGCCATTTCGCTCAGCCGGGCCACCATCCGCAACATCCGCCAGAACTTCTTCTGGGCCTTCGCCTACAACACCATCCTGATCCCGGTGGCTGCAGGGGCGCTCTTCCCGTTTTTCGGGATCCTTCTCAACCCCATCTTCGCCGCAGGGGCCATGGGCCTATCCTCGGTGACAGTTGTCTCCAATGCCCTGAGGCTTCGCAGGTTCAGGCCCCCTGGCCGAGGCCCAAGCCCCAAGACAAATTGACCCCAAAGTGGCTGCAGCACGGACCAGATCAGCCAGGTGGGACTTCACAGCGCCTCATACTCCTGCGCCTGGGAGCGGGCCAGCCCCGCTACGTGGGCGGCCACGCGCCTCAGCTTGGGTTTTCCGGCCCGTGCAGCCATGTGCTCAAGGGCCTCCTGGTCCAGGCTTTCCAGGTTCTGGAGACGCAGCTCCCGCAGGTAAGCTAGGCTGTCCCCGCCTGGGTGCAGATAGGCCAGGTCGAGGAGTGCCTTCTCCGGAGTGGCCAGAAAAGCCTCCTGGCCGGGGCTCACCTCCACCAGATGGTAGCCGAAGAACCATGGGGTTTTGACGTGGCGAAACTCGTAAGAACCCAAAGCCGTCTCGCAGAGCTGGGGCCGCAAGGTGGTGACACTGGTCACCACAGGCACGATGTCAGGGATCAGGCCGTAGTAGGCCAACGCCGATTGCAGACTCACATAGGAACTGTGCTTGAGGCGGTTGGCTATGACGAAGGGGTGGGGTTTGACTTTCTGGAAGGGCGGGGCCAGGGCGTAGAGGCCGCGGCGCAAAGGATAGAGGCGGCCTGCTTTCACCCAACGGGAAAGCTGTCGGCGTACGTCGTTGGGATCAACTCGACCCGCCAGAAGAAGTCCGGTCTCGAAGGCCGGCTCATCAGCTATTACACGAAGGAGATGTTCGAATTTCATAGCGACAATATACCGTAAATGGCAACTTTATGCAACGTACCTTCAATGTCTCACACCTCAGGCTTGGGGAGTTTCCCGTACTCGGATTCCCCACCCTGAGAGTGGTTGACACGAGGCCGGCGCAGTTCCACCCTCATCGCCCGCACCCCGAAGCACTCTTTTGTGCAGGTCGCGCCTTCTCAGGGCAAATCTTCCACCCACAGGCAGTGGAGAGCCCAGGGCGTGCCCTTGATAGCGTTTAAGAACCGAAGATCAGCCGTGACCATTGGGCAGCCGTTGCTCAGAGCGAGGGCCAGGTACAGGCTATCGTGGAACGTGCGACCGCTAGCTTGAGCAACCGGCCAAGCCACCTCGTAGAGGGACTCGCCGGAGTGGACACGCAGTGGGTAGCGGCGAAAATCCCTCAGGATGCCCTCCACGGCCTGGGCCGCCAGCTCCTTGTCCCGCCATTTGCGCCAAAGCGCATTGGCCACCTCGGCCCAGATCAAGTCAGGCACGAGCAACACGATACCCTCGCGCAAGAGACGGCGTGCCGCATCGGCGTGAATCTCGGGCACGAACCATTTGATGGCCACACTGGCATCCACGACGAAGCAGCCGGAAGCCGCCTGAATCCCAGTCTGAGCGATCATCCTTCCCGATCCACCCGGATGGCCTCGGCGCTATCCGTGTACATGCCACCGGCCAGTTTGCGCTGCCATCCCTCGGCCACGGCGGCAGCCTCACTCATGGAGAAGGTGGCCGCTGCCTCCAGGATCGCCTTGACCTCTCCCTGCAAGGAGCGACCGTGGCGCCTGGCGCGCAGCTTCAGGCGCTCGACCGTGTCGGGGTCCAGGTCTCGAACCAATAGTTGAGGCATGGTCTGGTTCCTCCTCTCGGGTGTGCTATTGAAATGATAGCACATCTCTTGGCTCTTGCCCACTGTGTCCTGTCGGCCCAGGGTGAACAGCCGGATCTCGTTGAGATCGCCCATAACCCTCTTGCATCTCAAAAGCACAGCGCAGAGCCCTGGCAACAGCCTCATGGAGAGTGCCTTCCAGGGGATCGAAGAATGCCAGCACAGAGTCACCGTAAAAATCCAAATTCCCAATGCCCTGGACTTGACCACAGTAGACTATCCCATCTATCCTAGCATAAAAGTAAAGTGACTTAGGAAGGGGGCTCTTGGGATGAGCTGTCATGGAAAGGGAGGAAGCAATAACAGAAGGCGGTTCTTTAAGGTTCTGTGGCTTGTCATGATATCCCCGGTACTACTGCTATGGGCCCATGAGGCCTTGGCCTGCACAGAAAACTCCACCCACGGGCACCCAAAAGCGGAGCTTCCTTTTTCCCAGCTTAAACTAGGGAACCCTGATTCCCAGGACACTCTGATTTTTCCTAGAGATGGTTCCTGTGCTTGCCCGCAGGACAGTTGTCCCTGCCATGGTTTGTGTTGTCTTCACTGGCAGGCACTTACCTCTTTCCCTTCCTCTGGTTTTTCCCTTCTTAGGGGGGAGGCGGTACCCAGTCTGGTGATTTTTTTGAGAAGACCTCTGCTCGCCTTTGGTATAGAACATCCTCCGAGATCTCTTTTTTGACAGTCTTTCGAGGCAGGCAGGCCCTGCCCAGAATAGCTCAAGAATTTGTTGACAGGGGTATGTTCCCGATGCCTAATGGGGAAAAGATCCCTTTGGGCTTAAATTCCAAAGTGCACGGAGGTGCGCTATGAGAAAAATCTTCTTTTGCGTTCTTTCCATAGTTTTTCTTTCTGGAGGGGTTCATGCCAAGGATCTGGAGTTGAAGAAGAAGGCGGGGGACATGGAGGTCGAGCTGACCCTCAAGCAGAATCCCCCGATTGTGGGTGACAATGATGCGACGGTGGAGATAAGGGACTCAGCCGGGAAGGCCGTGACAGATGCCAAGGTGGTAGTCAATTACTCCATGCCGGCCATGCCCGGGATGCCCCCCATGAACTACAAGGCCGACGCCATGCTCCATGGGGACAAGTATCACGCCCGCATGAACCTCTCCATGGCAGGTCCCTGGAACATAGAGGTGAAGGTCACAAAGGGGGGAAAGACGGCCTCTGCCAAGTTCAACGTGGATGCCAAGTAAAGAAGGGGGAGGGCCGGTTCCCGGCCGTCTTCCTATTCTCATGACTCTCTAAGCTCACCTTGACTGGAGGTCTTGCCATGCTCAGGGCAGGGGTGTGTGTATGGGGCATCAGGGGAGGTATCGCTTCACTGGTTTCTTGGGGCTGCTTGGCTGCGGCCATCTTTTTCCATCCCGCCGCCCTGGCCCAGGAGCTCAGACTGGAGCCGCTCGTCCAGGAAGCCCTGGAGAGAAGCCCTGAGATCTTGGCCGCCCGCGCCCGGGCTCTGGCAGCCCACCACAAGGCCCCCCAGGCCAGGAGCCTTCCTGACCCCATGTTCATGACCGGGTATCAAAATGAAGGGTGGAAGAAATACACCTATGGAGAGATGCCCGATGCCCAGTGGATGTTCTCCGCCTCCCAAATGATTCCCTTCCCAGGGAAACTGGAACTCAAGGGCCAGATGGCCGAGAGGGAGGCCGAAGCGCTGGAGGCCAATGTGGAGGTGCTGAGTCTCCAGGTGGTGTCCAGGGTGAAGGAACTCTTCCAAGAGCTCTTCCTGGCCCACAAGACCCTCGAGATCCTCTCCAGGACACTCTCCCTTTTCCAGCGGGTGGAGGAGGCCGCCTTGGCCCGATACAGCTCCGGAAAGGGAGAGCAGCAGGAGGTGCTCATGGCCCAGACCGAGCGCTACATGCTACTGGAGAGGGAGGAGATGCAAAAACAAAGAGTCCGCTCCCTGGAGGCCATGCTCAACGCAGCCTTGGGCCGCCCCACTGATGCTCCTCTGGGAAGGCCCCGGGAGCCCCAAATCACACCCCTTTCTCACAGCGCGGATGAGCTGGTCAGGATGGCCCAGGAGAGATCCCCACAGGTAAAGGCCAGGGAGAGGATGATCCAGGCCGCCGAGACCAGAGTCTCCATGGCAAAGAAGGAGTTCTTCCCGGATCTAACCCTGGCTGGGAATTATTTCAGCCGCGGGGGTGGCCAATTGGAGGACATGTGGAGCCTCACCGCCACTGTCAACGTGCCCATATTCTTCAAGAGCAAGCAGGAGGAAGGGGTGAAGGAGGCAGGGGCCTCCCTGGCAGAGGCCCGCCACGAGCTGGAAGCCACAAGGCTCATGCTGGCCTCCAACCTCAGGGACAACCTCTCCATGCTCAAGGCCGCAGAAAACCTCATGGCCCTCTACCGGGGAGCCATCATCCCCAAGAACTACCAGGACTTCGAGCTGGCCCTTTCTGGTTACATTACCGGCCGTATAGAGGCCATAACAGTGATATCGCGCCTCAAAGCCTTCCTGGACACAGAGTTGCTCTACTGGTCCCAGTTCACCCAGAGGGAGAAAGCCCTGGCCAGGATAGAGGCCCTGGTGGGAGGGGGAGGGGAGAGTCAATAGTGAAGAATGAAGAGTGAAAAATGAAGAATGAAGAATGAAGAATGAAAGGGGCGGGGAAGGGAAGGACGCGGAGACGGGGAGAGGGGAGAATGAAGAGTGAAGAATGGAAAGGGCGGTGGGGAGGGCTGGGTCTATTGAGGCCAGGCCCTGTGACCAGCTCTAGGAATCTCAAATCGGGGGATGGGAAAAGAGCATGAGTAGGAGATCTTGGCCGTTTGGGGGCCGGTTTTTGCCAAAGTCAGGGCTGCTCCTGGTTTTGGCCTGGGGGCTGGGGGTCAGCTGCGCGGCGGGTCTGGCCCATGCCCAGGGGGGTCATGGGGCCCACCAGGGGCCGGCCCAAGCGGCCCAGGAGCCTCCCGGCCAGGCCGAGGATATGCCAGCCACCATCGAGATCCCTCCAGAGAAGCGACAGCTCATAGGAGTGCGCACCGCGGAGGTGAAGGAGGCGCCTTTTCTGAGGACCATCCGCACAGTGGGCCGTATAGAGTATGACGAGAGAAGGCTCGCCACGGTGAACACCAAGTTCGAGGGCTGGATAGAGAAGCTCCACGTGGATTACACGGGCCGGTACGTGAAGAAGGGGGAGGTGCTGGCCGAGATATACAGCCCCGAGCTTCTGGCCACCCAACAGGAGTTCCTGAATCTCCTCCATTGGTCCAGATCCAAGAGGGAGACCGGGCCCTGGGAGGAGAGCTTGCTTAGGGACGCCGGGGCCATCTTGCAGGCTGCAAGGGAGAGGCTGCGTCTGTGGGACATGCGCGAGGAGCAGATCCAGGAAGTTGAGCGCACAGGGAAACCCATTCGCACGGTCAAGGTGTTCAGCCCGGCAAGCGGCTACGTGATCCAGAAGATGGCCATCCTGGGCATGCGGGTCATGCCGGGGGAGAAACTCTTCGACATCGCGGACCTCTCCACGGTCTGGATCATGGCGGACGTCTACGAGTACGAGCTCCCCTTCGTGCGACTGGGCATGCCGGCCAAAGTGAGCTTGAGTTATCTGCCGGGAACCGAATTCCCCTCCAGGATAGACTACATCTACCCCTCCCTCTCCCCTGAGACCCGCACGGTCAAGGTAAGGCTCACCTTGCCCAACCCCAAGGGGACCCTCAAACCCCAGATGTTCACCAACGTGGAGATGAGGGTGGATCTAGGAACGAGGCTCACGGTCCCCTCGGAGGCCGTCATCGACACCGGCACTCGCCAGATAGTTTACGTGGACAAGGGCGAGGGGCTCTTCGAGCCCAGGGAGGTGAAGATCGGGCTAAGGATCCAGGAAACGGCAGAGGTGATCCAGGGGCTCAAGGCCGGTGAGAGGGTGGCCTCTTCAGCAGCCTTCCTGCTGGACTCCGAGGCGCGGTTGAAGGGCGTGGCACCCCTGGGATTGGGGAGATGAGAGAGTGAAGAGTGAAAAGTTAAGAATTAAGGGCCAGGGCACGAAAGAGACGGATAAGACCTCGGCAGTGAGAAACAGAAACTCAAATGACCGGGGAGAGCCGCTCACCCAAGAAAACTCATGATAGCCAAACTCATCGAATACAGCGCTCGTAACCGCTTCTTCGTGTTTCTCATGATGGCCTTTCTGGGAGGCTGGGGATACTGGGCCCTGACCAAGACCCCCCTGGATGCCCTCCCGGATCTGAGCGACACCCAGGTGATCATCTTCACCGAATGGCCTGGCAGGAGCCCGGATCTGGTGGAAGACCAGATAACCTACCCCATCTCCTCCACCCTCCTGGCCGCCCCGAGGGTGCAGGCCGTGCGAGGTTTTTCTTTTCTTGGAGCATCCTTCATCTACGTGATATTCGAGGACGGCACGGACATCTACTGGGCCCGAACCAGGGTCTTGGAGTACCTCCAGGCAGTACGCGCCAAGATCCCCCAGGAGGTGAACCCTGTCCTGGGCCCGGATGCCACAAGCGTCGGCTGGGGCTTCATGTACGCGCTCAGGTGCGAGACAGGAGAGCATGATCTCTCTCAGATCCGCTCCTTCCAGGACTATAACGTCAAGCTCGCCTTAGAGAGCGTCCCAGGGGTGGCCCAGGTGGCCAGCGTAGGGGGCTTTGTGCGCCAGTACCAGGTGATCCTGGACCCCAACCGCCTCCTGGCTTTCAACCTACCCCTCGAGAAAGTGGTGGAGGCCATACGCAGGAGCAACAGGGACGTGGAGGGCCGGGTGCTGGAGCTCTCGGGGGTGGAGTATATGGTGAGGGGGAGGGGCTATATCAGAAGCCTGGGGGACCTGGAGCAGATTCCCATTGGGACAGGCCCAGGGGGCACGCCGGTGCTCCTGAGGGACCTTGCCCGAATCCAGATGGGCCCCGAGATCCGCCGGGGTCTCGTGGACCTGGACGGAAAAGGGGAGGTGGTGGGCGGGATCGTGATCGTGCGCTTCGGCGAGAACGTGCTCAAGGTCATAGAGAGGGTGAAGGAGAGAATCCAAAGGGACATCCAGCCCAGCCTGCCCAAGGGGGTGGAGCTGGTTGTGACCTATGACCGAAGCGACCTCATCTACAGGGCAATAGACACCCTCAGGGAAGAGATCATCAAGCTGACCGTGGCCGTGAGTGCGGTCTGCCTGGTCTTCTTGTTTCACCTCCCCAGTGCCCTGGTGGTGATCCTGACCCTCCCCCTGGCTATCTTGATGTCCTTCATCTGCATGCACTATATCGGGGTGACCTCCAACGTCATGAGCCTGAGCGGCATAGCCATAGCCATAGGGGCCATGGTGGACGCCTCCATAATCATGGTGGAGAACGCCCACAAGAAACTGGAGGAGTGGGAGGCCCAGGGCCGTCCGGGAAGCCGGGTGGATGTGATAGTGGAGGGGGCCAAGGAGGTGGGCCCCTCTCTTTTCTTCTCCCTTCTAGTCATAACCGTGGGGTTCCTCCCTGTCTTCACCCTTGAAGCCCAGGCAGGAAGGCTCTTCAAGCCCCTTGCCTACACCAAGACCTTTGCCATGCTCTTCTCCTCCATGCTGGCCGTGACCATAACCCCCGTGCTCATGACCATGTTCATCCGGGGAAAGATAAGGCCCGAGGAGAGAAACCCCCTCTCGGTGATCCTCCACTTTCTTTACACCCCCTTTGCAAGGCTGGCGTTGAGGTTCCCCAAGATTCTTTTGCTGGTGGCCCTGGGGGTCATGCTGGCCACGGTCTACCCTTTCAGACAACTGGGCTCGGAATTCATGCCCCCCCTTTACGAGGGGACTCTTTTTTACATGCCGGTGACAGTCCCAGCTGCATCCATCTCCGTTGCCTCGGAGCTCCTGCAGCTGCAAGACAGACTTATTGCCACCATCCCGGAGGTGGCCCAGGTGTTCGGCAAGGCAGGAAGGGCAGAGACGGCCACGGACCCAGCCCCCTTGGAGATGTTCGAGACCGTCGTCAACCTCAAGCCTGAGAGCGAGTGGCGGCCCGGCATGACCGTGGAGAAGATCATAGAGGAGATGAACGATCTTCTGACCATTCCCGGGGTTGCCAACTCCTTCACCATGCCCATCAAGGCCAGGATAGACATGCTGGCAACAGGAATCAGAACCCCCGTGGGCATCAAGGTCCTGGGCCCGGATCTCAAGGAGCTGGAGAGGATAGGCCTGGCCCTGGAACACCACCTCAAGGAAGTGCCCGGCACCAGGAGCGTGTACGCCGAGAGGGCCACAACGGGATACTTCCTGGACATCCTTGTGAAGAGGGATGAGGCCGGCCGCTACGGCCTGAGAGTGGAGGATGTGCTGGAGGTGGTGGAATCGGCCATAGGCGGCATGAACGTGACCACCACCATAGAGGGCAGGGAGCGCTATCCCGTCAACGTCAGATACCCCAGGGAGCTAAGAAGCGATCTGGAGCGGTTAAAAAGGGTGCTAGTGCCGGTGGGCATGGAGGCCCCGAGGCCCGGGGGGGGGATGTCCTCGCCTCCTCAGGGGCCTGCCCAGGTCCCCCTCGGGCAGCTGGCCAATATCCGGGTGACCCGCGGGCCCACGAGCATAAAGAGCGAGGAGGGACTCTTGGCCCTCTATGTGTTCATTGACTTCGCGGGCCGTGACGTTGGGGGCTACGTGGAGGAGGCCAAGCAGAAGGTGGCCTCCTTGGAACTTCCCCCCGGGTATCGGCTCCAGTGGAGCGGCGAGTACGAGTACCTGCTTCGCACCCATGAGCGCTTGAAGCTGGTGATCCCCCTTACGGCCTTCATCATCTTCGTGCTCATCTATCTCAACACGCGATCCCTCACCAAGACCGCCATAGTCCTGGCAGCTGTGCCCTTTTCCCTGGTGGGCTCCTTTTGGTTGCTTCACCTTCTGGGCTACCACCTGAGCATCGCGGTGTGGGTGGGCATCATTGCCCTGGCAGGCCTGGATGCCGAAACAGGGGTCGTGATGCTCCTGTACCTGGAGCTGGCATACGAGCAGTGGAAGCGGGAAGGCAGGCTCAGGGGCATCCAGGACCTCAAGGAGGCCATCATGCACGGGGCGGTCAAGCGCATACGGCCCAAGATAATGACAGTGAGCGTGATCCTGGCGGGCCTGGTGCCCATCATGTTCAGCCATGGCACCGGGGCTGACGTGATGAAGCGCATAGCCGCCCCCATGGTGGGAGGGGTTGTGACCTCCACTGTTCTGGAGCTCCTCATCTACCCAGCCATCTACTACCTTTGGAGGAAAAGGGCGCTCACCAAGGGCTAGCCGCATCTACATTACCTAAACATTTTCAATATTTTGGATATTTGGGGGCGTAGGGGCGGGCTTTAGGCCCGCCCGCATAACAGGCAAACCCCAACCCAAATACCATGGGCGGGGATCAATCCCGTCCCTACATTACCTAAACAAATGCAATGCATTGGGTGGTTCGGGGGCATAGGGGCGGGCTTTAGGCCCGCCCGTATAACAGGCAAACCACAACCCAAATACCATGGGCGGGGATCAACCCCGCCACTACGCTATACACATAAATTCAATGGGTTGGGTGTTTGGGGGAGGGGGATCTCCGATGTATCAGTGGAACTGAAATGGCGGTTCTTAGAGGAGTCGGGATTTAGCTTGACCCTCAAGCCGGGGGTAACTCTCCCCACAGGGGAGAGAGAAAGGAGATGGAGCCTTGGACATTTCACCTGAACCCGGGCTATATCAGGAACCAACACGCTTTGGGATGAGGTGAGACAAGGAACCCGCGCCACTGGCCCGCATTATCCACTGATCGTTAATAATGCGGGTCAAGCCGCCTTCGTAGGCTATCCCAAGAAAAGCCAATTCCGGCAAGCGCGGGGTCTGGACTTGAGCCGAAAAGCCTGTCATGGGAAGATGAATTTCCAAGCGAAGAAGTCCAGGATTGGCAACCGGGAAGGAGCTCTCCCATGCAAAATAAAACTGCACCGGAGGTTTCAAGGACACCCACCCAAGGCGGATCCCAAGTCTCTCCTATGGAAGAGGGACCCCATGTGCCGGTCAGCCCATGGCAGCTCCTGATGCTGCTTACAGCCTCGGTGTTCTTTGCAGAGCTCACGGTAATGGGTTTTATCTACGAGCTGTCCCCCTTCTCGGCCCTCGAAAACGCTCTTTTCGACAGCGCCACCTTGACCGTGTTCTTATTCGTTATGATCCACTATTTCATGTACCGCCCCCTTGTCAGGGAAATACACAGACGAAGGCGGGCCGAGGAGGCCCTGGAGGAAGCGAACCGAACCCTTGAAGAAAAAGTCCAGGAAAGAACACAGGATCTGGAGTCAGCCAACAAAAGCCTCCTTACAGAGATAGAGACCAGGAAATGGACCGAGAACGAGCTTCGAAGAAGCGAGGCGCGTTACCGACTCCTCATAGACACCATGACAGAGGGCCTGGAGCTAACAGACGCCCGGGGGGTCATAACATATGTGAACCAGAGGTTGTGCGAGATGCTGGGATACAACCCCCATGAGATGGTTGGAAGGCCCATGAACGCCTTTTTTGCCACTCACCACGCGGATTTTTTCGAGACAAATCTGAAGGGGCTTAGGGAATGCGCCTTCGGTCACCATGAGCTCACATGGCTCACCAAAGACGGCCGGGAGATCTACACCATCTTCTCCCCCAGGCTCCTTTTCGACCAGGAGTCCAACTTCACTGGTTGCTTCGCCGTTGTGACGGACATCACTGAGCGAAAAGCCATGGAGGAGGCATTGCGGGGTTCGGAGAAGAAACTCAGATTCCTTTCCTCAAGGGTGCTCACGGCCCAGGAGGAGGAGAGAAGGCGCCTTGCCAGGGAGCTCCACGATGAACTGGGCCAGGACCTGGCCACTTTGAAACTGGAGCTGAGATCACTCAAAAAAAACCTCCTGGACCCGGCAGGCCCCATCTCCGAGGCTGGCTCTAAGTGCGAGGAAATGCTCAGGTATATAGACGGGGTAATTGAAAACGTGCGTAGACTCTACCAGGACCTGAGCCCCACCTCCCTGGAGGATTTCGGTTTCACCGAAGCGCTTAGGTGGCTGTTGGAGGATTTCGGCAAACATCATGATGTAGATGTCTCAGCGGAGCTGGAGGAGGTCAGCCATTTGCTCTCCCAGGAGGCCCAGTTCATAGTCTATCGGGTGGTGCAGGAGGCTCTCAACAACGTGGGAAAACATGCCAAGGCCGACCGAGTTTCTTTGCAGGTCAGAAGAAGTCCAAATGAGATTACTCTGGAACTCGAGGACAACGGAGTCGGCTTCGACGTGGAGGCGGCCAGGAGAAAAAGCCCTCAGGTGGACCGCATGGGCTTGATGTTCATGGACGAGAGGGCATGGATGTTGGGAGGTAAGCTCTCCATCCAGAGCATGCCGGGAAAGGGTGCACGGGTGACTCTCTCAGTGCCAATCCAAAGAGGAGCGGGTTCCCCATGAGCCGGTACAGGATACTCTTGGCGGACGATCATGCCATGTTCCGGGCAGGCCTGCGAAACATGATCCTGGAGAGGCCCGACCTGGAGGTGGTGGCCGAGGTGGGAGATGGGCTGGAGCTCCTGGCGGCCGTTAGAAACATCGAGCCCGATCTGGTTGTGCTAGACATCTCCATGCCTCACCTGAGGGGCATCGAGGCCACAAGGGAGATCAAGTCGGCACATCCCAATGTGAGGGTTCTCATATTGACCGTGCACAAAAAGAAGGAATACTGCCACATGTGCCTCTCGGCGGGAGCCGACGGGTATCTTCTCAAGGAGGACGCCCCCTCGGAGCTTTTCGTGGCCATAGACGCCATGATCCGGGGCACAACTTACCTTTCCCCCACCTTGAGCAAGGACCTCATGGAGGACTTCGTGCTGATGGTGCGGGGCAAGCTCAACAGCCCGGCAGATCCCCTCTCCCACAGGGAGAGGGAGGTCCTCAGGCTGATAGGAGAGGGCAAGTCCAGCAGGGAAATAGGAGAGCTTCTCTTTATAAGCACCCGAACCGTGGAGCACCACCGCGCCAGCATAATGAAGAAACTCCGTCTGAAAACCACGGCCCAACTGGTTCGATACGCCATGGAGATGGACTGACCCGTATTATTTTCCAAAGCCTGTGACCTTGGCGGGCTCAAGCCCCCAAGCCACCGATAAGCTTTGGCAAATTCGGACTCAAACCAGGCCCAATCTGAAACGGAAAAGCAAGGTGTTCTTGGGCACGCCGCGGCTTGCCCCAACACATCATCAAGATAGCCCCCATCACCCACTGATCTTGAAAAATGCGGGCTAAGGCAGGCCAGCTAGTGCGGATCCTCCCATTTTTGGGTCTCCGAGCCGACCTAGACTTCCCCGAGATTTCCTCATCAAGCCCCCACACAGCATTCCTGCTCCATCAACTTGTAATGGGCGGCCAAAAGGCTCTCGGGAGTGATTGGGTAGTTTTACCCAGGCAGGAACCGGTATGAATCCCCATTGCAGAGGCTTCAGACAGGCTGCAATCCTGGAGGCATGGAAGTCTAGGGCGACACGGGTAATGACCCCGATTGATAACCCAAGGGCTTGAGACTAGAGAAAAAGGGGGTAAGAGACATGGCAAATAATCTTCTTAGAGTTTTGGCAATGGTAGCTCTTCTTTTGGGCACAGGGCAAACCGCCTACGGTGCCCTGGCGGCCGTGTCGCCGGGGGTTGACCCGGTGAATGGTTACCCTGTCTGGTACCAGGACACAAACGGCAGGGCGGTGGAGCTCTGCCTGGATCCTGCCAACTGCCTCTTTGACCCAGTGGTTCCGGGCAACCTTTTCTCCGAGCAGATAGGCTTTGGCGGGGAGGCTTTCTACTGGTCGGCCGAAGCCACCATTGATGGGGTGGGAGGGGATGCGGGCAGCTCGGCCTTGCTGGTCCTGGCCTTGGAGGCTGCCTTCCTGAACGAGGACCCGGCACCTGGTGAGCAGATCCTTTTCGGAAGAATAAGGGTGAGAGTGGATGTGCCAGCAGGCACTCCCGTGGGGACCTGGACCATAGACCATCCTTTCGGCCAGCTGGTTTTTAACAATGTCTCCCCTGGGGTCCGGGCCATCAACTTCACAGAGGACATAGGCTGTTTCTCGGCTCCATGCGACTTCTCCCTGGCCCTCACAAGCAACGTGGGGCCGCTTCTGGCAGCCTTGAGCCCCGCCCCTCCGGCGGGCTTTCTGGGTGACGGGGCTACCCCCTCAACCATCGAGCCGGGTCCCAATGGCTCGCTCTTCCGCATAAGAGGACCCGGGGGAATAGACCAATTCACACCTCTGTTCGTGGTCCAGGGACGGCTTTTTGACGGGGTTTTGGCCACACCCTTAAGCATCCAGAGAGCCACTTACGCCCGCACAAACCCAGGCAGTGTGGATGTGTTCGCCACATCAGTCCCGGGAGCAAGTGTGAGCGTGAGTTCTTTGCCCCTGATCCCCCAAACAGCCATGGCGGATGACGGCACAGGCAGGTTTTTCGCCCACATCCAGGTGGCTGACTCCAGCACCCTTCAGGGCCGCGTGGTGACAGTTTCGGCGGATGACGGGGTGAACCAGGCCTCGGCCCTTCTCAGGGAGCTTGTGGACCTGGTGAAAGTCACCAAGGCAGTCTTCAACCTGAGCAGTTCCACCCTCATAGTGGAGGCCTCCTCTAGCGACAAGGCCACCCCCCCTCCAAATCTCTCGGCGGGGACCTTGGGAACTCTTCTGGACGGAAGGCTTGTGGTGACTTCTCTGGCCGCCCCTCCGCCTTTCGTGACAGTGACTTCTTCGGCCGGTGGTTCGGATACGGCCTCGGTGGAGGTGGTATCCGAGACTTTGACCATCCTCACTGCCAGAAGAAGGATAGGCGGGCGGCTCGTGGTCACAGGAACCAGTACGATCCCAGCTCCGGGCAACACCATCGCCATTCATCTGGGTGACGGAAGCGGACCTGTCATTGGGACCACAGAAGTGGATTCCCTGGGCAATTTCAGGTTCGATCAAAGGGGGATCCCAAGGAGCTTGAGGCCCGCAGCCAGGGGTGGGCAGATAACGGCCGTCTCGAGCTTCGGCACCAGCGCCTCGGTGGTACTGCCTTTCCCTTAAAACCTCAAATGGAGGGCCCACGGGCCCTCCCCAACCAAAGGGCCGGCAGCTTGGAGCAGCTGGCTTTTTTCTTGCAAAAGCTTGGAAAAAAATCGGGCCGGGAAAGAAAGACCTTCTTCTTAGAAGCTGGGGTCTAGGTAAAACTACCTATTCCAAAACCCTCACTTCTCCGCATTGAAACAAAGCCCTGAAACAAGGAGTTTGAAGGCGTGAGAGATGAAAAGGTGCGGGGATGCCGCAGTCATGGCGAGGAGGAAGATGAGATGAAAAGGGGAATTACAAAAGCGCGGCGGGAAGCCCGGAGAGTCTGTTCCATGAAACAGGTTTTTATTCTAAGCGTGCTTACCTTTGCTCTTTGGGGGGCTGGGAGTGCAGAGGCCAGGACTCTCACGGCTGATGTTGTGGCCTTGGACCAGGTGTATTCATACAACAGATTTGGATCTTACAACCCAGCGGGCATGATTTACGCCCTCAGGCGGGATGTGGTGGACTCCTTAAGCGGGGAGCCCATCGGCCAGGGAGGAGTCCCGGGGCAAGTCATGCTCAGGCCGGACAAGAGGCCGCGGCCCATGGTGCTTAGGGCCAATGTGGGGGACACCTTGGTGGTGAGACTCACCAACCTCCTGGATCCGGTCCGTCCAAGCGGGGATTCCCCGGCCACCCGCTCGGCTTCCATGGCGGCGGTGGGTGTGACCACCACTGGAGACCCGGGCGTCTCGGGTGTGCCTCCGGGGGCCAGTGTCACTTATACCTGGAGATGCGAGCGGGAAGGCACTCACCTCATTTTCAGCAATGCAGCCCCGGCAGGGGGCGAGGGTGACGGAGGCAGTGCGGTGCAAGGTCTTTTCGGTGCTTTGCACTGCGAGCCTCAGGGAAGCAAATGGTATAGAAGCCAGGTGACATCCTCGCAGTTGGCCCAGGCAACCGTGGGGCTTCTGCCCACAGGCCACCCCCGTTTGGACTATGAAGCCGTAGATTCCTCAGGTACTCCCATTCTTAACATGCTCAAGGGCACAGAGATAGTGCACTCGGATCTAAACGCCCTGATAGTGGGTTTCCAGGAGAGGGATGACGGTTTAGAGGCCACCCCCGAAGGCGGTTTCAGGGAGTTCACCGCCATCTATCATGATGAGATCAAGGCTGTCCAGGCTTTTGCTTTGTTGGAAGAGGAGCAGCTCAAGGGCACCAGGGACGGCTTTGCCATCAACTACGGCTCCAGCGGCATGGGGGCCATTCTCCTGGCCAACCGCCAGGGAATAGGTCCTTCCAAGGACTGTGTGGGATGCGCTTATGAAGAGTTCTTCCTCACATCTTGGGCCAATGGCGACCCCGCGCTTCTGGTGCAATACGAGGACGACCCGGCCAATGTGCACCATAGTTATCTCAACGACAACGTGAAATTCAGAATACTGCACGGTGGGGTCAAAGAGACCCATGTGCACCATCTTCACGCTCACCAATGGTTGGGCGCCACTGAAGAGGGGGAGAACTCAACCTACCTGGACTCCCAGACATTGGGACCGATGCAGAACTACACCACCGAGATTCTCTACGGCGGTTCCGGTAACAGAAACAGAACCCCGGGTGATTCCATCTTCCACTGTCATCTCTACCCCCATTTCGCCCAAGGCATGTGGGCGCTGTGGCGCATCCACGACTCATTCGAAGACGGCACTCGAAGGCTCCCCGACGGGGAACATGGGCCCGGAACAGACCCTTTGACGGGAAACACCTCAGGCGGAACGCCAATCCCGGCGGTGGTTCCTCTTCCCCAGGAGGCCATGCCCCCGATGCCCACCTATGGGGCCAATGCTTTCCCTGGATACCCCTTTTATATCGCCGGACGGGCAGGCCACAGGCCACCCCAACCCCCCTTTGAGCCGGTGGTGGATGCCGGGCTTCCCCGGCACCTAATGACAGGAGGCAGCCGGGTCACCAGGGAGCTCTTGGGAAGGGATGCTGACTTCTCTGTGGTTCAAACAGTGTTGCAGATCCAGTTACTGGAGCATGAAGGCACTCCCCTGGAAAGGGCGGCCATGGAATTCCACGCAGCCCCGGCAGGGCATGCAAGTCTGACACCAGAGGGTAATCCAGCCACCTTCAGGGTGAACGGCTTGCCGCCCGTTCCAGGAGCACCCTTTGCGGATCCGTGCCCTCCCGGACAGATCACAGGCACGCGCAACTACCATGTCTCTGCCGTCCAGCTGGATCTCCTGGTCAATTCCCAGGGATGGCACGACCCCCAGGCCAGGATCAACGTTCTGGACTCGGATGTGTCTCAGTTCGAGGGAAAGAGCACCACTGCCTCGCCCTTTTTCTTTAGGGCCAACTCCGGGGAGTGCATAAACTTCTTCCACACCAACAGGACCCCCAAGGAGCTGGAGCGGGACGACTTCCAGGTGCGCACTCCAACGGACACCATAGGCCAGCATATCCACCTGGTGAAGTTCGACGTGACCTCCTCGGACGGCTCGGCCAATGGCTGGAACTATGAGGACGGAACCCTGGCGAGACAAGAGGTGGAAGAGCGCATCAGGGCCTCCAAGGCACCTGGCGGCTGGGCCTTGGATCCCCTGGGGAATCCTGTGGAACTGGCCGCTACAGGCCAATACCAGACAACGGTTCAGAGATGGTGGGCGGATCCACTCTTGAACCGGCTGGGCAAGGACCGCACCATCCGCACTGTCTTCACCCATGACCACTTCTCTCCCTCTTCCATTCAACATCACGGGTTCTATAGCGCGCTCCTCATAGAGCCCGAGGGTTCCCAGTGGCTGGCCTCCCACAGCTTGGAGGATCTCTCCCAACCAATGGATCCGGCAAGGGGGGTGGGCACCCAAATGCGAATAGTTACAGCATCCGACAAGGATACCCATCCCGACTATAGGGAATTCGCCTTGGCAGTGGCGGATTTCGCCATAGTTTACGATCCCACAACCTTGCCCAGGCCCGGCACCATAAGGCCCGAGTTTGGAAACCCGGTAAACCCGCCCGAGTTGCCGGAGGCCATATCCACCGAGGATCCGGGCACCTTCCTGGTGAACTACCGCCACGAGCCCATCCCGCTTCGCATAGGCATGTTCGACCCCCAAGACGGAAGTTTCCTTGGGCTTAAGCCTGGCAAGGCAGGGGATATGGCTTATGTTTTCGACTCATCGGTGCATGGAGATCCCTTTACCGAGATCTTCAAGGCTTATGAGGGGGACAGGGTTGTTCTGCGCCTAATCCAGGGGGCCCAGGAAGAGCAGCATGTCTTTAGCGTCAATGCCATGCGCTGGCCCAGGGAGCAGAACCAATCCAACTCCCTGGTGGTGGGGGCCCAGGAAATAGGTATATCCGAGCACTTCGAGTTGGCCATGGGGCTCATGGACGAAAGCACCCGTACCTCAGAGACCGCAGACTACCTCTACCATTTCAATTCCACGGACGACTTCTGGAACGGGGCCTGGGGTTTGATCCGAAGTTTCAGCACCCCGGATGCCAGGGATCCCTCCACAGGCCAGAGAATCGGGGACACCCTGCAGCCCCTTCCCGACAACCCCGACGGGAGGCTTACGGTGCTCAAGAGGGATGAGAGGCGGTTTCTAAGGGGATGCCCCCCGGCCCTTAGCAGTAGGGTTAGACGTTACCAAGTGGAGGCCTGGGCGGCCAGAGATCTGCTTCCGGGGGGGGCCGTGAATTACAACGTGGAGCGCTCCATTGAGGATCCAAGCGGCCTGCTTTTCATCCACGCTGCGGACAGAGCAGACTACATGGCGGGGCTCAAAGAGCCTGAGCCTTTGGTCATAAGGGCCAATGCCGGGGAGTGCATAGAGGTGACCCTCACCAACATGCTTCCCTTTGAAACACCCGATCACGCAGGAGACGCCCGGTTGGCCCCAATAACGGCCCTGGATGCTGACATGTTCCCTCCATCCAACAGGGTTTCGCTGCATCCCCAGCTTGTGGACTATGACCCCAGGAGGGGAGACGGCATGAATGTGGGTTGGAACACCTCCCAGGCCGGCTTCCCGGCTGACCAGACAGTGGGGCCCGGCCAAAGCATTACGTACCGATGGTACGCAGGGGTGATGGAGCTGGTAAAAGGAGCTAGAGGCCAAGACCGAAAGAGGGGGAAACCTCGCGAGTACGGGGCTGTTCCCCTAATCTCGGGGGCGGACGTGATCAAGCACGCCGGCCAGGGTCTGGTGGGAGCTCTCATCATAGAGCCGCGCAATTCCAGGTACAGGGACCCGGTAACAGGGGCTGCGCTCTCCAGGAACAGAAACCACCTCAGTGCCAGGGTACACGCCCCGGTGCGCTTCGGAGGGAAATTCCTGGAGCACGTTCTGGTCTACCAGGCGGGCCTGAATCTCCTACAAGAGGGTCTTCCCATGCCCGACCATTTCATAGCGGACGATGCCGAGGATGCGGGGGAGAAGGGCATCAACTACAAGACAGAGCCTTTCACACTCAGGTTGGGTCTTGGGGCCGATGCCGACACCAACGACTCTGTTTACCCGCAGGACTTCTTCCTGGGTCCGGTCTCAACACCGGTGCTTAGCGCAAAGGCGGGGGAAAAAGTGCGTTTCAGGGTTCTCTTCCCTGCCGGCTCGGCCCGTCAGACAAGCTTCATCCTTTACGGGCACGACTATCCTGACGGCGGAAGGCCCGGGTTCCTCTCCAGCGGGGCCGGCCTCCTGGCTCCGGGTAAGGCTTTGACGGCCGAGCCCTTTGGGGGTGCCAAGGCCGGGACCTGGCTGTACCGGGCAGGCCCCAACTTCCACTTCTCCCAGGGGATGTGGGGGCGATTTGAAGTTAGGTAGAGACTGGTGTGGGGCCTCCGAGCTCACCATGGCCGGAGGCCCAACCTGGGGGAGAGACATGAGAAACTGGATCCTTTTATGTGCAGCAATTCTCCTCCACTCACAGCTCCCCTGGGCCCAGGCTCAACATGGCCACCATGCTAGTCAATCCATGGGCGGCACAGGAGGCGGCTGGGTGGAGTGGGCCTCGGCCCTTTCCGGGGGGCTCAGGGTGGAATTTCGTGTTTTGGCTCCGAACTCTCGTTTCTTGAGAAGCGTTGCGGCAGGAGAGCTGGACCTGGGCTTTAGCCTCAATTGGCAGGACGGCAGGGGGCCTGCCTCTGGCCTGGAGCCCTTTGTGTGGATCTCGAGACTTCCAGGCGAAGAAGGGCCTTGGGACAGGGAGACTTGCGAGGAGAACATATCCCGTCTGGCCAGGGGGGGCATGGAGGCGCAGCAGGCACTGGCCCTCAACCAGATGCAGATAGTCACCATCAACCAGGACAATACCCTTGCCATCATCAATCCCAGGGTGAATATGGCCACTGCCAATCTCCAGAGCGTAATACCGCTTGGGGGGACACCTTTGGGGGCATCCCTGGAGGAGGCCTCTGGGTTGCTTTTTTTGATCCAGGAGCGAAACCCACCCCCCTTCGGCCCTGGCTCAACATCCCGTACCCCCGGAGCTGTAGGAGAAGGGTCGGCCAGGGGCGAGTTGGTGACTGTGGATCTCAATACCCCTGAGATCAGAAACCGCATGGCCCTGCAGGCTGTGCCAGAACGCATGTGGAGAGATCCCGGCACTGGGTTGCTTTGGGTTGCGAGCCGAGACGGGCAGGTAAGCCTTTTGGATGGGCACAATGCCCGTGTGATAAGGACTCTGCGCCAGACAGCAGGCTACGTGGAGTTGGCTTTCGACCCTCAGGCAGGGAAGGTCTTTCTGGCAGACGGCTCCAGGGGGGAGATACTGGTGCTGGATGGGAAAAGGGGGGAGCCTTTGGGCAGTATCCTGGTTCAAGAGGCTCCACTGAGGCTGGCCTACTCTGGAAACACAGGGCTACTTTACGCGGTAAATTCAAGGGAAGGCGGAATCCTGATTCTGGATCCCGTAAGGCTCCAGCAGGTGGGCCATATTCCCCTGGCGCCTGGGACACGCACTGTCCAGATAAGCCCGGATGGCCGTTTCCTCCTGGCCCTTTTCCCAGAGAAGAGGGCCTTGGCAGTGGTAGACCTCAGGGAGAGGAGAGTGGTGCAGAGAGGCCAGACCAGTGAAAACCCAGGTGGTTTGGAGTTCAGTTCCAATTACGGATACGTGCATGACCTTGCTGACTCATACATCACGCTTTTCCGACTGGTGGATTTGGGGGAAGGCCCCGTGCTCCCAGTGCTGAAAGTCCCGGTTGGGACAAAGGGGGAGGCCGCAGGGGAAGTTCCCGGAGAGCTTCCTAGGCTGGCTGTGTTGCACCAACATGGAGGAGCCCTGGTGGCTCACAGAACAGACCGGATGCTTTACCACTACATGGAAGGCATGATGGCCCCCATGAGCGGGCTGCGGATCCAGACAGCCCTTCCTCGGGGGGTCTTTATATATCATCGACGGATGGAAGAAGCAGAGCCCGGCCATTATCTGGGGCGAGTTCGCCTTGCCACAGGGGGGCTGTACCAAGTGCTTTTTCACCTCCCCAAGGAGAGGGCCTCGGCCTGCTTCGAGCTGGCCGTCGAAGGGACCCAAACCCAGGAGAGGGACCAGGCCCAGATACTCACATTGCTGTTGCGAAAAAGCGGCCAGCCAGTGCCGGGGAAAGCCAGCTCCTTGGTCTTGAGCATCCTGGATGAATCCACTGGAGATTTCCTAAGAGGACTCGGGGACTTGCGGGTAATGGCCTTTGCAACTAAGGGCAACTGGCAGATGCGAGCAGCAGCACTGGAGGTGGAACCAGGCCTTTACCAAGTTAGCCTGACCTTCCCAAGAGCCGGACAATACTATCTCCTGGTTCAGGCCAATTCCCGAAGAATAAGTTTTGGGGATCTCAGGCACGCTGTTGTGGAGGTAAAAGAGCCCTCGGGTCAGCCGGCATCCTCACCCAGCGGTGGATAGATTAGGCCATGGAGCAGGTCAGTGATACGGGCAAACCACAACCCAAATACCATGGGCGGGGATCAACCCCGTCCCTACATTACCTAAACAAATGCAATGCATTGGGTGGTTCGGGGGCGTAGGGGCAGGCTTTAGGCCCGCCCGTAATACGGGCAAACCACAACCCGAAAATCACGGGCGGGGATCAACCCCGCCCCTACGGTACCGCAACAATTTCAATGGGTTGGATGTGTGATTTCCTCGGAACGGGGATAAACCCGGCCCCTACCGTACCACAACTTTTGGGGGGGGGGGGGCGCCAAGGCCTTCAAATTCAGAAAACCGCCCGGTCCGGGGTTCTCGGGCTCCCTCGAAGCCCAGACTCGGAGCTCTCAAATCCGCCCTTTCCTGCTCTTGGCGCGAGACACCTCCCCGCAGCCCTTTTTTGTGGCTGGCCTTCTGGATTTGTTGGCTTCGCGGGCCCGGACGGCCCTCGCGGTCATCAGGGCCGAGCCCAGAGAAGCGGCTCTCTCACCCTTCTTCTTAGGGCCGCCAGGGGGTTTGGGGCCCTCCTTGGATACAGCCTCAAGCTCTGCTGCTGCTGCTGGATCGCACTGTTCCACCGAGGCCATCTCCAACCCGAACAGGACCGAGAGGTCCTCCTCCCTGAGCACTTTCTCGGCCTCCGGCTGCTTGGGGGAGAGGGGAAGCTCCGCCCCGGCCTGCACTATGAGCTCCTTCTCGTCCACCTCCCTGAGCCTGAAGAGGAGCTCGGGTTCGTGATCCAGTCTGGCCCCTATGCCGTAGAGCACGGCCGCCACGTGCTTGCACATGTAAGCCCAATCAGGGCATGAGCAGGAGAACTTGATCTCCGAGGGTGATGGGAAGAGCCCTGTCTTTTCTCGGCATATGCGCTCCATCACCGCCTTGGAAAAACGACCCTGTAACAACTCAACAAGTGAGTCTATGGCCCCGGAGCAATCCCTGCATATGGCTTTCCAGCGGGCCTCGGACACGGGGGCCACCTCCACTCCCACCCTGTATATTTTGGTGCCGCACACCAGTGCCCGCACTTCCCCAGGAGCGATCTGGAGATCCAGAACCGAGCCGTTACGCAGGTAGGCACGGCCCCTGGGCAGGCGGTTTTGGAAATCGCTGTAGCGTTCAAGGTTTTCGCACCAGGCCTTGCCCCAAAAGGTCCCGGCAATGGCCCGGCCCTCCACCACCACCGGGGAGAGGCTCCCACCTTTTTTCTGGAGCCTCCTCAACTCTTTTTGGGCCTTGCTTTGCCTCTTGGCCACAGGCACATACGGCTTCCACATGTCCCAGCTGCGCCTCATGTCTCATCCTTTCATGGCAGACCTGATATCCAGGGCCACAAGTCTTAGGAGCTCCTCGTCCCCCATCTCTGTGAGATTCAGCTCAGCGCTCCCCTGGAGCAGCTCCCGGGAAAGCCTCCTCTTGGACTCGATGAGTTTGTCTATCCTCTCCTCCACTGTTCCGCGGCAGACGAACTTGTGGACCAACACGTTCCTGGACTGTCCGATCCTGAATGCCCGGTCAGTGGCCTGGTCCTCCACTGCGGGGTTCCACCAGCGATCGAAGTGGATCACGTGGGAGGCTCCTGTGAGGTTCAATCCAGAGCCCCCGGCCTTGAGAGAGAGCACGAAGAAGGGCACTGTCTCATCCTCCTGAAATCGCCTCACCAGCTCCTTGCGTCTTTTCACCTCTGTTTGGCCGTGCAGGATCAGTCCGGGACGCCCGAAAACCGAGCCAAGAAATGCCGCGAGGGGCTCCGTGGTCTCCCTGAACTGTGTGAAAACCAGCACCTTCTCCTGCTTGGCCGCGATCACCTCGCACAGCTCCCTGAGCCTCTCCAGCTTGCCGCTGTCCTTCTCCGCCCATTTGCCGTCCCCCAGCCAGTGAGAGGGGTGGTTACAGATCTGCTTGAACCTGGTAAGAAAAGAGAGCACCACACCCTTGCGCCTGATTCCGTCCACGCTCTCCAATTGCCTACCCAGCTCCTCAACCCCTTGCTGGTAAAGGGCGGCCTGTTTGCGGCTCAGGTGGCAAAAGGCCTTTACCTCCACCTTCTCAGGCAGGTCCGAGATCACGGACTTGTCCGTCTTGAGGCGCCTCAAAATGTAAGGCCGCACGAGCTCCCGCAGCGGCCCGTAAGGATTCCCTCTGCTCTGGGCAAGGCTCTTGGCGTACCTGTCGAACTCCCTTGCAGAGCCCAGAAGGCCTGGGTTTATGAAGTCGAAAATGGACCAGAGGTCCCCCAGCCGGTTCTCAATGGGGGTCCCGGTCAGGGCTATGCGGGCTCTGGCCCGCAGCTTCTTGGCCGCACGGGTCTGCCTGGTGCCAGGGTTCTTTATGGCCTGAGCCTCATCCAGGATGACCAGATCCCAGGATGTGGTGTTGACCCAGGGCAGACGCGTCAGATACCCATAACTGGTTATCACCAGATCCAATTCCTTAAGTTTCTCCTGGGCCAGCCATCTCAGCTCCTCGGGGGCCAGGGCAGATGGGTGCGCCACGAGCCTCTTTAGGCTCGGGACGAACCGATCCATCTCCTCGGCCCAGTTGGCCAGGAGCGAGGCCGGGGCCACAAGCAGGCTCGGCTCCCTCCGGGCTTTGGAATCCTCTTTCAGAACAAGGAGCAAGGAGAGCACCTGGATGGTCTTCCCAAGACCCATGTCATCCGCAAGACAGGCCCCCAGACCCAGCCGGGTAAGCAGGTTCAGCCATTGCAAGCCGTCCCTCTGGTAAGGCCTCAGGGTGGATCGAAGTCCAGGGCCGGGATCGGCTTGGGCTAGCCCCCGGGGAGAGCGAAGCCCCCTCAGGATCTCAGCCAGCCATGGTCCTGCTGAGACAGCTGACCATTGAGGCTCCTCTTCTGTGTCCAGATCCGATATCCTCGCGCCTGCCAACAGGCGCATGGCCTGGGCGAAGGTGAGGCCTTGCTCCGAGGCGAGTCGCTCGGCCTGCCTGAACCGCTCCACGGCTCTTGCCAGCCGCTCCCCGTTTGCCTCCACCCATTGCCCCCGGATGAGCACGAGCCCCTCTGTGCTCCCCAAAAGGGCCTGCAATTCTTCCGGACTCAGGGGCTGGCCTTGCAGGCTCACCTCCATTTGGAAATCCAGAAGGGCTTCTGTGCCTATCCCGGCCGGGGGGCGGGTTCCCACCTGGGCCTGGACCTGAGGCCTTGGGGGTCTGCCCCCAAGCCAGGCGGCTGGCATGCGCACCACCACACCTGCTTTCTCCAGCTCGGGCACGTCCTTGAGGAGCTGATAGGCCTCCTGCGGGCTCCACCTGAGGGGATGGAAGACCTCCCCCCTCTCCACCATGCCCCTGAGCCATGCACAGCGCTCTGCCGCCCTTTGGACCGGTAGCAGAAGGGACAGGAGCCGCTCCTTGTTGGCCTCCCCGGCGTAATCCCTCAAGGCCTGACCCAGAGGCCGATGTTGCTCTTTTCCTCGTTCGGAAAGGCCCCCCGTGTAGGTGGCCAGAAAAGCGAAGGGGGCCTCTTGGTCCTTTCGATTCTCGGCCAGATTGAAGTGAACCCTTCCCACCAGATTCCAAACCGGATTCAGGGACCTGAGGAATTCCTGAACGTTCCCCCCTGCTTGATCCAGCTCGGTCTTGAAGGCCCCGTGAAGCTCCACCCATAGCCGTTCCAGCACCTGGGCTGTCAGATACTCCGCCCCCGGCATCAAAGGAGCAGAGGCGGCCAGGGATTCCAGCTTTTCCTGGTCGGCTGGGGGAATCCCCCGGTCCCACATCTCGGAACCGGCCCTGGTGCAGACCTCCGTGAGGAAAAGCCCGGCGAATTCCCGCCAGAAAGCAAAAGCAGGGGGCAGGGAATTGGAGACCTCAGCCCCGAGGCTGAGCAGCCCATATCCCCCACCCCTTGCGAAAGCCTCTTCAAGTCTCCTGGCCAGAGGCCGGGCCAGCTCCGGGGCCTCATCCCAAGAAATCAGCCTAAGGTTGCCTTTGGGAGTCAGGCATGGGGTGAGTCGCAGTTCATCCACCGAAAAATTCCACCTCTAGAAATGGGACAATGGAAGGCACAAACATAACCCATCTGGTTAACCCTGATGAATAGGAGGCTATCAAGTGTCTCCAGCCTTGGCAAGGGCCAGCCGCGAAACCGACCGCGCCCGGGGGGGGAGACTTCTTGCGGCTTTATTGGATCTTCCCGTTTCAGCCGTTCATGGTATGATCCCTCTCAGCAACAAGATTGCCCCCAAAGGTGGTCTGGCCGCCCTCGGCTGTGCCACAAGGTTAATGGGAATCCCCAGCGAAAGGAGATTTGTGAGATGGCAGCCATTTATTATGACTCGGATGCAAACACGGAGATCCTCAAGCACAAGAGCATTGCCCTCATAGGATACGGGAATCAGGGAAGAGCACAGGCCTTGAACATGAGGGATTCCGGCATTGAAGACATAATCATAGGGGGCAGGCAGGATGATTACCTGGATCGGGCGGCCTCAGAAGGGTTCCAGGTGGCTACCGTGCAAGAGGCATCCCGGAAGGCAGACATAGTTTTTCTTCTGATCCCGGATGAAATAGCCCCTTCTGTCTATCAGGAGAGCATCGAACCCCATCTCAGAAAGGGGGCCGCCCTGAATTTCGCCTCGGGATACAACATAACCTTCGGCTTCATCGCTCCTCCCCCCGAAGTGGATGTGATCATGGTGGCCCCTCGCATGATAGGAGAAGGGGTCAGGGAATGCTATCTAAAGGGGACAGGATTCCCGTCCTTCATAGCAGTGGAGCAGGATGCCACGGGCAGCGCAAAAGAAATTGCCCTTGGAATTGCCAAAGCCATCGGCTCCACCAGGAGGGGCGCCATAGAGGTGAGTTTCAGGCACGAAACCATCATGGACCTCATGGCCGAGCAGGCCACCTGGCCCCTGATTCTCTCGGTCCTCACGGAGGTCTTCCGTTTCCAGGTGGAAAAGGGGATCCCAGAAGAAGCCGCCCTCATGGAACTTTATGTTTCCAAGGAGCCGGCTGTGATGCTGGAGAAGATGGCAGACATGGGCCTGTTCAAACAGATGCCCCTTCATTCCCACACTAGCCAATACGGGCAATTATCCAGGTTCAAGCAGGTGGACAAAAACTATATACGTGGATTCATAGAGAAGCAGTTCGAGAAGATCCAGTCTGGAAAATTCGCCTCGGAGTGGAGATCCGAACAGGAAAGAGGCCTGAGCCTGTTTAAAAGCCTGTTGGAGGAGGCATTGGCCTCCCCGATAAGCCAAGCCGAGGAAAGGCTCAAATCGAGACTCAAGTAGAAACCATCTTTTGGGGTCTGGGGCTTGGCCGCCTTTCATGCCGGACCCCAATTATTCCTCATAGCTGGCCAGGCAGGAGGCTTGGCCCTCACCCCCCGGAGAGAAACGCCGGGCCCTTTGCACTCGGAAGGCCCTGTAGTCAGCTCGAATCCCCAGGACTGGCTCCTACATTAAGGTAACCTCTTGCCCCTTTTTCCTACATATTTGTAATTTTTCCTTTTGCTCAGTTCATCCTCACATAAATCAAGAAACGAGTGTTTTTGGACAGTTGCCTTTTTTTGCGACCGGGGGGCACGGCTGTTGCTTCGGGCTGGGATGTGCCTGCTTGGGCAGGCCCCAAACCCCTCTCCCTTGGAATGTGCCCAACCCAATGGCCTAAAGCGGTTTTCCGAGGGCGGTTATGCTGGAGGAAGAAAAAATGGAGCAGAAGCGGGGAAGAAGGGTCTTTTTCGTGGGATTTTTAGCGGCGGCCTGGGTTTTTTCTCTAAGTCTTGTTGCAGAAACGAGGGCAGAGCAGGAGGCTGCCGGGGAGTCAGAGCCGCTAGGTTTGGCCATGCAGGCCGTTGAAGAAGCAGGGCTTGGGAGCCTTTTCTCTTCTCTGGGTTTGAAACTCTCCGGCTGGATTGCTCAGAGCTACACCTTCAATCCCCACAAGCCAGAGGATCGCCTCAACAGGTTTAGGGTCTTCGACGAGAGGTCCAATGATTACCGTATGAACCAGTTATCCTTGATTTTGGAGAGGCCCCTCGCAGAGGGTAAAGACATGGATTGGGGCTTCAAAGTTCAAACCATCTACGGGGCTGACAGCAGGTTCATTCACTCCCTAGACCTACCCGAGGCGGACAGCCCCTTCACCAAGCACACAGTGCAGGTGGACCCAACCCAGTTCTATTCACTTTTTCGCCTCCCCGTAGGTGAAGGCCTGACTGTTAAGATGGGAAAGTATGTGACAACCTTGGGCTACGAGGTCATAGATGCACATGGAAACGCCCTGTACTCCCACAGTTACCTTTTCGGCTACGCCATTCCTTTTACCCATACAGGAGTGCAATTCGACTATCAGGCGGCGGATTTCTTGAGTCTCTATTACGGCCTGGTCCGAGGTTGGGATGTGGTCACCACAGATCTCAACAGCGGCTTCTCCCACATGTTCGGCCTTGGGGTCAAGCCTGCTCAAGACCTGAATCTTCTTTTGAATGTTATCACCGGTCCTGAAACCGAAGGCGAAAACAATTACCGCACAGTGGTGGATCTGGTGGCCACCTGGCAGCCCCTTGAGAAATGGAGCTTTGCTCTGAATGTGGATGTAGGCCATGAGCGCTTACCGGATGCACCGGGGAGCCTCTGGTGGGGTGTGGCAGGTTATGTGACCTACAGGTGGTCGCCCACAGTGGGAACCACTTTTCGGGCCGAGTACTTCCGCGACGAGACCCAAACCCGCCTTTCAGGGGCCAAGGAGTTGACAGAACTCACGCTGGGCTTGGATCTTTACCCCATAAGAGGCTTCAAAAACCTGCGTTTTAGGCCGGAGGTGCGCTGGGATCATGCCTTTGGGCGCACCCCATTCGATGCAGGATCCAAGAAAGACCAGCTGAGCCTGGCAGGGGATGTGATTTTCACCTTCTAGCCCGGATTATTCTCCAAAGCCTGTGGCTTCGGGGCTAAAGCCCCCGAGCCCCCGGTCACGCTTTGGCATGGTTTGACTCAAAGCGGGACCAAATCTGAAACCCAGAATCAGGGTGTTTTTGGGATGGACCGATTTATCCAAACATGTCATTGAGACAGCCCGCATCATGCACTGCGCAATAATGTGGGCCAAAGCCGCATCCCATGACTTGGGAAGTCTTGACTCAGACCAGGAGGTGTGAGAGACACAGCCCAGGGAGTGGCCTTGTGAGGGCGAAGGAGGGCTCAGGGGGCAATGGCACCTCTTCGTGCGGCTTCTTTCAACGTAAACGGCATAAGGGCTCGAATGCCCGTGCTCAAAAGCTGGATCCAACGGGTCCAACCGGACATCCTGGCCCTCCAGGAGACCAAGGTCCCCGACTCGGAGTTTCCCTTGGGCCCGCTCCAGGAGGCAGGGTATGTCTGCGCCTTCTGCGGGGGAAAGATCTTCAATGGCGTGGCCGTATTGAGCCGCGGGCCAATCCAGGTGCTTCAGGAGGGGCTGGATGACGGCGGGCCGCCTGATCGGGAAAGGCTCCTTCTGGTTAGCACCCTGGGTCTCAAGGTGCTCAACACTTACGTGCCCCAGGGCACAGCCGTTGACTCGGATCGGTTCCATTACAAGATCAGCTGGTTGGAAAGGCTCCGGGAGTTCATGGAGCGCAGACTCTCCCCCCATGAGCCCTCTCTATGGCTCGGAGATTTCAACGTGGCCCCTGAGCCCATGGACGTGTACGACCCAGAGGGTCTGGCCGGGCAAATCGGTTTTCACCCCCAGGAACGAGCTGCCTTGGAGAGGCTTCGCGCCTGGGGCTGGGTGGATGTGTTCAGGCTCCATGTCAAGGAAAAAGCCCATTACACCTTCTGGGATTACAGGATTCGCGGGGCCCTCTCCCGAGGCCTGGGCTGGAGGGTGGATCATATCTGGGCCACAAGGCCCCTTGCCGCAAAGAGCCTCAGGGCCTGGATAGACCTGGAGCCCAGGCGCGGCCAGCGCCCCTCGGACCACACCCCTATTCTGGCGGAATTCGACTAGCCCGCATTATTCACATATCGTGAATAATGCGGGCTATCTTAATGACATCCTTTGAGAAACCGGTCCATGCTCAAAAGCACCCTGATTTTCGTCTCCAGATTTGATAGTGCTTTGAATCGGAATATGTCGAAGTGTACAGGGGGCTTGGGGGCGTAGCCCCCAAAGTTACGGGCTTTGGAGAATTATCCGGGCTAGGAGTTCGGCGGACAGGGATTTGCCTCCTGAGCCTCAAAGCAGCTCAGATCACCACCGTGTCCCTCGGTGACCTCCAATGGGGCAGTCTCTCGCGCAGGAAATCCAGGGCCTGGGAAAGTAGCGGGATTCCTGGCCTGCCACCCAATCGGGTGCATTTCATGGCTGCCACACAGTTGGCGAACTCCAAGATCCGGAGGAGTTCCCAGCCCTGCAGGAGCCCGAAGATGAAGCCGGCGTGAAACACATCCCCTGCGCCCGTGGTGTCCACTGCCCGCACCTGGAATCCAGGGCAGTGAAGAGGGCCATCCGGAGTGAGAGCCAGGCAACCATCAGCTCCCAGGGTCATGGCCACAAAGCCGGGAGTCATTCGCCCCAAGGCCATCAGTGCCCTTTCCGGATCCGAGATGCCGGTCAGCCTGCAGGGAAACCTGGAGGAGGAGATGAGGTAGTCCACTTCTCGGACCATTTCCTCGGTGCCCTCTTCCACTTTGTCCAGGTCAATGACCGAGGGAATCCCTTCTTCCCGGGCCCAACTTAGCGCCTGGAGCGTGGCTCCCACGTCGTGGCCGTCCAGGTGCAGGACCCGCCCCGAGCAAACCGCTTCTCTTGAGAGCTCCCCAGGTTTGTACATGAGGCGGGGGTCCCTGTCCCAGATTATTGTGCGCTCCCCGTTTCTGGCGTCTATCAGAATGAAAGCGTACTGGTTTCGCGCCCCTGGCTCCACTGTCACGCAGCTCACATCCACCCCTTGGGAGGCTATGCTCTCCAAAGAGAAGCGGCCAAGCTCGTCGCCTCCCACCTTCCCGATGTATCTCACCCGAAGCCCCCACCTGGCCAGGGCCACCATGGCAGTGGCCACCTGCCCCCCACCCTGGCGCTCCAGGGAGATCATCTTCACCTTGGTGTTGAACTCAGGAAAATGGGGCACAACGCAAAGATCATCCACAGCGTTCAACCCCAGCCCCACAACCTCGAAGGGGCTGTTCTTTGCGCAGGGAATGGCGAACCTCATCTTTCCTTTTCCCCCAACACCTCTTACACCACCAGCGGCCAAATGGTAGCATAAAACTCAGTCAAAAAGTCCGTTGCTGGAAGTAGATGGGGGAAACTTTTGGCCCAAAGGGAGCAACAGACCAGGAATCTGCCCGCCACCCAGGCCCTCAGGGTACTAAAACAGAGCAATGTGCCCTTCAAGGCCCACCTGTATCGCTATGAGGAGCACGGAGGCACCGAGGTGGCAGCCAGGGAGCTTGGCATAGAGGAGCACGCGGTGGTCAAGACCCTCGTGATGGAGGACGATCAAAGAAGGCCGCTTGTGGTCCTGATGCATGGGGACAGGCGAGTATCAACCCGCAGCCTGGCCCGCCTCCTGGGAGCCAGGTGGGTAACCCCCTGCGAGCCCCAAGTGGCCCAGAGACACACAGGATATCTGGTGGGAGGGACCTCTCCCATAGGCATGAAAAAGCCCCTACCTGTGTATGTGGAAAGCACAATCCTGGAGCTTCCACGCATCTACATAAACGGCGGCAAAAGGGGGCTGTTGCTGGAAATGGACCCCAAAGACCTTATCGGCCTCCTCTCTGCCAGGCCAGTACAGGTGGCCACCTGAGGCAGAAAGGAAGGCTCTGCACGCGCCAGAGGCGGTGTCTAGCCGCCCTACCCCCAGTCCCTCGCAGATTGGAATAAATTTGGCTTGACTTTTCTCCAGCAGTTGTGTAGAAGTCCCAACGGGCGTGGTGTGCCCGAACGAGGGTGTCTTGAGAGCGAGGTGATATATCGTGAAACCCAGACGGGTAGTCATCACCGGCATAGGGGTCGTAGCCCCCAATGGAATCGGGAAGGAGGCCTTTTGGGAGGCATTGTACCACGGCCGGTCCGGTGTGCGCCATATAACGCTTTTCGACACTAGCGGTCTTCCGACGGACATTGCCGGCGAGGTACCCGATTTTGATCCTACTCTTTTTATGCCGGAGCGACTGGTCAGAGAGAGGGGACGAGCTTCTCACCTGGGAGTGGCGGCTGCCCGTCTTGCCTTGTCGGACGCCGGTATACCGGAGCCCCCCAAAAGCGAGCTGGGCATAGCCCTTGGAATGACCTTCCCCGCGATGGATTATTTCGAGAGGCACTTCAGAAAGTTGTTGAGAAATGGAAAGTATTCGGAGAAGGACGTGCAGTTGCTATACACCTCCGCGTCCCCCAACATGGTGGCCATGGATATCTCTTCCGTTTGCGGCATCAAAGGGCCGCGGGTCACCATAGCCAATGCGTGTTCTTCTGGAACTCTGGCCATCGTTCGTGCTTACGAGGAGATCCGGATGGGTTCCTCAGACATTTTTCTGGCCGGAGGCGTAGACGCAAGCCTCACTTACCTAGGCTTTGCCGGCCTCATTGAAGGAGGCTTTCAGGTTGTAACAAATGGTCCGCCAGAGAAAGTGAGCCGTCCTTATGACAAACACCGCATTGGAGCCGTGTGTTCAGAGGGGGCAGCCCTAATAGTGTTAGAAGAACAGGAACATGCGCTCAGAAGGAACGCCAACATCTATGCGGAGATTCGCGGCGTCGGAACCAGCTTTGGCACACCAAGCACCTCTCCAGAGGCCATAAGACACGGCCTGGCAAGATCCATGAAATTGGCCCTCTCATTCTCACAGATACCCCCTTGCGAGGTGGACTACATCTGCTCACACGGGCCATCCCTTCCGGTCGTCGATCATATGGAAACACTGGCCATTAAGGATGCCCTGGGGCATCAAGCCTTCAGGGTTCCAGTGAGTTCAATTAAGTCAATGATAGGCAATCCCATGGCCGCTTCTGGCCCCTTGCAAACCGCGGCGGCGCTCTTGTGCATGCTTCACTCCACCATATTTCCTACCATTAACCTAAATCATCCAGACCCCCTTTGCGATTTGGATTATGTCCCAGGGGGTCGAAGGAAGAATCGCGTGGAAGTCTCGCTTGTGGACTCCCATGGTTTCGACAACATAGACGTGGCCATACTGCTAGCTGACCAAAGGCTCCCGTTACAATGATTACGGCAATCCCCCTTTTCGTTGCCTCTCTGTTCAGTCTCATCTTGGCTTCTTATGTGACCGCGTCCAACCCCAGGAACTTGGTTAATATTTCTTTCTCTGTCCTCGTGTTCCTCAATGCAGTCTACTCGTTTCTCCTAGGTCTGTTTCTCAGCTTCCAACCTCTCCAACAAAGCCTTCTGGTTCCCAAGCTCCTCTACTTTATCCCTGCTTTCATACCCCCCAGTTTTTATGCATTCTGCACCGTCTTCCCCGAGCGACCCCATACCTTTCACCTTAGCAGATTCCTGCTACACCACCTTCCTCCTGCAGTCTTAATGTCGGGGCTGTCACTCACAAACGCCATTATAGTCGGGGCATCACGAATGCCCCAAGGGGTAAAGCCCATTTACGGTCCCCTCTTTCCCCTTTACGTTGTTTATTTTGTTTTTTACGTAACTGCCAGTTTAACTGTTTTATCTAGAAAATATCTTCGATCATCTGGCATAGCAAGAACGCAGATTTCCTATACGTTTATTGGGTTAATACCATCTTTTGTAGCAGTAGTGACAGTAACTCTAATCTTGCCGTCCCTCGGTATCACCCACTTTGGCCAAACAGGACCTATATTTACAATCCCTATGGCTGCCATAATTGGTTACGCAATACTTCGGCATAGATTGATGGATGTTACAATAGTTGTCAGACGTATTCTAGTAGTCTGTACCTATATGGCTATCTTGACAGTATTGTTTGGTATTTTTGCCAGATTTTCATTGCTCCGCCTCCAAGGGGAAAAATCAGAATCCGAGTTTACAATCGAGGTAATACTTTGGGGGATCGCTCTTTCATTACTGGCCTACCGTCTTCCTTCTATTTTGGAGTATCTGGTAGACAAATTTTTATTTAAAGGTCTATACGATTACAAAAGCTCATTGAAACAACTTAGTGAAGATCTCGCTCGACTTACCGATACCGAGCAAGTGCTAGGATTACTTGGCAATTCCATGAGAAGTTTACTGAATGTAAAAAGGGTCGTCATTGCTTTTCAGTGGGCAAAAACTTCCCAAAATTTCTGGATTTGTAGGTTCCCCGATGAAGGCGAGTCTTTCTCTAAAGATCTTTTCCTGGAATTACGGGCTTTAATAGCTGAAACCGGGGGCGTTGTTGTCAGGGAGGAACTTAGGCGCAATTCCAAGGAACAAAAAAATATGATGAGACTAGAGTTATTCCAAGTCCTCGACTGTGAGGTGCTGGTGGGTTTGACGGGAAAGGAAGGCTTGGCCGGATTTGTCGGACTGGGCAGCAAAAGGTCTGGAGATATATTTTCAAAAGATGATCTGGACTTTCTCGTGACTCTCTCCAATCAAGCGGTCGTTGCCATAGAGAATTCACGCCTTTACTCCGAGCTTTTGGCCATCAAGGAGTACACAGAAAGAGTGTTGGAACAACTCACCTGTGGCGTGGTGACGGTCGACAACAGTGGCGCAGTCACAGCCATGAACGCAAAGGCCTTTACGGTGCTAGGCATTAAGAGGGGGGACCAGGGGCTGGGAACTATGGCGGAATTGCCTCGAGAAATAGCGGAGGCCATCAGAACAACGCTCAGGTCTCGTGCCGCGACTTCCAACCAGGAGACTCCCCTTGAGATCGCGGGGCAGCCGATGCGGTTTCTCAACTTATCCACAACCCCGCTAAGGGATCCAAAGGGTGAGGTTATCGGCGCCCTGGCAGTGCTAACGGATCTCACTGAGATAAAGCAGCTTGAGGCAGAGGTGCGCAGGATTGAGCGGCTGGCCACCGTGGGGACGTTGGCTGCCGGGATGGCCCACGAGATCAAGAACCCTCTGGTGTCTCTGAAGACCTTTGCCCAGCTTTTGCCGGGCAAGTACGACGATCCGGAGTTCAGGGAGTCTTTTTCCAAAATCGCCTCAGACGAGATAGAGAGGATCAACACCCTTGTGGAGCAGCTCCTGCGCTTTGCCAGGCCGCCCAAGCCCATCCCCATGCCCATAGATTTCCATGAACCAGTGGAACAAACCCTGTCGCTGCTTGCCAGCGAGATGGGCAAAAAAGGGGTCACCATTACCAAGAAATACCAAGTAACTCCTCTTTTGGTCTTCGCCGACTCGGAGCAGCTAAGACAAGTCTTCATGAACGTGCTGCTGAACGCCCTGGAGGCTCTCTCTTTGCAAGAGGAACCTTCCTTGGAGATCTCCACCGGGATCAGGAGGCGATGGGGCTGGCCTCTTGCGCCGCCTTTTGCTAAGCTTCCTGCGGGCTACTCACACGGAGACCGGGAGGCATACGTGCGCATAGCCGACAACGGCCCGGGCATAAGGGAAAACCATATCAAACACATTTTCGATCCATTCTTCACCACAAAAGAAACTGGTCATGGACTTGGGCTTTCCATAGCCCACGGGATAGTAAGGGAGCATAAAGGCTCCATCAATGCCGAAAACCGCCCTGGGGGCGGGGCGGTTTTTACCATAGCCCTTCCTCTGCTGGAAAGCGAGGTGGCCACCCGCAGTGGAGACGCCTATGAGCTTCGTGCTGATCGTCTCGCATGAGTTGGCTGTGCAGGAATCCCTGCGCATGATTTTGAAGGAGGAGTTCTCGGTCCTTCAGGCCCGATCAGGGCAAGAGGCCCTGGCCATGGTGGCCCACCACCCGGTGGAGATCGTGCTGCTGGAACCAATCCTTCCCGACATGAACGGCTTGAACCTCCTGGAGAGGCTTCGCCAGATTTCCGAGGACCTCTGCCTGGTGCTCATAACCAACTCCAAGGGCCGGGACCTCATAGAGGCCACAGATGGAGAGACAGGCTATGAAGTTTTGGTTAAGCCCTTTGAGAGCAGCGAGGTCAAATGGGTCATGAAGCGGGCCTTGGAGCGCAACAGGCTGCGAAGGGAGGTCCGTATGCTCAAGAGCCGAGTAGAGGCTAACGGAGGGATGAGGGTTTTTCCTTTTCCGTATAGGGAGGAGGTTCCTGTTCCCATGGCCGGCCCGGCCTGGTACCCCGTTGAGCGGGATCCTGCCTTGAGTCAATTTGCCCTCAAGGAGTTTTTCAAAGCCCTTACCCACATAACAGACCTGGAAAGGCTCTTGGATTTCATGCTTCACGCCATATGCGAGATGTTCCAGGTGAACAAAGCAGCCGTGATGCTTTTGGAGCCCTCCCGCTCGGTCTTCAGGGTGCGGGCTTCTTTGGGTATAGAGGAAGTGAGAATTCGAACCCTGGGCTTCAGGTTGGAAGAGGGATTGCCGGGATGGCTGCTTCGCTACAACCAGATCTTAAAGCGGGAAGAAGTGGAACTCTCTGGTTTCACCAGGGAAGGCGCCTTGGTGCTCCAGCAGATGGATGCTCTGGATGCTAAAATCTCAGCTCCTCTTCTGACCAAGGGACGCCTGGTGGGAATCCTGTGTTTGGGAAACAAGGTCACGGGCAGGGCTTTCAGCGATTCCGACGTGGAGCAGCTCTCCATGGTGGGAAACTACGCTGCAGTGGCCGTGGAGAACTCCCTCTTATACAGAGAGCTCTGCCTTCAGAAAAAGTACAACGAAAACATTCTCAAGAGCATAGGCACAGGGGTGGTGGCCATAGACCATCTGGCAAAGGTCACCACGTATAACCCGGCGGCAGAGAGAATGCTGGCGGTCCCCAAAGAGGAAATCCTTGGCAGAAGTATTCAAAAGTTGGGCTCTGTTTTTGCAGACCTCCTGCTTAGGACTCTGGAGGGGGCTGAGAGCTTCTCCAGGCGGGAGGTAATGCATCCCATGTCCAAAGCCCCTCTCGGGGTCAGCACCTCCCCCCTCAAAGATGACTCCAACCGCATCCGGGGGGCCATCATGGTCTTCACTGACCTGACTCAGACCAAGGAGCTGGAGGCCCGCACCAGGGACCTGGAAAGGCTCAGGTTCTGGAGCCTGCTGGCCAATCGCATGGCCCAGGAGATCAGAAATCCATTGGTAGCAGTCAAAACCTTCGCTCAGTTGCTTCCAGAGCGCTACAAAGAGCAAGAATTCCGCGAGCAATTCTTCTCCGTGGTGATGGGCGAGATCGACAGGCTTAACCTCATGACAGAAAGGCTCATGGAGTTCGCCATGCCAAGGGAAAGCCGGCCCGTGCGCCAGGACATAAACCAAGTAGTGGAATCCGCTGTGCAATCCCGCGCCGCCTGGATTGAAGCCAAAAAACTTAGAGTTGTGAAGCAGCTGGCCTCTGACCCGATTTACGTCTCCGCAGACAGGGAGCACTTGGAGAAAGCTTTGTGCCACCTGTTGGACAACGCCCTGGAGGCCAGCCCCGAAGGGGGCAAGCTCAGGCTAAGGACCCAGAGAGTTAGGCCCCCGGCCGTGCGCTCCACAAGAGCGCAGGCCAGCTTTGATCCCGCGGCCAGGGACTGGGCCGAGATCTTAGTGGAGGATGCCGGCTGCGGCATTCCCAGGGATCAGATGGGGGAGATTTTTTCACCTTTTTTTACCACAAAAGTGAAGGGAATGGGTTTTGGGCTTCCCATAGCCCAGCGAATAATTCAAGACCATGGAGGCCGGATAGAGGCGGATTCAGAGCCCGGTAAGGGCTCAAGGTTCAAGATCCTCATCCCTCTGGACGGCAGCGTTAGGCCCGAGAGTATGTCCTTGGCTTAAGCGGTGAGGTGTTCCTATGGAGAAGGCCCATATCCTGATAGTGGACGATGAGTTGGGTCCAAGAGAATCCTTGAGGATGATTCTAAAGGATCACTTTCCCCTTCTTTTTGCAACCAACGGGAAAGAAGCCGTGGAAAAAGTACTGTCGGATTCGGCCGACCTTGTGATCATGGACATGAAGATGCCCGTAATGGACGGTATGGAGGCCCTGCGCCGCATGAAGGAGCATAACCCCCTTCTGCCTGTGATAATGGTGACCGGTTACGGCACCATAGACACGGCTGTTGAGGCCATGAAGGTGGGCGCCTTCGATTACATAACCAAGCCTTTTGACAGCTTCGCTCTTCTGGAGAAGGTCAAGAAGGCCCTGGAGCAGGGAAAGACGGATCCCGACTCCCAACGCATGCTCCACCAGATCCAGGAGACCAGCAACAGACTTGCAGAACAGCAGGAGAACCTCCAGAAGCAGATCGTTCAGCTCTCCAAGCTCTCCACCATAGGAATGCTGGCCCAGGGAATGGCCCACAATCTGAGCTCTCCCCTGCTCATCATTCTGGGCCGGGCCGAGCTGATGAAGGACAAGCTGCTTCAAATGAGGTCGAAAATCCAGAGCCTCTCTGGAAACCAAAGCCCCGAGGCGCGAGCCCAGACCCTGGCCCTTTTGCAGGAATATGATCAGAATCTGAGAGACACCGATATCATCATTGAGAACGTGGCCAAGCTGAGCGACATCATAAGGAACGTGATGCAGAAAAGCCGCCAGGACCAGATCGATTATCACCAGTCCCTGAACCTCTCCACCATCCTGCGCGAAGAGCTCCAGTTCATGGAAGGAGACCTGTTCTTCAAACATAACGTGGAGAAAGACTACGACCTGCAAGAGGACCTCCCCCCTGTCAGAGGCATCTACTCGGATTTCTCTCAGACCTTCTTGAACCTCATTCAGAACGCCATCGATGCCATGAGAGAGAGCCAAACCAGAAAGCTTTCTGTGAAAAGCAGGCTCAACGGGGACTGGATCGAGATTAAGGTAAGGGATACTGGCTGCGGCATCCCCATGGAGAACTTAGAGAGGATTTTCGAGCCTTATTTCACCACCAAGAAGGCCCAGGAGGATAGCGGCAAGCCCGTGGGAACCGGGTTGGGGCTTCACATGGTCAAGATGCTTATGGAGCCCTACAGGGCACAAATCCAGGTGCAAAGCCGCCCCGGCGACACATGCTTCACCTTGAAGGTACCCTGCGGAAACGGGTGAGGTTTCAAAAAGACCCCTTCTGTAACCGAAAATCAGGATGTTTTTGAGGCGGGCATAGAGCCCGGCCCTACGATAGCGGACTTCCCTTTGCAGTGACCAGGGATATCTCCCGCTTGAGGGGCCGATTCATGAGGTCGTTTAAGGCCTCCATGGGGTTCTTCCCCTTGTACAGGACCTGGTAGACCTGCTCTGCTATGGGCATGTCCACCTGCTCTCTGTGGGCAAGCTCCCTCAAAGAGCGGGTCGTGATTACGCCCTCTGCAACTGCCACCATGCTTCTGGAGATCTCCTCCAGGGACTCCCCACCCGCTATGCGCAGCCCCACCGTCCGATTTCGGCTCAAGTCCCCGGTGCAGGTCAGGATGAGATCCCCTATGCCGGAGAGCCCGCCGAAGGTGAGAGGATTGGCCCCCATTCTCACTCCCAGGCGCATCATCTCCGAAAGGCCCCTTGTGAGAAGGGCGGCCCTTGCGTTGAGGCCGAAGCCCAGGCCATCACTTATCCCGGCTGCTATGGCGATCACGTTCTTCACAGCCCCGCCCAGCTCCGTGCCTATCACGTCGTCGTGGGCATACACCCTAAAGCGCTCTGAGGAGAAAATGTTCTGGAGCCTGGCGGCTAGTTCCGAGGATCTGGACGCGATGGTGACAGCCGTTGGAAGACCCCTTGCCACCTCCTTTGCAAAACTGGGTCCGGATATTACCGCGTAGGGGACCCCCTCGGCCATTGATCCCACCACCTGGGACATGGTCATGAGAGTGTCCACCTCTATCCCTTTGGTGGCTGAAATTACAACCTTAGAGCTGTCAAGCACGGGCAACAGTTTTTCCAGCACCTGCCTGTACACATGGGAGGGGACTGCCATGAGCAGGTACCCTGCTTTCTCGCAGGCCTTGAGGATGTCCCCCTCCAAGCCCATCCGAGAATGCACGGGCACTCCTGGAAGGTAAATAGGGTTCAGCCTCTGGGAACGCATTTGCTCCAGGAGCTCTGCCTCGTAGACCCAGAGGTTCACCTCATGTCCCAGCCCACAGAGGTGATTAGCCAGGGTGGTGCCCCAACTCCCGGCTCCTATGACTGCGAAACGCATTGCTTTTCCTTTGCATCCAGCTGGGGCCCCCAGCCCGCAGGATGCTATCCTTCGGTGTCTGCCACCCGCTGGACCGCAACTACTCTTTCCTGTTCGCCCACATCTATAACTTTGACTCCCATAGCTGCTCGGCCCACCAGTTTGATTTCCGAGGCCCTGATTCTGATGAGTTTCCCCTGGTCCGTGATGATCACCAGGTTGTCCTCTTCCCCCGCCGGGAAGACGTTTACCACGGCACCGTTTTTCTCGTTTATCTTTATGTTTGTGAGCCCTATCCCGCCCCTGTTTTGAACCCGGTAGTGACTGATGAGGGTTCTTTTCCCATAACCCTTCTCCGTGATGGTCACCAGGGCTCCATGACCTGGAGGAGCCGCGTTCATGGAAATCAGGGTGTCTCCTGACCTAAGCCTGATGCCCTTCACACCCCTTGAGGCTCTCTGCATGGGCCTGAGTTGGGTCTCCTCCACCAGCAGAGCCATACCCCTTTTGGTGGCCATGAGAAGCCTTTGTGTGCCGTCGGTCAATATGGCCGAGATTAGCTCATCTCCCTCATCCAGGTTTATGGCATGTATACCCCCTGCCCTAGGCCGGCTGAAGGCCATCATTTCGGTTTTCTTGACCACTCCGGCCCTTGTGGCCAGCAATATATACATTCCCTCCTTGAATTCCCTTACAGGCAGAACTGTGGCCACCCGCTCCCCTTCTTGAAGGGGTAGCAGATTCACGATAGGCCTCCCCTTGGCCACACGGCTGGCCTCGGGAATTTCATGCACCTTGAGCCAGTGCACCCTACCGCTGTTTGTGAAAACCAGCAAATAACTTCTGGTACTGGAGACAAAGAGGTCCTCCACGAAATCGCTGTCGGCCATGCTTATGCCTACCTTGCCTTTCCCGCCCCTTTTCTGAGTCCGGTATGTGGAAAGAGGGGTCCTCTTTACGTAGCCTCTGTGAGTTATGGTTACAACCATGCTCTCTTCCACAATGAGGTCTTCGTAGTCTATCTCCCCGGCCTCTTCCAGGATCTGGGTTCGCCTTTCGTCTCCATACTGCTTGCGTATCTCCTGGAGCTCCCCCTTGACTATATCCCGGACTTTCTCCTCGCTGGATAGTATGGCGCGATACTCCTCTATGCGTTTTTTGGTCTCTTCGTACTCCGAGAGTATCTTGTCCTTCTCCAACTTGGTGAGTCTTTGCAGGCGCATCTCCAGTATTGCCTGGGCCTGCTTGTCGCTTAATCCCACTTTTTCCACGAGGGCCTGTTGGGCTGCCTTGGGAGTATCGGAGCCCCGGATGATCCCCAAAACCAAATCCAGGTTCTCCAGGGCCAGCTTCAAACCCTCCAGAAGGTGACAATGCTCCTCGGCTTTCTGGAGTTCGAACCTGGTCCTCCTTATCACCACATCTCTTCTGAAAAGAATGAATCTGTCCAGCAGCTCAGGGAGCGAGAAAACCTTGGGCATGCCGCTGTCTATTGCCAGAAGCGTGACCCCGAAGTTCACCTCCATCTGGGTATGCTTAAAGAGCTTTCCCAGGACCACATCGGCTATTTCATTCCTCTTTAGGGTCACCACGACCCTCATTCCATCCTTGTCACTCTCGTCCCTAAGCTCCTCTATGCCTTCCACCACCTTGTTCTTGACCAACTCCCCTATGCGCTCCAAGAGCTTCGCCTTGTTAACTTGGTAAGGCAGCTCTGTTATGACTATAGAGCTTTTCTCGGAATTCTCATTTCTTTCCACGTGGGCTTTTGCGCGCACTTTGATGCTTCCCTTCCCGGTCTTGTACGCATCCAGGATCCCTGATCTGCCCTGAATTATTCCACCTGTCGGAAAGTCTGGGCCCTTCAGGTGGCGCATGAGCTCGGTAACCCCGGAGGAGGGGTTTTCCATCCGGGCCAAAAGCGCTTCCACGACCTCTCGCAGATTGTGGGGCGGAATATTGGTGGCCATTCCAACCGCTATTCCGGAGCTGCCGTTTATAAGGAGGTTGGGGATTCTGGAGGGCAAAACATCCGGCTCGCTCAGGGAGGAGTCGTAGTTGGGTGAGAAGCTCACCGTCTCCTTATCTATGTCCTCCAAAAGCTCCTTGGCAATACGGTTGAGGCGTACTTCTGTATAACGCATGGCAGCCGGGGGATCCCCGTCCACCGAGCCGAAATTGCCCTGCCCATCCACCAGGGGATAACGCATGCTGAAGTCCTGTGCCAGGCGCACGATGGAGTCATATACTGCGGCATCACCATGGGGATGGTACTTTCCTATGACGTCGCCTACAATGCGGGCCGATTTTTTGTAAGGCTTGTTCCAAAGGTTTCCCATCTCGTGCATGGCGTATATGACCCGCCTTTGCACGGGCTTGAGTCCGTCTCGCACATCGGGTATGGCTCTCCCGATGATCACGCTCAGGGCATAGTCCAGGTAAGAGCGCGTAAGCTCTTGCTCTATGCTTATCTCAACTAAATCTCCCATGTCATCTCCTGCGTTTCTGGTTCCCCGAATCAACCCTCAGGGCCGCTCAGTCAGCGGGCCAAGCGCCCAAGCCCGTGCCAAGCTTCCATGTATACTTAAGCAAGCCCAGCCCGAACCTGAAACGGGAAAAAGGGCTGCTTTGGCCCTTCCATTAACTTTCACTGCTGTCTTCTCGTAAGTGATCACAGTGTGACGGCGTTTCTCGGAGCGGCTTGGCGGAGGCGCTTTGATTTTCCAGGATTTGGACCTGGGGGAAGCCCTCTCGGCCGAAGCGAAGCTGAGGCCGACCGAGGGAGGGGGCAAGCATCCCCCGGAGGCCAAATCCTTTGGAAAATCAAGCGCCGAAGACTTGAAGCGGAGAGAAATGCCGTCACCCCCCGTGACCAGTTGCGTCTTCTCAACAGAGCCCACATCATCCATATCTTAGGGATTGGTGCGTGCTATATATCCAGGTTGGTCACGTTCATAGCGTTTGTTTGGATAAATTCCCGCCTTGGCTCAACACTGTCCCCCATCAGCACCGAGAAGATCTGATCCGCTTCCACCAGGTCCTCTATACGCACTCTTAACAAGGTCCTGGTCTTGGGATCCATGGTGGTGGTCCAGAGTTGTTCTGGGTTCATCTCCCCCAGACCTTTATAGCGTTGCACAACCACCTTCCCGCGGCATGAGTTTGCTATAGTTGAGGCCAGATCCTGAAATCGCCGGATTTGAACCGGCTGGCCGTCCAACTGGATGTGCCACGGCAACTGCCCCACAGCTGCCAATTTCTTGCTCAAGTCTTTAATGGATTTGAAACGCACCGATTGGATGAAATGCTCGTCCACCACTGTATGGAACCTCTGGGTTCCCCTCTCGGAGCTTATCTCGAGCCTCAAGGACTCATGCTCCTCCCCGGCCCGAACGACCTTGAAATCCATGGAGTTATAATCCACGCGGGTTGTCCTGGCGTAGCTCACCAAATCCCTTGCCAACCTCTCTAGCGCCTTCTCGTCTCGAAATATCTGAAGAGGAATCTCCTCTTCCATCAGAAGGGCCTCCACCACGGCCCAGTCATAACGGATCTTCTCCAGCTGATTGGCTCCCTCCTCCAGTCTTTGAGCAGCCCTGTACAGCTCCAAAAGACGCGAGCCCTCCAAGGTGCGACCGTCGTTTGTGGCCAGCTTCAGGGACTTTATTGAACGCTCCACCACGAAGCTGTTGAACTGGGCCTCGTTTTTGAAGTAATGATCCCTGTTCTCCATCCTGGCCCTGAGAAGGGGCGGCTGAGCTATGTATAGACAACCGCTTTCTATGACCTGAGGCATCTGCCTGTAGAAAAATGTCAACAGCAGAGTTCTTATGTGGGCCCCATCCACATCCGCGTCAGTCATTATTATGATCTTGCGGTATCTCAGCTTCTCTATCGAAAAGTCATTCTCCCCTATCCCCGTGCCCAGGGCCGTTATCATGGTCTTGATCTCCTCGTTGGAGATCATCTTGTCAAACCTGGCTTTCTCCACATTCAGAATTTTTCCTTTGAGGGGTAGTATGGCCTGGATTGTACGGTCTCTGGCCTGTTTGGCGGATCCGCCTGCTGAGTCCCCCTCCACCAAGAAGAGCTCCGCCAGGTTGGGGTCTTTGCTTTGGCAGTCCGCCAGTTTTCCAGGCAAAGAGCCCAACTCCACCGAGTTTTTCTTTCGAGCCAACTCTTTGGCTCTCCTGGCAGCCTCCCTGGCCCTAGCAGCCTCCATTGATCTCTCTACTATCTTTCTGGCAGCAGAGGGATTCTCCTCAAGATATTGGTACAACCTTTCGTGAGTGAAGGATTCGGCTATTCCCTTGACCTCACTGTTTCCAAGCTTGGCTTTTGTCTGGCCTTCAAACTGAGGATTGGGCATTCGAACGCTTATTACAGCACACAAACCTTCCCTGATGTCGTCTCCAGTTATGTTATATTTAAAGTTCTTGGTAAGATTGTTGTTTGAAGAGTACTGGTTTATTGCCCTTGTCAAGCCTGCCTTAAATCCGATGACATGAGTTCCACCTTCAGTTGTATTTATATTGTTAACAAAGGACAAAAGATTTTCAACATACGAATCATTATATTGAATTGCAATGTCAAATAAAATGTTTTCCTTTTCGCCACTTAAAGATATAACCTTTGTTATTGGATTCTTGTTTCGATTGAGGTATTCTACAAAACTAGAAACCCCCCCTTTGTATTTATATACCTTGGTTTCTTCGATCCTCTCATCGGTAATCGTTATAGTTATGCCTGGAGTTAAAAATGCAAGTTCTCTCATCCTCCTGGAAAGGATATCGAAACTGAAATCTGTAGTTTCGAAAATTTCCCCGTCTGGGGAGAAAGTTATTTTTGTGCCGTGTTTTCTTGTTTTTCTTACGGCCTCTAGTTTTGTTGTGGCCACTCCTTTTTCATAATTTTGAGTATAAACCCAGCCGTCTCTGTGGATTTCCAGATACAGATACTCTGAAAGAGCGTTTACAACAGATACCCCTACGCCGTGCAACCCCCCTGAAAAAGCATAGCTTTTCTTGTCGAATTTGGCACCTGAGTGCAAAGTGGTCATCACCACTTCGGCTGCCGGTCTGCGGGCTATGGGGTGCTCGTCTACGGGAATACCCCTACCGTTGTCCTCTACGGTCACTGAGTTGTCCCTGTGAATGGTCACAGTTACCTGGTCACAGTAGCCAGCCAAAGCCTCGTCTATGCTGTTGTCAACCACTTCGTAGACCAGGTGATGGAGCCCCAGAAGTCCTGTGCTTCCAATATACATGGCAGGCCTTTCCCTCACAGGCTCCAGCCCCTCCAGTATCTTTATGTTCTCAGCTGTATAGGCTGCTTCCATTTTCCCCCCGGCCTAGTTTCTCTTTGGCCTCAAATACTGAGCCCCCTCCAAGAACTGGGGGCTATACTCGCATAGGCATAACCACGCCTAGAAACTTCTCGTCCCCTGGATCTCTCACGATGACAGCACTGGAGCCGTCATTGAGCTCCAAAAGAACTGTCTCGTTTTCTAAACATGAAGCTATATCGATTAGATATCGCGGATTCAGCAGGATGCTTACCGGCTCGCCGGTGTAGTCCACCGGGATCAGCTCTGCCGAGTCGCCCAGATCAGGGTTGTTGGAGGCTACACTGATGCCTTGCCTGCTGAAGCCCAGATTTACCCCAAGGAACCTCGGGTCAGAAAGCAGAGATGCCCTTTTTAAAGCCATGGAAAACTGCTCCCTATTAACCCGAGCTCTGTTAGGCCCAAATCGGGGTATAACCTCTTGGTAGGAGGGAAAAATCCCATCCACCAGTCTGATATACAAAGAGTAATTGGAGGTTAGAACAACCATCTGCCCATCCATAATTCCCCAACTGATACTGTCCTGCTCAGCCGAGAGCAATTTCCTAAGTTCAACTATGCCCTTTCTAGGAAGTATCACCGAGAGCCCCTCAGGAATGAATAGATCCAGAGGCCTGTCCACCAAGGAAAGCCGGTTTCCGTCTGTGGCCACAAACCTGATCTCCCCGGTTTCGGCCACCTTTTCCACATGGATTCCACTCAGATTGAACTGCATATCCTCTGTGGCCACAGCGTAAATGGTCCTGTCTATCATCTGGGCCACAATCCTTGCCTTGACCTGACTGGTTGCCTCCTTTTCAGGTTTCTTAAAAACTGGGAACTCCACGGGATCCAATCCTTTGAGTCGAATCAGAACATCATTGCAAGATATCCTAAGACTGAATTCCGGCTCCAACTTCAGATGCACAATTCCATCGGGCATCTCCCGGACTATCTCAAAGAGCTTGCGGCACGGAACCGCCGCAGCCCCCTGGCTCATCACGCTTAGTTCTATTTTTGTTTCCATGGCCAATTCCAGGTCTGTGGCAGCCAAGCGCAATTCTTTTTCCTTGGCCTCCAAGAGAACATGGGAAAGAATTGGCATTGTGTTTCGCTTGTCGGAGACGGAGTGGATGGTTTGTAGCACCTGATAGAGAACTTCTTTTGGTGTTTTTATTTCCATTTCCTATCTCCCAAATATTTTCTTAGTTCCAAAAACAAGGAAAGTGGATTTGTCGAAAAAAGACCTAACCTATCGTTATATTTAGCTTTTTTCTTAACATTTCCTTGTGAAGTCAGAGTGGTTGAGGTGGATGAAACCAACAAATCCCACCATGGTTTTCCTCTAAATTCCTCAGGGAAGCAATAGCTGTTCCCAAGTCCGCTGAATAATACAGGATATCTTTTTCCCACAGCCTTTAGAAAAAACTCTTCTTGGCTCCTGGAGGCAGACTCGAGGAATTGCGATAGAGTAACCTGGATCATGCACCACCGGTGAACAATCCGGGCCAGACATTGTTTCCCAACATCAGTAGCCGAATTATAGCTCGGAATCAACTTATTTTCAACAGCCCATTGTTAAAATTAACTCATTGATATTAAAGTATAATTTATCAAGCAAACCAGCTGACTCAAGCCTGTGATGTCAAAGGAAATGGAATCGGTACGGGTAATAGGAGTTGGTGGGCCCCTGGCCTGGATGGTCCAGTAATCCTGAATAGCGGTAACCGGGCCTTCGTTGTCTTGGGAGTTTGAGTGGCGTAAAATAACCAAAATGGTTTGATAACTTGAGTGGATTGGAGAGCGGCTGTGTCTGCAAAGGCTTCAGGCTGGATACCTCTTTGGGTTCGGGTAAGAGGCTTCAAATGCCTGGTGGTGGGCGGTGGAGAAGTGGCTTTGCGCAAAATCAGGATGCTTCTTGAGGCTGGAGCCTCTGTGGAGGTAGTCACAAAAAAAGCTTGCCCCCAGGTGGAGGAGATGGCTCAAGGGGGTCTTGTTCAGCTCAGAATTAAAGAGGTGGATCAACAGGATTTGAGGGGTGCCAGGCTGGTGGTTGTGGCCACGGATAAAAGGGAAGTGAACCGCTCAGTGAGCAACTGGGCCCAAAAGCAGAGAGTGCTTTGCAATGTCGTGGATGAGCCGGAGCTGTGCACTGCAGTGTTTCCGGCAATTTTTAGAAAGGGTAAGCTGGAAGTGGCTGTCTCCACTGGGGGGGCCAGTCCAACCTTGGCTGCCCGATTGAGGGATCAGATAGGCGATTCTCTGCACCCAGGCTATGAGGTTTTGCTGGAACTCTTGAGCCAAATGAGAGGCCGGATTAAAGAAATGGGCCTTCCGGAGGAGAAAAGGCTGGTTCTTCTTAGAAAATTGGTGGATGAAGAGGTGATGAAGGCTTGTGCCAACGCAAAAGAGAAGGATATTAGAGCTCTCTTGGAGACGCGCCTTCAAAAGGCCTTGGAAGACGAATACAGCTCAAAACAAAATGCTGCGGCAGCTTTGTGTGCGTGCGGCCCGAAAATTGGAGATAAAAGCTTTTGATCCTGGTAAGCTGGAAGATTTGTCTTGTAGCCTACGCTTTATCGGCTGGATTGCTTTTCTGGCATATAAAGGGGAAAGGCAGCCCCGCAAGAGTATGGTATAGAGTTATTGTAATTGTGGGATTTGCAGCCCAAACCTCAGTCATTCTTTGGGGGGTTTGGAGCGCTCTTAGGCTTCCTATCACCAATCTTTCAGGGGCCCTGCATTTTCTCTCCTGGTGCACGGTGGGTGCCTACCTGCTTGCAGCATGGAGATACGGTGTAGCATCAGTTGGGGTGGTGGCCCTACCTCTTGCTGCGGTCATGTGGGCCTTAGGAGGTCCACCCCGTTTGCCTGCAAGTGTATCCCCGCTAGTGGATAGTCACTGGCTTACCGTGCACGGGCTGCTATCTTTTGCCGGAGAAGCCAGTCTTGCTATTGCCTTCGGGGCGGGTCTGCTCTATTTGCTGCAGGAAAGAAGAATCAGGTCCAGATGTTCTGTGGAAAGCCTTGGACGTCTACCCTCCTTGGAGATTCTGGATGAGGTGAATTACCGCTGTCTGAGCGTGGGGTTCCTGCTACTGACTGCAGGAATTATAACCGGTGCCATATGGGCCAGCGAGGTTTGGGGCTCTTATTGGTCCTGGCAGGCCAAAGAGACATGGGGCCTTATAACCTGGCTGGTTTATGCCGGCCTTTTGCACCAGAGGCTAAATGCCGGCTGGAGGGGAAAGAGGGCAGCCACCATGGCAGTTCTGGGTTTTCTGCTTGTGCTTTTTACCTTTGCCGGAGCCGGCCTCATGGGCTCAGGGCCCCATCGTTTCGATAAATTTCAGGGTTGAGGAACTCTAAAAAGTGCCTTTGATACTCATAGGAGCAAATCATAAAACCGCCCCTCTGGAGTTGAGGGAGAGCCTATCTTTTGGGCCTGAAGAACAGGCTGAGGCCCTCCAGTCTCTGCTTGAGCCCCCGGGTTTGGACGAGGCTTTGATTCTTTCAACCTGTAACCGCACCGAGGTGCTTGCCCACGGGGCAGACCCACATGTTTGTGTGCAAAGGGTCAGGTCTTTGATGGTGGGCCGAAGCCCCCAGTTGGAACGAGAGCTGGAAGAGCACATCTATGTGCTGATGGATTCGCAGGCTGTTCGCCACCTGTTTTCAGTAGCCTCCAGTATGGATTCTATGGTGGTGGGCGAGCCTCAGATCCTTGGACAAGTTAAGGAGGCTTACAGGTTGGCGGTGCAGAATGGCACGGCCGGCCCCATGCTGAATAGGTTGCTCCACCATGCCTTCAGGGTCTCCAAGAGGGTGCGCACCGAGACGGATATTGGCCGAGGTGCAGTCTCGGTGGCCTACGCAGCGGTGGAGATGGCGCGTTCCATTTTCCGTAGCCTTATGGACAAGACGGTTCTGCTTGTGGGAGCAGGAGAAATGGTGGAGCTGGCCGCCAAGCATCTCAAAGAGCGGGGAGTCCAAAGAATCTTGGTCAGCAACCGAACCCTCTCCAGAGCAGAGGCTCTGGCAGCGCAACTTGGGGGCCAAGCTGTACCCTTGGAATCTCTAAGCTCCCAGCTCTACAGAGCCGACATGGTTTTAAGTTGCACAGGCTCCCAGATGCCAATAATAGGCCTGGAGCATGTCAAGAGCGCCCTGAGGACCAGGAAGAACAGGCCCATGTTTTTCATAGACATAGCAGTGCCCAGGGATGTGGATCCAAGGGTCGGAAATCTAAACAACGTGTTTCTGTACGATCTGGACGATCTGCAAAAGGTGGTGGAAAACCACAAGGGAGCCAGGCAGGAAGAACTCAAGAAGGCTACGGCCATCTTGGAAGAAGAAACCAAGCGTTTTTCCTCGTGGCTGAATACCCTGGAGGCCGAGCCCACCATAAGGGCCCTGGCGCGATGGGCCGATCAGGTGCGCCAAGGCGAGCTCGAGCGGAGCATCCAAAAACTAAAGGGTCTGAGTGAAAAGGAAAGAGAGACCTTGGAGGCTATGAGCAAGGCAATAGTGAGCAAGCTTCTGCACAGGCCCATATCCCGCATAAGAGAGCAAAGCGGCAAGGAGGGTTCGGCCGGATATCTGGAGGTGGCCAGGGAACTCTTTGGACTTAACGGGGAGACCAAGTGAGACCCGGTCGGCCTCTTTCCATTCGCATCGGAACCAGAGCAAGTGCTTTGGCAAAATGGCAGGCCAACTGGGTTGCAGGGGAGCTGAGCCGTATATTCCCGCACATAGAGTGTGTGCTTGTGACGATCCGTACAAAGGGGGACAAGATCCTGAATTCCCCCCTGGCCGGTTTTGGGGGAAAGGGGCTTTTTGTCAAAGAGATAGAAGAGGCTCTTCTCAAAGGCGAAGTAGACCTGGCGGTGCACAGCATGAAGGACCTTCCGGCTGATCTGGATCCAGAGCTGATGGTGGCCGCCGTGCCCCCAAGGGAAGACCCTTCGGATGTAATCATATCAAGAAGGGGCCAAAGCCTCGAAGAGCTCCCACAAGGGGCTACGGTAGGCACAAGCAGCCTGAGAAGAAAAGCGCAGCTCTTGGAGCGCAGGCCCGACCTGAATGTAGTGGATCTCAGGGGAAACGTTGATACCAGAATTGGAAAGCTTGACAGGCAAGAGGGAGGGTTGGAGGCAATAGTTCTAGCTGCGGCAGGCATAAGAAGAATGGGTCTTTGGTCCAGGGTTACCCAGGTTCTCAATCCAAGGGATTTCCTACCGGCCATCGGGCAGGGTGCTCTGGCCATAGAAACAAGGCTGGAGGACGAGAGGCTTCGAAGCCTTCTGGAGCCTCTGGATCACTCAGAGACAAGGGCCTGTGTGACTGCTGAAAGGGCCGTAATGAGGGAGCTCCAAGGTGGATGCCAGGTGCCCATGGCTGCTTTGGCTCTAGTGGAAGAAGAGGGGGGGATTCTCCTTAGGGGGATGGTGGCTAGTCTGCAAGGCAGGCCTGTTTACAGGTGTTCCTGCAGGGCAGCCCTGGGGGAGGCGGAAAAGGCCGGGCTTGAGGTGGCCAGGGGTTTAGTCCGAATGGGTGCCGGAGAGGTTCTGGCAGAGCTCAGGAAGCCCCAACTTGGGCTGGCCTCCCGAGTGGAGCCCAGTGGTCTGAAGCGATAAGCATCAAGGGGTGATCCCCCAAAGCCCGGGCTAACATAGGCCGGGCCACTTGAACCTCATGCGGATGGGTCAATATACTGGCAAGAGGAGGGCACCAAGTGAAATCTGGGATGGTGGTTCTGGTGGGAGCCGGCCCAGGAGACCCGGGCCTCATAACCCTGAAGGGATGGGAGGCTCTTAGCCAGGCGGAGGTGGTGGTTTATGACCACTTGATCCCTGAAGAGCTCCTGGCCGCATGTCCAGCGCAATGCAAAAGAATTTACGTGGGCAAAAGAAGTGGGGAGCATACCCTTCCGCAGGACACTATCAACCGAGTCCTGGTGGAGGAGGCTCAAAGGGGTTGCAGGGTGGTGCGTCTCAAAGGCGGGGATCCTTTTGTGTTCGGAAGGGGTGGAGAGGAGGCCGAAGCCCTTGCCCAAGCCGGGGTGCCATTCCAGATCGTGCCGGGTGTGACTTCCGCCGTTGCAGCCCCGGCTTACGCAGGAATTCCAGTCACCCATCGGGGATACGCATCTTCGGTGGCCTTTGTGACGGGTCACGAGGATCAAAATAAGTCAGGCTCCAGCATTCGCTGGGAGCACCTAGGCAGGGGTGTGGACACCCTGGTCTTTCTCATGGGAATGCGAAACCTTCCCATGATCCTGGGCAGGCTTCAGGAAAACGGCGTGGGGCCGCAGGTTCCGGCTGCCCTCATCCATTGGGGTACAACGCCTGATCAGGTGGTCTTGCAAGGCACTGTGGGGGACCTGGCCCAGCGGGCACAGGAAAAGGGCCTTGGCCCTCCCGCTGCCCTGGTGGTGGGGAAGGTGGTCAGCCTCAGGGAAAAGCTGGACTGGGTGAAGTTCATGCCTCTTTGGGGCAAAAAGATCTTGGTTACAAGAGCCAGGGAGCAGGCCAGTGAGCTGGCTCAGAGCCTAAGGCGCCTGGGTGCACAAGCCGTGGAGTTCCCCACCATCTCGGTGGGGCCGCCCTCGGACTGGAGGGAGCTGGATGAGGCCATCTCCTGCCTGGGGGAATATGACTGGTTGATCTTGACCAGCCCCAACGGAGTGCGCTTTTTCTTGGATCGTTTGTTTCAGTCCGGGAAGGACTGCAGGGCCTTGGGGCATGTTCTTATTGCTGCCATGGGAACAGGTACGGCTCGGGCCTTGGAGCAAAGAGGCCTTAGAACGGATCTGATTCCAGAAGAGTTCAGGGCCGAAGCCCTGGCCCAGGCTCTCTGCGGGCAGGCAGCGGAAGGGAAGCGCTTTCTTCTGGCCAGGGCCGAGCAAGCCCGGGACGTGCTGCCCGAGACCCTCAGACGACTCGGGGGCCGGGTGAAGGTGGTCAGTGCATACAAGACCCTGGTGTGCCGAGATATGGATTCCCGCGCCGGGCAACTCCTGAGGGAGCGCAAGCTGGATGCTGTGACCTTCACCAGTTCTTCCACCGTTACCAACCTGGCCCATTTGCTAGGTGACAAACTCTCAGAGCTTATGGCGGGGGTCACGGTGGCCTGCATAGGCCCCATAACAGCCGGTACGGCCAGGAAGCTGGGACTCACCCCTCACATAGTGGCTTCCAGGTACACCATAGAGGGCTTGGTGGAGGCTTTGGCGGCCCATTTCGGGGCTGGAAAAGAGGCGTCATGATAGGCATATCCAAACTCTACTGCGGCACAGTGGAGCCTTCCGACCCCTTAAGGTACGGTAGGCTCTCCGGAAGTCTTCCCTCCCACCTGCTTCAGTTCTCCAAGGACAAGCGGCCGGTGGTTGTTTGGAACGTGACCCGCCAGTGCAACCTTAGGTGCATCCATTGCTATTCCCAGTCGGACTCCCACTTGGCCTCGGGAGAACTCACAACAGAGGAAGGCCTGGGCCTTATCCGGGATCTGGCCTCCTTTGGATGCCCTGTGTTGTTGTTTTCAGGAGGGGAGCCGCTTTTGAGGCCAGATCTGTTTCTGCTGGCCGAGAAGGCCAGGGATCTTGGCATGAGGGTGGTGCTTTCCACCAACGGGACCCGCATTGAGGAGTCCGTGGCCAGAAGGCTCCACTCCATAGGACTCTCCTACGTGGGAATAAGTCTGGACGGCCTGGGGGAACATCACGATAGGTTCAGGGGTGTGAAAGGGGCTTTTCAGGCAGCCATGGCGGGGGTTAGAAACTGCCAGGATGCGGGACTGAAGGTGGGCTTGCGTTTCACCATACACAAGGGAAACGTGGGAGAGATACCCGGGATTTTCGACTTGGTTGAGAGGGAGAATATTCCCAGGATCTGCTTTTATCACCTGGTTTACTCGGGGAGGGGAAGCCGGCTGGTCCAAGAGGACCTGAGTCACGAGCAGACCCGCAAGACCGTGGACCTCATAATGGATCGCACAAAGCTGCTCCACCAGAGGGGCTTTAAGGTGGAGGTGCTCACCGTGGACAACCACGCCGACGGCCCCTATCTTTATCTTCGCCTTCTCAAGGAGAATCCAGCAAGGGCCAAAGAGGTTCTGGAGCTGCTCAAAATGAACGAGGGAAACAGTTCCGGGCACGGCATAGGTTGCGTGAGTTGGGACGGGGAGGTCCATGCCGACCAGTTCTGGCGCCATCGAAGCTTCGGCAACGTGAGAAATAGACCCTTCAGCCGCATCTGGACCGACACCAGCGACCCGCTCATGGCCGCCCTCAAGGACAAGAAGCGACATGTAAAGGGGCGTTGTGCCATGTGCTGCTGGCTGGATATCTGCGGAGGGAACTTCAGGGTAAGGGCCGAGGCCGTAAGCGGAGATGTCTGGGCCGAGGACCCAGCCTGCTATCTTACTGAGGAAGAGATCTCAGGCTCTCCTGAAAGGAGTCAACAGGAGGTCTCAGTATGAACCATCCCCTTTACAGACCAAGGCGCTTGCGCAAAAGTGAGGCTCTCAGAAAGCTGGTCAGGGAAACAAGCCTTGCTCCAAAGGACTTGATCTACCCTCTTTTTGTGGTCCAGGGCAAAGGCGTTCGTGAGGAGATTTCCTCATTGCCGGGCCAGTTCCACCTCTCGGTGGACCAGCTGCCTGGAGTTGGCCGTGAGATCCTGGGTTTGGGGATCCAGGGTGTTATTCTCTTCGGGCTGCCCAGCCGAAAAGACCAGAGGGGCTCTGAAGCCTACGACCCGGAGGGCATAATCCAGCGGGCAGTCAGACAGCTCAAGCAGGCGGTGCCGGAGCTGCTGATCATCACCGATGTGTGTCTTTGCGAGTACACAGATCACGGGCATTGCGGCCTCATAAGCAACGGGGAGGTGGACAACGATGCCACTTTGGAGCTTTTGGCCCTCTCAGCGGTGTCCCACGCCCGGGCCGGGGCGGACATGGTGGCTCCCTCAGACATGATGGACGGCCGGGTCAAGGCTATTCGCTCAGCTTTGGACGCCGAGGGCTTCCAGCAGATTCCCATACTTTCCTATGCAGCCAAGTACTGCTCCTCATTTTACGGTCCTTTCAGAGAAGCAGCTCAATCTGCCCCCCGCTTTGGGGACAGGAGATCCTACCAGATGGACCCGCCCAACTGGAGGGAGGCCCTGCGGGAGGTGGCCCTGGACATCCAGGAGGGTGCCGATATTCTCATGGTGAAACCAGCCATGCCCTACCTGGACATCATCGCCAGGGTGAGGCAGGAGTTCAACCACCCGGTGGCTGCGTACCAGGTAAGCGGTGAGTTCGCCATGATCCAGGCCGCAGCCCGCCTGGGTTGGCTGGACGGCCAGAAGGCCATGTTGGAGGCCTTGGTGGGGATTAAACGGGCAGGGGCGGATTTTATCCTAAGCTATGCGGCCCCGGAGGCTGCCAAACTCCTGGAGGGATCATGAAGCCTAAACAGGAGGTTCCTGCCCTGAGGATGGTGGCTTGGGAAGTCACCCGTTCCTGCAACCTCTCCTGCGTGCATTGTAGGGCTTCTGCACAAAGAGGTCCGTATCCCGGGGAGCTGAGCACCCAAGAGGCTCTGGCCCTGTTGGAAGACATGGCTTCCTTTGCCAGGCCCGTGGTGATACTCACAGGGGGAGAGCCTTTGCTAAGGCAGGACGTCCTTGAGCTGGCTCAGAGGGGAAATGAGCTTGGTCTGCGCATGGTCATGGCTCCCAATGGAACACTCCTGACCCTCAAGCTGGCCGGGCAACTCAAGAAGGCCGGCATCCAGAGGGTCAGCATCAGCCTGGATGGCTCCAGCTCCGGCACCCACGACGCCTTCAGGCAGGTGGAGGGGGCCTTTGAGGGGGCCCTGGATGGGATAAGGGCCGCCAAGGAGGCGGGGCTTCCTTTTCAGATAAATACCACGGTCACAGAGAAGAATCTCAAGGAACTCCCGGCCATCTTGCAACTGGCAGTATCCTTGGGAGCCGTGGCTCACCATATCTTCCTGCTGGTTCCCACAGGCAGAGGCAGGGAGATGGCACAGGTCGCCCTCTCGGCCAGACAATACGAGGAGACCTTGGGCTGGTTTTGCGAGCAGGAAGGAAAGGTTCCCCTGCAGCTCAAAGCAACATGCGCCCCTCAATACCAAAGGATAATACGACAGAAGGGGAAAAGCCCCCAGGGATTTCACGGTTCGGGTCATCCCCAAAACCTGGATTGGGTCACCAGGGGATGTTTGGCGGGCTGGGGGTTTTGCTTCATCTCCCACGTGGGGGAGGTGCAGCCCTGCGGTTATCTTGAGGTGGCTTGTGGAAACGTCAGAAACCAGCCCCTTTCGGCTATCTGGAGTTCCTCGGAGGTTTTCCAACGGCTGAGAGACCTCAGCGGTTACAAGGGGCGCTGTGCAAGGTGTGAGTACAGGCGAGTCTGCGGCGGGTGCAGGGCCAGGGCGTACGAGGCAACCGGGGACTACCTCTCGGAAGAGCCTCTTTGCCCTTACCAGCCCCAGGGTTATCCGGGCTGCAGGGGGAATTGAGAAAAGGAAAACCAGGGGCCTGGAGGGGTCTACTGGAAATGGACGATACGGACCGTAAGATACTGAATCTGATACAAAGCGAGTTCCCGGTGCATCCCAGACCCTTTAGAGAACTGGGGAGGATTCTGGGGCTGAGCGAAGCCCAGGTGCTTCAAAGAGTGCGCCAAATGAAGCAGGCCGGGGTGATCCGCAGGATAGGAGGCAGTTTTGACTCCCGCAAACTGGGATTCTACAGCACCCTTTGCGCGGCCAAAGTTCCGCACCAGGATCTTGAGCGGTTCAACAGGGTCATCAATTCCTATCCCGGGGTGACGCATAACTACCAGCGGGATCACCACTACAACATCTGGTTCACTCTCATAGGGGAAAGCCAAGAAGCGGTGAAGAGAACCCTTGAGGAGATGGCTCAGAAGGCCGGTGTTGGAGAAATTGTGAGCCTCCCGGCCAGAAGGACCTTCAAGATCAAGGTGAAATTCGAGCTGTGAGAGACCCCAAGCGGTTCAACCTTAAGTGAAGTCAAAGTCCCCTGGCGGATCTTACAAGCCTAGTGGATGGCGTTCCCAAGGCCCTCCACAGAGAGGTGCAAAGAGCCTGTGAGTGAGCCCCCCCGTGTGCATCTCATAGACGGAAGCTCCTATATCTACAGGGCTTTCTACGCCATACGGGAACTCAAGACTTCCCAGGGTGTTCCCACCAATGCGGCTTACGGTTTCAGCACCATGCTCCTCAAGGTGCTGCGAGATATGAACCCGGAATTCTTGGCCGTGGTGGTGGATGCCCGAGGCCCTACTTTCAGACATCTGGCATACGAGCATTACAAGGCCAACCGGCCGGAGATGCCGGAAACCTTACGACCGCAGATCCCGTGGATCCACGAGATAATAAAGGCCCTGGGGATTCCTCTCCTGGAGAAACAAGGCTTTGAGGCCGACGACGTCATGGGGAGCCTGGTGCGGATCCTAAGCGCTCAGGGGGCAGAGGTGGTTCTGATCTCAGGAGACAAGGATCTGTTGCAGCTCATCCGGCCGGGCGTAATCATGATGGACACCTTGCACGAGAGGGTCTTTGACAGGGAGGCGGTGCTGGCCCGCTACGGGGTGGAGCCTTCTTTGCTGCCAGACCTTTTCGGGCTCATGGGGGACAGCTCCGACAACATTCCAGGGGTGCCCGGTATAGGGGAAAAAAGAGCCAAAGAGATTTTGCAGCGCTTCGGCTCCCTGGAGGCTGTTCTCTCCCGCCTGGAAGAGGTGAGTCCTGCCAGAACCAGGGAGGCCCTGTCCCGCTTCAGGGATCAAGCTTTGCTGAGCAAACGCTTGGCCACCATAGACACCAGCTTGGAGCTGGATGTCTGTTTGGAGGATTTGCGCCACGGCCCCCCGGATGTGGAAAAACTAAGAGGGATCTTCAAATCCCTGGAATTCCATCGCCTGCTCCAAGAATGGACCCGCCAGGGCGGTGGCGTGCAGTACAGTTGCCGGGAGGTGGCCGGCAGGGAAGATCTGGAAGCTCTGCTTAATTCCCTTTCAGGGCAGAAGACTGTGGGGCTCTGGATGGTGGAGGAACTGAAGGGCAAAGCAGAGCCGCCCGGCTTGGCCCTCTCAGGGGGGAAAGAGTCTGGCTGGTATGTTCCTTGCCAGGAAGCCCTGGGAGGGCTTGGGCAGTTTTTGGAGTCCCCCTCACCCGGCAAGGTTGGTCACAATATCAAGTCAGCCATGCTCTGGTTGGGAGCCAGGGGGATCTGCTTGGGAGGAGTGACAGGGGACACCATGGTGGCCTCATACGTGCTGAATCCCTCAAGAAGAGCTCATGGTCTGGAGGAGCTGGCAGCTGAGTTTTTGGATTTAAGGCTTCAAGAGGCAGATGCCGGCTCCGCCCAGGGGGCTTGTGAGAGGGCTGCAGCTGTCTTGGAGCTGCACAAGAGGCTGGAGGCTGAGCTGGCCCAGGCAGGCTTGATAAACCTTTACACAGGGCTGGAAGTTCCGCTGATTCAAGTGCTGGCCTCCATGGAAGCCCAAGGCGTCAGGGTGGACATCGGGCTCCTAAGGCAGCTTTCCAAGGAGATGGGAGAGAGCCTTCGCGGGCTGGAAAGAGAGATCTATGAGCTGGCCGGGGGGGGGTTCAATATCAATTCTCCGCAACAGCTTTCAGAGGTGCTATTTCAAAGGCTGAAACTCCCCGTGGTGAAGCGCACCAAGACGGGTTTTTCCACTGACAATGAGGTGCTGGAAACCCTCTCCAGGGGGCACCCTCTTCCGGCCAAAATCCTTGAGTACAGGAGTCTTGCAAAGCTAAAAACCACTTACGTGGATGCACTTCCCGCAATGCTGGATCCGAGCACCGGGAGGGTTCACACCTCCTTTAACCAGACTGTCACCGCCACGGGAAGGCTGAGTTCCTCGAGCCCCAATCTCCAGAACATCCCTGTGAGGACAGAGCTGGGCCAAAGGATCCGTAAGGCTTTTTTGCCAGGGGAGGGATGCTGGTTTCTTTCGGCTGATTACAGTCAGGTGGAGCTCAGAGTCCTGGCCCATCTCTCAGGAGACCCTGTCTTGAGGGAGGCTTTCCACAGGGGAGACGACGTGCATGCCAGGACCGCAGCCGAGATCCTAGGGGTCCCCTTGGAAAGCGTCACAGCCCAAATGCGCAGGGAAGCCAAGGTGGTCAATTTCGGTATCATTTACGGGATGAGCGCTTATGGACTGGCCAAGGAGCTAGGGGTGGAGCAAAAGGTGGCCCAGGCTTACATTGATGGTTACTTCCAACGCTACAGGGGGGTCAGGGCGTACTTGGACAGGGTCCTGGAGGAGGCCAGGGAAAAAGGATATGTGGAAACACTCCTGGGGCGAAGGAGATACCTCCCGGAGATTCGCAGCTCCAACACAGCAGCCAGAAAGTTCGCCGAGCGCACGGCTATCAACACGCCCATTCAGGGAACTGCCGCGGATCTCATCAAAAAGGCCATGATAGGGATCCACAGAAGATTGGGAAGCCATGGGTACTCTGCCCGAATGCTGCTTCAAGTGCATGACGAGCTGCTTTTCGAGGTGCCCGGGCCTGAGCGGGAAAAAGTAGCGGAGCTGGTCAGGCAGGAGATGGAGAGCGTGCACAGCCTGGATGTACCCCTGAGAGTTGAGCTGGGCTGGGGAAAAAACTGGGCAGAGGCTCACTGAGGGAAAAAGCCTCTTCCCACTTCTAGCCCGGATTATTCTCCAAAGCCCGTAACTTTGGGGGCTCAAGCCCCCAAGCCCGCGGTACACTTCGACATATTCCGACTCAAAGCAGGATAAAATCTGGAAACCAAAATCAGGGTGCTTTTGAGCATAGACCGGTTTGTCAAAACATGTCATTAAGATAGCCCGCATTATTCACTGATCGTGAATAATGCGGGCTAGTTCAAGAGCTGTGGCAGGTGTATCCCACGGGCGGGTTATTTCACCACCTCTATCTTGCGGGGCTGGGATTTCTCGAAAATCAGGGCCTTGGCGACTAGGTCATGAATTCCCACCACCTCCATCTCCAAGCTGTGGTAATCCACCAGCTCCCTTAGCTGTTTCTTGCAGTTGGCGCATGGGGCGGCTAAGAGTTTGGCCCCCGTGGCCTTGAGTTGTTCCACCTTCTTTCTGCCCCCCACCTCCATGCGGAAATCATAAATCTCTTCAAAGCCCACGGTGCCGCCACCACCCCCGCAGCAGTAATTCTCGTTTCCGTGGGGCTGCATTTCCACGAAATTGCTCACTGCGCTTTTGAGAACAAACCTGAGCGTCTCGGCCAAGCCTCCCATGCGGCTTTGGTTGCAGGGATCGTGCAAAGTAACCGGTTCCTTGTTCCGGCTGGGATCCAGCCGGATCCTTCCCTCACGAATATACTGGGCGGTCACCTCGGTTACGTTTTTGATCTTAAAGGGGAGCTTCCCGCCAAAGTACTCTGCAAAGACCTTTTGGGCCTTTGTAGCATGACCGCATTCGCCTATCACCAGAGTTTTAGCGCCGATCTCCTTTACCACCTCGTGCAGCTGAAGGATTATGTCCTTTAGCCAGTTGTCGTCGTAAAACAGGCCGTAGTTTATGGAGTCGCTGCCTGGCCCCGTGGCTATGGTCCAGTTCTCCTTGGCAGCGTAAAAGGTCATGGCGTTCCCCATTAGGGTGTCGGCTTCCATTATGTAGTCGCTCACCGGTGCCACGAACAGGATGTCGGCCCCCTTAACGTTCACCGGGAACTCGATGGGAAGGCCTGTCATCTCCTGCATTTCCTCGTTCAGAAATTCGATGGTATCCAAGAAGGCCCGCTCGGGGATTGCCGAGGTGTTCTTGGTAGGACCCCTGAGCTGCGACTCCACGCTCACTCTGAAATTGTTGGGCACCATCCCGGCTGCGCTCAGACATACCCTCCCTATGCGCGTGATGAGGCTGTTGTCCACCCCCATGGGGCATTCCAGGGCGCAGCGCCTGCACATGGTACAGCGGTAAAAGCTCTCGTACATCTCGTCCACAAGTTCCTCAGTCAAATCCTGGGCCCCCACCAGCCTCCCCAAGAGCTTCCCAGCAAGGGTGTATCGCTTCTTGTAGACCTTTCTAAGCAAATCGGATCGCTTGGCGGGCAACCAATGGGGATTGGATTGGTCGTCGCAGGTTATGTGGCACTGAGCCGCGCAGTTGTTGCATTTTGCGCAGGTATCCAGGTAGAGCCTCAGCGGAAACTTGTAAAGCTCATGATTTACCATCTTGTCCAGACATTCCAGAAAAGGCTTCACCCTGCCCTCACTGGGCACGTGGGAAGCCCTGTAGAGCTGGTATTTGTCTATCTTCTTGCGCGGAGTTCCCCTTTTGTCCTCTTTGGGGGGCTGTTGATTCTGGCTGCTTTGTTTTTCCATGGTATGCTCCTGAAAGTCTGTATGCTGAGCCGCTCCAGCCTGCTCCTGGAACTAATGGGTCACCTCATAAGGATTCAGCCATCTGCTCTTGTGAAAGGCGAAGTACTTGCTGGCCGCATGAAACATCTTGGAAAAGGGCAGGTACGCCAGGAGGAACTCCAGCAAAAAAACCAAAACTACCAAGGTTCCCTCTTCAGTAAGGGCCCTGGGCTTCAAGGAGAGTACTGAAATGGCCCAGGAACGAAGCTCCGGGCCCATCTCTCGTCCCATCAAACTCCAGCCCAAGGCTGCTATGGCCATGAAAAGGGCCAAGTTGAAAAACTCCACAGGCGAAGAAAGTAGCCTTATCTGGGGCACCCAGAGTCTGAGCAGAAAAAGATATGCACTGGAAAGGAAAAGCCCAGCAGCTCCCACACGCACAAGCCAAGGCACTGTGGCACCCAAAAGAAGAAGCAAGAACCACACCCCCAACCCCACCAGGCTCAGGTGGAAAACATAAGAGCCCAGCCACACAGCTCGGTTGTGGCGAAACAACATCTTGAAACTCACCCACTCCTCCAGAATGTAAGCCGCCTCCCCCTTCAGGCCCTCCGGCACCGGATAGAGTTTCCAGTTCAGCTTCTTGGGGGCTTTGCCCCAGCCACCCAGCCTGTACAGAGCACCTGCCACAAAAAATAAAACCGCCACATACGGCAGCACCACCCCCACCAAGGTCCCCATGTAAGCCTCCTTCCTACTTCCTAATGAGGCTGGCGGGTACTCCTCCAGCCCTTTTATTAGAATAGCCTCAATCCGGCCCCTCAGCCACGGGCCCCCTTGGGCGCCTTTTGAATTTCCTCATCTCCAGGATCTTGGCCGGCCCTGCCCGGAACCCCCTCCGAAGAGACTGTCTTGCGGGCTGCACCATGAGAAGGGGACAGGGGCACCTTTTGGCCAGAAAGGCCCGAAGCGGACTCTGGGCCCCCCCCATGCGGGCCTCGGCCACCGAGGCGGCCATGACCATAGCTTCCACGCGGTGTTTCCTTGCAAATCTCACAAGCTCCACACCCTCAACCCCCACCAGAACATGGAAAGAGCTCTGCGGGCCTCCTTCCAAGCCCTTTGCGTAGCGCTCCTGAAGGGTCTTCTCGGCAAAACTTGCCATTTCCGGATTCAAGCCCAAGGCCAAGCCGGGTTCCACTATTTCTGCATAGAATCTGTAAGGGGAAGGCAGTACGTGAACCACATACAAATGGCAGGTGGATGCAGAAAGCGCCAAACCCAAGGCAAAGGGGAAGGCATTGTCGGCCGCTTGGCTCAGATCCGAGTAAAAGAGGATTCTCTCAAAGCGCATTCTGGTAAGACATCCGGAGAATTCGCTGTCTGTGGAGCCGGTGGCTGTCTCAAAACATGGGACAGCACACCTTATGGTGGGACATTATACCACTGCTTTAGGGAATAGCACCCCTTCCCCTGTTTCCAGGCAGGGGTTTTGCTCGTGGAAATCCTACGGAACCCCCAAAAGGCCGGGGATCCTTCCCAAGCCCCTTGCAAGGAGATATTGTGACTGAAACCCGCTCCCAACCCGCAAGCGAAGATCAGCTCAGAGCTTTTCCCCTTTCATAAGCTTTCTTAGCTGCTTTGGGTCCTTCACCCTGGAGGGGAGGAGCTCCAAGCGCCTCTTGCCCATCATCTTGAGGCCCACCCCCAGATCCTCGAACAACCTCCCGGTGGCCAGCTTATACCTCATCATGAGGCCCAGCTCATAAACCCTCCCCCAGCGCCTAACCTCCCCCAGAAAAGCCCTGTGAAAAGCCATTATCCCAGGCTCCCCCACCCTAACACCGCTTTCCTGGGCCATCTCCCTGAGCACATCCATCATGGCAGGAATGTGCACCCTGTTGGGGCACTGGCTCAAGCAGGAAAAACACCCCACACACACCCAGATGGCCTTGCTCGACAGAACCTCCTGCCTCATGCCCCGCTGCACCATCCTGATGATCTGGTTGGGATTGTAATCCATGGCCTCCACCACAGGGCACCCACCACCGCAACTCAAACACTGGTAGCAACCGTTTAAACTCTGACCGCTTCGGCTTGAGACCTCCTCCAAGAATCCCCTTTCCATTTCCCACTCCCAGGCTTTTCTTTTTTCTAAGAACTCGTAAAGGCGGCTGGTGAATCCTTCTAACCCGGATCATCCTTCCCAGCCCGTGACTATGGGGGCTCAAGCCCCCAAGCCCCCGCTCACGCTTTGCCATATCACGACTCAAACCAGGACCAAATCTGAAAATCAAAATCAAGGTGTTTTTGAGTACGGAACGGTTTGTCCAAACATGTCATTTGATACTGAACAATGCGGGCTGATGCTTTCCTCCACCACGCGCAAAAGATGCTTTGGATCCACTGGCTTTTCCAGATACGCAAAGGGCCTGTCCAGCTTAAGGGTTGTGAAAAATTCCCTGAAGTTCTCCACAAAATGCTCCTTGATACCGGTCAGAATGATGACCGGGATCCCTTTGTATCTCTCATCCCTGGCTATCTTTTGAAAGATCTGTACACCGCTTTTGTGGGGCATGAGCAGATCCAGCAGAATCACATCCGGCCTCATCTGCCTTAGTCTTTCCATGCCTTCTGTAGGGTCGTTGGCCACATGAGCCACAAAACCGTTATCTTCCAAGAGCGTTGAGAGGTAGGTTGTCATGGCCGGCTCGTCGTCTATGATCAAAACGTTCCTGGAATTTTTCATTGATTCCCCTCCTTGGTTTGGCCGGGCCTTGGGGCCTCTTGGCAAGCCTAAGTTTGGTCTTCTTCCCCAAGGCATGGCCGCCTGGGGATCACCAGCTGAAACACCGTGCCACTTTGCGATGCGCAGTGAAACCTGACCTTTCCTCCATGTTCCCTCAGGATCTTTTCTGTCACCACCAGTCCCAAACCGGTCCCCGCGCTTCCCTTGGTGCTCACCATCTCCCTAAAGAGCCTTTCCTGGACCTCTGGGTTCACCCCCGGCCCGTTGTCCTCCACCTGGAAAGCCAGGCATTCCTCCTCAGGGAGCTCCAGAACTTTGACCTGCACCCGCCCTGTTTGCAGGCCCTGGACCGAGGCGCAGGCCTCCAGCCCATTGGAGACCAAGTTGGCCAAAGCTGTGTGGATTGCGTCCGGGTCGACACTAATGGGATCCAACTTCTCTTCCGGCTGGAGCAGACAGAGCTCCACGCCCAGATCCGCGGCCTTCTTTTCAAACAGCGAGACCACCCCTGCTGCCAGGGCTTGGGGGCATACACTCCTGTGATTAGGAGTGCGGGCCTTGGAGATGAGCAGGATGTCTTGCACCAACCTCCCGGCCATTCCTACCCCATCCTTAACCATCTCAAAGCCCTTTGCAGCCAGAGCAGGATCCCCCCTGCGAAGTCCAGACTGGACCACGTAAGCCCCTCCCTCCAAGCCGCTCAATATGTTCTTTATGGAATGGGCGGTGATTGCCACTGCCTGCCCCAGGGAGGCCAATGCCCTCTGGAGCCTCTTGACCTGGGTGATCTCTGTAGACATCTCCATGACTGCGAAAGTTTTACCCAGATGATCCGTTATGGGAGCCGTGTAAACAACCATCTCCATGGGCTCCCCTGAGCTGCGCCTAACCGTTTCCTCACTGAAGTGGATCTGCCCGTCCTCAAAGCTGCGCTCCACAGGACAGACTTCGCACTTTTGCTGCCTTCCTTTGTACACCTCGTAGCACCTGCGTCCCTGGGACCTTCCGAAATCCCGCTCGAAGAGCCGGTTGGCTTTCAGGATTCGAAACTCTCTGTCCTGCACCGAGATGTAGCAGGGCACTCCTTCAAATAGGGCCCTGTACTCCCTCTGGCTCAATTCCAGTTGGCGCTGCCTGGCCCTAAACGGACTCAGGTCCGTGGAGATCTTCAAGGCGGCCTGAATCCCAGCACCTCTTTCCTGCAAGGGAACTGCCTGCACCAAGGTGTGAGTGGCTGAGAGATTTGAGCCAGGCAAGGACTCCTCCCAAACCGAAACCGATCCCTGCTCCAGGGCCACTCCCAGTTGGCAGTCAGGGCAGGGGCTATGGCGTGCTCTGTAGATTTGGTGGCAGGGCAAGCCAGTCACTTGCCCTGCCTCTCGTATCAAAGCCTTGTTGGCCCAAAGTACCTCCCGGGCCGGGGAAATGAGGCTCACGTAGCAGGGCAGAAGGTCCAATAATGCTCGGGCTCCTCCATCCAGCAGCGTATCAGGAATCCCGATCTTAGCAGCCGGAGGGTTGAGGGCCTCCTGAGGCTTATTCCATGGGAGACTAGCCCACCGCACGGCCCTGCCCTCCTTATTCTAAGCCGAGGATACTTTTATGTTCTCCAAGGCTTTTTTCACCTCCCCCAGGAGAAGCCCGGGCTCTACGGGCTTCTCCAAAAACCCCTGGGGCCCTGGAATGGAGCGCTCGTAGATGAACTTGCGGAAGTCTATCATGGGGAAGTTCCCGGAAGTGAACCCAGTCACGATGATCACCGGGATGTGAGCTAATGTCTCGTTTTTCTTTAGGTCCCTGTAAAGCTTGATGCCTGTTTTGTCGGGCATAAGCAGGTCCAGGGTGATGAGATCGGGCCTGTGGGTCTCAGCTTGTTCATAAGCCTCCTGGGCATTGGAGGCCGTGATGGTTTGGTACCCGTTGTCCTCAAAAAGGGTGCTCAGGTATGTGAGCATCGAGGGCTCATCGTCCACTATGAGTATTTTCTTGGGCATGAGAGCCTCCTCTCATGGGTTGAGCCTCACTCAATGATGAGGGCGTCTGCCACAAGCTCGCACAGCAGCTTGACTTCCACCCCCAGCTTGTAGTGCCTGTTTATCTCTGCCAGCTGATCCAGGCAGTTGTGGCAGGAGGTGGCCAGGATCTTGGCACCTGTGGCAGCGATCTCCTCCGCCTTGACCTTGGCTGCCTCCAGCCTCCTCTTGGCGAACTCGGTCATGGTCAGGGCTCCACCTCCACCCCCGCAGCAATATGAGAACTGACGGTTGTGCTTGAGCTCAACGAAGTCTTCCACGGCGGCCCTAAGCACTATCCGGGGCTCCTCGATGATGCCGCCGCTTTTGGCTGCATTGCACGGGTCATGGTAAGAGACCCTTTTGGGGTTGCGGGAGGGATCCAGTTTGATCCGGCCCTCCTGGATGTACTGGGCCATGAGCTCCTGAAACCCTATCACCTTGAAATTGGGCTGCCTTCCGAGCCAGTTGGCAGCCTCCCAGCGGATGGAGCGATAACCGTGGCCGCATTCGGCTGCCAGGAGGTAATCGCATCCCAGGCTCTCCACGTCCTGAGCCTGCCACTGGGCCACCTTGCGGGCATTGGCCCCGTCGCCTATGAAAAGGCAGTAGTTGGTGGCGTCCCAGTACTTGGTGGAGATGGTGTAGCTCTCCTTGGCCGCGTGGAGGATCTTGGCCTCGGCCTGGATGGTAAGGGGGTAGTACTTGGGCTCCCTGGGGTTCATGGTGAGGAAGTACTTTGCGCCTTTCTGGTTGAGGGGGATGCGGGCAGTGGGGTCGTCCAGTTCGGCCTGGAGCTCCTCCTCGATCCACTCCAGGGTCTCCACCAGCTCCTCCTCGCTGATCCCCATGTTGTTGCCGGTCTCAAGGTGCACATCTATGGTGGCCTTGAGCCCCTCGGGCAGGCGGTTCATGGCCGCCATCATGTAGCGGGCCGTGGCCATGATGGAGGCATAGTCCACCCCCATGGGGCAGTTGAGCGAGCAGCGCCTGCAGACTGTACAGGCCCCGAAGATCAGATCGTACATCTTCTCGGCCAGCTCAGGGCTCAGGTCTTTTCCCCCCACCCACACAGGGAAAAGCCTACCCAGCCAGTCGTATCTCTTCTTGTATACCTTTCGCAACAGGTCCGCCTTGTAAGCAGGGGCGAATTCGGGGTTCCTGGTAGAGGCATAATAGTGGCAGGCCTCTGTGCATAATCCGCAGTGCACGCAGGCGGCCAGGGAAGAGGCCAGAAGCCTGTTCATGCGCTTGTCCAGGATCTCGAGCATCCTGGGGATATCCTGCGGCTCAAAGGCCGGCTTGGGCCCTTCCTTGGGTTGAATGGCTGGCTGTGCCTCTTGGATAGTCTTCATGGCGACGGTCTTGTCCTGCATTGTGCTTCCTCCTGAGGTTCTCTCAATTCGAGGCCTTTACAGCTCTGGCTATGACCCCCCGACCCCCGAAATTCACCCCGTAGTACCAGCGGGCAAAGGGATAGGTTATGTAATGGGATATCTTGCTGAAGGGCACGTAAATCAGGAAAAAGGTGGTCATGATGAAAAAGACCCACATGCCCGCCGCCTCACCTGTTCCCAGGGCCCAGATGCCGGAGAGGAAAAACAGGTTCAGCACCACCAGGGCGAAGTAATCGTCAGGGGCGCTTATGAGCCTCAGCTCAGGTCTGGCGATCCTGCGAACAAGCCTGCGCAGCCCTACCAGGAAGGCCAGCCCCATGGCCGCTACAACTATCCTGGAGAAGCCCTCTCCCGGGACCATCAACTGGAAGGGGACCAGGAACGTGGAAAGGATGGTCAAGGCCACGGCCCCATGGAAGATCACGAACTCAAGGTAGAAGAACCAGTGTAGGCGGGTGCTCTCCATGGCCCAAGGCATGAAGATGTTCCCCAGGGACACCACTGCCCCCACCGCAGGATCTCCCTTGAGGGGAGCCTTGTCGCGAACCCCTGGTTTTCGAAAGAACCAGAGTACCTTTGCCACGTACACCATGGCCATGAAGGCTAGGGCCATGTACTGAACCTCCTCCATCAAGAACCGAAGTGCTCCCTCATAATGCATTGCATCCCTCCTGCACTCGATCTTCCCCCCTCAGGGGTGTCGCTCCATCTGGGCCAGATAAGCCCTGTCCAGCTCGGCCTGCGGGTGAGCCAAAATTCCATCCAGCTTCACCACTTCTTGGAGCTGAGCTCTGCATCCGTGAAAATCCCCGAGTTTCTCAAGGCACATGGCCAGATTCAGCCTCACCAGCCTCTGGGTCTGAGGGTCCCCGTCCTGTTGGGCCAACTCCAGGCTTCGCTCATAGTGTTCCCTGGCGCGATCCAGCCTCCCCCAGGCCTCGTAAAGCCGTCCCAGATTGTTCAAGGCTGCCACAGAGCCCCCCAAATACCCCAACTCCTGGGCCAACTCCAGGCTCTGCCCATAGAATTTCATGGCATGGTCGAATTTGCCCCAGCTCTGGTACACCATTCCTATGTTGTTGAGGGCTACACACTCCCACCTGGGCTCTTGGAGCTCCCTTGCGCGCACCAGGCCGGTCCAGAACTGCTCCAAGGAGCGGTCAAAACGTTGCTCCTGGTGAAACCGGTGGCCCAGCCTGTGCAACTCGGCCATTTCCAGTTTGGGCTCCCCCTGGTTTTGTTTGAGCTTCTGCGACATGGCAACTCCCGGAAGCCTGATAGGTTTCAGAAGGCTCTAACCGCCTCAGTACGGTAACCAAGCAGGGATTGTGCCAGCAGCCCTAAAACAGCTTAACATATTGAAATCACAAGGAATTATGTCTGGAATAAATTCGAGTCTTGTCCTGTGGGTTGCAGAATGCAACTAACGGAAGGGCATCCTGTTGCAGGAATTGGCCCATGCAACAGGTTTCTTATTCCCAAACGGTGTTGCAGGGAAGGATTTCTACTGATGCAACATGCATCAGGGATGTTGCACATCCGGGTTCAGCTCTTTGAGCCTTCTCCACAGGGTGGTTCTGTGGATACCCAACTCTCTGGCCGCCTTGAGCTTGTTTCCATTGTGTTTTCTGAGTACCTGCAGGATGGTGCGGGTCTGGACTTCTCTCATCTTGGTGTCCATTGCGGTTTCCAGTTCCCGCTCAAGACCCTGGAGGTAGGAGGGGAGGTGATGGGGCTGGATCAGGGGTTCCTTGCACATGATTAGGGCGTGCTCCAGGATGTTTTCCAGCTCCCGCACATTACCGGGAAACTCATATCTTTGGAGCAGAGCCATGGCCTCGGGGCTGATACCCCGGGCACTGCTTTGGATTCGGCTGCGAAATCTCTCAAGGATGTGGTGGGTCAAAAGCGGTATGTCCTCTGGCCTTTCCCTAAGGGGAGGAAGCTGGAATTTCACCACGTTTAACCTGTAGTAAAGATCGCTTCGGAATCTTCCTTGCTTCACCAGCTCTTCCAAGCGCCTGTTTGTGGCCGAGATGATCCTTACGTCCGCCCGTGTGGGGCAGGTGCCTCCCAGGGGCATGAACTCCCCATCCTGGAGAACCCTGAGCAGCTTGACCTGAAGGGCCTGTGTTATGTCCCCGATTTCGTCCAGAAAAAGGGTTCCGCCGTGGGCCAACTGAAACATACCGGGCTTGTCCTTGCGAGCGTCTGTGAAAGCTCCTCTGACGTACCCGAACAGCTCCGACTCCAATAGTGTCTCCGGAAAGGCACTGCAGTTCAGCTTTATGAAGGGCCCTTTCTGTCTCAGGCTTAGGTTGTGAATGGCCGTGGCAAAGAGCTCCTTGCCTGTGCCGCTTTCTCCCTGGATCAAAACCGAAGCATCGGTGCGACTCACATCCGGGAGCACTTCGAAAATCTGTAGGATCCTACGATTGCGGCTCAAGATGCCTTGGAACATGTAATCCGATGGTTCCTCCCCTCCTAGGCTCCTGCTGGGCATATCACGAATGGTGATGATGCCTCCAGAGAACTCCCCACCAGGCTCTCTTATCACTGAAAACCTAATGTGGATGGGTATCTGTCTACCTAGGCGGGTGGTTACCCGGGCCTCATAATCAATGACGCTTTGGCCCTCCTGCCTGGCCCTCATGGCAGGGCATCCGTCCTGGCAATTGGTCAGCTTAAGGATCTCCCTGCAGGTGCGGCCCAGAGCCTCCCCGCGGGGATGCAAGGTGATCTGCTCGGCTCTTGCATTGAAGTACACAATGCGGAAGTGCCGGTCTATGATCAGCACTCCCTCCCCGAGCTGCTCCAGGATCTGCTCTCCAGAAAGCCCGTTCCATTGTTCCATGGGAGTGCCTCCGCTTTCCGGGATGAGCCGCCTTGGGCAACTCTCCCGCAGGGGCCACAGCCTCAACCTACCAGAAAAATCAGAAATACGCAACCGATCGCCTGGCACAGCCCTCCGGGCTGTGGTATATAGATGCCAGGAGCGGGCAAGATGGGGTTTTCCTGCGGCATCATCGGGCTTCCCAATGTGGGCAAGTCAACCATATTCAACGCTCTCACGGCAGCTGGGGCCGAGGCTTCCAATTACCCATTCTGCACCATAGAGCCCAACGTGGGCGTTGTGGCCGTGCCTGATCCCAGGCTGGAGAGCCTGGCCCGGATGCTCCGTCCGCCCCAGGTGACTCCCACGGTATTGGAGTTCAGGGACATTGCCGGACTGGTGGAAGGTGCTCACAAGGGTCGAGGAAGAGGGAACCAGTTTTTGGACCAGATCCGCAACGTGGACGTGCTGGCGCACGTGGTTCGGTGTTTCGAGGACCCGGATGTGGTTCACGTGGACGGGGAGATTGACCCCCTTAGGGACATGGAGGTCCTGGAGACCGAACTAATACTGGCCGACCTGCAGCTTCTGGAAAGGAGAATGGAGAGGCTGCGCAGGGCTGCCAAGTCCCAGGAGAAAGGGGTGCTCAGGGAGCTGACATTTCTGGAAGAGTTGGCCGAGGGATTGAACCAGGGAATGAGAGCCTCCACCCTCCTGATCTCTGAGGAGGGGCGGGCTTGGCTGGGTGGCCTGGGGCTCTTGACAGGCAAACCGCTTTTTTATGTGGCCAACGTGGGGGAGGAGGAACTCATATCCGCAGGACCTAGGCGCAAAGCTGTGGAAGAAAGGGCCCAAAAGGAGCACACCATGGCAGTGCCCATTTGCGGAAAAGTGGAGGCTGAGCTCTTGGAGCTATCTCCTGAGGAAAGAAACGAGTTTCTAGGCAGTTACGGGCTTGAGACCTCAGGGTTGGAGAGGGTCATAAAGGCCGGGTATGATCTGTTGGGGTTGGTGACTTTCTACACTGTGGTGGGTCGGGAGCTCAGAGCCTGGACTGTTCCCAAAAATACGGAGGCTCCCAAGGCTGCAGGGAAGATCCACTCGGACATGGAAAAGGGCTTCATAAGAGCTGAAGTTGTTCCCTTCGATGCCCTTGTGCGGGCCGGGTCTATGGCCAAGGCCAAAGAGGAGGGATTGGTCAGGCTGGAAGGCCGCGACTACCACATCCAGGATGGGGATATAGTCACCTTTCGTTTCAATCCTTAAAAGCCTCCCCAAAGCCGGGTTGAAGGAGTTGAATTATCCCGGTCACACATTGTAGAATGCCATTATGAATAGTGAGACTGCATGGCGCTTTGCAGGTCTCTCAAATAGCCCGGGCCCCTGGAGGCAATAGCTGGGGAGGTTGACTCAATGGCCGTTAGAATAGGGGTTTATGTCTGCCATTGCGGCACGAACATAGCCGGAAAGCTCAAGGTGGAGGATCTGGCCCTGTACGCCCGGGAGCTTCCAGATGTGGCGGTGGCCAGGGATTACAGGTTCATGTGCTCTGAGCCCGGCCAGGAACAGATCCGAAAAGACATTCAGGAACTGGGGTTAAACAGGGTTGTTGTGGCGGCCTGTTCCCCGCGAATGCATGAGAACACCTTCCGCAAGACCTGCCAGGCCGCAGGGATTAATCCCTACTTTCTCCAGATTGCCAATATAAGGGAGCAGTGCTCTTGGACAGCGGAGGAAGACTTGGAGGCAGCCAACCTAAAAGCAAAGGATCTGCTGAGGGCCGCTGTGGCCCGGGTTGCTCACCACCAGCCCTTGCCCTCCCAGGAGGCTCCAGTGCATCCCCACGTGTTGGTGGTGGGAGGAGGCATAGCCGGCATCCAGGCGGCCCTGGACATTGCCGAAAGCGGGCACGTGGTGCATCTGGTGGAGCGGGAGCAATCCGTGGGAGGGCACATGTCGCAGCTGGACAAGACCTTCCCTACCCTGGACTGCTCGGCCTGCATCCTGACCCCCAAGATGGTGGCAGTGGGCACCCACCCCAACATACGGCTTCATGCTTACAGCGAAGTTCTGGAAATAAGCGGCTTTGTGGGGAATTTCAAGGCCCGCGTCCTGCACAAGGCCAGGTATGTGGACTGGCAAAAATGCACTGGCTGCGGCCTTTGCCAGGAAAAATGCCCCAAGAAGGTACCATCCGAGTATAACCAGGGGCTGGGCACCAGAAAAGCCATCTACACCATGTTCCCCCAGGCCGTGCCTAACAAGCCGGTCATTGACAGGGAAAACTGCATCTATTTCCAGAAAGGGAAATGCAGGGCCTGCGAGAAGTTTTGTGAGGTCAATGCCATAGATTTCCAGCAGCAGGACTGGGTCGAGGAAGTGGAGGCAGGCTCCATCATAGTGGCCACAGGTTACGACCAGATGGATCCGAGCCCCTTAAGCATGTATGGCTACGGGGTTTACCCCAACGTCATCACGGGCCTGGAATTTGAGCGTCTGGTCTCTGCAGCAGGGCCCACAGGAGGTCACATCCTCACAAAAGAGGGGGCAGAACCCAAGGATGTGGCCATAATCCACTGCGTGGGCAGCAGGGACAAGAACTACCACGAGTACTGCTCCAGGGTCTGCTGCATGTACGCCTTGAAATTCGCCCATCTGATCCGAGAGAAAATCAAGGCCAATGTGTTTCTTTTCTACATAGACATGCGTTGTTTCGGCAAAGGCTATGAGGAGTTCTACGACCGGGTGCAGGCAGAGGGGGCCATCTTCGTGAGGGGTAAACCAGGTTTTGTCACAAATCAGGCCCTCAGCCCCGAGGAGCAGGGCCGGCTCATGGTGGTGGGTGAAGACAGCCTTTCAGGGGAGATCCTTAGGGTGCCCGTGGACATGGTGATCCTGGCCTCGGCCATGGAACCAAGGAGTGATGCTGAAAAGGTCTCCAGAACCTTTTTGCTGGGTAGAAGCCGGGACGGCTTCTTCCTGGAACAGCACCCCAAACTGGCCCCTGTCTCCACTGCGGCCGCAGGCATATTCTTGGCTGGCACCTGCCAGGGACCAAGAGATATTCCCGATACCGTGGCCCACGCATCGGCCGCCGCCGCCAAAGCCCTCTCCCTTGCCTCCAGAGGCAGGGTGGAGATCGAATCCATGGTCTCAGAGATAGACATTGAGGTCTGCTCCGGCTGCCAGACCTGCATAGCACTTTGCCCTTCAGGGGCCATAACCTATCAACCCCGAAGCTCTGTCTCAAGGATCAATGAGGCCCTTTGCCTGGGCTGCGGCTCCTGTGCAGCAGCTTGCCCCAGCGGGGCCGCCCGACTTAAACACTTTACCCCGGATCAGGTGATGGCCGAGATAGACGCGCTGATGGGAGCCTAAGACATGCAAAATGAGCCGAACCCTTTGGGAGGGCTGAGCCAAGTTAATAATCCCACTGCTGAGGCGGATGTGTTGGTGATTGGGGCCGGTGCTGCAGGCATTGCAGCTGCCCTGGATCTGGCCGAAACCAACAGAAGGGTTCTCATGGTGGACCAGGCCTTGGCCCACGGTGGAACAATGACCCTATTGGATCGGCAGTTTCCCACAGACAGCTGCGGGTTTTGCCAACTGCTTCCCAAAGACCCCCAAAGGGCCTTAGGTTGTTTGAAGAGCTTGCTGGATCATCCTGGGGTCACTTTTCTTGCCTCTACGGATGTGGAGGAGGTGGAGGGCGGGCCAGGGGAGTTCAGGGTCAAGCTCAGGCGGAGGGCCACTTGTGTGGATCCCGTAAGATGCACCAACTGCAACAAGTGTGTGGAGGCCTGCCCCGAATCCTACCCTGATCCTCTCCATGGAGGGGTGATCCAAAGGAAAGCCATAGGCTACCGCTCGGAGCTTTGCAGCAGCTCCCAGCTGGGAGTGGACAGGGAAAGATGCACCAGGTGCGGAGCCTGTGTTGCGGCCTGTCCTGAGGAGGCCATCTGCCTGGATGCTCAGGATACCTGGGAAGAGAGGACCTGCAAAGCAATAGTGGTGGCAACTGGTTTTAGACTCCACGACCCTTCGGATCATCCCGAGTTGGGCTATGGTCGTTTCCCGGATGTAGTGACCTCCTTGGAGTTCGAAAGGCTAATTGCCAGGGGTTGGGCCGAGGGTCGAAACCAAATAAGCCGGCCCTCGGATCAGAAGCCTCCCCGTAGGATCGCCTGGATCCAATGCGTTGGCTCCAGGGAGGTGGCCCACAACTACTGTTCCTCGGTGTGCTGCATGATCTCTCTCAAAGAGGCCCGCATGGCCCGGGAGCTGCTTCCGGATGCCGAGCTGGAGATCTTCTACATGGATCTCAGGACCTGCGGGAAGGGGTACGAGAGGTATCTGGAAGAGGCCAAGTCCATGGGGATCCGTATGACCAGGGGAAGGCCTTCGGAGGTGCTCAAGCGAAAGGGGGGTCTTTATCTCCAGGTGGAAGAGGAGGAGGGCCGATGGAGGGAGGATCCCTTTGATCTGGTGGTGCTTGCCACGGGCTTTGAGGCCAGTCCTGAGACCAAGAGGCTGGCGAAGATTTTGAATATCCCGCTGGACCAAGACGGTTTCCTGAGTCCTGAGCCGGGCAGCCTGAGCCGTACTTCAAGGGAAGGAGTTTACCTGGCCGGAGCCGCCTGCGAGCCAAGGGATATCCCCGAGACCGTGGCCCAGGCCCATGAGGCGGCTGCATTGGCCGCAGCCCACAGCCTCCCCCAAGCCAAAGCAGTTGGGGAGGCTCCAGCTGCCTCTTTCAGAGGGGAGGAAGAGGAGCTGAGGGTATTGGCGGTTCTTTGCGACTGCTCAGGCACCCTTAAAGAATCCCTCAGGGCAGAAGAGCTAAGAGATGCTTTGCTGCTTGCCCAGGGGGATGTGGTGGAGGTTTTCTTGGCCTCTACCCTTTGCAAGGGAAACGGACTGGAGGCCTTGAGGGAGAGGCTGGCTTCCACTAGGGCCAATGCAGTCCTGGTGGGGGCCTGCACTCCCAGGTGGCTTCAAAAGAAGCTGGAGAATGTGGTTGCCGGGGCTGGAGTTTTGCCCCAGAACCTTCAGCTGGTGAATCTAAGGGAACAATGTTTGTGGGCTCATCCGGATGATGTTGAGACCCTGAAGGAATCCTCCTTGGGGCAGCTAAAGGCCGCAATGGAGAGGCTTCGGGCCGGGACTCCCAGAGGAGAGGTGCTCTCCCCTCAAAGGCCTGAACCCAAGGTCTTGGTGGTGGGAGGCGGCCCGGCCGGAATTTCCGCGGCCTTGGCCTTGGCCCAAATGGGCAGAGAAGTCACCCTTGTGGAAAAGGAAGAGGAGTTGGGGGGAAACCTGAAGTGGCTTCGCTACGGGCTAAACCCTGATTTTCGGCCCCAAAAGCTTCTCCAAAGCGCCTTGGATCAGCTGGGACAGACCAAAGCTGTCAGGATTCTCACAGGCACGCTTGTGGCGGAATTGAGGGGGCGGCCCGGCCATTTCAAAGCCAGGCTGGCTGGTCCTGAGGCAAGTTCAAGGGAAGAGAGCTTTGGAGCCGTTATTCTGGCCACAGGGGGCAATATGCTCAGCCCGGCCTCTTACCTCTACGGGGAACATCCCGGGGTAATGACCCAGAGGGAGCTGGAGATGGCCCTTTTTGAGGGAAAGCTCCAGGCCGGGCAGCTAAAAGAAGTTGTCATGATCCAGTGCGTAGGCTCCAGGGACGAGGAGCATCCTTACTGCTCCAGGGTTTGCTGCGCCGCTGCCCTGAAAAACGGCCTTAGGCTCTTGGAGGCCAATCCCAAGCTCCGTTTGCTGGTGCTCTACAGGGATATTAGAGCCTTTGGCACCCTGGAGAGGCACTACCGCAAGATCAGGGAGGCCGGGGCCTTGTTTGTGCCCTTCGATCCCTCGGAGCCCCCCCAGGTGAAGCTGCAACAGGGGCGTCTGCAGGTGAGCTTTTGGGATCCCCTGGTGGGGGTCAGGGTGCTCATGAGTCCGGACAAGGTGGTCTTGAGCTCTGGTGTGGCTTCTGTTTTGCCAAAGGAACTCCTGGGTGGGCTCGGGATAAACCCTGACCCGGAAGGTTTTCTTGCTGCCGAGAACACCAAGTTTCGGCCTTTGGACCTGGCCGAAGGGATATACGGATGCGGTATGGCTCTTGCGCCTGCCTTTTTGGATGAGGCCATGGCCCAGGGCAGGGGGGCTGCCATGAGGGCAGAGGCCTTCCTGCAAGGCATGGAAAGCAAAGAGGTCTTGGGAGGGGCCAGGGTGAGCCCTTCTCGCTGCTCTGCCTGTGGGCTTTGCGTTGAGGCCTGTCCTGTGCGGGCCAGGGAACTGGACCTGGAGAAAGGACATGCAGTGGTGTACGGTGGGCTTTGCCAGGCCTGCGGCACCTGTGTTGCCGTCTGCCCCAATGATGCAAGCCAGCTCTGGGGAGCCTCGGACAAACAGACCCTCTGGGCCATAGAAGCTCTCATGGAATAGAGAAGCCGCTGGAAGGCTCCCATAAGGAGTCCATCCAAAATCTCCCAGCAGAGGAAGGGGAAAGCAGATGCAGCCGTCTACTGAACCTAGGATCATTGCCTTTTTGTGCAACTGGTGCACCTATGCCGGAGCGGATCTTGCCGGTACCGCACGCATGACTTACCCGGCCAACGTGCGCACGGTCAGGCTCATGTGCACGGGCTCCCTGGATCCCATGTACGTGGTGAAGGCCTTCTTGGAAGGGGCCGACGGCGTGCTTGTGGGGGGGTGCCATCCAGGGGATTGCCATTACACCAACGGGAATTTCAAGGCTCGACGAAGAGTCACCCTGTTGTGGGAGATCATGGATGGCTTGGGCCTGGACCGGAGCCGACTTTGGCTTCGCTGGATAAGCGCCAGCGAAGGGGGGCTCTTTGCCCAGACCATCAAAGAGATGGTAGAGAGTCTCAAGGCCAAAGGGCCAAGCCCTGTGAAGGCCCAGATGATCCTGTGAGCATACCGGCGGAGGAGATCAAACATGATGCCTGCTGAAGCGTTCCAGCTGCCTCAACAAGAAAAGGGGGACCTGGCCGGGGCCGTGGAAGCCCTTTGCAAGAGCCTTTTAGAGAGCAAAGCCTTGGAGCTCATGATGGTGCCAAGGAGGCTTCCCCATGGGAGCATGGTGCAGCACGTGCTTGTAAAGGATATGAAAGCCCTGGAAGGCCTGGACCCAGCCGCCCCGGTCATGTTGGTCAACGGGGGGACTCTATTGGCCCGGCTTTCTCGTCAGGATCCTGGAGCCTCTTTGGGGGCCATACTCAGGCCGTGCGAGATAAGGGCCTTTGTGGAGTTGGTGAAGCTTCACCAGGGGGATCGAGAGCGGGTGCTGATATTGGGCTTGGACTGCCTGGGCACCATGGAGCCTACCCAGTTTGAGTCCTGGGCCGAGAAAACCCCTCAGGCCTCCCGACTGTTTCTGGAGAGCATGCTGGAGCAGGGCAATCTCCCCGAGGGTGCGCCAGGCATAAGGACTTGTTGCCAGGCCTGCGAGTATCCCACTGCCCAGGGAGCTGATATTCAATTGCTGCTTTTGGGGGCGCAGGGCACAGGCTGGATAGCTTTGGCCTCCACAGAGAAGGGAAAGCAGGCCTTGGAGGCGGCCGGGCTAAAACCGGCTGTTGTTCCCGAGGGGAGAGAGGCGGCCTTGCAGGAGCTGGTCTCCAAGAGGGAGAATTTCCGAGACAGCCTCCTGGGGCAGGTGGACTCGGAGCTACTGCCTTTGGAGAAGCTTTTGGGAGAGCTGTCCCGCTGCATCAACTGTTACAATTGCAGGGATGTCTGCCCTGTTTGTTATTGCAAGAGCTGTGTCATGGACAGCTCTACCATGGAGCATCCCTCTTACCAATACATAAGGTGGGCCAAGAGGAAGGGTGCCGTAAAAATGCCTGCAGAGACGCTCTTCTATCACATGACCCGCATGGCCCATATGAGCACCTCCTGCGTGGGTTGCGGACAGTGCTCCAGCGCCTGTCCCATGGGGATCCGTGTGGCGGAGATCTTCCGGGCCGTGGCCCGCAGAACACAGGCCTCCTTCAATTACGTGGCCGGCAGGAGTCTGGAAGAACCGCTCCCCTTGGCCACCTTCCGAGAGGAGGAGCTGGAGCCCAGGTGAGCCCAGCAAAGGGAGCTCCAAAAGTTTTGGGAAATCGGGCCGGCTCTCCCTTTTTGCCGGGAAAAACGGCTCATCTCGGGGAGGAAAAGCATGAATGACCCCTTGCAGGAAGCCAGAGAGGGCGCAAAAACCGTCGAGGAAAGCTCCTTGGATCCGACCCTGGCCGATGAGGTGGCTCAAGAGCCGGGTGGTGAAGGAATAAGAGAGTGTTTTGCTTGTGGAACCTGCAGTGCCGGTTGTCCTGTGAGGCGTTTTAACGAGAGGTTCAATCCCAGAAGGATCATACGAATGGTGCTCCTGGGCATGCGGGAGGAGGTTCTGGGAGAGCCTTTTGTTTGGCTCTGTGCCACATGTTTCACCTGTCAGGAGAGGTGCCCTCAGGGGGTAAGGATTTCAGATCTCATGCGGGCCTTGAAGAACCTGGCTCTTCGCAGGGGAAATATGCCCGAAGGGATCCCAATCCAGGCGCGTCTTTTGGCTGAAAAGGGCACCCTGTACCCACTAGATGAGTTCGACAACAAAAAGAGGGTTAAAGCCGGGCTGCCGGCCTTGCCGGAAGCACACGGGGAGGTAGGCCCACTGCTAAGGGAACTGGAAGAAATATTGAGCCAAAAGGAATCCGGCTCCAAGAGCGACTGATCTGTCTGGGGGCATCCTTTGGGGGGCGAGGAAAAAGAAATGGACCGGAGTTATGCACTTTTTTTGGGCTGTACAATACCGGCCAGGGCGCGCAACTATGAGATGTCCGTAAGGGCCTTGGCCCGGCATTTGGGCATAAAGCTGGTGGATGTGGAGGAGTTCTCCTGTTGCGGTTTCCCTTTGGCCTCGGCCGACCACAAGGTGGCCCAGAGCTTGGCAGCCAGGAATCTCAGCCTAGCAGAGCAAAAAGGATTGGACATCTGCACCCTTTGCAGCTCCTGCACCTCTTCCCTTACGGAAACTTCCCATGAGCTGGAGGCCCATCCTGAAGAGCTTAAGGAAGTTAACAAGAGGCTGGCACGCCTCCAGCAAGCTTACAAGGGCCCGGTTAGGGTGCGCCACTTTGTGCGCATACTTTGGGAAGAGGTGGGGCTCGAAAGAATCAGGGAAGCCGTAAAAACGCCCCTCCAAGGCCTGAGGCTGGCTGCCCACTACGGGTGTCACTTCCTCAAGCCCTCAGAGGTATATGGAGGTTTCGACCCAGTGGAGGATCCTCGTGTGCTGGATGAGCTGATCCGGGCCTCGGGGGCCGAAGCTGTGGACTATGCCCGGAAAAAGCAGTGCTGCGGGGGCTCGGTGCTTGTGGCGGACGAGAACACGGCCTTGGCCATAGGCAGGGACAAGCTGGTGGAACTCAAAGAGCTTCAGGTGGATGGCCTGGTGGTGGTGTGCCCCTTTTGCGGGGTGATGTTTGACTCCCAGCAAAAAAAGATAGAGAAAAGCTTTGAGGAGACCTACGAGATCCCTGTGCTTTACCTGACCCAGGTACTGGGGCTGGCCATGGGCATGGAGGAGAAAGACCTGGGGCTTTCCACCCACGCGGTCAAGACCCGACCCGTGATGGAGAAGCTCAAGTCCGCCGTGGCCTCATAATAAGAAAACCGCAAAGGTGGTGCACTTGAAAGTTGTGACCTCGAGTCTCGAAAAAGGGGCTCGGGCGGCATGTGGAACGGCCGTCATAGTGGATGTGTACAGGGCCTTCAGCTGCACAACGCTTTTCTTCTCCCTCGGGGTTGACTCTGTGCTCCTCATGGGCTCCCCTGAGGAGGCCTTTGCTTATCGAGAAAAAAATCCCGAAGCTCTTCTGGCTGGGGAAAAGGAGGGCCTCCCCATAGCCGGCTTTGACCTGCCCAATTCCCCTTCCTGGATACTCAACCAGCCCCCCGGGTATTTCAAGGGCCGAAAGGTTGTTCAAAGAACGTCTTCGGGCGTGCAGGGAGCGCTTCTGGCCCTTGAAGGAGCAGAAAGGGTTTTTTTGGCCAGTTATCTGAATGCGCGGGCCACGGCAAGGGCGGTCAAGGCCATGAATCCCCAGATGGTTCACATCGTGGCCATGGGTAGGCAGATGAAAGAACCGAGTCCTGAAGACGAGTGGTGCGCCAAGTACCTCAAACACCTCTTGGGGGCAGGGGGCTATAGTCACCTGGAAGCCTTGAGGGAAATCCTGTGGAGCCCTGAGACCCAGAAGTTCCTCAAGGGGGATAAGTCCCATTATCCAAGAGAGGATCCTCTTGTGTGCCTCCAGTTGGATCTCTTGGATCTGGCCCTGGCGGCCAAAAAAGAGAAGGAATGGGTGGTTGTGAGACCTCAGGCCCCAGTTTCCCCAGGGGAACCGGCCGAATCTTTTGGGGAGGCAAGCCACCAAGACCCTTGACGGGGAGATTTTATGGCGTATTCTGAATAAAGCTTCCCTTCCCCTCAGGGAAATGGGAGAAGTCAAGGAAAGGAGCAGGTAAATGATCCAGGTCACACCCAAAGCGCAGGAGCAGTTCGCCGCTTTTTTCAAAGAGCGGGCTGATCTGCCCCACACCATCAGGGTCTTCCTTCAAGAAGGGGGTTGAGGCGGGCCTTCATTGAGATTGGCTCTGGATGAGCCAAAGGCCACGGACAGTGCTTTTGATCAGGGAGACATAAGTTACATAATAGACTCGGAACTGGTGAAGAGGACCGGTCAGATTGTGATAGACTACGTGGATGCCGGATACCAGTCGGGCTTCAGCATTCAGTCGGCAAACCCAGTGGGGGGAGGCGGCTGTTCTTCGGGTGGGAGCTGCTCCTGTTAGTCCGGCGGGGGCATGAGGTCTTGGAAGGGCCCGGTCCATCGGGGACCGGGCCTTGGAGTTTTTGTAGCCTTGGAAACTTATTCTGTTGCGTGAGCCCCACTCCTTTGCAGGTCATAAACCATGTGGGCCGGGCAAGAAACTTGAAAGCGTGGCTTTGGGCTTAGCTTCTGGTTCCCGGCGTGGGCTGTTTTTGAGAGGGGAGCTGGGCGGAGCTGGAGTAGTGGCCCCTGGTGTTTTCTTGAGAACTCCACTTCTTTACTGATGTGCTGCCTGCCTCAGCCCCATTGAAACCCCGGCTGAGCAAGTCGGCGGTGGCGTGGTTTCTGGTTTCGCTGCTCGGGGATCCCATGACCACCGCTATGAGCCGTCGGTCCTGCCTTGCAGCCGTGGCAGCAATATTGAATCCAGCCTTGCGCACGAAACCGGTCTTAAGCCCGTCCACCCCTTGGCAGCGCCCCAGAAGTTTGTTGGTTGTGTGGATGGGGTAGCTTCCTCCTCTTATAAAGGCCACTTCTTGGGAACTCCAGTGAAGTATCTCCGGAAAACGCAGAAGAGCTTTGGCCAGGATGGCCATGTCGTAGGCAGTGGATACATTGTCGTGGCCGTTTTGCGCAGGCAGTCCGTGCACATTTGCGAAGAGAGTGTCGGACATGCCCAAGCCCCCGGCCCGCTGGTTCATCAGCTCCACAAAGCGGGCCTGGCTTCCAGCCACATGCTCTGCCACGGTGGCTGCTGCATCATTGGCTGATCTGACCAAAATGGCCTGAAGCATCTCTTCCAGAGGGAGGCTCTCCCCTGGTTTGAGATCTATTTGGGTCCCCCCCACACCCGTTGTTCTCTCCGAGGCCGTAACAGGCTCTGAGAGCCTGAGCTTCCCCGCCCGCACCTTCTCCATGACCACCAACACCAGCATCATCTTCGTGAGTGAGGCTGGAACCAACTTTTTGTGCGGGTCATGGGCGTAAACCACCTTACCGCTGGAGGCGTCCATCACCACCGCAGCCTTGAAGGGTTCCGGGGGAGAAGCCTTGGTTTTTGCCCTTGATTTTACGGCTGGGTTTCCGGAGGGAGCTGCTGGCTTTGTCTGCGCCAGGCTCTTCTTTTGGACAGGGACCTTGGAGCTTGCAGAGGTGCCTGACTGCGAGCTGGCCTTGGAGGCGGTTTTGGATCCCGAGGTTTGGGCTTGGGAGGTTTTCTTGGCAGAAGACCCCGAGGTTTTCTTCTTAACCTGAGTGCTGGTCTTGGAATTCTTCGCATCCTGGCTTTCTTGGGCCAGGGCCCCAAAACCAAGGCCCATGATGCCCACGGCCCAGACAAGAAGCAAGAGGAAAAGCCGTCTTAGCTTTTGGTTCCTTGCCTTCCCCTGCGGCTTGGCATCCACCTGAGAGACTCCTTTATTGCGCTTCACCGAACCGACTGGAACACTTAGGCTTTCAGTGCCCGGGCCGGTTCGCCTAAAATAGCCTCCAGGACTCCTTTATGTCAAGCGCTTTTGGTCTGCATTATCCTCCACAGTCTGTGACTTGGGGGCTTGAAGCCCCCAAAACCCGCTTAAGCTTTGGCTTATTGCGACCCAAAGCAAGGCCAAATTTGAAAGCGCAGATCAGAGTGTCTTTAAGCAAAGGATATGCCACAGGGGCCTCCTATTCAGACAGAACGCCTCCTTCCAGCAGGTATTGATGGGTGCGCCTTCGAATCAGCTCCGGATCCACCTCCTTGCGGGCAACCCCGGTCTGCAGGGCAGCTCTGGCCACTGCCTCAGCCACCAAGGGTGGCACATGCAGGTTCATGGCCTCCGGAATGATGAACTCGGGTCCTAGGGCTGCCTCAGGAACCGCCCTGGCAAGGGCGTGGGCCGCAGCCAACTTCATGGCATCGTTTATGGTTGTGGCCATGACATCCAGGGCCCCTCTAAAGATTCCCGGGAAGCCCAAGCAGTTGTTCACCTGGTTGGGAAAGTCGCTTCTGCCTGTGGCCACCACGCGGGCTCCTGCGGCCTTGGCCTCCTGAGGCATGATCTCTGGTATGGGGTTGGCCATGGCGAACACTATTGGATCCGGGGCCATGCTGCTTATCATGTCCTGGTTTATGACACCTGGAGCAGAAAGCCCCAAGAACACGTCTGCGTTTTCCAGGACCTTCCCCACTTCCCCCTTGATTTCCCGTGGATTGGTAATCCGCGCCATCTCCTCCTTGATGGGGTTCATACCCTTCTTCCTCCCCTTGTGGATGGCTCCAAGCCTGTCGCACAAAATCACATCCTTGGCACCTGCAGCCAGAAGGATCCTGGTAGTGGCTATGGCTGCGGCCCCGGCTCCGCTTACAACCACCTTGGAGTCCTCCATGGATTTGCCCACCACCTTGAGGGCGTTTATCAAAGCTGCCAGAACCACCACCGCCGTGCCGTGCTGATCATCGTGAAAGACGGGTATGTCAAGGATCTCCGAAAGCCTTTTTTCTATCTCAAAGCAGCGGGGAGCTGAGATGTCTTCCAGGTTGATGCCCCCGAAACTGGGTGCCAGGGCCTCAACCACGGAGACGAACTCATCCACGTCCTGTGTGGCCACGCAAATGGGGTACGCCTCCACCCCCCCGAATGTCTGGAAGAGCACGCATTTTCCCTCCATGACAGGCAAGGCGGCCCTTGCTCCTATGTCCCCTAGCCCCAGAACAGCGCTACCGTCGGTTATCACGGCCACCAGGTTGGACTTGGAGGTAAGCTCATAGGCCTGAGCCGGCTCTTGGGCAATCAGCCTGGAGGCTGTGGCCTCCCCTGAAGGGAGGTAGAGCAGCCTCAGGATGTGATGGTCTTTCACAGGAATTTTGGGTCTCACACCTATTACACCCTTGTAGCGGCGGTGCAGATCCAGGGATTCCTGTTGGAAGTCCATGGGCTCCTGGGCCCTGGGAGGCACAGTAAACTTACCTTCGTAGATGAAACGCTCGGTTTCTTCGGCCACTTTCCTGGGATCCACTTCCTTTCTTGCAGCCCCGGTCTCCATGGCAGCCTTGGCCACAGAGGCCGCAACAGCCGCAGCAGTGCGAAAGTCGGTTAAGCGTGGCACTATGTATCCCTCGCAAAGCTCCTCTTCCGGGATGAGCCCTGCCAGGGTCTGGGCAGCAGCCAGGCGCATGGTGTAGTTGATCTCTTTTGCCCCCACATCCAAGGCACCGCGGAAAAGGCCTGGGAAGACCAAGGCTATGTTCAGCTCGTTGAAGTCCATGGCCTGGCTGTTGGATACCGCAACTATCCTGGCTCCTGCATTCAGGGCTTCTTTGAGTCCTATTTCAGGAACAGGGTTGGCAAAGGCCAAGACCACCGCATCTGAGGCCATACGGGAGACCATCTCTGGTTTAAGCACACCACCGGTGGAGAAGCCTATGAACACATCGGCTCCTTCCAGGGCGGCCCCCAGGTCCCCCCGCACTCCCCTTGGATTGGTTCTCCAGGCCACAGCGCTCTTGGCCCAGTTCATCCCGTAGGGCCTGAAGGTGTAGAGAGGACCGTGAGAGTCACAAACCACCAGATCCTGGATTCCCCATTCCAGCAGAAACCTGGCAGTGGCAATTCCTGCAGCCCCGGCCCCGTTTATTACCACTTTAAGGCTTTCCTTGGGCTTATCCGTGATACGCAAGGAGTTGATCAAACAAGCAACCGCTAGAATCGCTCCGGCATGCTGGTCGTTGTGAAACACAGGCACATTGAGGGCCCTTCTGAGCTGGCCCTCTATAGTGAAACACCTAGGGGAGGTGATGTCCTCCAGGCAGACCGCTCCGAATGTAGGGGCCATCATGGAGACCACCTGCACGATCTCCTCCGGATCCTGCGTGTCCAGGCATATGGGGAAGGCGTCCACCCCCGCGAAGCTCTTAAAAAGCACGCTCCTTCCTTCCATCAGGGGAAGAGCCGGAAGAGGACCCAGGTCTCCGCGGCCCAGCACCCTGGACCCATCTGTTACAAGGGCTACTGTATTAGCCCTGCAGGTGTAATCAAAAGAAGCCCCAGGATCCCGAGCAATCTCAATACAGGGTGCTGCTACCCCAGGGGTGTAAACCACACTGAGCACATGGCGGTCCTTTACAGGCACTTTCACCTCCACCCCTATCAACCCCCTATGCTTCTGCCTATAAGAGATGCTCTTATCTTCCATCTCTCTTCCTCCCCAGGAAGTTTTGTCACAGATGATGAGACATCGTCACGAATAATGCAACTATATCTCCATTTTTTGGACCCGTCAATAGAAAAATTTTTGGCTGAGGCCCTAACCGGCCTATATTTTGGGTCTCCCAAAAGCTTTCTGACATCTGGCGGAAAGTCCAAAGCCTACTGTGCCCCGCCACCACCCCACCGGCCAGAATGCTTCAGCCAAAACAAGAGCAAACAACGCCCCTGAGCGGATCTTTTGGAATGAATCGCTTGTTTCAAAACAACGCAGCCAGAAATGGGCTGGTAAGCTAGCAGCCCGCCACCAACTCCAGGGGCTGCTCCACAAGGAGTTGGTGTTTGCTCTTGGGGCGTGGATAATATTTTTTGGACACTTGAAAAGCAGGAGCCGGATGCCATGGGCGAGGAACAAAAAGCCGCAGGAGACATCCCTGGAGAGTTCCCTTTTTGTGAGATCCTCATGGGGGAGCAAGACGTGATGGAAGCCATGCGGGAAATACCTGGTTATTTGGACATTACCCCTTCGGACTTCCAGGAAGTGTACAGGCACGCCTGCCGCCACGCTGTGAGGCGGATCATGCAGGCAGCAAAGGCACGCGACATAATGACAAGGGACGTCCTGAGCGTGGGCCCGGATCTGTCCGCCAAAGAGGTGGCCAGAGCCATGGCCTCCAAGGGCATAGCAGGTGTTCCGGTTGTGGATGCACAAGGATTGGTCTTGGGGGTCATCTCAGAGAAGGATTTCTTCAGGCTCATGGGGGCCTCTGAGTTTCCTAATTTCATGGCTGTGGTGGCGCGTTGTTTGACGGAAAAAGGCTGTGTTGCCTTCCCCCTCAGGGAGAAAAGGGCCAAAGACATAATGTCCTCTCCGGCCATAACCGTGGGAGAGGAGACTCCTGCTGTGGAGATAGCCAGGACTTTCACCCAAAAGAGGATCAACAGGGTTCCGGTAGTGGACAAAGACGGAAGAATTGTGGGAATCGTCTCCAGGGCTGACATTTTGAAACTTCCTTTTCTTGGAGGATGAGCTTTGGGATTCTTTGAAAAGCTTAAAGGTACTGCCAAGAGTCCCCCCGGGGTGAGCCCCAAGGAGATATTCTGGTCATGGCTGGGGGGATTTCTGGGGATAGGACTCCTGGGCTTGCTGGCTGCAGGCGGCCTTGCCCAGCAAGAAAAGGTTATGCTGATAGGTTCCTTCGGGGCCTCGGCAGTGCTTCTCTACGGTGCACCCAAGAGTCCTCTGGCCCAACCCAGGAACCTGCTCGGGGGGCACATTTTCTCAGGCTTGGTAGGGGTGGCCTGCCACAAGCTTTTCGGGGAAGCGCCCTGGTTTGCAAGCGCCATGGCGGTCTCTGGGGCAATTGCGCTCATGCACCTGACCAGAACCCTCCATCCGCCTGGAGGCGCCACTGCATTGATAGCCGTGATAGGCGGGGAGAAGATTCACTCCCTGGGCTTTTGGTACTGCCTAAACCCGGTGGGTCTGGGGGCTTCAATAATGCTCCTGGTCTCCCTGCTTGTGAACAACATCCCAGCACACAGGCGCTATCCAGAATTCTGGATATGAGATCTTTTCCGGAGCCCTCTTTGAGCTGCAAGAGTCACCAGTCGGGATCATGCCCCAAGGTTGGCGACTTTGGGGGCTCGAGCCCCAGACCCCCGGTTAGGCTTTGACATGTTTCGATTCAAACCAAGGCCAAATCTGAAACAGAAGATATGGGTCTTTTTGAGCACGGATCGGTTTGTCCCAAGACATCCTCAAGATAGTGCGCGTTCTCCACTGCCGACAAACAATGCGGGCTAGGGCCTGGCACTGCAGGCCAGGGGGACAAGAGAATGGGCAAGAACCTGGTTTTGGTAGGTGGGGGGCATGCACACCTTGCCTGTTTGCTCCATGGCGGGGAGTTCGTGGGCCGCGGTCACACGCTCAAGCTGATAAGCCCCTGTGAGTATCATTACTACTCTGGGATGGGTCCGGGCATGTTGGGGGGGATTTACCGCCCCCAAGAGATCAGGTTCAACATAAAAAAGATGGCCGAAGAGCGCGGGATTAGTTTTCTGAAAGATACGGTTTCGCAGGTGGAACCTGCCAAGCGCCTCTTGGTTCTGGCCTCTGGCGAGGAGATCCCTTATGACATCGTTTCCTTCAATGTTGGAAGCCAGGTCCTGAACTTGGGGGAGGAGAAGGCTGAGGAGGAGGTCTTCAAAGTCAAGCCCATTCCCAACCTATTCTTGGCTCGCCAAAAGATACTCTCCCGTACAGGAAAATCCCCCGTGGAACTCCTTGTGGTGGGTGGAGGAGCAGCAGGCCTGGAGGTGGCAGGGAATCTCTGGGGCCTTGCCCGCCGCAACCATCGTTCAGCCTCCATCACCCTGCTGGCAGGGCGAAGCTGGCTGGGGAGCTTACCGGAGAAGGCCAGGAGAATGGTCCAGGGCTCCTTTAGGGCTAGAGAGATAAAGGTCCTGGAAGGCCCCCGTGTCATTTCCCTCTCCTGCAAAACGGCTTTCCTCGACAACGGGATGCAGATACCTTATGAGCTGGCCTTCCTGGCCACAGGGGTGAGGCCGCCTTCTATTTTTAGAGCTTCCGGACTCCGAGTGGGAGCGGATGGGGGATTGCTGGTGGATCACAGGCTTCAAAGCGTGGAGCATCCCGAAATGTTTGGTGCCGGAGACTGCATAAGCCTAAAGGGACAAACCCTGGACAAGGTGGGGGTGTACGCGGTGCGTCAAGGCAGGGTTCTCTTGAAAAACCTGGCGGCTGCATTGGAGTGTGAAAACATGTCTTCTTTCAAGGCCTCGGGAAAGTACCTCCTGATCTTCAACCTTGGAGACGGCCGGGGCATATACTGGAGAGGCGGCATCATCTGGCAGGGAAAGCTGGCATTTTACCTAAAAGACTGGATAGACAGGCGATTTGTCAGACGATTTCAGGTCTCAGGTGAGTCGGAGGAAGAGGAGACCGCGGATCCCGAGCTTTCGCTGGCACGTAATCCTGCATGACAGCCCAGTGGTAGGATACCTTCCCTGAGGTAATTTCCCCGATGCAAGCAGGGGTCTGCCAAAAAAAAGTCCCAGATTGCAGATGTACCAAGCGTCTCCCACTACCCTGTCCCCTTGAAGGTGTTGACACTTTCGTGATAGGAAAATCCCCTCTGACCAACGGGAGGAGGGGTCATGGATGAGAGGTTAGCTGTGGAGGTGAAGGGGGTAGCTGGGTCCAGAGCGCAGCGTAGCGGAGCCAAGGACCCAGCTGGGGTGCGTCGTGGTCGACCTGGGCGAAGAAGCGTGGGTGAGCGGACTGTGGCCGTGGTTGAGCTTCTATCGGGCAAGGCCACAGTGGACCAAGTGGCCTTCCGCTTTGGGGTGCACCCCAAGACGGTGGAGAGGTGGCGTGAGGTGGCCCTGGTGGGTATCGAGCACTCCATGCGGCAGGGCTCTGGCAAGAGCAAGCGGGAGAGGGAGCTGGAGCGCAAGCTCAAGGCTTTGGAGCGGGCCTTTACGGATCTGGCCATTCGGCATGAGCTGGTGGAGAGGGCCTTATCTGAGCGCCCTACACGGCCCGGGAGGTCTGCCAGATGAGCCGTGAGACCTCCCGGGGCAAGGCATGTGTGAGGCAGCTGTGCAAGGCCTTTGGTGTGTCCCCCCAGGCTTACTACCGCAGTAAACAAAGGCCTGTGAGGGAGGGAGAGCAGAGGCGAAGGCGCCAGGGCCCTTGGGCGAGTGCTTCTGAGCTCGAGGTGGGCATTGAGCGGGTGGTTGAGAGTCATCCTGGTTGGGGAGTGAGGAAGGTATGGGCGTATCTTAGACGAGAGGGGCTCATTGCCTCCCGCAAGAGGATCTGGGCGGTCATGAGGGCCAAGGGGTGGGTGTTGCCCCCGATGCGGGAGCCTAAGGAGAGTGCTCGAGGGGGGCAGGTGGTGGTGGCAGAGTCCAACAGGAGATGGGCCACGGATCTCACCACGGCCTGGACGCGTAAGGACGGTGTGGCTGCTATCTTGCCTGTTGTGGACTGCGGGGACCGTTATGTGTTGGCCTGTGAGGTGAGCAAGAGTCAGGAGGCCCCGGTGGTGCTGTTTCCTGTAGATAAGGCCCTCAGGGCCGAGTTTGGCACCCCCAGAGGGGTCCCCTGGGGGCTGGAGTTGAGATCCGACCATGGCCCGCAGTATACGGGCAGTGACTGTGAGGCGCTTTGCCACTACTGGGGGATCGAGCACACGTTGGCCCCTGTGGGACGTCCCACGGGCAACGCCGTGGCCGAACGCCTTATCCAGACGCTGAAGGTGGAGCTGATCTGGACCCGGGACTGGGAGACCATCGCGGAGCTTCGCGAAGCGATCAGTGTGTGGATGGAGCAATACAACCATCTGAGGCCTCATCAGGCGCTCGACTGGGAGACGCCAGCTGAGCGGAGAGCCAAGAACCTGGATCGCAAATTGGAGCTAGCGGCCTAGGCCAAAAGAAGGGGATTTCCATCATGAAAAAGTGTCTTGACAAAGGGGGTACAGTACAGGGGGTCACGGTGGTGGTGGACCGTGGCATGGCGCAGCGAAGAAACTTAGAGCTGATCAAGAGCCGGGGATACCATTATGTGGTAGCGGCAAGACAGGCTGAGCGTGACCGCTGGCTTGGTGAA
>Ga0209381_1000382_pt1 | contig 112707 bp, 88 predicted proteins | sample DewCreD2012metaG_FD_184111 | JGI IMG/M metagenome (GOLD analysis project Ga0209381, IMG submission 184111) | Hot spring sediment bacterial and archeal communities from British Columbia, Canada, to study Microbial Dark Matter (Phase II) - Dewar... ...
AGTCCGGCTGACGACAACGCGGAATCGGCCGGCCTTCGATGCGGATCAGCGGCGCCCCCGACGGAGATACTCCCGGCAACCCGTGGAAAATGGCCCGCCGACGAGCCGCCTTGAGCCGCCGTAGCCGTGAAGTGCCATGCTCACCTCGCCGCCATCGAACGGCTCCTGTAGGTCAACGGAAAGATACGGGCAAAGGAAAGCCCATCAGGGGGCGGGGCGGGCGCGGAGGGGGGACGGGACACACCCTCTCCCTATCTCCCGCGGCACGCCGCGCGCGCCGGGAGCGCCCCACGACCCTGACCGGCCGGTGTTTTGCCGCGCCCCGCGCCCCCCGGCGTAGCCCTTTCCCACTCCGCCGGGAGAGCGGAGCAACGGCAGAGGGTGTATAAGCAAATCCCGTGCCACACTTTTGAGATCCGCGCAAGTCGCCAACCCGAAAGAAGTTGTGGCGAATCCGGCCCTCGGCGCTCCCGTCGTGCGGTGTTACTTTACGTAACATTGCCTCAATCCTGTGCCTCCTTCCTCCCCCCCCCACGCTTTGCTCTTTCATCGGATGCACGATCGCGGGCGGCACGGGCGTGCCGCCCCTCGGGCTTCCTCTCCATCCCCGGCCACAGCGGTCACGCCGATCGCCGGACGCTAACCACGAGGATCGTCTTCATTCGGCGATCGGGTACGTCACGCCGAAGGACAAGCTCGAGGGCCGGGAGCGGGAGATCTTCGCGGCCCGGGACCGGAAGTTGGAGGCGGCGCGGGCCCGCCGCGCGGCGGACCGGGCACGACAACGGGACGAGTCACAACAGCCCAACGACGAAGACGGCAACGTCGGCATCGAGGAGAAAACGGCAACGGGTCCGTCATTGGCAGCGGCCAATAGCGCCGCGGTGGCGGTCCCCTCTGGACTTGCTTACGCCGCAGCGGGACTGTCCAGTTCCGATTGAATCACAACACTTTCTCGGTTGCGTGTCGCAACCGGGTGACCAGAGAATCCATCAGGAGGATACGCCGTTTCTATTTTTCCACAAGATTCAGGACACTACCGATAAGCAACCGCAGGAGGAGTGATCCATGGACGAGCCGCGCAAGCGGAAGCGGTGGACGGGCGAGGTCCAATTGAAGCCGCCTGCGTAGGAATTTTCTGAGGGATCACAACACGGCCGGCGAACTTTCCGAACGTTGACGCCCTGGGACTTCCGCTCCCGTCGCGGAAGGGGCCGGCACGGCTCAACGGGGTTCTCCGGCAGAGCCGGGCGCGGCGGCGTGGCATCGGACGACGTGGCCCGCCTCCGGCTCCGTGACCGCCGGGCTTTCCGTGCGGCAGCGATCCAGGATCCCCCGTTGCCGGGCGACCGCGCAGCGGGGGTGGAAGCGGCAGCCGGACGGCGGGTTGATCGGCGTCGGCACGTCTCCCTCCAGCAGGATCCGTTTCCGTTTCGTCGCGGGGTCCATCACCGGCACGGCGGCGAGCAGGGCCTGCGTGTAGGGGTGGAGCGGGCTCTTGAAGAGCGCCGCGGTCGGCGCCGTCTCCACGATCTCGCCGAGGTACATCACGGCCACCCGGTCGCTGATGTACTCCACCACGGAGAGGTCGTGCGAGATGAAGAGGTAGGCCAGGTTCAGGCGGGTCCGGAGCTCGGTGAGGAGGTTGACGATCTGGGCTTGGATGGAAACGTCGAGGGCGGAGACGGGCTCGTCGCAGACGATGAAGGCGGGATGGACGGCGAGGGCCCGGGCGATGCCGATGCGCTGGCGCTGGCCGCCGCTGAACTCGTGGGGGTAGCGGTTGACATGCTCGGGGGCGAGGCCGACCTGGGCGAGCAGCTCGGCGACGCGCGCCTGCCGCTCCGCGCGGGTTCCCAGGCCGTGGATGGCAAGCCCCTCGCCGACGATGGCCCCGACCGTCATGCGGGGGTTGAGCGACCCGTACGGGTCCTGGAAGATGATCTGCATCTTCTTCCGCAGGGCGCGGAGGGCGGCGCCGCGGAGGGCGAGGACGGACTGCCCCTCGAAGCGGACGTCGCCGCCGGTCGGCTCGATGAGTCGGAGGATCGCCCTTCCGCACGTCGTCTTGCCGCAGCCGCTCTCGCCGACCAGGCCCAGCGTCTCGCCGCGCCCGATGGTGAACGAGACATCGTCCACCGCCCTCACCCAGGCGGCGGTTCGGCCGAACACCCCTTTCCGCACGGGGAAATACTTCTTTAGATGCCGGACGTCGACGAGCGGCGCGTTATCCACGGCGGGTCCCCGAAGGATCGGTTGCGAGGGGCGGCAGGGCGTCCGCGAAATGGCATGCCACCGCGTGTCCGGGCGCGATGTCGCGCAAGGCCGGTTCGTCGCGGCGGCAGACGTCCTGCGCGTACGGGCACCGAGGGTGGAACTTGCAGCCCGGGGGGAAGGCGAGCGGGTTGGGGACGACGCCCGGGATGGGCGTGAGCGGCTGTCCCTTGGCCAGTCCCAGCTTGGGCTTCGACGTGAAGAGGCCGAGGGTGTAGGGGTGCCGCGGGCGGGCGAAGAGATCCCGGACGTCCGCGTATTCCGCCGTCTTCGAGGCGTACATGACGGCGACGTGGTCGGCCGACTCGGCGACGACGCCGAGGTCGTGGGTGATGAGCAGGATCGACATGCCGAACTCGCGCTGGAGCTCGCGGAGGAGCTCGAGGATCTGGGCCTGGATGGTGACGTCGAGGGCGGTGGTCGGCTCGTCGGCGATCAAGAGCCGGGGCCGGCAGGCGAGGGCCATGGCGATCATGACGCGCTGGCGCATGCCGCCGGAGAGCTGATGGGGGTATTCGTCGACGCGGGACTCGGGGGCGGGGATCTTGACTTGGCGGAAGAGATCCATCGTGCGGGCTCGGGCTTCGGCCTTGGAGACCCGCTGGTGGAGGATCAGGGCCTCCGCGACCTGGTCCCCGGCGGTGAAGACGGGGTTGAGCGAGGTCATGGGCTCCTGGAAGATCATGGAGATGCGGTTGCCGCGGATGCGGCGCATCTCCGGCTCGGGGAGCCCGAGCAGGTCGGTCCCCTCGAAAACGATGCGGCCGCCGGCGATGCGGCCGGGGGGGGCGATGAGGCGGAGGATGGAGAGGGCGGTGACGGACTTGCCGCAGCCGCTCTCGCCGACCAAGCCGAGCGTCTTGCCGCGGCCGAGGGTGAAGGAGACCCCGTCGACGGCCCGGACGAGGCCGTCGTCGGTGGCGAACTCCGTCTTCAGGTCCTCCACCCGGAGGAGGGCGTCGTCCATGGGGTCCCCGATCGATTCGCGAATAGGCCGGGCCTCGTCAATCCGGCCGCGGCAGGCTGAGTTCGGATCCCGGGAGGATCATAGCAGAAAAAGTCGGCCCCCTCACACTTTGAGCCGCGGATCGACGGCGTCCCGGATGCCGTCGCCGACCAGGTTGTAGCAGGTGACGGCGACGAAGATCGCCGCGCCGGGGATCACCAAGGTCCACCATTCCTTCTGGCCGTGGGCGGTGAAGAGGATTTGTCCCCAGCTCGTGGCGGGCTCCTGCACGCCGAAGCCGAGGAAACTGAGGCCGCTCTCGAGCAGCATGGCGCTGGCGATCCCGAAGCTGGCGGCCACGAGGACGGGGGCCAGGGAGTTCGGCAGGAGGTGGCGGAACATGATGCGCCCCTCGCGGGCGCCGAGGGCCGCGGCGGCGGTCACGTAGTCCTGGTTCTGCAGCCGCAGGAACTCGCCGCGCTGGAGGCGCGCGATGCCCATCCAGCCGAAGAGCCCGAGCACAAGCATGACGTAGTAGATGCTGGGGGGGAGGAAGGCGACGACGGCCAGGATGAGGAAGAACCGCGGGAAGCAGATCATCCATTCGATGAGCCGGGAGATCGCGATATCGACCCAGCCGCCGTAGAAGCCGGCGAGGGCGCCGAGGCCGACTCCCAGGACGACGGCGATCGCGGTCGAGAGGAAGCCGATGGAGAGAGAGATCCGGGAGCCCCAGAGCATGCGGGCGAGCAGGTCGCGCCCCATGAAGTCCGTGCCGAGCGGATGGGCGCGGCTCGGGGGCGATCGCCGCTCCGCGGCATCCTCGGGGACCTCATCGTAGCGGTACCGGTGGGGCGGCCAGAAGGCGCTCTCCGCCACGATGGACCCGTCCTTCAAGCCCGCCTTGTAGGAGACCGTTCCGAAGCGGGGGTGGTGCAGGGCCAGGAAGAGCAGGGCCAGGGCCGCGGCCGGCAGGATGGCGATCGACGCCTGGATGCCGAGGCGGCGCCCCGCGGGGCGGAGGCGGCGCAGGCCGGCCCACGCCAGGGGGCCGAAGGCCAGGGCCGCCAGGAGCGCCGCAACGATGAAGAACACGTCGAGGGCGGTCAGCGCGTCGAAGATCGGGAATCGCCAGGCGGGGACCAGCGTGACCCGGTCCGGGGCGAGCGTCTCCTGGAAGGCGGACTTGGCGGCGTCGAGCGCCGGGGTGCGCCCGCCGGCGGAGAAGACGTAATCTCCCGGTGTCGCCTGCCGGAAAAGGGCCGCGACGGCGGCGGCTTTCGGGCGCAGGGCCGGGTCCAACTGGTCCGCCATTTCGCCGATCTTGGTCTCGATGCCCGTCAGGATGTCCCGCAGCCGGTCGCGGTAAAGGGCGGGGAGCCCGTCGCGGATGCGGCGGGTCGCCGACTCGAGGGCCGCCGCCTCCGCCGGCGCCAGCTCCGAGGCGATCTCGCGGAGCGTCACGTCCCCGCTGACCCAACGGCCGCGGATGTCGGGGCGGCTCTCGGCTCGCCGGCGGAGTCGCTCCAACGGGTCGTAGATCGTGCGGAGGTCCTCGATCGGGATGCGGGTCTTCAACTGGAGGAGGGTGGCCGTTCCTTGCTCGAATTGTTCCCGCTCGGCGCGCAGTTGTTGGGGGAGACTGAGGAGGGCGAACCAGGCGCCGCGGACGACTTGGCTGTAGGCGCGGCGGTACTCGCCCGGCATCGTGCCTTTGAAGGCGTAGGGCCGGTCGTTGGCGAGGAGGGGGGTGAGGATGGCCAGGGCGAGCAGGGCGGTCGTGATCCAGAGGGCCACGCGCGCCACGACGTTCCTGCGGAACGCGCGGGTGACGATATCCCAGTAGGACCTTCCGGGCACAGCCGCTTCGTCAGTCATAGGCGATAGCCGGATTCACCGCCACGTAGAGGAGGTCGGCCGCCAGGATGCCCAGGAGCGTGAGGACGGCGCTGATGGTCTCGATGCCCATGATGAGGGGGTAATCGCGCTCGAGGATCGCGGCGAAGAAGAGCTGTCCCATGCCGGGGATGCTGAAGAGGTACTCGATGATGACGCTGCCGGCGATCATTTCGGGGAGGAGATTCCCGAAGAGGGTGATGATGGGGATCAGGGCGTTCCGGACGGCGTGGCGGAGGATGACGACGCGCTCGGGCAGGCCCTTGGCGCGCGCCGTGCGGACGAAGTCCTGGCGGACCTGTTCGAGGAGGGAGCTGCGCATCTGGCGGGAAAGGAAGGCGAACCCGGCGTAGGTGGCGCAGGTCACGGGAAGGACGAGGTGCCGGGCCCAGGCGGCCAGCCACCCGGCGAAGCCGAGCTCGCCGATCTCGTGCGGCTGGTATCCCGTCGTGGGGAAGGGGGGGCAGAGGAACTTCATCATGAGCTCGCCGATCCAGAAGGCGGGGAGGGAGTAGAGGAAGAAAACGGCGATGGTGAGCGCGCGATCCCACCAGCTGAACTGGCGCGCGGCGCAGACGATGCCGACGGGGAGGGCGACGAGGTAGATGAGGGCGAACGAGAGGAGGTTGATGGCGATCGTGATCGGGAGGGCCTCGGCGATGCGGGCGAGGACCTTCTCGCGCGGGGGCATGAAGGATCGGCCGAAGTCGAGCCGCGCCAAGTCGCGGAGCCAGTAGCCGTACTGAGTCAGGAGCGGCTTGTCGAGGTGGCGCTCTCGCTTCCAGAGTTCCTGGGCCTGGACGTTTTGTTCGGAGGCGGTCATGTTGCCGCCGGCCGCCTGCGCCTTGAGCGCTTGGGCGGGGTCCCCGGGGGCGAGCTTCATGACGAGGAAGGTGATAAAGGTCACGCCCAGGAGGGTCACCGGGATCAGAAGCAGGCGTTTGAGGAGATACGTGCGCACGGCGTCGGGGCTCCTGCGGGGGGCGCGGCCGGAGTTCTGCCGCGGGGGGCGATCCCGGCTAGGGCGCGATTCGGCTCCATTCGTTGAGCGCGTGGCCGGGGCGGGGCACGTAGAACTTGACGTTGCGCCACGCCTTGTCGTAGGCCCGGTGCTCCGCGGGCATGTAGAGGTAGATCTCCGGTTGCTCGTCGTAGAGCAGCCGCTGGATTCGGAACTCGAGGTCGCGGCGCTTCGCCGCGTCGAGCTCCCGGCGGCAGTCCTCCAGGAGGCGATCGAGCTCGGGGTTCGCGTAGGCGAGGTGGTTGGATCCCTTTTCGCCGATCTGGGAGGAGTGCCAGATCTGGAAGCAGTCCTGGCGGCTTGGCGGGCTGGAGAGCGCCCAACCCAGCCGGCAGGCGTCGAAGTCCCCCCGCTCGATCTTTTCCAGGAAGGCCCCCCACTCCAGCTGCTTGATCTCCATTCGGATGCCGAGCTTCTTCAGGTTCTGCTGCATCTGGAGGAGCATCTGGATGGCGGGCATGGTGGGGGGCATGTCTCGGATCAGCATCTCGAACTGGAAGGGTTTGCCGTCCTTGTCGAGGATGCCGTCGTTGTTGCTGTCCCACCAGCCGGCCTCGGCCAGCAGGTCGGCCGCCTTTTCGGGGTCGTAGGGGATCGGCTTCAGATCGGGGTTGTAGGAGGGGCTGTAGCGGTAGAAGTCGCCCGTGACGCGCTCCGCCCGGCCCTTGAGGACCTCGCGGATGAACTTGTCGATATCGACGGCCCCGTGGGACATGGCCCAGCGGACCCGCTTGTCCTTCCAGATGGCGCGGCGGTGGTTCCACCCGATGTAGCCCATGGCGGGATAGATGTTCTCGACGGCCGCGAATCGGCGGGCGTTCGCCGGATCCTCGAAGAACTGGTCGAAGATCTCCGGCGGCATCGTGGGGACGTAGGCGATCTCGCCGTTGCGCAGGGCCTGGAGCTGGGCGTTGACGTCCTTGATGATCCGGACGCGGATCCGGTCGGGCCACTGGGGCGTGCGGACGGGGTCCCAGTACCGGTCGAAGCGCTTGAGGACCACTTCGAAATCCTTTTTCAGGCTGTCGAGCTGGTAGGGGCCCGTGCCGATCGGCTTGAGCAGGAGCGGGTGTTCGTTCAGCTTTTTGAAAAAGGCGTCGGGGTCGGAGTCGATCAGGCCGTCGGGGTCCCACGCCTTGTGGGGGCGGATGTACATGTAGCCGCCGACGACCGAGAGGGCCATCCAATACTGCCGGTTGTAGACGAGGCGCACGGTGTAATCGTCGAGGACCGTGCACTCCGAGATGTCCTGGATGTAGTTCTGGATGCTCGGCATGCCGTTGCGCGGATCGCGCAGGAGCTTCCAGGTGAAGGCGACATCGCGGGCGGTGAACGGCTGGCCGTTGTGGAAGACGACGTCCTTGCGCAGGTGGAAGGTGAAGGCCGTCCCGAGCCGGACCTCGCGGATGCGCTCTTTCGGGACGGGCGTCCCGTCGAGGGTGACGCCGTCGGGGGACTGCACGACCCGGCCTCGGAGGAGGGAGCCGTCCTGGAGCAACAGCGTGTCCTCGATCACCCAGCGGGTGGCGAGGCCGTCGCGCTCGGCCCAGGTTTCCTGGTCGGAGCCGACGAGGGACTCCAGGATGTAGCCGTGCACCAGCTCGCTGGTGGTGGCGGAATTGTCCTGGTCGGGGTCGAGGGATCGGAAGGAGACTTGCTCGGCAAAGGTCAGATCCCCGCCGCGACGGGGCGCCGGGGGGGGGCTGACGGGGTCGTTGTAGATGTCCGGCTGGACCGGGCCCGGTCGTTTCGCCCCCTTCAGCTCGCCGTCCTCGGCGGCGGAAAGGAGGGGGATGGCGATGGCCAGGAGGGCGGCGAGGGGGTGCCTTCGCATGCGTGCGCTCCTTCCATCCATCGGTCGGTGCGGGACGCTAGGCCAGACCCGTCTCGTCCGGCTCGGGCGGCGGCGGAGCCTGGGACTGGCGTTGGACCGCCTGGACCACCGTCGCGGTGATCGGGCAGCTGCCCACCTCGTGGCCGTCCATCAGCACGACGACTCGGTACCGGCCGGGGCGCGGGATCTGAAAGCCGTCCATGCGCAGCACTTGGTTGAAGAAGGACTCCTGGTCGACGCGCTTCCGCGCCGTCGGCAGGTCGAAGGCCATCTCGAGTCGGCCGTTCGGCAGGAGGTCCTTCCCGTCCTCGTCCATGACGCGGAGCGCCAAGCGGTGGTTCGATCCGATCCACTCGGAGGGGGAGATCTCGAAGCGGGTCACGACCGTCAGGGTCCCGGTCGCCGGGAACTTCAGCGCGTTGATGTGGGTCAGTCCCGCCCCGAGCAGGTTGAGCCGCCCGTCGGGCGTTTCGTTGACGGCATCGGCCAGGAGCAAGGCGATCAGCTTCATCCCGACCTCCCCCGGTCAGAGGACCACGTTGACCAGCTTGTTGGGCACGACGACGACCTTGCGTGGCGCTCGTCCCTGGAGGTGCTCGCGGACCTTGGGGTCTTCAAGGGCCCGCTCGCGCAGGGACGCCTCGGAGGCTCCGGCGGGGACCACGATGCGGCCGCGGAGCCGGCCGTTCACCTGCACGGGGATCTCAATCTCGTCGACGGCCAGCGCCGCCGGATCGGCCTCGGGCCAGGGGGCTTGCGCGGCAAGTCCCGTGCCGCCCGTCATCGCCCAAAGCTCCTCGGCCAGATGGGGGGCCAGCGGGGCGAGCACGAGCGTCATCACGCGCACCGACTCCGCGAACACGTCCCGATCCGCCTCCGTCCCCCGGGCCGGATCCGCCTTCTCGAGGGCGTTGACCAACTCGTAGAGGCGCGAAACCACCGTGTTGAAGGCGAAGTCCTCGCCATAGGCCTGCGTGGCGCGGTGGAGGAGCTGATGGGCGAGGCGGCGGATCGCGCGGGCCTCCCGGCCCGCCGCCTCCGGGCCAGCGGCGGCCGGCGGGCGATTTCGGATCCACCCGGCGTGCGCCGCGACGAGATCGTGGATGCGGGCGAGCAGGCGGCGGGCGCCCAGGACGCCCTCCTCCTTCCAGTTGATGTCGGCGTCGGAGGGGGCGAAGAAGGCCATGGCCACGCGCGCGGCATCCACGCCGTGCGCGGCGAAGAGCGCGGCGGGGGAGATCGCGTTCCCCTTCGACTTGGACATGACCTCGCCGTTCGCGTCTTTGACCATCCCCTGGTTGAAGAGGCGCGTTGCCGGTTCGCGGGCGGCGACGCGGCCGTCGTCGTGGAGCACCTGCATGAAGAAGCGGAAATAGATCAGGTGCATGCAGGCGTGCTCGGCGCCGCCGATGTAGAGGTCGACGGGCATCCAGCGGTCGGCCGCCGCCTTCGCGAACGGCTCGCGGTCGTTTTTCGGATCGGTGTAGCGGAGCATATACCACGAGGAGCACATGAACGTGTCCATCGTGTCCGGGTCGCGCTTCGCGGGCTTGCCGCAGGCCGGGCAGGGGGTGTTGATGTAGGAGGGCTCATCGGCGAGCGGCGACCGGCCCTTGGGGATGTAGTCCTTCACATCGGGGAGGAGGACGGGGAGGTCCTTCTCGGGGACGGGGACGATCCCGCAGGCGGGGCAGTGGACCATCGGGATCGGGCATCCCCAGTAGCGCTGGCGCGAGACGAGCCAGTCGCGGAGACGGTAGTGGATCTTGGCGCGGCCGACCCCCTTCGCGGCGGCGTACTCCGTCACCTTCCGGATGCCGTCCCGCGAGGGGACGCCGTCGAAGGGGCCGGAACGTGTCATGACGCCGGGATCGACGTAGGCGTCGGACATGGTCGCCGGGTCGAGCGACCGGCCCGGGGGCTGGATGACGACGCGGATCGGGAGGCCGTATTTCTTCGCGAAGGCGAAGTCGCGGGTGTCGTGGGCGGGGACGCCCATGACGACGCCCGTGCCGTAATGGGCGAGGACGTAGTCGCCGATCCAGAGGGGGACGCGCTCGCCGTTGAGGGGGTTGATGGCGTAGCGGCCGGTGAAGACGCCGTCCTTCTCGCCGGCGGCGGTCCGCTCGATCTCGGACTTCGAGGCGGCCTTGGCGATGTAGGCCTTCACGGCCGACTCCTGCGGCGTGCCCGCGGCGAGGCGGGCGGCCAGGGGATGCTCGGGCGCGATCGACATGAAGGTGACGCCGTAGACCGTGTCGGGGCGCGTCGTGAAGACGGAGAGGCGCTCGTCCGACCCCTCGAGCGGGAAGTCGAGCTCGGCCCCTTCGCTTCGTCCGATCCAGTTCCGCTGCAGCGTCTTGATCGTCTCCGGCCAGCCGGAGAGGTCGTCGAGCCCGTCGAGGAGGCGCTGGGCGTAGGCGGAGAGACGGAAATACCACTGCTCGTAGCTGCGCTTGCCGACGGTTTTCCCGCAGCGCCAGCAGGCGCCGTTGTGGACCTGCTCGTTGGCCAGCACGGTGTTGCAGGCCTCGCACCAGTTGACGTCGGAGGCGGCGCGGTAGGCCAGCCCCCGACGGTGCATCATCAGGAACATCCATTGGGTCCAGCGGTAGTAGTCCGGCAGGCAGGTCCGGACCTCGCGGTCCCAGTCGTACGAGATGGACATCTGGCGGAGGGTCTTGGTCCCGGTCTCGATGTTGGCGAGCGTCCAGTCGCGGGGGTGGATACCGCGCTTGATGGCGGCCTGCTCGGCGGGCAGGCCGAAGGCGTCCCAGCCGAAGGGGTGGAGGACGTCATAGCCCTTCATTCGCAGGAACCGGGCGGCGACGTCGCCGATCGTGTAGTTTCGGAAGTGGCCCATATGGATGTCGCCCGAGGGATAGGCGAACATCACCAGGACGTAGAACTTCCGAGCGGGGTCCATGGGGGCGGTCTGGAGACGGTCGGCTTCCCATCGATTCCGCCAGCGAGCTTCGACCGCGTTGAAATCGTACATACAGGGCTCGGGACAGGGGATCAACGCGCCGTGAAGAGCGGAGGATCCTAACACGGCCAGGGGCGCGTTGCAAGCCCCGGCGCGGGCGCAAGTTAACCCCGGACTTTTCGATGAGCCGCTGAACTCCCGCAAGCGGACGGTCGTGCAGGAGACGCGGGACGCGATGCGGCAAGAAGCCGACGCATCGGGTTCGCGCGTGGATGGGATACGCGGCCAAAGCGTGGCCTGGGGCGCGGGTGTGTGACAATACCCGTTGCAGGGCGGTTGGGGATGGAATATAATGGTTAGTAAGGACTGTCAGATTGGGACCGTTTCGAGGCGGCACGCATGGCCGATTTGACGGGTCCCCCGAACGGGCCGGGATCCCGGGGGCAGCCGCCGCGCCCCTCCCCCAACCCCGGCGAGACGGAGCCGGAGAACCTGAATCTCGGCACCGTCGCCGTGAGCCTCGGGTTCTGCACGCCCGAGCAGGTCGAGACCTGCGTGCGGGTCCAGCAGGAGCAGCGGGGCTTGGGGATTGTTCCGAAGAAGATCGGCGAGCTGCTTCTGGAGAAGGGATTTCTCCGGGGCGAGCAGCTCGACGAGTCCCTTCGACAGCAGGTCCAACGGTCCGTGCCCGTTCAGATCACGGGCTATCGGTTCGTCAACAAGATCGGGCAGGGGGCGATGGGGGCGATCTACAAGGCGGTGCAGTTGAGCATGGATCGTCCGGTGGCGATCAAGATCCTCAGCCCCCGCTATGCGCGAAACGCCCGGTTCGTGGAGCGCTTTTTCCGCGAGGCCCGGGCGGTCGCCAAGCTCAACCACCCGAACATCATCCAGGGGATCGACGTCGGCGAGGTGGAGGGGCTGCATTACTTCGTTATGGAGTTTGTGGACGGACGGACGGTGGGGGACCTGCTCCGGCGCGGTGGCGCGTTCGACGAGAAGCGGGCTGTCTTCCTCGTCCACCAAGTGGCCCGGGCCCTTTCCCATGCCTGGAAGAATGGCCTGCTCCACCGCGACCTGAAGCCCGACAACATCATGATCGCGCGGGACGGGGTCGCCAAGTTGTGCGACCTCGGGCTGGCCAAGAACCTTGGGCTCGGGGAGCCCGGCGTGACGAACCCCGGCGCCGCGGTGGGGACGCCTTATTATGTCGCTCCCGAGCAGGCTCGCGGCGAGGCGACGATCGACTTGCGCGCCGACATCTACGGGCTGGGGGCCACCCTCTACCACATGGTTGTCGGCGATGTCCCGTACCCGGCCGACTCCGCGTCGGTGGTGCTCACCCGGATGTTGACGGAGCCCCTGCCGTCTCCGCGGTCGCGCAACCCGCTGGTTTCGCCGCCGGTCGACGCCCTCATCGTGAAGATGATGGCGAAAAATCGGGATCAGCGCTACCAGGATGCCGAGAGCCTGCTGAAGGCGCTGGAGGAGATCCCGATCGATCCGGGCATCGCGATCGCCCCCACCAGGGCCGTCTCGACCCAGTTTCCCACGCGGCGCCACCCGACAGCGACCGCGCGCCGGATTCGGCGCCGGTTCCGCTGAGGACGTCGGGCTCAGACGCGTTCGCCCCCCTCCCCGCAGGGTCTATCGCGCTCGGTGTGATTTCGTCCCGGCATTCGCAGGATGGTCCATGCCGTGCGCACGAAGGCCAGCGCCATCGTGAAGGCATTGGAGGATCGGACGCGGCCGCCCAATGCGTTGCCGTCGATCTCCCAGGGGAAATCGATGCGGGGGGGGCGGCCCGTTCCGTTCCCGGACGCGGAGGGCGGGTCGAATCGGTAACCGCAGGGGCGGTCGGGCATGATCCGGTCCCGGTCGCGGAGGTCCCGCTCGTCGATGGGAAAGAGCGAGCAATTCGGGCCGCGGTCGAGGTAGGTCGAGCATCGGTACGTTTGGCCGTCTTGTCGGAGCGAGGGGCAGGCTATCATCAGTTGGCAGCACGCCCCGGTGCGGGCGCACGCGCCCCGGCGTCGCGCCAAGTTGCGGCGCACGTAGGCGGGGCGGCAGGTGATCAGCCAGGCCCGGCGGATCTTGCCCCACCCGAGGGCGAGGCGGTCGTGAAGGGGCAGCGGGGGACGGGGCTCGCTCATGCTCACACTCGAATCGCGTAGCGCGTATTCTAGGCGGCGGCCCGGTCGATGTCCACCCTTGGGTGTCCTGGCGGCGCGCCGTTCGGGCGGGCGCCTTGCACGATGCCGTTCCCTGTGATAACGTGGACCCCTCGGCGAGGTCTCCCGTCGTGCGAATCCCAGCGCCCGTTCCTGGCTTGTGCGGATGCCGGTTTGTCGCCGTCGTCCTCCTGGTGGCCGGCGCATCGGGGGGAATCGGCTGCTCGGGACCATCGGCCCCCGCGCGGCCGCTTGCGGCGGCCGCCCCGCCCGCGGCCGAGCGGCCTGACGCGCCTCCCGGCGTGCCCCTCACGGCTTCCCCCCCGGACGACCCGGAGCCATTCCTGCGGGGTCTCGTCCGGATTGATCCGCCCGGGGCTGTCCCGGACGCGCCGGAAACGGCCGGGGCAGCCCCGGTTGTCGTGCGTCCGGCCGCCGGCGGTCTGCCCTCGCAGATCGTGCTCGCCGCGCGCGACGGCCTGCCGGAGCGCATCCTTTCGCGCTTCCCCGGCGTGGTCGGCGATCCCGTTCTTCATCCCGACGGACGGCATGTCGTCTTCGCATGCGCCGTGGGGCAGGCCTCGAACCGCGAGCTCTTCCTTTCCCGCGTCGACGGGACCTTGATGGTGCGCCTGACGCGAAACGAGGCGGAGGACGCGGCGCCGTGGTTCGGCGCCGACGGGCGTCTTTTCTGGACGACGTCGCGCTGGCCCGGCGGGCCGGCGCGTGCCTCGGCCTCGATCGCGCTCGAGGAGCCCCCCGCGGGAATCCCCGCGATCTGCGCCGACGACGCGGCGCGGCATGTTCGGATGCTTGCCTCTGACGACATGGAGGGCCGATTGGCTGGCACCCTCGGGGAGGCCTTGGCCGCCGCCTACGTGGCCGGCTGCTTCCGGCGGTTCGGTTTAATGCCCGGCGGGGAGGATGGAACCTGGTTTCAGGCGGTTGACTACGCCATCGGGACCCGGCTCGGATCCGGCAACGCCTGTTCCTGCCGCGTCGGGGAGGAGATTCTCGAGGCCCGGTTGGGGGATGAGTTTCTCCCCGTCCGGTTCAGTCCCGTCGGCGAGGTTCATGCCGAGGCCGTCGCCGCAGGATACGGGCTTGTCCTGCCGGATGGCTCCGAGGACGACTATACGGGCTGGACGGTGAAAGGCCGGGTTGCGGTGGTGCTGGACGGGGCGCCGGAGGGGTGGCGCGAGAGGCACCGGGCCCACCGGGCTGCGGCCGGGCTGAGGGGTAAAGCCGAGGCGGCCGCGAAGAAAGGCGCGGTGGCCCTCTGGGTCGTGGGGGACGTGACGGGCGATGCCGCCGGTCGAGGGCCGGCCGGGGTGCCGGCTCCGATTCCGGTCGTTCGAGTCGCGCGGGCGTACTGGGATCGCGTGCTGAAGGCGGCCGGGGGCCGGGACGTGCCCCTGCGCGTGTCGCTGAAGACGGATGTCGAGCCCATCCGGTGCGCCTCCTCCAACGTGGTGGGGATCTGGCCCGGGACAACGGACGAGGCGGTGGTGTTCGGAGCGCACTTGGACCATATCGGATTCGGGTTGCCAGGGGCAAGCCTGGCGGGCGTCACGGACCGGATCCATCCGGGGGCGGACGACAACGCGTCCGGGGTGGCCGGTCTTCTGGAGGTGGCTCAGGCGGTTGCGGCGGCGGGGGTCTCTTTCCGCCGCGCCATCGTATTTGTCGCCTTCACGGGGGAGGAACTCGGGTTGCTCGGCTCGGGCCGCTACGTCTCCCGCCCCCCCATTCCCCTCGAGCGCACGGCGGCCATGATCAACCTCGACATGGTCGGGCGCGCCGGGACGGGGGGCCTGATGCTGCAGGGGGTCGGCACCTCCCCGTTATGGGAGCCGTTTGCGGAGCGGGTGAAGGCCGAGGCCGGTGTGGCGGTGACGATCCGGCGGGACGCGGTCTTCGCCAGCGACCACAGCCCTTTCTTGGCGAGGCGCATCCCCGTCTTGTTCTATTTCACCGGCCTGCATCCGCAGTACCACCGGCCGACGGATACGGCCGACCGTATTGATGCGGCGGGCTTGGCGGAGGTGGCGCGCTGGGCGCGCGCGGCCGCCGAGCAAGCGGCGGCCGTGCCGGACCGCCCCGTCTTCGTGGAGACGAAGCCGCCCCCGCGTTCGCCTGGGGCGAAACGCGCTTTTCTCGGCATTTTCCCCGACGTTTTCGCCACCGGGACCGGCGTGCGAGTCGCCGACGTCATTCCGGGCGGGCCAGCGGACAAGGCCGGTCTTCACGAGGACGACGTCATCGTTCGGATCGGCGCGGATCTCGTCGCGGCACCCGACCATCTGGTCCGTCTGTTGTCCGCCCGAAAGCCCGGCGACGAGATCGACCTGACGCTGAGGCGGGATGGAGAGGAAATAACGCTTCGCGTGACTCTGGGGGAGCAAGGCGACTGATTCGCCCGCCAGCCGGTCGATCTTCGTTTTCTATTCCCTCCCGATCTTAATCCCTGCGGGATGTTCGTCGCCCGAAGAACACTCCGGACAATCGATTTGGAAAGTGCTTGTGCATTGTTGTATATTATATGGGGAGGGAGGCGCAGGGCGTCAGGGAGGTGGGGCATGACGACCCGATCCCAGACCGGCCCCTTGGCGGCGATCTTGATGATGGCCGCGTGTTCGAGCGGATGCCTTTCGTCTTTCCTCGGGGCGGATCGCCCCGAGCCGGACGCACGAATCCTGGTCGGATCCGTGCCCGAGCTCGGGTCGGGGACGGCCTTCGTCGATGCCTATCCCGACACGCCGGACGCGGGCTTCTGGACCGGCCTTCGGGACGAACTGAACCGGATCAGCGGTGCTCTCGCCCATCGGCCCCAGTCCAACCCTCTCGTGGACGGCGCTGCGGCTTGCGTTCACGCGGATTTCGCGCCCGTGATCCTGGATGGTGAGGGAGGGGTGCTTTCGGAGGAGGAGGCGCTTTGTGTCCTCTCCCGGCGGGGCCGACAGGAGATGATTCGGATTGTTCGGAAGGCTTTTTCAACCGTGTTGAGGCGCCAGCCGCTCTATGGCGAGATCCGGTCGGCCTTGCGTGTGGCTGTGGGGGGCGTTCCGATCACCGCGCTGGAGCCGGGGCCTCTCTTGGAGGATCCGGCCGTGGATCATTCGTACGGTGCTTCCCGGCTTTTTCACGGGCTGCCGGATCGAGCCCTGTTCGAGACTCCCGACGTGGCCGACGTTGACTCGCTCTACTCCGGCGGCGTCCATCCGAAGATCGGGCTTCGATGGATGGGGCTCTACCGGTTCTCGTGGGAGCCCCGGGACGACGTGCTGGTCCATCGTTTGGAGTACAACATCGGTCCGGTGGGCGTCGGGGCGGCCTATCGGATTCGAGAGGGGCGGGCCTTGGAGGCGGGGCTGGGGATGCAGCTCCCTCTGGGGCCCCGGTCGGTGATCACGCTCTCCGCGGGGCGGTCGCTTCATGGAGCCGACGCGGAGACGGGGGGCGAGCCGGGGTCGCAGCGCGTCATGGCCGCCTTGGACTGGCGGTTCTGACGAATGAGCGGGTCGAAGGGTCGGGCCTCCCCGCGGCGCGCAGGCTGGACAGGGCCGCGGGGGGGCTTTTTGTTCATGGCCGCGCTGTCATCGGGCCCTCGGATGGGCGCGGTCGTAGACCTCCTTGAGCCGTTGGGTGGAGACGTGCGTGTAAACCTGGGTGGTCGCGATGTTGGCGTGGCCGAGGAGCTCTTGGACGGCGCGCAGGTCGGCCCCGCGATTGAGGAGGTGGGTGGCGAAGCTGTGGCGGAGCGTGTGGGGCGTGACCGGTTTCGTGATGCCGGCGCGAGCGCTCCAGTACAGGAGGATGCGGCGGACGCTGCGGGCGTTGAGGCGCCGGCCGTGCTTGTTCAGGAAAAGCGCGGCGTTCTCCCGTTTCAGGAGCTGGAGGCGCCGCCGGCGCTCCGTGCCGTACGCATCAAGGGCGGCCAGGGCGCAGCGGCCGAGCGGCGCGACGCGGTCCTTGCGTCCTTTGCCGGCGCGCACCAGCGCCACGCCCTCGCGCGCATCCACATCCGTCAGGTCGAGATGGACCAGCTCGCTGACGCGGAGGCCGCCCCCGTACAGGCATTCCAGGATGGCGCGGTCCCGCGTGCCGCGGAATCCCGACTGAGGCGGGGCCCCCACCAGGGCCGTGATCTCCGGCTCGTCGAGGACGGCCGGCAGGCGGCGTTCCGGACGCGGGGAACGGAGGAGGGCGGCCGGGCTCTTATCCACGACGCCCTCCCGCATCAGCCATCGGTAGAAGGTTCTCAGACACGCCAAGCGGCGGGCGATCGTGCGGCGGCTCAGGCCCGCGTCCGTCATCTCCGCCAGGAATCGTCTCAGGAGGGGGATATCGACGCCGCCCGAGACGATTCGGGATTCGTCCCCGAGGAATGCCATGAACCCGTCGAGATCGTTTCGGTATGCACGCAGCGTTTCGGGGGAGAAGCCCTTGTGGACCTCCAGGTAGCGGAGGAAGCGGGCGGGGAGCGTCACGGTGGCGTGCCGCACCGGCGTCGATCCCGGTTCCACGGCCTCCTTCGGGCGTGGCGGTGGAGGGGCGACGGCGGTGGCTTCCAGCAACGGCTCGTGCATGCGGATCTCCGGGGTTGTGCTGCGGACCGCAACCGTCGCCGCCAGGCTCTTGGAGCCGACGGTCGATTCGGCTATCCCTAATATCGGCAAGGTCCGATAATATCTTGCGCTGCACGGGCGCTTTACTCCCCGGCGCATTTCTGGTATGCAGGGATCTTTCGCGGTTCCGCGGTTGCCGGAGAAAGGGGCGGCCATGACCCAGCCGGCGGTGGCGATCCTGATGGGCAGTGACTCCGATCTGGAGACCTTCCGGGCCTGCGCGGCGGCTCTGGAGGAGTTTGGCGTTCCCTATGTCATGCGCATTCTCTCCGCGCACCGGACGCCGGAGGCGGTGGCGGAGTTCGTGCGAAACTCAGACCGGGATGGGGTCAACGTGTTCATCGCCGGGGCGGGGATGGCCGCGCATCTGGCGGGGGCCGTAGCCGCCCAGACCGTGAAGCCCGTGATCGGGGTCCCGATGGCGTCCCCCCTGATGAACGGGCTTGACGCCCTCCTCTCGACCGTCCAGATGCCCGGCGGCGTGCCGGTGGCGACGATGGCCGTGGGGAAGGCGGGGGCGAAGAACGCGGCGTTGCTGGCCGTCCAGATCTTGGCGCTTTCGGATGCGCGACTCGCCGCGGCGCTCGCTGGCTACAAGAAGAAAATGGCCGACGAGGTGCTCTCGAAGGACCGGGCGTTGCAGGGGTCCCCGGGGTCGTAGCGGGGCGGAGTAGGCCGTTGTCGCGGAGGACGCGGCGGGACGGGTGCTCCGTCGCGGCGCGCGTCACCGGGCCGCGATCGACTCGGCCTCCTGGAACCGCAGCCCGTCGATCGTCACGTCCAGCCCCTTCCGGGATGCGTCGTAAAGCACCATCGCGCCGACATCCCGCCACCCGATCCGCCCGCCCGAGCCCGAGGCGCCCCGCGCCCGGAAGGCCGAGAGGGGGATCCGAACCTGCTTCCAGCCCGCGAAGTCGAGGGGGATCGCGTAATAGAGGCAGGCCCCCAGTTCGCTCCCGCCCCACCGGTCGATCCAGGGCGGGGTCGTCTGCTTCGGCCGGATGAAGGCGACCTCGAGGCGACCCGGCGAGGGGCGGTCCTGGTGGAGCCAGAACGAGATCCCCTTGACCTGTGTCTCGTCGAAAGTCCCCAGCTCAAGCACCAAGGCCCCCGTCGTGTAATCGGGATCGCGCGGGAGCGAGAGGCGGGCCGCGCCGGTCCCGTCCTTGACCTCCTTCGGGTCGGTTGCGGGCGAGAAGACGACGCTCTTCTTGTAGGGGTTGACGACGCGCCACGCGGACAGGTCTTTGGGGTCGTCGAACCCGCACACCAGGCGGCCGTCGGGATGGGGGATCGCGTCGAGGATGGCCCGGGCCTCGTCCGCGGCCGGCGTGTCGGGATACTGCTGGAGGATGCGGGAGGCCAGGTAGCGCACGTCGGCGAGGCGGCGGGACTCCGCGGCCTTCCGCAGGTCCGCGAGCCACCGCTCGGCCTGGGCGGGCGAGGAGGGGGGCGATGGCGGGTCCAGCGTCACGACAGGCGTCACGGCGCTCGGCGTTCGCGCGACCGGCCCCGTCTGCTCCGAGCCCATGGCCTCCCGGCAAAGTCGAATGGCCTTCAGGATCTCGACGGGGATCCGGTCGAGGTCTTCGTGCTCGGCGCCCGCGAAGATCGTCCGGGCCTCCTCGTAGATCCGCAACGCCTGTCCAAGGCGGTCGATCGCGACCGTCAACGCCTGGTTCCGCGCGACGGCGTCGTCCGTCCGGGAGGCGGACTCGTACAACTCCCGGGCCTGCCGCCGGAGGGCATCGGCCTCGTCCGTGAACTGGGTGAGTCCGTTCACCACTTTCCAGACATCCTCCTTCTGGATGGTGAGCGTTCCGTACCGGGTCCGGACCTCCCAGCTTGCGCCTTTGTCGGTGGCTTCCCCCTCGATGCGCTTCCCGTCGTTCAGGATGATGACGGCGGCGGGGAGGGGAAGGCAGTGCAGGGCGAGCGCGGCGAGCGAGGCGACGGCGAGCCGGCGGATCTGCGGCGTCATGGTTCCACCCCGATCTCTCGAGTTTGTTCCCGGCGGCCCCCCCGCCGGGTTCTGAGATATTGGACGCCTGGGAACGCCAAGGTGCTGAAAAAAACCTGATATCATAAATAATGGGTTCGCGGGGCTGTTTGTCGCTCCTGCACGACGATGCCGCCGGGGAGGCCGGAGAACGACTGCGTCGCGCGACGTGTCACGGCGGGGGATGGGAGGGACGGCGACCCGCCTCGCTCAGGATCCTCGACACATCCTCTGGGCGGGAGATGGCAATTTCTTGCGGAATCTATTGGAGGGCGTGTCTTGCGTCAATCGCATGGGTGCAAGACGATGCCGCGTGCGTGAAAGGCGCGTCGAAGGGGGCTCTTGAACGGTCAGAGTTGTGCTTCCGCCACCACGCCTCTAACGAGCGTTCGCATCGTGGGTTCGGCCCCGGCGGCGACGGCCAGGATCTTCTCGAGGCTTGCCGGCTCGAGCGTCTCGGGCAGGCATAGGTCCGTGATGACGGAGATGCCCAGCGTGCGGAAGCCGGCGTGGACGGCGACGATCACCTCCGGGACCGTCGACATGCCGATGACATCCGCTCCGATCGTTTGGAGCATCCGGTACTCGGCTCGCGTCTCGAGGCTGGGGCCGGTCATGGCGGCGTAGACGCCGCGGCGCACCCGGATGGACTCCCGCTTCGCGATCCCCTCCGCCAGCGCGATCAGCTTCCGATCGTACGGCTCCGACATGTCGGGAAAACGGGGGCCGAGGCGGTCGTCGTTCGGGCCGACGAGCGGATTGACGCCCATCAGGTTGATGTGGTCCTCGATGAGCAGAAGATCGCCGGCCCGCTGGTCGGGGCGCAATCCCCCGCAGGCGTTCGAGACGATCAGGACTTTGGCGCCGAGCGCGCGGAGGACGCGGACGGGAAGGGTGATCTGGTCGAGCGTGTACCCCTCATACAGGTGAAACCGTCCTTCCATCATCGCGACGCGGCGACCCGCAAGCGTTCCCAGGAGGAGCTGCCCTTTGTGGCCTGGGACGGTCGAGACCGGGAACCCGGGGATCTCGCCGAAGGGGATCCCGACGTCGTCCTGAACCTCGCCGGCCAGCCCCCCGAGCCCCGTGCCCAGGATGATCGCCACGTCGGGGGGGAGATCCCGCCGGGAACGAATGAAGTCGGCGGCGCGCAGCACGACCTCGAGGGTGGCGGCCATGTCGGGCTCGACGGAATGATCACGGGTCGGGGACGGCGGGCGATGCAGCGCCTTTCCCGATTGCGTTACTGGGCCTTTTTGATGAAGCCGAGAAGCTGGCCCAGCCGGGCGCAGTCCCGGAGCAGGTAGTCGACGGGGGATAGCCCGGTGGTGGCATTGGGTTTCAGGCGCGGGCATTCCGGGTAATCGGCTTTCAGTTTGTCGATCAGCGACTGCGCGTGGGGGATTTCCCGGAAGGCGATGGCATTTTCCGCCAGGCGGTAGAGGACCTCGCCGCTGGAGACTTCCTTGTGGTCGGGCTGGATCTCGGAGAGGGCCCGAAGCGTCTGTCGCTCCTCGAGGCGAAGGGGGACGTCGCTGCGGAGGATCCGCGCCAGCCGCCAGAGCAGATCGGGGGCGGGATCGGATTCGATCTCGGCCTTGATCTTCTTCATCTCAGCGACCCCCTCTGGGAAGGTCTTGTCGCGCCAAGCCGCGAGCGCCGGCGCCGTGCGGCCGACCCACGGGGTGTGGGAGGCGAAGTACGTGGCCGCTTCCTTGGCGTGGCGGTCGAACCGGATCTTGTCCCCGTTGATGGTGTCCAGGCGGAGGAGCTCGGCATAGGCGGCGGCGGCCAAGTCGAGGTCTCCGTTGGCGGCGAGGGCGGGGATCTGCGGTTCCAGGGCGGCCCGGAGTCCCTCGCCGATCGTCGTGGCCTGCACCCAGTCCTGCCAAGCCATGGCGACCAGGAGGGTCTGGTAGCGCTTTTCCAGCTCGTCGGCGATGAGCGGGAGGCGGGCGGCGACCTCGCGGCGGCGGCTTTGGGACTCCCGAAGCTCCTGGGCGGTCACCTCCTTGTAACGCTGGAGTCGCTGGGTTCTCCGGGTCTTGTCCTCCTCGCTCTTGATCCTCGCCGTGACGTCCTTGAGGAGGGCGTCCACTTCGGCTCGGGCCTTCTTGATCGCCTCGGTGTCGGCCAGGGTTTTGAGTATCGCCTCGAGCTCCAGCTTGGCGTCGGCGTAGCGCCGCTGCTCCGCAAGCGCCCGGGCGCGGCTGAGTCGGCGCTCGGCCTCGGTTTCGCGGGTCGCGCCGGGGCCCATGTCGGCGCCGGGGGCGAGCTCGGCCAGCCGCTTGGCCGCGGCCTCGCGGGTGGCGTCGTCCGTCGCCTTCGCTTGGGCTTGGCGGTATGCCTCCTCCGCCTCCTCGAGGAATCCGAACTCGCGGTACGTGCAGCCCAAGTCGATGAGATCCGCGGCCGACAGGGACCAGCGGCCGCGGAATAGGGCGCAGTACTCCTTGGGCGTGAATTCCGTCCACTTGGCCGGCAGCTCGGCCGTGCCGCCGGAGTCTCCGACCGCGACCTGGATAAGCAGGCGATCCTCGGTGGCGCCGGAGATCTCGCCGCTTTGGGTCTTGGTCCGGATGTGGCGGACGAAATCGCGCGTCTGCTCCGAGGCGTTGACGCGCCGGATCAGGCCGTCCTTGAGGCGGGCGAGGCACTCGAGGTCGGCCAGACGGCGGGCCGCGGCCGCCCGGTTGCGATCCGTTGACAGCGCCCCGGTCGCCTTACGGTACGCCTCGACGGCCTTCGCGAAATCGTACTGTTTGACGAGCGGGAGGACGGCGGCGGCGGCCTGGGCCAGAAGGGCGTCGTCCTGCTGGATCCGGAGGCGCTCCTGCTCCTCCTGCGCCTTCCGCTCCGCGTCCAGCTTGGCGATGATCTTCTTGTCGATGGCGCCGATCTCCCCGCGGGCCAAGTCGGCCACTTCGGGGATCCCGCACGTGTCGATGACCTGCTGGTAGCGCGCCTTCGCGTCGTCGAAACGGGATGCCGCCACGAGGGCATTGGCCTCCTGGCGCGCCTCCTGGAATGCGTTGAGGGCGTCGGCTCGAATCTCCTCGATGCGCCGGGCGGCCAGGGGGGCGGCCAGAAGGTCTCCGTAGCGTCCGTCGGGGAAGGGAGACTTCAGGGCGGCCGCCTGCTGGTCCTTGAGGAAGGCCGTCCAGCGGTCGATGGCGGCGCCGAATCGGCCGGCCGCGGCGTCCTGTCGTGCCGCGGTCAGGGTCTCGGCGTAGCGCTTGGCGGCCGCCTCCTGGCCGGCGAGCCATGCGGCGATGTGCTCCTGGATCTGGCGCGCGCGCTGGGCCGCCTCAGTTCGGGGGTGGTTCTGTTCGACCTTGGCGTAGCGCGCCGTGGATTCGCTGGCAAGGGCTCGGAGCAGGGCGGGGTCGGGCAGATCGTCCTGGGACCGTTTCAGCAGGCCGTCGAAAGATTCGGCGTCGGCGCGCTCGGCGGCGCGCAGGTCGCCAAGCGCCGCCGCGCGGCCGAGCAGGCCGCGCAGGGCCGCGATCCGGGCCTGGGCGTCGTCCACCTTGCTGCTGCGCGGGCACTTGTCGACGACCTTCTGGTATCGCGCGATCGCCTCCTCGATCGAGGACTCGCGGTCCTTCTTGAGTTGCTTGGCCTCGAAGTCGAGCGCCTGTTGGAAGTAGACCTGCGCCAGCTCCTCCTCGGCGTCCGGGGAACCCGGGTTGACGACCACGGGGGGGGCCGGGAGGACGGGATCGGGCGGTGGAGGCGGCTTGGGGGCCTCATCCCCTCCGGTGAAGAGGGCGATGAGAGCGATCAGGATCGCGGCGGCCGCCGCGCCGCCGCCGACCCAGAGCGCAATCGGCGGGCGCGATCCCCGGCGGGGGCCGGCCGAGATCGTCGTTGCCGGGGGGGCGTGCAGGAATTGCTCCAGCGCCTCGACCACCTCCGAGACCTTCTGGAAGCGCTCCTCCGGCTTTCGCGCCATCATTTTCTGCGTCAGTTCGCTGAGGCGCTTCGGGACGCCGGGATCCAGGTCGTTCAGCGGCATGGGGTCCTCCCGGACCTTCCGCTGGACGATCTCCATGACGTTGGAGCCGGTGTAGGGCGTCGTTCCGGCCAGCATGCGGTAGAGGGTCGCCCCGAGCGAGTAGATGTCGCTGCGGTGGTCGGCGGGACGGCCGAGCACCTGTTCCGGGGCGATGTAGTGGGGCGTGCCGAGGACGGTGCGCGTTTCCTCGATCTTCGACGCCTCCTTGGCGCTTTGCGCCAAGCCCAGGTCGGCGATCTTGATCTCCTCGAGTTCGCCGATCATCAGGTTGTCCGGCTTGATGTCCCGGTGCACGATCTCCTTGCGCTCGGCGTACTCGAGGCCGCGGGCGGCCTGCAGGGCCATCTTGGCCGCGCGCTCCGGCGTCAATTTCTTCTCGGCCGAGAGGAGGTCCTGGACCGAGCCGTGAGGGACGAACTCCATCGAGTAGAAGTAGGTCCCCTCCGCCCCCTTGGCGTCGTAGACCTGGACGATATTCGGGTGGTTCAGTTGCGCGGCGGCGCGCGCCTCGCGGAGAAAGAGCTCGACGAACGTCTTGTCTTTGGTGTGCTCGCTGCTGATCACCTTCAGCGCCACGATGCGCTTGAGCGAGAGCTGCTCCGCCTTGTAGACGGTTCCCATCCCGCCCCGGCCGACGCGTTCCAGGACCTTGTAGCCGCTGATCACCGTCCCGATCAGCGTGTCCACCTCCTCCGCGTCCTCGTCCGATACGTAGGTCAGCAGCGTCTCGCCGACCTGGATCCGGTCGCCGGGCTTCAGGCGCGCCTCCTGAACGCGCTCCCCGTTGACATAGGTGCCGTTCATGCTCTTCAGGTCGAAGAGCCAGAGGCCGTCCTCGCGCTGCTCGATGCGGAAGTGGAGGCGGGAGGCCATCATGTCGCCGAGGCGGAGGGCGGCCGAGGCGTCGCGGCCGATGACGACCGTGCCGCGGGGCGCCACCTCGACGGACTTGCCCTTGTCGATCCCTTTTTCGACGACGAGACGCGGCATGTCAGGTTTCCGCCACAGGCTCCATGGTCCTGCCGTCCGGGTTACCCGCCGTCCCGGGGATGGACGGACCGGCCACATATATTATGCCGTCGCGCGGCGTTGCGTGTCATGGCTCGTCCATCGGCTTGAAAATCGCCGTTCCGATTCTCACGTGGGTCGCCCCTTCCTCGACGGCCACGGCGAAATCCTGGCTCATGCCCATGGACAGGCCGGTCAGGCCCGATGCGCCGGACACCGTCCCGGCCAAGGTCTCCTGGAGCTGGCGCAGGGCGCGGAAGATCGGGCGCGTCTCGTCCGGGTCCCGGACGAGCGGGGCCATCGTCATGAGACCGATCGCCTGGAGCCGGTCGCAGGCAAGAACGCGCCTCAGCAAGGGCTCCGCCTCCGCAGCCGTCACGCCGCTCTTGGAGACCTCCCCGCTGATGTTGACCTGCAGAAAGCAGCGCAGGTTCCGGCCGGCCCGGTCGGCCTCCGCTTGGAGCGTTTCGGCGAGGGACGGCCGGTCGATAGAATGCACTACCGTAAAGAGCCCCGCCGCCTTGCGCGCCTTGTTCGTCTGGAGGGAGCCGATGAGATGCCACGTCAGATCCTCATCTGCTTGTGAGGCTTTGACGAGCGCCTCGGCGACCCGATTTTCACCGACGTCGGTCAAGCCGGCGGCGCGCACGGCCCGGACGTCGTCCGCCGGCCGGCCCTTGGTGACGGCGACGATCGTGACCGTTTCGGGCGATCGTCCTGCACGGCGGCAGGCCGCCGCGATCGTTTCGCGGATTCGGCCGATGTTCCGGGATACGGTCGCATTCGGGTCGGGCATCGCATGAGGCGCGTTCTGCAACGGGAGAATTCTAGCAAAGGGGAGGGGGATCGGGCAATAGCGAAAAGGCCTCAGGCGTAGGCCAGGAGACCCTCCATGTGAGCGGCGATGCAACGGGGCAGGCCGTCCAGGCAGTAGCCGCCCTCCAGGACGGACAGGATGGGAAGCGAACCTGCCGTTCGGGCGAAGGTGACGACCCGGCGGGTCAAATCGAGAAAATCCTCCGGTTCAAGACCGAGCCCGCCAACCGGGTCGCGCGCGTAGGCGTCGAACCCGGCCGAGAGGAGGACGGCCCGGGGCCGGAATTCAGCGGCGGGGCCGTCGAGGACCTCTTGGAGGCGGCGGCGGTAGGTGTCCGGGGATGTGCCGAAGGGCAGCGGGATGTTGATCGTCGTCCCGCGGCCCGGGCCCTTGCCCCGGTCCTCGGCCGCACCCGTCCCCGGATAGAAGGGCGTCCGGTGGAGGGAGCAGAACAGGATCGAGCCGTCGTCGTAAAAGACGTCCTGGGTCCCGTTCCCGTGGTGGACGTCCCAGTCGAGGATGAAGATCCGCTCGAGCCCGCAGGTGGACTGGAGGTGGCGGGCGGCCACGGCGACGTTGTTGAAAAGGCAGAAGCCCATCGCCGCATAGGGGAGGGCGTGGTGGCCGGGGGGACGGACGAGGGCGAAGGCGGTGTGGTCGCGGCCTGCGGCGAGAGCCTCCGCCGCGGCGCAGCAACCGCCCGCGGCGCGCACGGCCGCGTCGAAGGATCGGGGGCTGACGACCGTGTCCGGGTCGGGCAGGCCGCCGCCCTGGCTGGCGATGAGTCGTATTTCCTCGATGTACAGCGGGTCGTGAATGCGCGCCAATTCCTCCGGCGTGGCGTCACGCGAGGGCAGGGGCGTCAGTCGGTCCCAGAGCCCGATCGACTCGAGGTATTTTCGCGTGGCCGTCAACCGCTCGACCCGCTCGGGGTGCCGGCCTGTGTCGTGCTCGTAGAAAAGGTCGTCGTGGATCAGGAGCGTCATGTCGGCGGCTCGATAACACCGACGGGCCGGCCTGTCAAGGGGTAAGCGAGGTTCTGTCCCCTTCGACTTCCCGCAAAGCCCATCAATCATGATCCCGTGGTGGGGGGCGGATCCGGCGGGACGCTCCGACGTCCCGATTTCTTTTGCAGGTCTTTTGGGGACGGTTATAATCAGCCGGGGATCTGTATACTCTGTCGGGGCGCTTGACATGGCGGAAAAGATCATCACCTGCAGCGAATGCCAGGGCATGTTCGACGTCGGTCATATTCCGCCGGGGCGGGATGTCAAGTGTCCGACGTGCGGCAATTCCATCGTCGTGCCCGGCGAGCGGCCTGCCACCGGCAGCGGGATCCGTCCGAAGACCGTCGCGCCCGGTTCCTCCCCCCGCATGGCCACCGCCCCGGGGACGTCGCCCGGCTCGCGGGTGGGGCCGGCCCTGAAGCGGTCCACCCCCCTGATGCGCCGCGTCAACAAGTCCCGGCCGGGTCAGCGCGAGCCCGGTTCGTTGAGCGGAAGCCGGCATGCGATTCCGGTTCGGAAAGGCCCGAACCTGGCCCTGATCTTCAGCCTCGTCGGGGTCGTCGTGGTGGTCGTCATCCTTCTTTTCGTCCTGAACAAGGAGAAGCCCCGCGGCACGCCCGTCGCCCGCAAGACGGAAGTCGGCGAGACGGCGGCGATTCCCGCCAAGGCGGGATCGCCGAAGCCCGCTGCGGCGCCGGCGGAGAACGCACCCCGCGCGGTCGAGGTCGGCGGCAAGTCGGGGGAGCCGGCTGCGGCGCCGGCGGGCGAGCCCCCGAAGGTGTTGGCCGCCTTCAAGGAGGGATCCGACGGCGGCGGCGTGGACGGATGGTCGGTCGATGCCGCCCTGGTCGCGGAGGTCGAGAAGAAACTGGCGGATTCCTATGCCAAGGATCCGATCAAGGGCGACCCGGACATCCGCAAGGAGCTCGTCACCCAGAGCGATAAGTACTTCAAGGCTGTTGCCGATCGGCTCCGATCCGACAAGGAAGGGGTTGCCAAGGAGGCGGCCTCGGTCGCCAATCTGCTCCTCAAGAAGCACGACATTCAGATCGGGAAGGGCGATTTCATCCCCGACTTGGCGCTCTGCAATGATCCGGAAAAGCGCGGCATCTTCTTCCGCGAGATGCGCGAGGCGTGGGACAAGGCGCAGGATCGGATCAAGTCCGATGCCTCGGGCGGCGATGCGGCCGGCTCCGGCAGCGAGGCGGCGATGGGCGGCGCCTCCGATGTCGTCGGGGCCCTCAAGCGGGGGGGCATCGATCGCGAAGAGGTGATGAAGAAGCTCAAATCCTCTCCCGGCCGGGCGGTTCGCGAGCTGATCCCCTACCTGAAGACCGAGGACCCGCTGTCCGGCCGCGCGGTGGCCAACGCGCTGAACGAATTGACGGGAGCCAACATCGATGTGCCCCGGCCGGCCGACTACGGCAATGGGGAGGAGTTGAAGAAGAAGTGGGAGGACTGGCTGGTCAGCAACCTGGACAAGCTGAAATAGCGCAGGCGTGCCGCACGGTCTTTTGCGCCGCCGGGAAAAGCCCGGCGGCGTTTTTTTTCTACCGGGTTCCGCGGCGTGTCGGGCGCTGCGGCTGCTGGCGGGACCGGGCCCGCTGGTATTGTTGCAGCAGCACGGCGGCGGTTTCGTCGGAGGGGTCGAGGCGGAGGACGTGCTCCGCCGCGGCGATCGCATAGACCAGTTCGACGTTGGCCGCCTCCGTGTCCTTTCGGGCGAGGTAGGCTTCCGCCAAGCGGCGGTGCAGGTGCATCAGCTGGCGGTACGAGGCGAGGTGCGACGGATCGGCGTTTACCGCTTCCTGCCATCGGCGTCGCGCCTCCGCCGAGTTGTCTTCCAGCATCGCGATTTGTCCGAGCATGTGGTGCGCCTCCGCGCGGGCCGCGGCGGGGGCCTTGGCGATCACCTCCTCGAGGAGCGCCCGAGCCCGTTCCCGGTCGCCCCGCTCCCAGAGCGTCTCCGCCAGATGCAGCCGCGCATCGTGGAGCGAGGGCTGCAGGTCGAGGGCCCGCTCGAAGCACCGTACCGCCTCGTCCGTTTTTCCCCGCAGGCGATGGATGACGCCCCGCTCCCACTGGATGGCGGCGAAATGCGGGGCGACCGCCTCGGCTCGGTCGAGGTGGCCGTCGGCCTCGGCCAGCAGGGCCTCTCGCGAGGCGCTTGAGCGCGTGGGCTCCCGGGCCTGGGCGAGAGCGATCAGGGCGAGCTCGGTGTGGATCTCGACGGCGCGTCCCCACGGCTTCGCCCCCGCCTGCTCCCGATCCGACTCGGCGGCGCGGGCGCGGAGCAGCTCTTCGCGCGCGTCGTTCAGGCGTCCCTTTGCGTGGAAATACTTGGCGAGGTTGAAATGGCCCACGGTCGGACGGAACGTCCCGAACCCGCACGTCTCCAGGTCGATCCCCGCCGCGGAGGTGGCCAGGGCGAGCAGCGCGACCGTTCCCCCGACGGCCGCCGCGTAGGCGGTCTGGACGGCCGGTGCGGCGCGGCGGGCACGCAGGGCGAGCAGATGGCGGACCGTCCGTTCGGCGGCGTACGCGGCGAAGAGGAGCAGGAAGGGGACGGCCGGGAGCCGGTATCGCGCGAAGAGGAAAAAGAGCACGAGCGATCCGGCGTAGACGCCGATGACCAGCAGCGGGAGCAGGAGCCTGCGCCACGCCGTCAGCGCCAAGCCGATCCCGAGCAGGGCCAGCGGGCTGATCCATCCGAATTCCGGCAGCGGCCAGCGCAGCAGCGGCATGTACCGCGCCATGACCGTCATGTCCTCGACGTTGTCCGGGTACTCGTGCCCGATCCAGAAGAGGATCGTCTTGCGGGCGAGGCCCTTCGCGAATCGCGACGGTTCCATCCAGGCGTAACGAAGTCCCTCGATCAGCCAGTAGCGGTCGACTTCCCCGGCGGACATTTTCCGCCCCGTCCGCCGCTCGGCCTCCTTGTGGAAGTCGTGCTCCTCGAGCAGCGGGTTGCCGTAGACGAAGTCCGGCGGGTGGTAACGGCCCTTCTGGTTTCCCGGGTGGTTGCCGGTGTAGAAGTTCGGCCCGGCTTGGGCGGTCGTCAGGATGAACTCCCGGCCAACGACCGCGTTGTGAATCGTGGCGGGGGCGATGCCGGCCGCCGCGCCGAGAGCGACCCAGCCCCACCGGCGGAGGGCGCCGCTCCATCCGGCTTCGGGGAGCGCCGCCCGGATCCAGGCCAGGAGGGCGGGGACCAGCATCAGGAAGTTCCCGCGCGCGAGCGCGCCGACGCCCAGCGCCAAGCCGGTCGCGATCCAGGCGCGGCGCCGGTCCCGCTCGACGGCCACCAGGGCGAGCCACGCCGCCAGCAGCAGGAAGAAGACCTCCAGGAAGGTCTTGAGCAGGAGCGTGTCGTAGAAAAGGAACGGCTTGTAGCAGGCCGCGACGGCGAGGGCGGCGGTCGCGACGGCGCGCCCGAAGAGGCGGCGGCCCGCCGCGTAGAGCAGCGCGCAGCTTGCCACGCCGACGAGGATTTGGAAGACGCGGACGACGACGGCCGAGCGGCCGGGAAGGTACAGCAGACCGAGGAGGTAGGGGTAGAGCGGGTCCTGATAGAAGACGCGGGGCGCTTCGGGATAGAGCTGCGGGCCTCCGGTCCAATGTCCGGCGGCGATCCGGCGCCCCCACAGGTCGTAGACGAACCCGTCGAGGATCGGGTCGTCGAAGTAGGGGGCGCCCGCCGCCTGCGCCAGGGCGATCATGCGCAACGCGAGGGCGAGGGCCAGCAGTCCGAAAAAGGCCCATCGCTCGGCACGCGTCGAGAAGAAGCCCCGCCCGGGGAGGAGCGGGGGGAGGGCGGGCGGGGGCGGCGCGGGCGTCGGGTCCGGTGGGGGCGGGGCGCTCATGGGGCTCCGGATGAAGGCCGGGGGCACGGGTCAGACGGTGGCCGGCGGGGCCGGCGCGGGGGCGGCCCGGCCTTTCAGCGGCGCCCACGGCACGCCGAACCGATCCGCGGCGTGATAGTTGACGATTTCCACGCGGTCGCCGTGCTTGACCTCGTAGACCCCGCACGGCGTGGCGAACCGCTCGAACTCCCGGTCCTTCCGGACATAGAGGGCGTAGTATTCGGCGCTGGAGAGAATCTGCATCGGGTCCGCCAGATCCATGATGCGCGCGGCCGTGTTCATGTTCGCGCCGATCGCGTTGCGCTGCCCGGTTCGGCTGGACACGATGTAGTTGGTGCCGCAGTGGATCCCGATCCGGACGCGGAAGGGGAGGGCCTGGCGGTGGATCGCCTCATGGACCTCGATGGCCAGTCGGAGCGGCGCATGGCTGTCCGCGTTGCCCGTGAAGAGGATGGCCACGCCGTCGCCGGTCGGCACGGCCAGCAGGTCGTCGGGGGGGGCCGACCGGACGCTCCCGGAGGCGAGGATCACCTCGTAGAGGGCCTGGACCGTCTTGAGCTGTTCCTGGATCGGCGTCGTGGAGTAGTTGACGACGTCGCAGAAAAAGATGTACGTGTTCCGCTTCTCGTGCGCGTGGATGTCGAGGGGAAGGGTCGCGCCGCGGGAAACGCCCCGGCGGGTCCGGCCGGTTTTCTCCGCGTCGCGGCGGATCGCGACGGTGTCGCGGGCGAGGCTGCGGAGCAGGCGCTCGTAGCGCTGGAGGGACCGGCGGTAGACCTCGGTCAGCTTCGTCCGGCCCGTGTCGTCCCCCGGCGTGAGCAGGGGGAACCGGGTGGGGATTTCGCGGAAGGCCTCCGCATAGGCGGTGCGGCCGCTTTCGAGGATCAAGTTGTGGATCCGTGTCCGGAGCGGAACGAAGTCGGCCGAGGCGATCTCCCGGGCCTGCAGGAGGCGCACCACCTCGTCCGCCAGCTCGTGCGCGAGACCCGGGATCTCCGGGTTGGCGTCCCTGCCCGCGTCCTTGGCCATGGGATCTCCGGGGCGTAGCGGCCTCATTGTAGAGAGTTTTCGGGACCACGCAACCCTTTCGCGCCGCCCGGGGCGGTATTCTCTTGGTCCGATTGACGGCATCCGATAATAATACGTCCGCGGGCGACCGATCCCCGGCCGGCCCGCTCCCGTTGCACGAGGTGCGCCCATGACCGCGTTCCGGACCGAGCAGGACACGATGGGGGAGGTCCGCGTCCCGGCGGACGCGTATTACGGGGCCCAGACGCAGCGGGCGGTGGAGAACTTTCCCGTCAGCGGGTTGCGGATGCCGCGGCGCCTGCTGCGCGCCCTCGCCCTTCTGAAGAAGGCTTGTGCCGAGGAGAATCTGGCCCGGAAGGCGATCCCCGACGACGTGGGCGCCGCCATCGTCCGCGCCGCCCGGGAGGCCGCCGAGGGCGCGCTCGACGACCACTTCCCCGTCGACGTCTTCCAGACCGGGTCGGCGACCTCGACGAACATGAACATGAACGAGGTGCTCGCCAACCGGGCGGCGGAGCTCCTCGGCGCACCCCGCGGCGCGAAACGGGTCCACCCCAACGACCACGTCAACCGCGGGCAGTCGTCGAATGACATCATGCCCTCGGCCCTTCACGTGGCCGCCCTCGAGGCGATCGAGCGCGACCTGCTCCCCGCGCTCGAGGCCCTGCGGCGCGCGCTCCAGGAGAAGGCGAACGCCTTCGACGGAATCGTCAAGGTCGGCCGGACTCACCTGGCCGACGCCGTGCCGATCCGTCTCGGTCAGGAGTTCGGCGGCTATGCGCAGCAGATCGCCAACGCGATCGCGCGCGTGCAGGGGGTTCGGGGCCGGCTGGCCGAGCTGGCGCTCGGGGGGACGGCGGTGGGAACGGGACTCAACGCCGAGCCGGGGTTTCCCGAGGCGGTCATCGCGCGCGTGGCGCAGGCGACGGCCCTGCCGTTCCGGCCCGCGCCGAACCGGTTCGAAGCCTTGGCGGCCCGCGACGCCGCGGTCGAGGCCAGCGGCGCGCTCAAGACGGCCGCGGTCGGCCTGATGAAGATCGCCAACGACATCCGCTGGCTCGGCTCGGGTCCGCGTTGCGGGCTCGGCGAGATCCGGATCCCCGACCTCCAGCCGGGGAGCAGCATCATGCCGGGCAAGGTGAACCCGGTGATGTGCGAGATGCTGATGATGGCCGGCGCGCAGGTGATCGGCAACGACGCCGCGATCGCGGTGGGCGGCCTTTCCGGGAACTTCGAGTTGAACGTGATGATCCCGGTGATCGCCCATAATTTGCTCCAGTCGATCGACTTGCTGGCGCGCGGCGCGACGCTCTTCGCCGAGCGGTGCGTGAAGGGGCTCGAAGCGGACGCGGCGCGCTGCCGGGAGCTGGTCGAACGAAGCCTGATGTCGGTGACCGCGCTGGCTCCCGTCATCGGCTACGACCGGGCCGCGGCGATCGCGAAGGAGGCGTATCGGAAGGGGAAGACGGTCCGCGAGGTGGCCCGCGAGAAGAGGCTGCTGCCCGAGGCGGCGCTTCGCCGGCTGCTCGACCCGCGGCGCATGACGGGGGAACCAGGGGGGGGCGGAGGCGTGGCGCCGGCGATCGCGAAGCGGTCGGCGAAGGGGGCGCGGCGGGCGGGGCGCGATCGGCGACGCGGGAACCCGCGTTGATCCGTCGACTTCGCCCGGCAGACCTACGGATCGTTCCCCGTCGCGGGAAATCCCTCCAGCCGGAAGTCTTTTCGTTGGTCGAGCTTACGCAGGACGGCGTCCCGGACCTTGTCGTATTCGTTCGGCAACTCCACGATGTCGTTGGCGTAGCGGCACGCCATCCCTTCGATCTTTCGGGCGTGGTACTGCCGCTTGAAGCCGGTGAACTTGAGGCCGTGCGCGGTGGAGATCACCACGACGCGATCCCCCTTCTTGATCTGGCCGCGCCGGACGAGCTTGAGGAAGGCGGCGAGGGCCACGCCGGTGTGGGGGCAGGCGAAGGTCCCGGTCATGTCCGCCGCCGCGCAGGCGTCGGCCAGCTCTTCCTCGGTCGCCTGCTCGACAACCCCGTCGAAGCGCTTCAGCGTCGCGATCGCCTTTCGGACGTTCACCGGGTCGCCGATCTGGATGGCGTTGGCGAGCGTCTTCTCGGCCCGCTTGGGGGTGAACTCGGCGAGGCCCTTCCGGTAGCATTCGTAGAGCGGGTTCGCCCGCGCCGCCTGGGCGACGCAGAGCTTCGGGAGCCGGGTGATCAGCCCGAGGTCGAGCATCATCACGAACCCCTTGCCGATCGCGGTCATGTTCCCGAGGTTCCCGCCCGGCACGATCACCCAGTCCGGCAGTTGCCAGTCGAATTGCTGGACGAGCTCGACGCTGATCGTCTTTTGCCCCTCGATGCGGAGGGAGTTCATCGAGTTGGCGAGGTAGATGTCATTCTGGCGGCAGAAACGCGCCACCATCTTCATGCAGCCGTCGAAGTCGGTGTCGAGGGCGATGGTGATCGCGCCGTTGGCGACGGGCTGGATGAGTTGCTCGTCGGTCACCTTGCCGCGCGGAAGGAAGACGATCGAGGGGATGCCGGCCGTGGCGCAGTAGGCGGCCAGCGCCGCCGAGGTGTCTCCGGTCGAGGCGCACGCCGCCGCGCGGATCGGCCGCCCGTCCGCGATCATCTGCCGGACCATCGAGACGAGCACGGTCATCCCGATGTCCTTGAACGATCCGGAGTGGCTGTTGCCGCACTGCTTGATCCAGACATCGGGGACGCCGACGAGTTTGCCGAGCCGCTCCGCCCAGAAGAGGTTCGTGCCCCCCTCGAAGAGGGAGACGACGTTCTCGTCGGCGATCGACGGGACGACCCACTCCTTTTTCCCCCAGACGCCGCTGCCGTAGGGGTAGGAGGTCCGCATGTACCGCTCGTCGAAGAGCTTGATCCAGGAGGCGGGGCTCCGGTCGCGGAGGGCTTCAATGTCGTGGACGACTTCGAGGAGGCCGCCGCACGTCGAGCAGTCGTAGACGACCTCGTTGAGCGCGTGGCGCTCGTTGCAGCCGGCGTAGCATTGGAACCAGGCGGAATAGGGCATGAATGCGGGGGTCCTATAAGACGGCCGCGGCTCCTGTCGGGAGGGCGCGATTTTAAGCGAAAGGCATGCCGGAAGGCAAAGCTCTTCGAGGGCTCACCTCGTCTTCGGCCGCCGGGCGCCCCGGGCGGTCGGGGACGACCGGGCGTGCCCGGCGCCGGCCGCCGTTCCGCCCAGGATCCGCTCGGCCGCCCGGACCAGGACCTCCACGCCGACCGGCAGGCACGTCTCGTCGAAGTCGAAGCGAGGGTGATGGTGCGGCTGGCAGAGGCCCTTCGCGGTATCCATCGACCCGAGCATGAAATAGCAGCCGGGGACGCGCTGGAAGACGAACCCCATGTCCTCCGAGCCCATCGTGGCCGCGTGCTCGACCACGCGGTCGCGCCCCACCACGGCGGCGGCGGCATCGCGGACGACCGCGGCGAGGGCCGGATCGTTCACGGTCACGGGGTAGCCGTCCTCGAAGCGCACCCGGCACGTCGCGCCATGGGCCGCGGCGATGCCCCGGGCGATCCGCTCCACCTGGCGCTTCGCCTTGGTCCGGAGCGACTCGTCATAGAACCGGATCGTCCCGCCCAGGGTCGTCTGCGGCGGGATCACGTTCGTGGTCGTCCCCCCCGCGATCCGCGTGATGGACAGGGCGGCGGGGGCCGTCGGGGGCGTCGCGCGGCTGACGAGGGTTTGCAGGGCGAGGATGGTCTCGGCGGCGGTGACGACCGGGTCGATGGTCATGTGGGGGTAGCCGGCGTGGCCGCCGCGGCCCAGCACGGTGATCTCGAGCACATCGCTTGAGGCCCAGGTCGCGCCGTCCCGCACGCCGACGGTTCCCGCGGGAAGCCCGTTCCAGAGGTGGAGGGCCAGCGCGGCATCGGGGCGCGGGTTCTCGAGCAGCCCGTCCCGGATCATTGCCGGGGCGCCGCCCAACTCCTCCTCCGCCGGCTGAAAAGCGAATACCAGGGTGCCGGGCAGGCGGTTCCGCCGCGCCGCGAGGACCCGGGCCGCCACGAGGCCGATGGCCGTGTGTCCGTCATGGCCGCAGGCGTGCATCACCCCGGGCACGGACGACGCGTACGGAACTCGGTTCTCCTCCTGGATGGGGAGGGCGTCCATGTCGGCGCGGATCAGAAGGGTTCGGCCCGGGAGGCGCCCGCGCAGGAGGCCCACCACGCCCGTCTTTCCGACCCCCGTGCGGACCGCGTAGCCGTCGCGGCGGAGCCGCTCGGCGACGATGCCCGCCGTCCGCGTCTCGCGGTAGCCCAGCTCCGGGTGGTGATGGAAGTCGCGCCGGAGGGCGACTAGGTCGTCGCGCAAGGCGAGGACGTCGGGGGAGAGAGCCGGGGGCATGGGGCTCCTACAGCTCAAGCTGTTTCGGAAAGCGAGTCAGGTTTCGGTGGCCGGTCCGCGTGACCACGACGAGATCCTCGAGGCGGACACCGCCCCAGGCGGGATAATAGAGCCCCGGCTCAACGGTCATCACCATGCCCGCGCGGATCGTCGCGGGGCGGGCGTTGAAGCGCGGGGTCTCGTGGATCTCGAGCCCGACGCCGTGCCCGGTGCCATGAAAGAAGCCTTCCATGTGGCCGCGGCGGCGGCGCGTTGGAAACCCGGCCTCGCGGAAGACATCCTGGACCGCTTGGTGGACGGACCGGCCGTCGACGCCGTCGCGGACGGCCGCAAGCGCCGCGGTCTGGGCGTCCTCGACCGCGCGGTACATGCGTTTCAGGAACGGCGGGGCCTTTCCCTTGACGACCGTTCGCGTCATGTCCGCCCAGTAGCCGGTCGTTGCGTCGCGCGGGAAGACGTCCAGGATGATCGCCTGGTGGGGGCGGAGGGGGCCGGAGCCGTCGCAGTGGGGGTCCGCCGCCTGCCGGCCGCCGGCGATGATCGTGTGAGAGACGCGGCATCCCCGCTCGAGGAGCTCGCGCTCCACGAACGCCCGCAGGCGCTCCGAGGTGATCGGCCCCTGTCGGTCGACCAGCAGGCCGCCGCGGACCTTGGCCTGTCGGAGGACGGCCAGGGCGGCGGCCACCGACTCCTCGGTCGCCCGCTGGGTGCGCTCGATGCAAGCGATCTCATCGGGCGTCTTGACGAGTCGCTCCGGAAAGAACGGTTCCGGTTGGGAACGAACCGCGTACCCCTTTTTCCGGAGGGCATCCGCGTGCTCGACGCCCATCGATCCCGGGACGATCAATTCCCGGACGCCCTGCGCGCGCAGGAAGACGTCGACGAGATCCGCGAGCGTCGGCGCCGGCGCACGCTTTGCGGGGCGACGGCCCCGGAACTGCTTCTCCAGCAGCGACAGGCGGTGGACCGCATCGACATCCGCCTCGGTGCGGGCCCGATCCACCTCCAGGTCGGTTACCAGGAGGTGCTTCCGGCCCCGGATCTCGAGGAAGACAAAGGGGTCCCCGGCGCGGAACCGCGTCGCATAGAGCAGGTCGGCGCTGTGCTCGCTGTTGTCGATGATGAGCCGGGCGGAGCGAGGCATGGCCGGTCCGATTGCGGGGCCGAAGGGGTCGACGTGCGAGGCGAATTCTACCGGGGGGCCGTGATAATGTCAAAGGGCCCCTGGGAGGCGCTTGCGCTCGGCGACGGGGCTGCTATGATGGCGCGGATGGGCAAGCGCGGCGAGTCGAGCGGCGGTGGGTTGGGGCGATGGGCGGCGGTCCTGGCGCGGGCGGTCGCGCTTGCCTACGGTTTTCTCGGTTTGGCCACCCTGGTCGCAGGGATCGGGCTGATCGCGGGCTGGTGGAACGTCTACCACCTCGGCGGCGAACTCGTCGAGCGGTCGGCCCCGCCGGGTCTTTTCGTGCGACTCGTTTTGCCGTCCCTGCTGGCCGCGCAGGACCTGGCCGACGAGTCGGGCATCCTGCTGGTGGCGATCGGCGGATTTCACCTGGCGGCGGGCGGGCTTTTCCTGGCGCGCCCGGGCTGGGGTCGGCCGCCGATGCTTGTCCTCAGCGGGTTCTACATCGTCACCTTCGCGCTCTACTGCGCCAACGCCCACTTCTCGCACCGGCAGCCGGTCGGCGTCTTTCTCGCGCTGTTGGCCGCACACGTCGTCTTCTTCGCGGTGCTGCTGGGGCGAACAAGCGGGGGGAGGCGGAAGGCTTGAGCGGGGTCATGGTCGCGAGCCCCCCGGGGTGTCGGCGGGGAAAACGTCGGGATGGATGACGTTCGCGGCGGTGGACAGAGGTCGGAGACGGTGACCGATGATGTCGGATCAGACGTGGGGCCGAAAGCGTGTAGGGGGGGCTAGCGGGATTCGACCGGCTCGAGAGGGCGGTTCTGCGCGTTGACCGTGACGAGGTGGAAGGGGACGGGCTTCTCGGACTGGGCGTAGGCGAGGACGGTGACCCGTTCGCCCGGGCGGCCGTGCAGCGCCGCCGGGCCGTTCAGGCAGCAGACGCCGGAGCCGCGCGGGCCGGGGATGGCGTACGTGAGCAGGCGGCTGCCGTTGTCGCGGTTGAGGACGTGGACCTGCTCGTACGGCCAGACGTTCGCGCGCTCGAGCAACTCCTCGTCGATCGTGATGCTGCCCTCGTAGTCGAGGCAGGCTTCCGTGATCGTCAAGTCGCGCAGCTTCGACTTGCAGAGGATGCGCAGCATGAGGGGATCCCCGCGACCGAACGCATCCTAGTGGGGGGGCGGATGGGATTCAATGATTTGTTTCCGGTTCCGCGGCGTCGGCGGATTCCAGGCCGGGCGGGGCGGGGCGTCGTGGCGCGAGGATCGCCGCGACCACGCCGGCCGTGACGAGCGCCGCGCCGGGATAGAACCAGACGGCGGGCCGCTCGGCGAAGAGCGGCACGGCGACGATTGTGTTGAGTACGAACTGCGCCGGGACCGAGAGCGCGATGACGTGGGCCGTCGTCCGGCGCAGCAGGAGCAGGGCGAGGGTGTGGCCGCCGACCGTGGGGACCAGCGCGAGGGCCGCCAGGGCCATCCGGGTCGACGCATCGCCTGTGAACAGGCCGCCGTCGAGCGCCAACGCGAAGACCGCCTGCGTCGCGGCCGCGGACGCGTAGACCGGCACGCTGAAGAGGAAGATGCTTCCGGGCGACCGGTGCCTGCGGCCGAGGACGAGATAGAAGGCGCAGCAGACCATCGAGGCGAGCGCCATGAGGGAGCCCGGCAGGTGGTCGGGCGTCAGAAGGATCTGTCCCCCGAGGATCCAGGCCATGCCGCCGCACGCCGCGGCCGTTCCCCCCAGCTCGCGCGTCGTCAATCGATCCCCGTTCATCCACCGTCCCAGGAACGGCGTGAGGACCGGCTGCATGCCGACAAAGAGGACGGCGTTGGCGATCGTCGTGTGCTGGAGCGCCCAGCACCAAGTCGCGAAGTGCGCGCCGAGGAAGAACCCGGTCAGCGCGGCCCCACGGGGGAGGATCGGGGCGCCCGGACCGGCCCGGCGGGCGCGCGCCCAGCCGGGCGCCAGCAGGAGGGCCGCGCCGAAGACGCGCCAGAATCCGATGCTCGAGGCCGGCACGTCGGCGTAGCGCGTCACCGGCGCGGCGCTGGCCTGGAAGAGCATCATCAGGAACCAGAGGACGGGCGTGGACATGAGCGCCGGATTCTACCCGCGTCGCCAGGCCGGATCGAGGACGATTTCGTTGTCGGGACGCGGGGACGCCGGTAGAATCCGGCGCCGGAGAAGCCGGCGCCGTCCGTCCCGGACGCATGGCTGTGTTCCCCAGCCCGGTTCGAGGAGCATCCCATGGGAAACGTTCTGGTTCTCTACGACAGCGGTACCGGCAACACCGCGGCGATGGCCCGCTATGTGGCCGAGGGGGCACGTGCGATTCCCGGCATCGCGGTGCGGCTCCGGCGCGTGGAGAAGGCCACCGCGGCCGACGTCCTCTGGTGCGACGGTCTCGCCGTCGGGAGCCCGACCAACTTCGGGACGATCTCCTGGAAGATGAAGCGGTTCTGGGACGAGAAGCTCCTCGACCGGTGGCTGAAGGTCGACGGCAAGATCGCCTGCGCCTTCTCGTCCTCCGGCGGCTGGGGCGGCGGCGCGGAGCTCACCTGCCTGGCGCTCCTCATCCTGCTGATGAACTTCGGCTTCCTCGTCTTCGGCGTCACCGACTATGCGGGGAAGCTGAAGACCGCGCACTATGGGACCGTCGTCGCGCGCGAGCCGCGGGCGAAGGATGACGTCGCGGCCTGCAAACTGCTCGGAAAGCGCCTCGCCGAGTGGGTCGCCGTCTACGCCGACGGCCGGAAGGGCGAACACCCGGTGGGGAAGCGGGAGCAAGCGTAGTGCGCGCGCGGGGGCCGGGCGTGGATCGGACCTCAACGGCCGACCGGAACCTTGACGAGCCGCATGAGCGGCGGGCGCTTGCTGCGGACGTCATCCGGAATAGACGTGCCGTCTCCGGAGACGAAGACCGCCGGTCAGGCGGTCTGCCTGCCGACCCGCGCGTTACGGGAGAGGCTCCTGCTGCGTCAGGCAGTGGATGGAGCCCTTGCCGAGGACGAGGTCGGTGGCGTGGACGCCGACGACGGGCCGGTCGCGGAAGAGCTCGGCGAGGATCCCCAGCGCGTACCGGTCGTTCGGGTCGTTGAAGGTCGGGACGATCACGGCGGCGTTGGCGATGTAGAAGTTCGCGTAACTGGCGGGCAGCCGCTGGCCGTCGAAGACGACCGGCCCCGGCATCGGCAGGTCGACCACCTGAAGCCGGCTCCCGTCCTCGAGCCGCATCCCCTGCAGCCGCTCGCGGTTCTCGGCGAGCGCGCGGTAGTTCACGTCGCGCGCGTTGCGCTCCCGGGCGAGCACGACCGTTCGCGGGTTAACGAACCGGCAGATGTCGTCGACATGGCCGTGGGTGTCGTCGCCGGCGATCCCTCGACCAAGCCAGAGGACGTTCGTTGCGCCAAGGGCTTCACGGAAGACTGTTTCGTAATCCGTCCGGGAGAATCCGGGGTTGCGCGTCTGGACGCGGGGGTCGAGCAGGCACTCCTCGGTGGTGAGGATGGAGCCTCGGCCGTTCACGTCGATGCTGCCGCCCTCCAGAACGACCTCCCGGCCGCGATGGCGGATGGGGAAGAGGCGGAGTCGGGCTCGGGCGGCCGCGAACGGGGGGATGGCGTCATCCCGTCGCCAATCGGGATACCGGGCCCAGGCGGTAAACCGGAAACGAGCGACGGCGATTTCGGGTCGCAACCCATTGCGGCGGAGGAAGATCGGGCCAAAGTCGCGCGACCAGCTGCGGTTGGTCGGGCGGCGGAGGAATTGCAGACGCGAAGTGGGAATGGCGGAGGACGAAAGAACGCGCCGGGCTCGCCCTTCATGCGCGGCGTCATTGACGAGTATGCGGAGGGGCTCGCCTCGCGCGATCAACCGGGCGAACTCGGCAAAGGCCCAGGGGATCGTTTCGAACTTGCCCGGCCAGTCGGCCCGGTGGTGCGGCCAAGCGATCCACGTTGCCGCGTGCGGTATCCATTCGGCGGGCATACGGAAGCCCAAGCCGGTCGGCGTCTCACGGATCCCGTCGTCAGGGTTCGAGGGCACGCAGGATCACTCGTAAAAGAAGGACCTGTAAATATATCGGCTATTTCCGGCGTTTCCTGCTCCGGTGTCGCGGCGGGGGGTGGCGCGTCGGCCCGTCGAGAAAGCGCGACAGGATATCCCCGTAGGCGTCGATCCGGCGGTCGCGGAGGAAGGGCCAAGCCCTTCGGACCCTTTCGATCTGGGCGGGGTCGACCGTGCCGAGCAGGAGGGCCTCCCGGTCGTCGGGGGCTTCGGCCAGGATCTCTCCTTGGGGGCCGGCCAGGAAGGAGGAGCCCCAGAAGTGGATTCCCGGGCCGCCATCCGGCGGCGTTTCGTGTCCGACTCGGTTGACGGCGGCGACGAAGACGCCGTTGGCGACGGCATGGCCGCGCTGGACCGTTCGCCACGCCTCGCGTTGGGTGTCGCCGAGGGTGGCGCGCTCGTGGGGATGCCACCCGATGGCGGTGGGATAGACGAGGAGGGAGGCGCCGCGGAGGGCGGCCAGGCGGGCCGCCTCGGGGTACCACTGGTCCCAGCAGATCAGGACCGCGATGCGGCCGGCTCGCGTGTCAAAGGCCGGAAACCCGAGGTCGCCCGGGGCAAAGTAGAACTTCTCGTAATAGCCGGGGTCGTCGGGGATGTGCATCTTCCGATAGATTCCCGCGATCGACCCATCGGCGTCGATCACGACGGCGCTGTTGTGGAAAAGGCCCGCGGCGCGCCGCTCGAAGACGGGGGCGATGACGACGACGCGGTGCCGGCGCGCGGCGCGGGCCAGCGCCGCCGTGGTCGGTCCCGGGATCCGCTCGGCGAGGTCGAAGGCGGCCGTGGATTCCGTCTGGCAAAAGTAGGGGGTGCGGAAGAGCTCCTGGAGGCAGACGACGTCTGCGCCGCGACGGGCCGCCTCGCCGACGCGCGCCGCCGCGGCGGCAACATTCGCCTCGGGCCGGGGGGCGCAGGTGGACTGGACGAGCGCGACGCGGTAGGGCCGCCCGGGGATCGTCATGGACGGGAAGCCTACACCAGACGCAGCGGGGCTGCAAGCCGCGGACGTCCCGGCCTTCCCCGCGCATCCCATCCGGACGGGAAGCGGTTATGCCGGCCGCGGAGGGGACGGGGCGTCGATGAGGGCCTGGCGGACTTGGTCTTTGCCGGCGCGTTTGGCCTCCAGCAGCAGCACGTCGGCTTTCCGGAGCAGGGTCTCCGGCGAGTCGGTCGGACAAGCGCCGCTGACGGCTCCGAAGCTGAAGGTCACGGGCCACCCTCCGCGGGCGGCGGCGGCCGAAAGGACGCGCCGGCATTTCTCGATCGCCGCGCGGGCCTCCTCAAGCCCGGCTTCAGGGAAGAGGATCGCGAACTCATCGCCCCCGATTCGTCCCAACTGGTCCGTGCCCCGGATGGTTTCGCGCAGGGCTGAGACCGCGGCCCGGAGGAGGCGGTCCCCCTCGGCGTGTCCGTAAAGGTCGTTGACGGTCTTGAAGTTGTCGACGTCGAAATAGGCCAGGGTCAGGGGTCGCTGATAGCGGCAGGAGCGGCGGACTTCCCGGTCAAGCGCGTCGAGGAAGGCGCGCCGGTTGGCAGTCCCGGTGAGCGGGTCCGTCCGGGCCAGGGCGGCCATCGACTCCCGGGCGCGACGCAGGGCGGATGACGCAAGGGCCGCGAACAGGAAGGCCCCCAGTTTCATGGAGGCGTTCCACACCGACAGGATCGGGTGGGGGGCGTTGTCGAACGCGGTGGCGGCGAGATACCACGCGGCGGCACCGGCCAGCGCCGTGATGACGCCGACGGCCTCCCCCCCGAACCAGCCGACCAGGGCGACCGGGACGAGATAGAAGGCCAGGAAGGAGATGTCCGCCGGGACGGCGGCGTCGATGGCGGCCAAGGCGGAGACCGACAGGAGGCCGAGGACGGCGGCTGAAATGGGACGTCGCGTGACCGGTCGCTCGGTTTGCTCGTGGGGGGGGAAGATCGGATCCATCGCGCGACAGCCTTCCTCGATGAGCCGGAGCCTCGGGCCGTCACCGGATCAGCCGTGCTCCGCCCCAGTCCGCATGATCGAGCAGGTCGTAGTCCTCACCGTAGTCGGCGACGAGTCGGAGCGTCTTGGCTCCCTCGAGGGGGACGTCGATTTCGCACGGCTCGTCGCGGCATGTGACCGCGCCGCTGTTGAAGCGTTTTCGGCCGTCGACCCAGACCTCGAAGACGACATTGCCGCCCCGCCCGTTCGGGCCCCGGCCCCGGGTCCCGTCATCGACGCCCACGGTGGCGCAGAAACGCCTGAAGGTGCCGTCGAGGTCATAGGTGAGGGCGCAATAGGCGTGGACGCCGAGGCCCTTCCGGTGGACGCGGCCCCGGATCGTAAGCGGTCCCGGTTGCTCGGGGTCGACCGTGCGGTCCCGTTGCCAGGGGAATGGAAACGCGGCCAGGGGGGAGTCCGGCGTCGGGGACGCCGGCTCCACGTAGGATCGTTCCTCAACTTTCGACGGCTGCAGGTCGGAGAGATAGACGCATCGGCCGTTGCGGAAGTACAGGAAGGCGAACTCCGTCATGCGGATCAGGACGATGCGGGGGGCCGGCCCCTCCGTGCCGGGATAGAGCGTGCGGATGCGGATGCCCTCGCCGCTCGACTCCTCCAGGGTCCCGGTCGCGACCGAACCGTCCCGAGCCGTTACCGTGGCCAGAAGCGTACCCGGGATGGCGGGGGGGGCCTTGACCCGCGTCAGGTAGAGGCCGGCCAGCTCCCGGACCGGGATGGCGACTTCCTTTCCGTCGATCGTGAAGAGGATGCGGTCGGCGGAGAAGCCGGCGAGCAGTCCCGTGATGCGGTCTCGGCCGGCGCGGAGGAGCAGGTCGGCTCCCGGCGTCTCCGGTCGGATGGGGGGGAGGTAGCGCTGCTGGGAGACGGCCACGATGGAGTCGATCTGGTCGAACGGGATGGCGACCGAGCCGAGGCTGGGGGAGAGGATGGCGATCTGGTCGGGGCCGGGCGATTCCGCCGCGGCGCCAACGAGCAGGTCTCCGTTGGTCAGCCGGACGCGCAAAGGCCCCGACGGGGCCGTGCGCGGAGCCGTCTCCACGGCGGCGATCTCCACGATGTCCTCGGCGGGCAGGTTGGCGTGCATCCAGCCCGGGCGGGCGAGGTTGATGGTGTCCATCGTCCCCCGCGTGAAGGACCCGACCGTCAAGGTACGGTTGTCGACGGTCAGCACGGTGTACTCGGCCGCGGGCGCGGAGGCCGGCAGGAGGGCGGCGAGCGCGACGGCCAAGCGCATGTCGGTGGACATGGCGGCTCAGATTACACCAAGGTCCGTCGCCCTCCAACGATTTTTGCGGGTTTGCAGTCGCGCGGGAGGCGTGGTATAGTCGGCCTCCGCGTGGGGACGGCAACGAGGGTCTCCCAGCGCGGCCGGCCCGCGATGCCAGCTTTCATGATCGATCTCCACACGCACACCACCGCCTCCGACGGCCGACTCACGCCGCGCGAGCTCGTGCGGGCCGCTGCGCGCGCCGGCGTCACGGTGCTCAGCGTGACCGATCACGACACGGCGGACGGCCTTCCGGAGTCGCTGGACGAGGGGGCGGCGTCCGGCGTTCGCGTGGTGCCCGGCGTCGAGCTGAGCGCCCATTCGGGCGGGGCGGACATCCACATTCTCGGGTACTTTATCGCTGCCGCGGAGCCGGGACTGGCCGCGCTGTTCGAGGCGCTGCGCGGGTCCCGACGCGATCGCGTCTACCGGATGGTGGAAGCCCTGCGGTCGGCCGGCGTGCGGCTCGATGTCGAGGACGTTTGGGCGGAGGCCGCTGGGGGGACGGTCAGCCGGACGCACGTGGCGCGCGCGATGGTACACCGCGGGATCGTCCCGACGATGGGGCGCGCCTTCGATCGATGGCTCGGGCGGGGCGCTCCGGCCTACGTCCCGTCCAACGCGCTTTCCCCTGTTGAGGCCATCCGGCGCATCCGCGCGGCCGGCGGCGTCCCGGTGCTGGCGCATCCCGTGCTGCTCCCGGACGACGGGATCATTCCCGGGCTCGTGCGGGACGGAATCGAGGGAATCGAGGTCTTCTGCCGCGAGGCGCGCCCCTCCGAGGTCGAGCGCTACGCGCGGATCGCGCGGGACTTCGGTCTCTTGATGACGGGAGGATCGGATTTCCATGGGGAGACGCGATTCGGGGGGGACTTGGGCGAGATCGACTGCCCGGCGGAGCATTTCGCGCGGCTGGAGGCGCGGGCGTCGAGTTCCGGTTGCGTCCGGCCGGCCCCGGCGCCCTAGTGTCGCCGGCGGAAACGATGCGGCGGCCGCCGCCGCGCCCCGCGGTCGCGACCTTGGCGGCGCAGGGGACGGCGCGTCGGCCACGGCTTCTGGGCGGGAGGTTGCGTGAGAGCGGATGCCGATCGATCCCGGGCTGTCGGGCAGGACCTGCGCGGTCTGGTGCGAGGCGACGTCCTGTTTGACGAGATCGACCGTGTTTTGTACAGCACCGCGGCCTGCATGTTCGAGCTCTGGCCGCTCGGGGCGGTGGCGCCCGTTGACGCCGGGGACGTCCAAGCCGTTCTTCGCTACGCGCGCGCGCGCGGCATCCCGGTCACCGCGCGGGGCGGGGGGACCGGTGTCGCCGGGCAGTCTGTCGGAGAGGGGATCGTTCTCGTCTTCACGCGGCACCTGCACCGGATCCGGGGGATCGATCCGGGCGGGCGCCGGGTCGAGGTCGACCCGGGGGTGACCCTGCAGGAGCTGAACGCCGCCTTGGCGCCGCACGGCCTCCGGTTTCCGCCCGACCCCTCGAGCGGCGACGCCGCCACGCTCGGCGGCATGATCGGGACGAACGCGGCGGGATCGCACACCCTCAAGTACGGGACGGTGAAGGACTGGATCGAGTCCCTCTCGGTCGTGCTCGACACGGGCGAGCAGGCGACCTTCCGGCGGGGCGTGCCCGTCGCCGCGGACGCGGCGTCGTCCCCGCGTCTGGCGGAAATCGCCGCTTCGATGCGGGCGCTGTTGGAGGCGCGGCGTGACCTGCTGGAGCGCGTCCGCCCCCGCGTGACCAAGAACAGCTGCGGCTACAATCTCTTCGAGCTCGCGGGGCGGGACGGCCTGGACCTCGTGCCCCTGCTGGCGGGATCGGAGGGGACGCTGGCCGTCATCACGGGCGCCACCCTCCGGGTCGACCCGAAGCCCGTCCACGTCGCCACCCTGCGCATCCTGCTGGACGCCCTCGAGAAGGTCGCGCCCGTCGTGGAGGCGTTGCGGGCGCATGGGCCGAGCGGGATCGAGCTGATCGAGCGCGCGATGATCGACCTGGTCCGGGGGGGGGACGCCGCGATGGCGGACGAGGTCCCTCCCGCGACGCGTTCCGCGCTCCTGGGCGAGTTCGACGGACTGGACGAGCGGGAGGTCGACGATCGCGCCGCGGCCGCCGCGGCGGCGGTCAGGGCCTCGGGACTGGCCCTCGAGGTTCGGGTGGCGACGACCGAGCGGGAGCGGCGACAGCTCTGGGCCCTTCGCAAGAAGGCCTCCCCCCTGCTCGAGCGACTCCCCGGCCCCCGGCGCTCCACGCGGCTCGTCGAGGACGGCGTGGTCCCGCCCGCCCGGCTGGCCGACTACGTTCGCGGCCTGGAGCGTCTATTCGAGCGGCGCGGCGTCGACGCCTTCCTGTTCGGGCACGCCGGCGACGGACATCTTCACGTCAACGTCTTTCTCGACCGGAACGACCCGTACGACCGCCGCCTGATGCGGATTCTCATGGAGGAGGTGACCGACCTGCTGCGCTCCCTCGGCGGCACGCTTTCGGGGGAGCACGGGGACGGCCTGATGCGGGCCGGCTATCTGGAACGGCTCTTCGGGCCGGAGCTCATGGGCGTTTTTCGGGACGTGAAGCGGATCTGGGACCCCGCGGGCATCCTCAACCCCGGCAAGAAGGTCCCGATCGAGGGGGAGGACTTCGTCTCGCGCATCCCGGCGCGTCCCCGGCCGCTCCGGCGGACGACTTTGCATTGAACGGCCCGAGGAGACTGGTGTAGATTGAGGAGGCGTTCGACGGGCGCGGCGGATCCGCGTCGGAACCCGTAGGGATCGGGGGCTGGCCATGCGCATTTTCGACCCGCACATCCACATGTACGCTCGAACGACGGACGACTACGAGAAGATGGCCGTGGCGGGGATCGAGATGATCATCGAGCCGGCCTTTTGGCTCGGGCAGCCGCGGACGCGGCCGGGAACGTTCTTCGACTACTTCGAGCACATCCTGGGCTTCGAGCACGACCGCGCCGCCCGCCATGGCATCCGCCAATTCGTCACCCTGTCCATGAACCCGCGCGAGTCGAACAACGTCGAGCTGACAAAGGCGGTCCTTCGGGAGCTGCCGCGCTATCTGGACCACCCGAACGTCGTCGGCGTCGGCGAGATCGGCTTCGACCGGATCACGCCCGAGGAGGAGGAGTCCTTCCGCGCGCAACTGGCGCTCGCTCGCGAGCGGGGGCTTCCCGTGATCGTGCACACCCCCCATGTGGACAAGAAACGGGGCGTCCTGGAGTCCCTGCGGGTCCTCCGGGATATGGGGATCGACCTCGCGAAGGTCGACATGGACCACAACATCGAGGAGACGACCCCGATCTCGAGGGCCGCGGGGTGCTGGTCCGGCCATACGATTTACAACGTGACGAAGCTGACCCCGGAGCGGGCGGCGAATATCATCCTGCAGCACGGCGTCGACCGGATGCTGATCAACAGCTCGGCCGACTGGGGGCCCTCCGACCCCCTCTCCGTGCCGAAGACGGCGCTGGAGCTCCGGCAACGGGGAATGGCGGCCGACGCGATCGAGACGCTGGTCTGGAAGAACCCCCTGGCGTTCTTTTCGCAGTCCGGCCGGATCCGGTAGGGCGTTGCCCGATGAAGCTTCGGTTGGCCAAAGAGATCGGATATTGCTACGGTGTGCGGAACGCCGTCGAGTCGGCGATCGAAGAGGCCGACAAGAAGAACGGCCCCGTGGTCACCTTCGGCGAGATCATCCACAACGAGCATGCCGTCCGGGTTCTGAGGGACCAGCACGGCGTGGATACGATCCACCGGCCGGAGGAGATCGACCGGGGGACGGTGGTCATTCGCGCCCACGGCGTCCCGCCCGACACCTACCGGGCGCTGGCGGAACGGGGCCTGAACATCGTCGACGCCACCTGCCCCTTCGTGAAGAAGACGCACACGATCGCCAAGCGGCTTGCCGATGAGGGATACTTCATCGTGATCCTGGGCAAGCACGATCACCCGGAGGTGATCGGGATCCAGGGGGCGATCGGGGTGCAATGTGTCGTGGTCGAGAAGTCGGAGGATCTGGAGCAGGTCCCGATGTCGACGAAGATCGCCGTCGTCTTCCAGAGCACGACGACGGTGGAGGCGAACCGATACGCGCTCGGGCCCATCGCCGAGCGGTGCAACGAGATGCGGGTGATGAACACGATCTGCGACGTGACGATCAACCGGATCGAGCAGGCGGAACGGCTCGCCCCGCACGTCAATGTGATCCTGGTCATCGGCGGGAAGAACAGCTCGAACACGAAAAAGCTGGCGATCATGTGCCGGCATCGCGTCCCGCGAACCTTTCACATCGAGGACGTGCGCGAACTCGACGCGGCAGAGCTCCATGCCGACGACACGGTCGGCATCATCACCGGCACCTCCACCCCGATGTTTCTCGTCGAGGAGGTCGTTCGCGAGCTGCGCAAGCGCTTCGCGGTCCAGGAAGAGATGGTCGTGACCTGACGCCTTATCGCGCCGCGGGTCCCCCCCCACGCCGGTTGAAATCCTTCCTTTTCAGGCCCCGCCCCGATAGACTTCCATACCTTTCCGCGGACCCGGCGGAGCGCGTGCGCATGAGCGGCCCGTACATCGACCTCTGGCCTGCCGTCGAGCGGCTCCTGGGCGAGGTGCAGGCGCCCTCGCAATACCTGGGGTCGGAGAAGAACGCCGTCCGCAAGGACCTCGCGCAAGCCGAGATCGCCGTCGCCCTGGCGTTCCCCGAGGCCTACTCCATCGGGATGTCCCACCTCGGCCTGCAGATCCTCTACGGGATCCTCAACGCGATCCCCGGCGTCGCCGCCGAGCGCGTCTTCGCCCCCTGGCTCGACATGGAGGCGCTGATGCGGAAGGAGGGGGTCCCTCTTTTCTCCCTCGAGTCCCATGCCCCGGTGAAGTCCTTCGACGTCGTCGGCTTCTCCCTCCAGGACGAGATGGGGTACACGAACGTGCTGAACCTGCTCGACCTGGCGGGGATCCCGGCGCGAGCGGAGGCGCGTGGGGCGGAATCCCCCCTGGTGATCGCAGGCGGGGCCTGCCTGTGCAACCCCGAGCCGCTGGCGGACTTCGTCGACCTCTTCGTGCCCGGCGATGGGGAGGAGGTCCTTCCCGCGCTCGTCGCGTTGTTGCGCGATGTCAAGCGGCAGGGGATGCCGGACCGGCTGTCGCTCTTGCGGACGATCGTCGCGAAGGTCCCGCATACCTACGCCCCGGCCCTGTATGACGTGACGTACGGCGTGGACGGCGGGGTCGCGTCCGTCTCTCCCCGGTTCCCGGAGGTCCCGGCCCGCGTCGCGAAGGCGGTTGTGGCCTCCTTCGAAGACGCCTTCTACCCGACGCGGCCCGTCGTGCCGTTCGCGGAAACGGTGCACGAGCGGATCAACCTCGAGGTGATGCGGGGCTGCCCGCACGGCTGCCGGTTCTGCCAGTCCATGGTGCTCAAAAACAAGCTGCGGTTCAGGTCGGTGGACCGCCTGCTGGAGCTGGCGGAGGAGACGTACGCGAATACGGGATACGACGAGATCGCGCTGACGAGCCTCTCGAGCGGGGACTACCCGTACATCGAGGAGCTGATGGCGCGTCTGACGGCCCGGTTCAAGCACCGGCGGGTTGGGCTGACGCTGCCGTCCCTCTGGATCAGCCCGCGGATCAAGAGCTTCCCGGCCGTGATCAAGGGCGTCCGCAAGGCGGGGTTCACCTTCGCCCCCGAGGCGGGAAGCGAGCGGCTCCGGCAGGTTATCCGCAAGGACGTCGCGACGCGGGATCTGCTGGACACGGCGCAGATGCTTTTCCGCGAGGGCTGGCGCCACCTGAAGCTCTATTTCATGGTCGGGCTGCCGACGGAGACGCCGGAGGACGTGGACGCGATCGTCGATCTCGCTCGCGAGGTCTCGCTGGCGGGAAAGGCGGTGATGGGCCGGGTGGCGAACGTGAACGTGACGGTCTCCCCGTTCGTTCCGAAGCCGCACACGCCGTTCCAGTGGGAGGCGATGGCCCCGGCGGAGTACTTCCCGGGCGTGAAGGACCGGCTTCACCGGCGGGCGAAGGGGCTCCCGGTGCATATCAAGTTCCACGATGCCGCGCGGTCGCTCGTTGAGGCGGCCCTGACGCGGGGGGATCGGCGGACGGGGCGGGTCTTGGAGGAGGCCTGGGCGCGCGGCTCGAAGTTCGAGGCGTGGGACGAGTGCTTCAGCCCGGCGCGATGGCGGGAGGCCTTCGCCGCGGCGGGGCGGGATCCCGCGTGGTATGTCCATCGGCCCATCCCCTTCGAGGCGACGCTGCCGTGGGATCACATCGACGTGGGGCCGACGAAGACGTGGCTGCGGAGCGAGGCGGAGCGGGCGAGGGCGGCGGCGGTCCCCGCATCGGTCATCCCGCCGAAGCCTGCCGGAGGCGTGTCCGCCGACCGGTCCTGAGGGGCGCGGCCGGGCGCCGGGCGTGAAGCCGCGGTCGCCGGCTGCCGGGTCTCGACTCGGCGCGCCGTCCCGGCCGGCAGAAGCCCGCGCGGATGCTCGCCTTTCCCCGTTGACGTCCGGTCCTCGGATCCCGGCGCCCGTCGGCCGGCACGCGGGAGCGGATGTTTTCCTGCGATCCGACCGGTGCGGCTTTTGCGCCTTGCGGACGACGAGGCGATTTCCGGGAACCCGCGGCAAAAACGCCGCGGCAAGTCCGACCGGGAGCGCCAGGAGCGGGATTCTCGCGCTCGTTGACCGGCCCGCTCAATCCACCACGTATTTGCCGCCCTCCCCGAACCGCCGCTCCAGGGACCTCCTGGTCTCGCCGAGTCCCTTTCGTCCGAGGAGGGCGGCGACGGCCGTTTCGACCGGATCGGGTCCCGGTTGATCGAAGCCGTCGATGCCGTACAGCAGGGCCGCAAAGGCGGTCTGGGCCTGGAGGAAGTAGATCAGCTCGCCGACCGTGTCGGGGGCGATCGCGGGGAGGCGCAGGGTGTAGCTCGGCGTCCCGGCGTCCGCCAGGATCGCCTCCAGCCCGCGCTTCTCCTCGTGGACCAGCCGGCCCAGCGTCTGGCCGCCCAGGAAGGCGGTCGACTCGTCGTCCGGATCGAGCGGGGGAATCTCGAGGTCGGTCCGGAACCGCTCGGTCTCGACGAAAACGGCGAGGCGGTCATGCAGCGTAACGGCAAGGGGCCGGGAGGCGGCAGGCGTACCGGACGCGCTGCGGACCCGGATGACGGTCGGACCCGGGCGATCGGCTTTTCCCGGCGGCGTCATGCCGCACCCGAGACTGGCATTCCAAAGGTGGGCAAACCAGTCGGCCGTTCCGCGAAGCGCGCGAGCAAACGGCAGGAAGACGGCCTCCGTCTTGCCGCGACGCGTGTGGAGCAGATGGTGGAGGAGGGCGGCCACGAAGGCCGGGTTGTCCTCCGCCCGAGTGCGGGAGCAGATCGACTCCATGCGATCGGCTCCGGCCAGCAGCTTTCGGATGTCGATCCCGGCGAGCGCGGCGGGGAGCATGCCGGCCGGGCTCAGGGCCGCGAAACGGCCGCACACGCCGGCCGGCAGGTCGAACGTCTCGAGACGCTCCTTTCTTGCCAGCCGGCCCAGGAAGCCCGCGTCCGGGGCGGTCGTGACGACGAGGCGGGATCTCCAGCTTTTTCCAAGGCGCTGGCGCAAGAGGTCTAGGAAGACCAGGAAGGCGGAGATCGCGCCGGCCGTCTCTCCCGAGGGGGAGACGACGTGGACGAGCGTCCGGGACGGGTCGATGGAGGACAGGAGTGCCTGCGTCTCCTCCGGATCGACGTGGTCGAGGAGGTGGAAGCAGGGCGGCGGCGCGGGGCGGACTTGCCGGCGCGCGGGCGCCGGCCCCGACCGGCAGGACACCGGGCAGCCGAGGGCCGCAACGAGGGCGGCCGCGCCGAGCGAGGAGCCGTCCGTCCCGATCAGGATCACGTGATGGATCTGGCCGGCCCGGCGACGCGCGAAATCGAGGATGCGCGAGGGGGTCTTCTGGTCGTTCGGCAGGTCCAGGAACGCCAACTGCCCGGCCTGCCGGCGCTCGCGAAGCGTCCGGCAGAGGCTGCCGTGCGTGGCCAGAGCGTCCTTCCACTCCCGGCCGGTCAGGCCATGATCCTCGCCCACGCGTTCCGCCATCGTATTGCTGTAGGAGACGCGAAGCATGGGCGGCGGCTCCTGGATGGGGCCGATGGGTGCCGCGGACGGGTCTGAAGGCGGTTGGTCCCGGCCGAACGCGGGATCATTCTACCTCAGATGCGTAGCCGTCTCAAGGCGATGTCCACGGGGAGGAGGAACAGGGCCGCGGCGAGAAGGAGATCCCCCACCGGCAACGAGCGGGCGTCGGTGGGGGCGGACGGATCGGGGGGGAGCGAAACGGCATCCATGGGGGTTGCCGGGGGGATGCCGGCATCGGCCGCCTCGGCGAAGGCGGTGGGGATCGTCCCGGACAACTCCTCCGGGACCGCCCGGGCGACGCTCAACGGGGGGGCTGCCCACGTCCGGTTGCCATCCGTGAGTCGGACCCGGAGGGTCGACGCTTCTCCGACTGGGGGAGCTGGAAAAAAGCCGGTAACAATGAATGGGGCGGACTGCTGAAGCGGTATCGGGTGCTCCGCGCCGTTCTCGAGGCGCCATTCGGCTTGGGCCGTGAATCGCCCGCTTCCTTGCGAGGCGGCCATGCGGAAGTCGACGGACACTTCCGTGCGGTCTCCCCGGATCTCCGCCGAGACCAGTCCCGGAAAAGGGATGGCGGGGCCGCGGCGCAGGAGGCTGCGCACTAGCTGGGCGGAGAAAGCCGGGAATCGTTCCCAGGCCAGCCAGGGGCGTCCCCACTCGTCGGACCAGTCGGATAGCCATGCCGCGGTGTGTCCCAGGCCGGACCGGCCGAGAACGAGCGCGGGGCGGTTGTCCTCCCGTGCCGCCACGCCGGTCACCGACGCGGGTCTCGGCGTGGCGGGCAGGAGGCCCCGGACCGGGGGCGGGGGCTCGTTTCCGAGACCGGTGAGGGCTTCGTCGTCAGAAGTGATCCGGAGGGGGATCTCAGGCGGGGCTTGGGCGGCGGGTTTCGAGGGGGGAGGCGTGGAAGGGGGGCTTGCGTACACCCGGGCCTTCTCGCGACGCTCACGTTCCGCCCGTTCCCTCGCACGGCCGTCCACCAGCACCCGTGTCTCTTTCGTGAAGATCTGGGGGACTTCATTGAACGAGAGGGCCGGATAGAAACGGCCTCCGCCCCAGACCGCCAGGTTGTGCATCAGCGTCCAGTCGAAGGTCAGGTCCGCCGCGACGCAGACGGTGGAGACGGTGATTCGGTCCGCTCGCATCTGGTTGAGGAGACTTCGGTAGTCGGCCACCTGCGTGATGCCGTCGCTCATGACGATGGCGTGCCGGGCTTGGGCGGGGTCGTTCCGGAGCAGGCGGTAGGCGGCCTGCAGGGCCGGGTAGACGTGGGTGCCTCCGTCCGCCTGGATGCGGGCGATCCGGTCACGGATGAAGTCCTTCCGGGAGGCGGCGGTCGGTTCGAGCACGAGGCGCGGTTCGACGTCGAAGGCGACGACGGAGACGGTGTCCCCCGCTTCGAGTGTTTCGGCGGCCGCGATGGCGGCCTCCCGAGCCAGCCGGATGTTGTCTCCCGCCATGCTGCCGGACTTGTCGATGAGCAGGCAGAGGGAGATGGCGCTGGCCTCCACGGCTGCCGGCTTGGGGGAGGACGGCGTGTCGGCGGGCGGGGACGGGTCGGGGGTGGCTGGTGGCCCGTGGCCCGGCGGGGTCGGGGGGGCATACGGGTCGAAGGTCACGGGCAGAAGCCGCTCGGCCGGGCGGCCCCGCCAGCTTTTTTCGCCCGCGAGATGGGGGCCACCGGCGAACAGGATGCCGAGCCCCTCGTTTTCTGATGCCGCAAGGAGCGCCTCCGTCGCCGCGTCGGTCACTTGGTCGGAGGGAACGCCGATGAGACCGACCGCGCCAAACCGCTTCAGCGCCTCGAGGCGGTCGGGCAGACGCGCCGGGTCGACCCGCTCCGTGCGGATGCCCTGGACCTGTAAGGCGCTCTCAAGGTGGGCCGCCAAGCCTCGCCGTCCCTCCACCAGCAAGACCTCGGGCGCGGCTCCGACATGCACCAGCGCCAAGCCCATGTTGTTGCGCGGCTCCGGGTCGTCCGGCGACTCCACGATCACCTTCAAACGGTGAGGTCCCTGCCCTTCGAGGAGGAGCCTCGGGAGGGTGACGACGTTTGAACCGGGGACGCACCGGTGCGGCGTGCTGCCGGACGGCACATCGTCAACGAGCAGTCGGATCCGGGCGGACTCCCCGCCTTGGGCCCGGAATCGGACGATGGCGTCGAAGGGTTGTCCTGCGTCCGCGTACGGGGGGGCGCTGAGGGACTCGACTTCAATGCCCGGATCGATGCCCCCGGTGTCGCCGATCGCAATCGTGCCCGCGAGCTTTTGGAGGGCGTGCCACCCGCGGATGTCGAAGGGGCGTGTGAGTCGTCCGTCGGTGAAAAGGACCAGGGCGGGGGCGCGACCGGAGACGGGCAGCCCGCCCAGGCAGCGGAGGGCTGCTCGCAGGTCGGTCTGGCCGGGGTCCAGGGCTTGGCGCAGGGCCGCGATTCGTTTCAGGGAGGCTTCCGGTCCCGACGAGGAGGAGGGGGATGCGTTGGGTTTTGCTCGTTGCTCCAGATCCCGGCGCGCCTCCGCCTCCGCGGCCGGGAGCAACAGCCATTCCCGGAGCTCCGCATCCTGCTCGACTCGATCGGGGTCGCCGAGGCGGCGGGCTCTTGCGCCCCCCGCGAAGGCGACAACCCACTGCTCGGCGCGCGGCTCCGCCATTCGCGCCAAGCGTGCGATATGGCGAATGGCTGCCTCCCGTGCGGCAAGCGGTACGCTGTCCGACACGTCCACGAGGTAGACGATCGGGCGGGGGGATGGGGGGCCGATGGGAAGGCGCGGGGAGGCCAAGCCGGCGACCGCGAGGACGAACACGGCCAGCCGTGCGGCAAGCGCCCCGGAACGGCGGGACGGAGCGATCGGGGGCCGGCTACGCCACAGGCCGGCCAGGATCAGCGCGACGCCCGGGAGCAGGAGGAGCAGGGCTTCAGGGCGGTCGAAATCCATGGCGGCGGGGGATGCCCGCTATTCCTCATCGTCGCCCCAGGTGTCGCAGGTCCCTCGTTCTTCCGGCTCGATCGGCTTGAGGGGCGGGGCCGGCGGCCGTTCGGGCTTCCGTTCCTTGGCCTTCCGGGAAATGGCTTGCATCTCCTCCCGGGCGGCCGGTCGGCTGTACCCCTTTCCTCCCATCGGACCGCCGGGAGGGGGGACAGGGGATCGGTGGGACGGAGTCGGCTTGCATTTACGGGTCTTCTTTTTCATGGCGCTTCCGTCAAAGAAGGATGTGAACGGGCAGCGCGAGGAGCACCGTGTCGTTCTCGTCCACGATCTCCACGCGTCCCTCGCCAACCGAGGTCACGTCGATGTTTTTATAGGCCCACGTTCGCCACGTTGCAATCCCCGGCGCACCGGCCTTCATCCAGACGCCGTAATGGCGCCGTCCCCCCAGATGCCAGACCGTCCGGACGTTTCGGTGGGCACCGCCCTCCAGTTTCATGAAGCACCAGATACGGCCATCCTGGACCCGGAAGGTGGTCGCGGACCCCACGGGTTTCCGAGTGGCGCGATCCACCTTTCGGCAAAGCGTTGCCTCAACGACCGCCAAGCCCCGCGGCGTGACGGTCTGGCTCCCGTCTTGGTTGCCGCTTGGGCGGTCGGGCGGCGCCTCCGGCCCTTTCGTTCCCGTCGTACCGTCCGGCGACGGATTGTCGTTCTCCGGATCCGGGACGGGATCCGAGGCGGGGCCGGGGGACGGCAACCCCGCACGGGTTCCGTCGGACGGGCTACAAAACGCAGGCGGATCCGGGACCCCCGTCAGGGGCGCGAATGGGTCTGACTCCGGCGCCATCGGAAGTTCGGGCCGGATCGAGCCCTTCTCGTGGCCGGTGAGCAGGAACGCGATCAGCGCGGCCGTCCCGAGCAGGAGGGCGAGCGCCATGGCTCCGAGGGCCTTCTGGGTCATCCCCGTTCCCTCATGGACCGCCGCTCGCGGCCCACCCTCCATGCGGGTATATTTGGCAAACGGGTCTCTCGCGGTCAAGGGGGAAACGATGCGTTCCGATCGCGCTCACGTTCCCCCCTTTTGGCTGGAAAGATAGCCCTCTGAAACTCGATGGATTGGGGTGTCAGCCGCACATCTTGTGAGACAGAGGGCTTGTCATGCGCCGAAGCCCCAGCTCATGCCAGGGCTGGTTCCGTGGGCCATTTCTTTAATAATAAGGGAATCGGAGCCGCGGAAGGCCAGGCGAAGGGACGTTCATCTCCGATCGACGAGGGGGACGTCCTGGTCGAAAGGTTGGTCGTTTCGGACATGGTAAGGATCGCCTTTCGAACCGGAGGGTTTCGTCGCCGGAGACAAGGCGTTTTCAGGGTATCTTGACGGCCTCCCGGCGCTCCAGGTCCGCCGCGAACGGCATCCATCCATCGCGCCGTTCTCCCCGCCGACACTTGGCCACCGCCGGCACCCCGCCCCATCAGGGGGCGGGGCAGGCGCGGAGGGGGGACGGGACGCACCCTCTCCCTATCTCCCGCGGCACGCCACGCGCGCCGGGGGCTCCCCACGACCCTGACCGGCCGGTGTTTTGCCGCGCCCCTCGGCGCAGCCCTTTCCCATTCCGCCGGGAGAGCGGAGCAGCGGCAGGACGGTGTATAAGCAAATTCTGTGCCCCTCTTTCAGATCCGGCGCAAATCGCCTGCCCGGAAGAAGTTATGGCAAATCAGGCCCTCGGCGTTCCTGTCGTGCGGTGTTACTTTACGTAACATTGCCTCGATCCTTCGTTTTCCTCTTCACCCCCGCTTTGCAATTTTACAGGTTGATCGATCTGGGGAGGCACTGGCGTGCCGCACCTCAGGCTGTTGACCGGTCACGGGCGGCACAGGCGTGCCGTCCCTCGGGCTTCGAATCCGGCGGATGGCTCGCCGGATCCGCGCGCCGACCCGATGTGCCGGATGCTTTCGGCCCCCCGGTTTGCGTCTCCTGCGCAATGGCTTGTCCGCCGGGAATCGGGGCCTCATCGAGAAAACCGTGGCAACTTGAGTCCGATCGCGGAGTTGACTCGATTGCGAGGCGGGCCTAGAATGCCGCTCATGCCGCGAACGGTTATTACAGGCGGTGCCGGCTTCATCGGCTCTCATCTTGTGGACGCCTTCCTCCGACAAGGTCACGAGGTCCTCTGCATCGACAACCTGGTGACGGGGAGCGAACGAAACCTCGCGCACGTGAAGGATGCTCCCGGGTTCCGATTCCTGCGCCAGGACGTCACCGAGTTCCTCTCGATCGACGGTCCCGTGGATGTCGTATGCCATTTCGCCTCTCCGGCCAGTCCGCGAGACTATCTTTCCCTCCCGATCCAGACGTTGAAGGTTGGGGCGCTGGGGACGCACAAGGCGCTCGGCTTGGCCAAGGCGAAGGGCGCCCGTTTCCTGCTGGCCTCGACCTCCGAGGTTTATGGCGATCCCCAAGTCCATCCCCAGCCGGAGTCCTATTGGGGGCACGTCAACCCGGTGGGGCCGCGCGCCGTGTATGACGAGGCGAAGCGGTTCGCCGAGGCGATCACGATGGCCTACCACCGGACCCATGGTGTCGATACCCGCATCGTCCGGATATTCAACACCTATGGTCCCCGGATGCGCGCCGATGACGGACGGGCGCTGCCGAATTTCATCTCCCAAGCCCTTCAAGGCAAACCGGTCACGCTTTATGGGGATGGCTCCCAGACTCGCAGCTTCTGTTATGTCAGCGATCTGGTCGAGGGACTGCTGCGTCTGATCGCCAGCGATCTGCACGACCCCGTAAACCTCGGCAACGACGAGGAGATCACCATCCGCGGGATCGCCGAGGAAGTGATCCGTTTGACCGGGGCCCGGAGCGAGATCCGTTTCGTCGCGTTGCCCCAGGATGACCCCCGCGTGCGGCGTCCCGACCTGCGGAGGGCCCGCGAGCATCTGGGCTGGTCCCCGCAGGTGTCCCGGGAGGAAGGGCTGCTTCGCACGATCGAGTATTTCCGCTCCATCATGAAGTGATGGCGGCTCGGTCCAAAGCCCCCGTGCCGACACATCGCGGCGTGATGACCTGTCTTTCCAACACCGGTTCCGGGCCTGTTCCGCAAGTTATTATTTCAGTTGACCCCTTGTATTATTGGCCGGCGTTGCTATACTCCACCTCGAATAGCCGAACCTTTCAGCGGCAGAGGCGTTATAATTACAGGTGGAGAGGCGGTGGGGGTTTAGAAGGGAGTTGGGCGTGTCGAGCAAGGTCATTCAGAAGACCATCACGATGCCGTGCCACCCCAAGTGCCTCAGCGAGGTCCGGGACCTCCTGAAGGAGATGCTGGGGGAGGTGCAACTCAGCGAACGGGACAAGAATTTGATCGTCCTTGGCGTGGATGAAGCCCTCGGGTCTGTCATTCGCTATGGGCGAGACCATAACTACAACAATGAGATCACGCTCTCGATCGACATCGACGAGGTCCGATTCAAGGCTGTCTTGAAAGATTCGTGGATGAACGGGGATCTCAACGGCCTTACGGGGCCGGCCCTCGACGAGCGTCTGACGAAGGATCGTGCCTACACACTCGGGCTCTACTTGATGCGGATGATCATGGACGAGATCAACTACAATTGGAAGAAGGGTTTCCAGAACGATCTCGAGATGGTCAAATTCCTCTAAAAATGAAACGGCCGCCCCGGAAGGATGCTTCTGGAGCGGCCGTTTTTGTTTTCCTATAATCCGGGGATGACCCGGACGGCACGGATCGGGATCCTCCTTCTCGCCCTCGCGCCGCTGGCGTACCTGCCGGGGGGCTTTACCCATGACGACATTCCCAAGCGGATCGTCATATCGATAGCGGCCTGCCTGCTGATGATTGCCTGGGGGGCGCCCGCACGGCGCGGCCGCTCCCTGTCGCTCCGGCAGGACCGCTTGGTCGTCCCCTTGGTGCTCGCATGGGCGGCCTCTTTCGCCTCCTTCTTGGCCTGTGTTTTGCGCGGCGGCAACCCTTACGAGGCTTTCTGGCCCCTCTACCTTCAGGCCGGAGGTCTTATCGTCTACCTTGCCGCCTCGACCCTCCCCGGGGACGATCGGTTTGTCCGGGAGGTACTTCCGCGCTGGATGGTAGGCGGGGCGTGCGTCGTCGCGGCATACGGCCTCCTGCAGCGGGCGGGGATCGATCCGTTCAATCCGCCTTGGGCCAACCCGGACCGGGAGGCCGGCAGTACGCTAGGCGGGACGACGTACGCGGGGGAGTACTTGGCGCTTGTCTTCCCCTTGGCTCTCGCGCTCGTTTTCAGGGCCGCCGCGCCGGCTGGGCGGGCGGTCGCGTCCCTGTCGGTCCTCCTGATTGCGGCTCACTTGCTCATGACCGGTGCCCGAGGGGCCTGGCTGGGGGCTTCAGCGGGGAGTGTGCTGTTCCTGGTGTTGGGGCTTGTCAAGCGGGCGGGCGCGGAAGGGGAGCGGGCGATCCCATCCCGGGCCGCGGGGCGCGTCGCAGGCGTCATCGTAGCGATGGTTGCGATATTACAGGTGTCCGGTGCCGTCGACTGGATCGGGCGCCTGCGCGAGGCGGTGGCGCCGGCCGCCGGGCGGGACACGGGACTCGTGCGGCGCGAGCTCTGGGGGAGCACGGTCCGGATGGCCGCCGACCATCCGGTTCTCGGGGTCGGGCCGGGTCAGTACGAGTTGAACATCCAGCCGTACCGGACCCGGGCGGAGATGCTCGAGTCGGACCCGAAGCGGCTCGGCCGAGCGGCCGGGATGGCGCACAACGACTTCCTGCATCGTCTTGCCGAGACAGGGGCGCTCGGGGGGGCTGTCGTTGTGCTCGTCCTGTATGCCCTGATCCGGAAGTCGGTGGCGCACCTGCGGGGGGCGGCCGATCCTGAAACATACCTGATGGTGGCGGGGCTGCTGGCCGGGGTGTCGGCAGCGGCCGTCTCGGGGCTCGTCGGCAATGCCTTGCACCAGCCCGTGGTGGGGGCGCTGGTGCTCCTGTTCCTGGGGCTGTCGGAGCGGCTTGGGAACAGAACGCCAGGGGGGTGGCCTATTCGGACGACCGGAACCTGGCGCGGCTTGTCCTGGGGCGGCCTGATGCTGATGCTCGCCGGCTTGGCCGCGGGGTTTGCCGGGACCCTGCTCGACGTGCTGCACGCCCGTTTCCTGGAGTGCCGAAAGGCGGCTGCGCATCACGATATCGTCGGGGCCGACCGCGAGGCGATGCAAGGACTTCGGTCGTCCGTTGAAAAAGGAGTGTCCGCTCTTGCCTGGGTTGGGGACCGCTGGGATATCCGACGGACGCTCGGGTTGTCTTATTTGGAATCCTCGTCGCGGGCGGACTGGGTCTCGGCGGCCTTTCATTTGGCGCGTGCTCGGGATCTGAATCCCCATGACGCGGAGACGTGGAATGCCTGGGGGCGGCTGTGCTGGTTGCAGGGGAACGGCAGGGAGGCTCGCGATGCCTTCGAACGAGCCGTCCGGCTAGATCCGATTGTCCGGAAGCCGCGCCTGAACCTCGCCCTGGCCTGCGACCGGGACGGCATGCTCGATAAGGCCTTGGCGCAGTATGAGGCGCTCGTCGAGGTGGACTCCCGGGACGCGGAGGCCCACCTGTGGCGCGGTTTGACCTTGGTCAGGCTGGGGCGGCACGCGGAGGCGGCCATGGCGTTCACGGCGGCGCAGCAGGCGGAACGCTATGCGGAGCCGGTTCGTCGGTTCGGCCTGCGCGAAACGCTGTTGCGAGACGGTACTCCGTGGGCCGCCTTTCGCGCAAGCGAGCCCGGGAAGGCTTGGCTGGACGGGACTCGGGAGTGAGCCGCGGAACCGGCCCGGACGCGGGGCTCGTCGGTCTTGGCCGCCGAGGGCGTGCCGCAGCGCCGGCGGACGATCGGGGGACGGTCAGGGGGGATGTGCCTTGATCCCAGCACGGCATCCCCGGCTGCGGCCATTTGATGAAGGGGGGCGCGCCATGCGCAGGTGTCTCATCCTGGCGTATGCAGCCAACCTGCTGCTGGCGATCTTGGCCCTGGCGTTCATGCCGGACCGCGTGGCGATCCACTTCGCGCCGGGGGGGCAGCCCGACGGCTGGGCCCCCGCCTGGGTCAATGCCGCCCTGTTCTGCGGTATGGCTTCGATCCTGTTGCCTCTCTTCCTGTTTTCTTCCCGGATGCTTTTCTCGTTTTCCCCCCGCTGGATCAACCTGCCCAACAAGGCCTACTGGTTGTCCCCGGAGCGGAAACCCGTTGCGGCCGGCATCCTGGCGCGGCATATGGATGCGTTCGGCGCGGCCCTGTACCTTTTTCTGCTGGCGACCCAGATACTGGTCATCCGGGCCAATCTCGTCATTCCCGTCCGGCTCGATGAGACGCTTTTTCTCGCGGTCCTGGCGAGCTTTCTCGTCTTTGCGGCCGTCTGGGCGGTCCGTCTCATCCGGGCGTTTCGCATCCCGAAGGCGGGTGCCGGCCTCGCTTGCCGGAAGTCGCCGTCCTGAGCCCGATTCTCGGCTTGGTTCTGGCGCAGTGTGCGGTTGTCCGCCATCGGCTTGACCGGCGCAGCGCTTCTCCCTATCATCCGTCTGGATGATGAGACGCCTGCATATACCCATTGCGGTCGTCCTGGCCTTATCCGGCCCGGCATCGGCCGCTCCGCGTCCGAACATTCTCCTGTGCATCTCGGACGACCAATCGTGGGCGCATGTCTCGGCGGCCGGGTATCCCGGCGTGAAGACGCCGGCCTTCGACCGCGTGGCGAAGGACGGCGTGTGGTTTCGCAACGCGTTCGGCGCCTCGCCGGGGTGCAGTCCTTCCCGTGCCGCGCTGTTGACCGGACGTCATACCTGGCAGATCGAGGAGGCCGGAACGCATGCGAGTTCGTTCCCCGCGACGTATGTGACCTATCCCGATCTGCTCGAGCAGGCGGGTTATTTCGTCGGTTTTACGGGGAAGGGGTGGGCGCCGGGCAACTGGAAGATCAGCGGGCGAACGCGCAATCCCGCTGGAACGGATTATTCCAAACGAAAAATTGAACCGCCGTACGCGGGGATCGGACGCCTCGATTACGCGTCGAATTTCGCGGATTTCCTGGCCGAGCGGCCCCCGGGCAAGCCGTTCTGCTTCTGGTACGGGGCCTTTGAGCCGCATCGCGACTACGAAAAAGGCTCCGGTCTCAAGGCGGGGAAGCGGCTTTCCGACGCCGTCGTGCCCCCGTTTCTTCCCGACGCCCCGGAGATCCGGAGCGACCTGCTCGATTACTGCACGGAAATCGAATGGTTCGATGCGCATCTGGGGCGCATGCTCGCGCAGCTCGAGGATGCCGGCGAGCTCGAAAACACGCTGGTTCTCGTGACCAGCGACAACGGCATGCCCTTCCCGCGTGCCAAGGCCAATCTGTACGAGTATGGCTTTCACATGCCCCTTGCGATTCAGTGGAGGGCCCGGGTTCCCGGCGGCCGCATCGTGGACGACGTCGTGGGATTCGTGGATCTCACCGCGACGATTCTGGACGCGGCCGGCGTCCAGCCTCCCGGCGGGGACCGCGCTCCGTCGGGGCGAAGTCTCCTCAACATTCTGACATCCGACAAACAGGGCCGGGTCGATCCGACGCGCGTGGCCGCCTACGGCGCGCGCGAGCGGCATTCCTCCTCCCGTCCCGGCAATCGGTCCTATCCGAGCCGCGCCCTGCGCACGCCCGAATTCCTGTTCATACGCAACTTTCGCCCGGACCGCTGGCCCGCAGGCGATCCGGTCGTCTTGAATGCCCAGGGAGAACCGGCCGGTCCGCACAGCGGTTACAAGGACATCGATGGCGGACCGTCTCTGGCCTTCCTGACCGCCCGCGCCGACGACCCCGTCATCGGGAAATACCTGGAACTGGCCGTTGCGAAAAGGCCCGAGGAGGAGCTTTTCGACATTCTTCGCGATCCCGGCTGTCTAACGAATCTTGCGGCCGACGCGAGGTTCGCGGAGGTGAAGACAAGACTGGCGAGACAGCTGGACGGCTATCTGCGGGAGACAAAAGATCCGCGCGTGATCGATGGCGGCGAGATTTTCGAGACCTACCCGCGCTACAGCCCGATCCGCAAGTTCCCGGGCGACCCGAGATGATGGCGGGTGGGGGGGAGGGGCTGTTCTCGGCGTTCGTGCGGAGCCTGTCCCTGCGGCTTGGAATCCCTAGGCGCCCAGGATCCATTCCGCCGCCTCCAGCAGCCCCTCGCACACCGCGTCCGCCTCGACCGGCTTCCCCCCGTACGCCTTCACCGCGTCCCGGCCCTGGCCGGTGAGCACCAAGATCCCGCGTCCGCCGACGGCCTTCGCCGCATTCACGTCGTCCAGCTTGTCGCCGACGACGACGCACCCCGCCAAGTCGAGCCCGTGACGGCGCGCCGCCTCCTCCAGCATGCCCGGCCGCGGCTTGCGGCAGGCGCAGTCCTGCCGGTAGCGCGCGTCCGTCGACTTCTCGGGGTGGTGGGGGCAGTAAAGCCAGTCGAGGACGTCGATACCCTCCGCGCGGAGGCGGGACGCGACCTCGGCGTTGACGCGGCGGACGGCATGCTCGGTGAAGCGTCCGCGGGCGACGCCGGACTGGTTGCTGATGACGACGAGCTCGAGCCCGGCCGCGCGGAGCCGGCGCAGGGCGTCGGGGGTCCCGGGAAGGAGGCGCACGCCCGCCGGGTCGGCGAGGTAGTCGGCGTCCTCGATGACCGTTCCATCCCGGTCCAGGAAGACGACGGGGCGCTGGGGAGGCTTCCGTGCGCTCAACAAGGGATCCTGTTGCAAGGCCCCGGATGTCCGGGGCGCCGGTTCCGGATTCGCTCGACCAAGCCGGTGGTGGAGAATCCCGGGACGACGGGAGCGAGGACGAGGCGGGCTCCGATGGAGTCGACAAACCGGCGCACCTCCCCCACCACCTCGCCCCGGTCCGCCCCCTTGACCAGCACGTCGGGGCGGATCGCCTGGAGCAGGGGCAGCGGGGTGTCGGTATCGAAAACGACGACATAGTCGACCATTTCCAGGGCCGCCAACAGGGCCGCTCGCGCCGCCTGCGGGACGAGGGGCCGCTCCGGGCCTTTGAGGCGGCGGACGGAGCGGTCCGAATTGATGGCCACGACGAGGACGTCCCCCTGCGCCTTCGCGAAGGCGAGGGTGCGGGCATGGCCGGCGTGCAGGAGGTCGAAGCACCCGTTGGTGAACACGATCCGCTCGCCGCGCGCGCGGTGCGCCTTCACGCGCGCGGCGAGCGTCCGCGCGTCGGTGATCTTTCGGTCGTGCGGGTCGTGGGGTTCCGCCAGGGCCTCCGACAGCTCCGCCCGCGTCACCGCCTCCGTTCCGACCTTTCCGACGACCACGCCTGCGGCGGCGTTGGCGAGTCTCGCCGCGTCGCCGAGCGGGACGCCGGCGCCGAGGGCGGCGCCGAGAACGGCCAGGACCGTGTCGCCGGCCCCGGTCACGTCGTAGACCTCGCGCGCGCGGGCCGGGATGGTCTCGGGCGGGCCGGACCGGGGAACGACCGTCAGGCCTTTCTCGCCCCGCGTCACCAGCACGAAGCCCGCCGCGAGGCGCGTCAGCAGCATGCGGGCGGCTCTCAGGACGTCGGCGTCCGTTTGGACCGGGCGGCCGACCGCATGCCCGAGCTCGGCGGTGTTGAGGCTGGCTCCCGTGACGCCGCGATACGGGCTGAACGGGAGGCGCTTGAGCCCGGCCAGGACGGGGATGCCGCGGCGCCGGAAGAGCGCGACAAGGGCGCGGACGCCGGCGGCGGTGAGCGTCCCCTTGTGGTAGTCGGAGAGGATCACGGCATCCCAGGGGCCGCGGAGGCGTCGAACGGCCGAAAGGAGGGCCCGCTCGACGCGCGGCGGCACCGGCACCGGCAGCTCCCGGTCCACGCGCAGCATCTGCTGGGCATGGGCGATCATGCGGGTTTTGACCGGGGTGGGGCGGGCCCGGTCGATCACGAGGGCGCGCCGGTCGATCCCGTGGCGTCGGAAGAGGCGTCGGACCTCGGCCGCGGGCGGGTCGGCGCCCAGGACGCCCGCGCAGGCGACGCGCGCCCCGAGGGCGGCTGCGTTTCGAGCCACGTTCGCCGCACCGCCCAGCCGGTACTCCTCCTGCTTCACATGCAGGATCGGGATGGGGGCTTCGGGGGAGATGCGGCTGACGTCGCCCCAGTGATAGCGGTCGAGCAGGACGTCGCCGACCACCAGCACGTGGGGGCGACCGATTCGATCGATCTGTTCGATCAGGCGGGTGTTCACGCGGCCTCCATCTCGGAGATCAGGGCCGCCCGCAAGAGGGGGAGGAGGAGCTCGTGGTGTCCCGTGATCGAAAGGGCCCGGACCCGCGATGGCGGGGCGGGATGATCCTCGCGCGGGCGCTCCGTCGGATGGATGTCGAGCGTCGCCACCAGCAGGCGGTCGACCGGGTGCCCGAGATTGCGGGCCGCCCCGAGGGCCTGCGCGAAAATTTCCGGGAGCATCACCGCCGAGCCAAGGTTGAGCCAGACCCCATCCTCTAGGCGGGAGACGACGCCGCAGAGAATGCGGTAGTCGAGCAGGCTGCTCTCGCCGAGCGCCATGCCCGAGATGATGGGGTGGGCGTGGACGGTGTCGGTACCGACCGCGATGTGGACGGTGACGGGGATGCCTTTCCGGGCGGCGGCGGCGAGCACGCTGAGCCCGGCGTGCGGGTTCTTCTCCGAGAGAATCAGCTCGCCCAGATAGCGTCCGAGGCCTCGACCCGTACGGGCCCCTTCCTTGAACGCAAGGCCCAGCGCCTTGGCCGTCTCGTCGACCATGCCGTACGAGCCGTCGGGGGGCGCGGCGCGGAGATCCTCGACCGTCTCTCCGGCCAGGGAAAGCTCGTAGTCGTGAATCGCTCCCGCCCCGTTTGTCGCCACGGCGGAAACGAGGCCGCGCTCGATCAGGTCGACAAGGACCGGCGAACAGCCGGAGGTGAGCACGGAGGCGCCCATGGCCGCAACGACCTCCCGCCGATGGCGGCGCGTAGCGACGATCGTGCGGACGAGCTCCCGGAAGCTCGCGCCGGCGGCGATTCCCGGAAGCGAGTCCAGGAAGGCCCTGACCGGCTTGGACGGATCGACCAGGCGCGCGAAGTCCCGGTGGGAGACCAGGTGTTTTCGTTTCGCCAGCGGGTGGGTGCGAAGCCGGCTGAAATCGAGCGGCGCGCGGGCGCTCTCCGGCGTCGGCGCGCCGGCCGCGGGGGTGCTCATGGGTCGTTGGGTCTCAGGCGGCGCGTCATGCCCCTTTCGGCTTCTCCAGGGCGTCGAGGATTCCGCGGTAGAGCGCGTTGACGCGCTGCTGGAAGCCTCTCGTGTGAAAGCTGTTGCTCAGGCCGAGGGACTTCCAGTCGTAATGGTGAGCGAACTCATGGCAGACCGTCTTGAGCAGCGTTCGAAAGGCAATGAACCTGCCGCGCTCGGCGGTGCGGAGGTGGATGGTGATGCCCTTGGGGCCGCAGCAGCCGTCGTACTCGGAACGACCCGCTTTCTTCCGGCGGGGCGCGATCTTGACGGGGATGCGCGGGATCTCCGCCTCGTCGCAAAGCGCCCCGATGAAGGTGAGGGCGGCGGCCATCACCAGGGCGGGGTCCCGCGCCGCCAGCGCCAACCGGATGCGCCCGGCGGAGGCCACGATGGCAGGGGTAAGGTTCACGTCGATCTTCGCCGTCTCGTTGGATCGGGCGTAATCCTTCCGGGCCTCGGCGTTGAACATGGGCTACGCTCGCGAATCGGGGGTCACACGTCGTGGGCGTGATTATACGCGGTGCAGGCGGTTATTGCAATGGCGCGACCGATCCGTCATAGTAAGGACATGGGCCGATTCATCGATATCACGTGGCCGGTGACCCCGAAGATGACCGTCTACCGGGGCAATCCGTCCCCCCGGATCCGCGCCCTTCGCTCGATCCCGCGCGACTCCGCCAACCTCTCGCTGCTTTCCCTCGGACTGCACACGGGCACGCACGTCGACGCGCCGCGTCATTTCCTGGGGCGCGGCGGCGATGTCACGACCCTCGACCTGGAGCGTCTGGCCGGCCCCTGCGTGGTCGCCGACTTGACCGGCGTCCTCGACCGGATCGAGGCGGACGATCTGCGGGGGGCCGGGGTCCCCGGCGGGGTGATCGTGCTGCTGAAAACCCGGAATTCCGAGCGCGATCCCGAGGCCTCCTTTGACCCCTCCTTTGTGTTTCTGGCCGAGGGCGGCGCGGCGTATTTGCGCCGCCGCGGGGCGCGGGCGGTCGGCATCGATTACCTGGGCATCGAGCGCGACCAGCCAAAACACCCGACGCACAAGCTCCTGCTGGGGGCCGGGATCCCCATCCTCGAAGGGCTGCGTTTGCGGGGCGTCCGCCCCGGTCGCTACCGGCTCGCCGCTTTCCCGCTGCCGCTGGCCGGCGCGGAGGCCAGCCCTGTCCGGGCGGTCCTGTCCCGTTGACCGGGAGGCGCCATGGCCGATGCCGGTCGCGTTCACGTCCGAACGCGCATCCAGGATGAGCTCTGCGTCGAGCGGGTCCCCGACCCGTGCGGAGTGGTTCTCTTTGGGGCCAGCGGCGACCTGGCCGCCCGCAAGTTGGTCCCGTCGCTCTTCAGCCTCCACCGGCGCAGACTGCTGCCGAAGGAGTTCTACGTCGTCGGGGTGGCGCGCACCCCGATGTCGGAAGATCAGTTCCGGGCCCGCATGCGGGATGCGTCGCAGCGGCATGCCCGCGGAGGCGCGTTCGACGCCGGGGCGTGGGGCGATTTCGAGACCCGCTTGCACTATCACGCCGGCGACTACGACGCGCCCGGGACGTATGCCGGGCTCTCGCGGGTGACGAAGGAACTGGATCGGTGGCACGGCACGCCCGGGCACCTGCTGTTCTACCTGTCCACGCCGCCTCCGCTCTACCCGGCCATCGTCGAGCGTCTGGCCGAGGCGGGGCTGAACGGGGCGTCCGGAGGCCGGCCGGTCGAGGGGGGCTGGCCCTGGCGGCGGCTTGTGGTCGAGAAACCGTTCGGACGCGATCTGGCCACCGCCCGCGCCCTCAACCGCACGATCGCCCGGGCCTTTCTCGAGGACCAGATCTACCGCATCGATCATTATCTCGGGAAGGACACCGTCCAGAACATCCTGCTGCTCCGTTTCGCCAACACGATCTTCGAGCCGGTCTGGAACCGGCTCTACGTCGATCACGTGCAGATCCTGGTTGCCGAGGCGCTGGGGCTCGAGCACCGGGCGGGCTACTACGAGGAGGCCGGTTGTCTGCGCGACATCTTCCAGAACCACATGATGCAGCTCCTGGCCATTGTCGCCATGGAGCCGCCGCCGACCTTCGAGGCGGACCGGGTCCGGGACGAGCGCGCCAAGGTTTTTCGGTCGGTTCGCCCGATTGTGGGGAACCGTGTGGACGAGGAGGTGGTTCGGGGCCAGTACGGGCCCGGACGGACGGCGAAGGGCGAGCCCCTTCCCGGGTACCGGGATGAGCCGGGCGTCCGGCCGGGCTCCACGACCGACACCTTTGTGGCGATGCGGCTGGCCGTCGATAACAGCCGCTGGCGGGGCGTTCCCTTCTACCTCCGCTCGGGCAAGCGTCTGCCCGCGCGTGCCACCGAGATCGCCGTCCAGTTCAAGCACGTTCCTCATTCTTTGTTCAACCCCCTCCGGCCGGAGGACTTGGCTGCGAACCTGCTGGTGATGCGCATCCAGCCCGACGAGGGGATCTCGCTGCGCTTCGAGTCCAAGCACCCCGGGCCCAAGCTTTGTCTGAGCTCCGTCATGATGGAGTTCGACTACGTCGAGGCCTACGGGATCGAGCCCCCCGAGGCGTACGAGCGGCTTTTCCTCGACGCGATGCTCGGCGATCAGACCCTCTTTGCGAGGCAGGACGAGGTCGATCTCTGCTGGGGCCTGCTGATGCCGATCCTGGAGCGGTGGGATGGCCGGGCGCCGTCGTTCCCGAACTACGATGCCGGCACGTGGGGACCGGCCGACGCGACGCGCCTGCTGGATCGGGATGGGCGGGCGTGGCGGGTGCCGGAATGACCGGGGCTGCCGGCGCGGGCGGTCATCGGCGCGTCGGACGCTCGAGGACGATCTCCCCTTCCTTGATCTGGCGCCAGTCCTGACGGATTCGCTTTTCAATATAGAAGGGGTCCTGGTCCAGCGCGTACGCCTCTCGGGCTAGCGCGGCCCGGTAGATCTCCAGCCGGCGGCACTCGGCGCTGATCGCCTGGGCTCGCAGCCACAGCGCCGTGTTCGCCTCGTCCGCGCGGATGCTCGATCGAATCAGGAGCCCGAACAGGACTGCTCCGACCAGTGCCGCGACGATGGGGATGACGGAGGAGCCCTTCGGTTTATGCCGGGGCTCCGGGGGCGGGTCGGGCTCGGTCTGCCGGGAAGAGAGCCCGGCGGGGGGGATCGACACGTCGTCCGGCATCGGACTGCTGGGCGCGGTCATGGCCTTGCCTGCTCCAGGATGGGATGCGTCCCGACGGTTGGGGCGGCCTCTTTGATATTGACACGTCCCGGCGACCGGGTGACAATCTCCCGTCCGCATAGATATGTATCGGCTTGTTGGCCCCGTCGGTGAAGTCTGAATCGGGGGATCTGGGCGTGGCGCGCTATGGACGGGCCGAGCTGGTCGTCGCCACCGTCGGGCTGTTGTCTCTGGCCGTCGCCTTGGTCGTGTCCGTCCCGTGGATGGCGATCCTTCCGCTGGCCGCGCTGGCGTTTTTCTTCTATTTTTTCCGGGACCCTGAGCGGCGTGTGCCCGAGGCCCCCGGCTTGGTGGTGGCTCCGGCGGACGGGGTCATCACGGATGTCTCGGCGTGCGAAGGCGGCCCGTTCGTGGGGTCCCGGGCCCTTCGCATCGGCATCTTCCTCTCCGTGTTCGATGTGCACGTCAACCGGTCTCCCGTGTCGGGCCGGGTCGCCTACCTGGACTATCGGAAGGGCCGGTTCCACAACGCGATGCGGTTCGATGCCTGCAGCCGGGAGAACGAGTGCAGCTGCGTAGGGCTCCAGACCGAGGCGCTGCCCGGTGGGCGCGTCTTGATCCGCCAGATCGCCGGGGCGCTCGCCCAGCGGATCGTGACCGCCTGCCGGTTGGGTGATTCCCTGGCGCGCGGCGAGCGATTTGGCATGATCAAGTTCGGCTCCCGGACGGAGCTCCTGATCTCGGAGCCGGATTGGCTGGAGGTCCGGGTCAAAGTGGGCGATCATGTAAAGGGGGGGGAAACGGTCCTGGCGTCGGTGCGGGAGGCGCCGTGCGCGGCGCCGTCCGGCCCGGTCGCGTAAAGCCGGGGCGGTCGGGGCGGGTGCATGACGTGGCACGGGAGGCGACATGCCGATCAAGCGGCGGAAACTGAGGCGGATCGCCATCGTCCCGACTCTATTGACGCTGGCCAACGGCATCTGCGGATTCCTGGCCATCACGCAGATCGGGGAAGGGGGCGAGGACCGTTTCGTCACGGCCGCCCAGCTGATCCTGCTGGCCATGATCTTCGATGCGCTGGACGGCGCCGTGGCCCGCTTGGCCCGCGTGGCCGGCGCCTTCGGGGGCCAGCTTGACTCGCTCTGCGATCTGATCACCTTCGGCGCCGCGCCCGCCTACTTGGCCATGCGCGTGGGGATCGGTTCCACGGACCTCCTCCCGTCCCAGATCTTCGTCATCCTCTCTTGTTTTTACTTCGCCTGCGCGGCGGTTCGGCTGGCGCGGTTCAACGTCGAGAACACGCCCGAGGAGTCCTCCCATCAGTCGTTTGCCGGCCTCCCGTCGCCGGCGGCGGCGGGCGTTCTGGCGACGCTGATTTGGACCTGGGGACAACCGGCGGACTCGGCGATCGGACACCTCGTGCGTGAGCTGCAGCACGCCATCCCCCTGCTGCTGCTGGTCCTGGGCATGCTCATGATCAGCCGGATCCGTTATGAGCACTTGACCAGTCGGTTCGTGCGGGGCACCCATCCGTTCGTGCGCCTGGTGGAGATCCTGCTGGGCATTCTCTGCCTGGCGGTCTTGCGGCAGTATGCGCTTGGGCTCGGGTTCGCCCTGTACATGCTCTCCGGCCCCGTCCTCTTCGTGAAACAGCGTCTTTTCCGCCGGGAGATCGAGCCCGAGACGCCGCTGGCGGAAGAGGACCTGTTCTGAGGCGAGGTGAAGTGGGTCGTCATGTGCCCCCTCCGGTCCTCGCTTATATCGGCCTGGGCTCCAACCTCGGAGACCGGGAGCGGACGTTGCGCGCGTCCGCGGGCGTCCTCGCCGCCCTTCCCGGCGTCTCCGCGCTCCGATTGTCCTCCCTGCGAGAGACGTCTCCCTGGGGTGAGCTTTGTCAGGGGCAGCCGAACTATCTGAATGCCGTCGCCGAGATCCGAACGCTTCTCGAGCCCGACGCGTTGCTGGGCGAACTGCATCGGATCGAGGCCCGTTTTGGCCGGACCCGGGGCGTTCGATGGGCCCCCCGCACCTTGGATCTGGACCTGCTGCTCTATGGGGATCTCGTCATTCGGACGGACGCCCTGGAGATACCGCACCCCCGCTTGGCCGAGCGACGATTCGTCCTGGAGCCGCTGCTTGAGCTGGCGCCGGATCTGGTTGTGCCGCAAGGGGATCCGATCAGCCTGCTTTATTCCCGGCTGGCGGACTCCTGCCGGTGAATGGCGTGATTCCCGACCCTCTTTTGCTAAAATAGTTGCCGAATCGATGCCGATAAGATAGTGTGTCGGTCCCTGGGTGTGCCTTGGCGAGTGCCTCGGGCGTGGAGTCCACATGCGAACGATCGAGACGATTCAGGACCTCAACAGCGCTTTGGCGCCCTATCGGCGTGACGCCAAGCGTATCGGGTTCGTCCCCACGATGGGCGCTTTCCACGACGGTCACTTGGCCCTGATGCGGCGGGCACGGAAGGAATGCGACGTGGTGCTTGTCAGCGTCTTTGTCAATCCCCTGCAGTTCTCGGCGGGGGAGGACTACGACCGATACCCCCGCAATCTGGCGAATGACACGCGGCTGGCGGAGAGCGTCGGGGTCGATTTCCTGTTTACCCCGTCCGTGGCTGAGATGTATGCGAAGGGGTTCCGGACGTTCGTGGATCAGGACGAACTTCCCTTGAAGCTCTGCGGGGAGCACCGGCCGGGACACTTTCGCGGCGTGATGACCGTGGTCGCCAAGCTCTTCAACATCTGCCGCCCGCATGTCGCCTATTTCGGGTTGAAGGACTATCAGCAGGCGTTGATCATTCGTCGAATGGTGATCGACCTGAACTTCGAGATCGACGTGCGTTGCTGTCCGACGGTGCGCGAAGAGGACGGGCTGGCGATGAGCTCGCGGAACGTCTATCTCGGCCCGAAGCAGAGGAAGGATGCCGCCTACATTTACAAGGCGTTGCTCTTCGCCAAGCGGATGATCGACGACGGCGAGACCGCCTCGTCCCGCGTGATCTCCGAGGTGCGTCGGATTCTCCGGAAGATCAAGGGATCCCGGGTCGACTATATCCAGATCGTCAACCAGGAAACGCTCGAGCCGGTCCGGGAGATCAAGGGAAAGACGCTGATCGCCGTGGCGATCCGCGTGGGCAAGGCGCGCCTCATCGACAACATCCTGATTCAGTGAGGGCGGCGCGGCGCCCCCGCTTGCACCCCCCGCATGATCATCCGTTTCGTGTCCGCCACGTCCCGCGCCGTGACCGTTCTGGCCCCCGCCAAGGTGAACGTCTGGTTGTGTATTCGGGGGCGTCGTTCGGACGGCTACCATGAGATCGACACGCTCCTGTTGCCGACCAGTTTGGCCGACCGCCTGACGGTCCGGCGTGGCGCGGCGGACCGATTGGTCCTGACGATTCGGGGGGGGGCTCGGGGTCTGATGCCGGACGGGCGCAACACCGTCGTGCGGGCTGCGCGGGCGTTGCAAGCGGCGGACGGGAGGGCGCCCGGCGCCGTCTTGGCCCTGTCGAAGCGCACCCCGATCGGCGCCGGACTGGGCGGCGGCAGCTCGGATGCGGCTGCCGCCTTCGTGGCCCTGGCGCGCCTCTGGCGGTCCGGCGTTTCGATGCGGCGGCTTCGCCGAATGGCGGGCGCGATCGGGTCCGACGTGCCCTTCTTTCTCGGCGACGGAGCCGCCCGTGCACGCGGCCGCGGCGAGCGCCTCGCCCCGGTCGAATGCCCGCGCCCGTTCCACCTGGTGCTGGTTTACCCGGAGTTTGAGTCGTCCACGCGGGAAGTCTATGGCGCGCTCCGCCGCTTCCGTCCTTGGGCGCGGCGTCGTCCCGTCAGCCCGTGCGGAGCGCTGCGCGCCCTGCGCGAGGGGGATCCGGTCGCCCTGGCAAAGCACCTGCATAACGATCTGGAGGCGCCGGCGCAGGCCTTGTCGCCTCGCCTGAAGTCCCTCCGGCACGCCTTGGAGCAGCTCCCCTTTCTGGGCGTCGGGATGAGCGGCAGCGGGTCTTGCTATTTCGGGATCTGTCGTGATGCCGCCCAGTCCCGGTCCTTGGCCCGTCAGGTCGTTCGGTTGCAGTTGGGGCGCGCGTGGGCCGTGACGGCCGGCGGTCGGCCGTGACCCCTTCCTTCGACCGGGGGCGTCGCCGGGACCGTTGAACCCCCTGTTCTTTTCCCGTATCATGCCCAGCATGCCGGGACGCCAGCAAAAGACGGTTCGGAGAGAGTCTCCACTCCGGCGTCTTCCCTCGGTTGACCAGGTCTTGAGGCAGCCCGACGCCCCCCTTCGGATCGCCGAGTACGGGCGCGAAGCGGTCCTCGCCGCCGTGCGGCTGACGATGGACGAGGCGCGCGATCGGCTGCGCGCCGGCGCCTCGCCGGACGGGCTGGCGGAACCCGCGTCCCTGCTGGCGCGCGCCGTCGACCGGCTCGGTCGCGACCAGCGTCCCCGGCTCAGCCGCGTGATCAACGCGACGGGCGTCATTCTTCACACCGGGCTTGGCCGCGCGGTGCTTCCCCCGGCGGCCCTTCGGGCCATCGCCGAGGAGCAGCGGGGGTACAGCCTGCTCGAAACCGATCGGGAGACGGGGGAACGGAGCCATCGGGAGGTGCACGTCGCCTCCCTCCTGACCCGGCTGACCGGGGCCGAGGCGGCCACCGTCGTCAACAACAACGCCGGCGCCACGCTCCTCGTTCTGGCCGCGCTGGCCGCCGGCCGCGAGGTGATCGTGTCGCGCGGACAACTGATCGAGATCGGCGGCTCCTACCGCCTTCCCGACGTCATGCGCTTTGGCGGTGTCCGTCTCGTCGAGGTCGGAACGACCAACAAGACCCACCGACACGATTACGAGCGCGCGATCACGCCGGAGACCGGCCTGTTGCTCCATGTCCATTCCAGCAACTACCGTATCGTCGGGTTCACCGGCACGGTTCCGATCCAGGAGTTGGTCTCCCTGGGACGAGAGCGCGGGATCCCCGTCGTGGACGACCTCGGATCCGGGGCCCTGATCGACTTTGCCCCCTGGGGGATCCTCGACGAGCCGCGGGTGCAGGACAGCATCCGGGCCGGTGCGGACGTGGCCCTCTTCAGCGGGGACAAGCTGATCGGAGGCCCGCAGGCGGGGATCCTCGTCGGCCGCGCCGATGCGATCGAGCGCATCCGCAGGCACCCGCTCTCCCGCGCCCTGCGCGTGGACAAGCTGACCTTGACGGCGCTCGAGGCGACCCTGAAACTGTTCCTGGACCCGCGCCGGCTGCCCCGCGAGCATCCGACGATCCGCATGATCGCGCGTACGAAGGCGGATCTTGATGCGGAGGCGAGACGCATGGCCTCCCGGCTCGGCGGTTTGGCCGATTTCGAGATCGAGGTTCAGGACGATAGCTCCGAGGTCGGCGGTGGATCGTTTCCGGGCTACCAGTTGCCGACGTCGGTTGTCTCCATCCGGTCGAAGACGCGGTCTCCCGATGACGTGGCCGCCCTCCTGCGCGCAGGGGATCCTCCGATTTTCGCCCGGATCCGACGCGACCGGGTGCTCCTGGATCCCCGGACGCTGCAGGAGGGGGAGGCGGACGCCGTGGCGGCCGCGATCGAGCGTGTCGGAAAAAAGACGTGACGACGGGGGGGGGACGCGGGGGCGATGACACGTGCGGGGTGGGAGCCTCTCATGCCGACGATGCGCCGTGGCGTGCTGCGGTTGATCGAGGGCGGAACGCGCCGGCCTGCCGTCCGGCTGGCCCTGGTCCTGGTGGCGGTGCCGTTTCCCCGCGCGTCGGCGGACGCCCTCTTGCTTCTCGACGGATCCTCGGTCGAGGGCGACCTTAAAGAATCCTCGACGGAGTTCGAGGTCGTGACCGACCACGGTTCGCTGTGGGTCGACAAGGTCAATGTGAAGAAGCGCTACCCGCCGATCGACGCGATTCTGGCTTCCGTTCAGCAGTCGAGGGAACAGGCGCGGACGCTGTTCGAGCAGGCTAAGCAGATCGACGAAAAGACCCTCCACAACACGAAATTGCGCGAGGCGGTCAAGTTGCTGGAGGCGGCGCGTGACACGCTGGCGGAGGCCCAGGAAGTCTACACCGCCATGGGCAGCTACCTCCGGCTGAGCCAACCGTTCAAGTCGATCATCCAGGAGCTCCGGCTTTACCGGGATCAGTTCCAGGTGGGCGGGACGTCCGGGGGGAATGCGGCGGCCGCGGTACCGGCGGCGAAGCCCGCGGTCGAGGGCCGTGCGGCGCCCGTGTCGGCTCCCGCCGGGACGGCTCCGGATGCCGCGGCGACCGGGGCGGCCGGCGCTTCGGCCTCGGGGATGAACGGAGCCTCCGCGGCGGGTCTTCCAGCCGCGCCGCCCGAGGCGGCGGCGATGGCCCTGGCCGCAGAGATCCGCCGGCTGGCCAGCCAGGGGGCCGTCGATGACGCCTATGCGGGATACCAGCGGTACCTCAAGGAGGGGGGCGAGGACGCTGGCGTTCGCGCCGACGTGGCGCGCGCCTTCTTCGATCGCGGGATGCGGCAGACGCCGCCCGTCCTGGCGGATCTCCGCCGCGCCTTTGATCTCGATCCCAACGCGCTGACCTATTACGAGTCCTATATGCAGGCCTCGTACGACAAGGGGCTCGACTCGGCGAAGCGGAAGCAATGGAATGACGCCACCAAGGAGTTTACCCAGGCGATCCGCGCCGCCAGCGAGCTGCTGGCGAAGTCTGAGAAGGCCAAGTACCACAACGTGCGGGGCATGGCGTACCATTGGCGGGGCATCTCGGAGGTCCAGAAATTCCGCGGCAAGGGGGGCCATCTGCAGATTCGGTCGGACTACCGCCAGGCCCAGGCGGATTACGAGGCGGTGATCCGCCTGGAGCCGGGCGGGCCCTATGCGGCCGAGGCGCGCGACAACTTGCAGAACGTGAAGAACACGCTGAAACTCTTGCGCTAAGGCGCCGCGGCGTCGGCGCCCCGTTTCATCTCATTGGGAGGGGGGGCGACCCCCACATCGGTTATGGAACAGAAGGAGTTCGACGAGCTGACCCGGCGGTTCGAGAAGGCCACGCAAGGCATGACGAAGGTCACGATCCCTCCGGGGGCCGATGGGGCGGACATTGCCGTCTACCTTCGCATGGCCAAGAACGCCAAGCAACTGTTGGCCAAGGCTACCGCGGCGCAGGACGGGAGTGCGGTCTCGGCGCTGCGGAACTACCTCGACGCCCTCAAGCGCGTGGCTCGGGCCCGAGCCATGCAGCGGGAACTCGCGCGTCTGGAAGGGGTTGCGAACCCTTTCCTCACGCCGTTTCCGGAGCTCGATCCACACCTCCAGTCCTCTCGATTCGGGCGGTAGCGTGTTCCTCGACCCCGGAGTGCCCTGTGCGTCATGGACACTGCACCGAGGATGGCCGGCCGGCCTGAGCAGCCGGCGGGGTCGAAACTGCCCCGCGTCCGAGTGTTGGGTGTTCCCTTGGCGCGCGTGACGATGGCTTCCGCGCTGGCGGAGGCGGAGCGCTTGCTGGGGGGCGGCGGCGGTCCGCGCTGGATCGGCGTCTGTAACACCTACACGGCGGCCCTGGCGAGGCGACACGCGGCGTTGCGGGCCTTTTACGAGGCCGCCGCCTTCAATCTGCCCGACGGCATGCCGCTGGTCTGGGCCTCCCGCCTGTATGGCCGGCCGATTCCCGAGCGCGTCAGCGGTCCTGATTTTCTGCTGGCCTTCGCGCGGCGCGCGGCGACGCGTGGATACCGCTTCTGCTTTCTCGGCGCGACCGCCCCCGTGCTCGACGATCTGGTTCGGGCCCTTCGCGGGGCCGCCCCCGGTCTCGTGGTGTCGGGCGTCGTGGCGCCCCCCTTCGGGCCCTTCAGCCGGGACGATGAGCGCCGGATGGAGGAGGCCGTTGCGGACGCCCGCGCCGATGTCCTCTGGGTCGGCCTGTCCGCGCCGCGTCAGGAGACCTGGCTGCTCGGCATGGGGGACCGCCTGCGGGTCCGCCTCGGGATCGGTGTCGGGGCCGCCTTCGACTTCATTGCGGGCCGGATTCGTCGCGCGCCGGCCTGGATGCAGGGCGCCGGCCTGGAGTGGGCTTGGCGCTTGACGCAGGAGCCGCGACGCCTCTGGCGTCGCTATCTGTTCGGGCACACGGGTTTTTGCGCCGGCGTCGTTCGGGATGTGCTGACGGGCGCGTGCCGGGAGGCATAAGGCATGTCCGAGGATCGCCTTGACATCCCCGCGCCGCCGAGCTCACCGGTTGACTCTCTCCCCGGCATCCCCCGGCTGCGTCCCGCGTGGTGGCGCGGGCCGGACTGGGCGTGGATCCTGGGAATCGCCGCGATCGTTCGGGGAATCGCCCTCTCCGGTTTCGTCATGATCGGCGCCGACAGCATGCACTTCCTGGCGATGGCAGGCCGGATCGAGGCCGGCGCCGTGGCGGAGGCCTGGGCCCACCCGCTGCGGTATCATCCCGGGTATCCCTCCCTCATCGCGGCGGCGCATGTGCTGCTGGCCCCGCTCGGCATGGATCTTGACAATGCGGCGCTTGTCGTATCGGCGCTGGCGGGCGTCGTGATGGTGTTGCCCCTCTACCTGCTGGCCCGGTGGGCGTACGGCGTGGATGCGGCCCTGTTGTCGGGCCTGCTGGCCGCGCTTCACCCGGAGCTGGTTCTGCTCTCCGCGGACGTCATGACCGAGACGGCGTTCTTCGCGGCGCAGGGGGCCGCCGTGGCCCTGTTGGCCTGGGGCCTGACGACGTCCCGCCTGTCCGCTTGGGCGGGGGCCGGTCTTTGCGCCGCGGCGGCCCTCTGGATCCGCGCGGAAGGCGTCTATTCGGCGGCTTTGATCGGAGCCGGGGGCGTGTGGGCGCTTGTGCGCGGCCGGGCGCGCGGATTCCGTGCATTGCTTGGCGCGGCCGCCCGGTGCGGAACCGCCCTGGGCCTGATGGCGGTTGCGTTCGCCCCGTATGTGTTCTGGATCCACGGGCAGACCGGCCGATGGTTCTTCACGAACAAAGGCAGCGTGGTGAGCACGGCCGCGAGCTTGGCGGGGGCGCCGGTGACCGCGGCGCCCCGGCCCGTCTCCCTGCACCTGATGCAGAAGGCCTTCGGTCGTTCCACCGTTTATTGGGCGGTGTTGCCGTTGGCCGTCCTGGGGGTGGCCGCGACGGCGCGCCGCCGGGCTTGGACGCCCGCGGCCGTCACGGCCTTGGCGATCGCCGGGATCGGGTGCGGCGGACAGATCGCCGGACACCTGCTGGTCCGTTACGCCGTCAGCCCCCGATACTTCCTGCAGGGGACGGTTTTCCTCCTGCCGGCGGCCGGGTGCGGCCTGGCGGCGCTCGGGTCCTGGGCGGCTGCCACGAGGGGGATGCCGCGTGGGCGGCAGTTGGCAGCCGCGGTGCTGGGCGCGATGGCCGTCCTGTCCATCGGGCGCGCCGTCTCCCCGGGCCGCGCCGAGCGGATCGGTCTGCGCGAGGCGGGGGAGTGGATCCGCCGTGCCTACGGAGGCGGGCAGTACCTGATGAGCTGCGAGGAGCAGCCCGCCCATTACGCCGCGGCGCGCCTGCACATACTCCCGTATGCGTACGATGAGGCGGAGGCCGAACTGACCGCCGGTCCCGGGCGCTTTCTCGTGCTGATGGAGAAGAATTTGAAGGATCTGGAGCCCTCCTTCCGTTCGCGCTTGGAATCGGGGCCGATGCAGCGCGTGGCGGAGTTCGCGCGCCCCGGTCTCGAGCGTGTCTGGGTCTACCGTTCGCCCGTCCGATGAGACGGCCGGTCGCGCATGGACTTTTGTGACCCATCCGTCTAGAATCCCCGCGGCAGGTCGGGGGCGGGGATCCGATGCTGAAACGTCAGGCCCGAATGGTGGCGGCGGCGGTCTATGCGGCCGACTTGACCGTCGCGGCGGCGTCCTTCCCCTTGGCGCATGTCCTGTACCGGCTGTTCGATCCCCCCCCGCCCTTCGGCACCCTGCACGCCCTCGACCGATACCTCTGGCTGCTCCTCTTCATCGTGCCGGTCTGGGCCATCCTGCTTCGGACCGGGGGGCTTTACCGCTCGTACCGGACGTCGACCCTCGGCCGCGAGATCTGGCGATTGGTGCGCGTCTCCGTCCTCGGCGGCGTGGTCCTGTTCGCCTTCCTGGCCCTCACGAAGTCGGGATACATTTCGCGCCCCTTTCTCGCGGCCTACGTCCTCATCGACGGCGCGATCCGCGTGCTCCTGCACGTGGCGCTGCGCGGGCTGGCGCGGGTGGCGCGATGGCGCGGCTACAATGTCCGGACCGTCCTGATCGTCGGGACGGGGGAGAAGGCGCGGGCCCTCGCGCGGCGGATCGTCCGGAACCAGCGATGGGGGCTCCGCTTCCTGGGCTATGTGGCGGAGGAGGGAGCACCCGGGGGCCTCAAGCCTCCGGAGGACGGGCATCGCCTCCTCGGCTCCGCCGGCGACCTGCCGCGCATCCTTTGCGAGGAGGTGGTGGACGAGGTGCTTGTGACGGTGGACCGGAACCGAATCGGGGACATGGAGGCGATCTTTCTCCATTGCGAGCAGGTCGGCGTCAATGCCCGTCTGGCGGCCGACTTTTTCCCGCATCTCATCGCCAAGGTGGAGCTGGACGATCTCGACGGCGTCCCCCTCCTGACGTTCACGACGACTCCGCGCGATGCGTGGGGACTGGCCCTGAAGCGGGGGATCGACATCGCCGCGTCGGCTCTTTTCCTCCTGCTTTTTTCCTGGCTCTACGCGCTCGTGGCGTTGATGGTTCGCGCCTCCTCGCCGGGACCGGTGCTGTTCCGCCAGGAGCGCGTCGGGCGGAACGGACGTCGGTTTACGTTCTACAAGTTTCGGTCGATGGTGGCCGACGCCGAGGCGCGGCGGGCGGATGTGGAGCATCTCAACGAAATGGACGGCCCCGTCTTCAAAGCCGCGGATGATCCGCGCATCACCCCGACGGGGCGGTGGCTCCGGAAATTCAGCCTCGACGAGCTGCCCCAGATGTGGAACGTGCTGCGGGGAGACATGAGCCTCGTGGGGCCGCGGCCGCCGATCCCCTCCGAGGTGGAGCACTACGAGCCCTGGCAGCGGCGGCGGCTGAGCATGCGGCCCGGCCTGACCTGTCTCTGGCAGGTCTCCGGACGCAACGACGTGGATTTCCGGCAGTGGATGGAGCTGGACCTCCAGTACATCGACCACTGGTCGCTGGGGCTCGACGCGTGGATCCTGCTCCGGACGATCCCGGCGGTGCTTTTCGGGCGCGGGGCCCGGTAGGGGGGCGCGCTCAACGGGACCGCGCGGCCCGGAACGCGTCCGTCTCGGCGCGGGTCGGGATGGAGGCCTGGGCGCCGTGGCGAGTGACGGCGATCGCCGCGGCGGCATGGGCGAAGGCGGCTGACTCGGTGAGGGACCGGCCCTCCGCCAGGGCCACGGCCAGGGCGCCGTTAAACGTGTCTCCCGCCGCCGTCGCGTCGACGGCATCCACCGCGTATGCCGGGACGTGCTTGCCGCCCTGATTGTCCTGTATCCACGCCCCCTTCGCGCCCATCTTCAGAACGACCGCGCCGGGGCCGAGACGGCGCAGGGCCTCGGCGACGGCCGGCGCCTCCGCCACGGAGACTTCGGTCGAAGCGCGCCCCAGGAGCGACAAGGCCTCGCTCTCGTTGGGCGTCAAGATGTCGATTTGACTCAAGAGCCGTTCGGGAAGGGGGCGGGCGGGAGCCGGGTCGAGGACCGTCGTCCATCCTCGCGCGCGGCCGATCGCAGCCGCGGCCTCGACTGTCTCGAGCGGGACCTCCAACTGAAGCAGCAGGATGGCATCGCGCGTGTCTCCCGTTGCCTCGAGATCCGCCGGCGCCACGCGCCCGTTCGCGCCGGGCGCGACCACGATCATGTTCTGGCCACCGGACTGGACGAAGATCAGGGCCACGCCGGTCGGCGTGCCCGGCGTGACGCGCACGCCGGCGATGTCGACCCCGGCCGCGGCGAGGCTGTCCGACAACTGCCTTCCGAAGACATCCTCCCCGACGCGGCCGACCATCCGGCACCGCCCGCCGAGTCGCCCGACCGCGCACGCCTGGTTGGCCCCCTTTCCGCCGGGAACCGTTCGGAACTCGCCGCCGGGAACGGTCTCCCCGGGGCGCGGCAGCCGGTCGACGTGGACGACGAAGTCCATGTTGAGGCTGCCGACGACGATCACGAGACGCGGCATGGGCTCCTCCAGGGCCTCGACCGATGCGCGGATTTTAGCGTGCGGGGCGGATGGGCGTCAACGAATGGACCGTGCGTCGGCTTGGTTCGCGGCGGCGCCCCCGGGAGTTTCGCTTGAATCCGGCTTGGGCCGGAAGATACAATGCCGTGGGGGATGGGCGGTCTCTCGGAGTCCAAGATGCCTTTGTCGCGTCGGACGGGACGGATCGGAGTCGGAAAACCAGCTTCCCCGTCCGCCACCCATCGCCTCCCCGGCGGTCGGAGCGTCCGGGGGGGGGCCACCTCGCAGCGCATTCCCTCGGGGGACCGCTCCGCGGGATCCACCTCCCGCCGCATTTCCGCGCCCGTCCGCGAAACGCGCTCGACGCGAATCCTTCCGGGACGCCCTGCGGACGGCGGGGACCGGAGGACCTTGGCCCTGATCGGCGGCGCCGTCGGGGCCGTTATCGTGGTCCTGGCGGCGGTTCTGCTCATGGGGGGCTCGAAGCCGCCGTCCAAGGCCCGGAAGAAGGCTCCCGTGGTGGCGATCCATGACGCCTCCGGCCACGCCCGCGAGTGCGCGGTGCGCGGGGAGGATGGGTTGCGCAAGGCGAAGGAGGCGGTGGCGCGCTACGAGCGCGTTCGATCCGCCATGACGGAGTCCCACCGCGGAGAGATCGTCGACCTGCTTTCCGAGGCGAACAACGACATCGACAGCGCGCTCATGCATCTCGAGAAGGCGATGAGCATGGGGGGGCCGGACTTCAACCCGGGCGTCAACGAGAAGAAGTTCATCGAGATGCGCAAGGTGGTGCGGGACCTGCTGAAGGAATTGCAGCGGTAGCCGGTCCGCAGGCCGCCTCGTGGCGATTCCCGCGGGACCGGCTCACACGGGGGAGTTTCCGGTTTCGTTCCCCGTTCCCCATACCGTGTCATGCTCGTCCGCGATCTGGCCCACCAATTGTTCGAGCACGTCTTCCAGCGTCACCAGCCCGATCACCCGCTTGGCGTCGTCGCGGACGATGGCGAGGTGGACGCGTTGGCTGCGGAAGCCGCGGAGGATCTCGGAGACCTCCAGGGTCGGGGAGACGATGTAAGGATCCCGTATCAGGTCTTCAAGGATGATCAGGCCCCGGGAGGCGATGATCGTGAAGAGGTCCTTGGCGTGCACGATCCCGAGGATCCGGTCCAGCGAGCCGTCGTAGACGGGCAGGCGGGTGTAGCCTTGCTCGGAGACGATCTCGAGGAGGCGATCCTGCGGCGTGTGGACATCGACGGCGACGATCCGCTCGCGCGGGACCATGATATCGGCAACATGCCGAACGGGCAAATCGAGGGCCCTGCGGACGATGTCCCCCTGTTCGGGCTTCAGGGCGCCGCCCTGGAGACTGGCGGCGACGATCATCTTCAACTCGTCCGCGGAGTGGACGCGATGGTAGGCCGGCAGGGGGCGGAAGCCCAGGAGACGGACGATGCTGTTGCCCATCCCGTTCAGCACCCAGATGAAGGGGCGCAGGATCCGTTCAGAGAAGAGGAGGGGACGCGCAACCGTCAGGCCGGTCTCCGTCGGGCGTTGCAGCGCGATGGATTTGGGCACGAGCTCGCCCAGGACCACATGGAGGATCGTGATGAGGGCGAACGCGATGCCGATGCCGAGACTGTGGGCGTAGGCGGGAGTCAACTCGAGGCCGGCCAGGAGGAAGATCCAAGCCAGGAATCGTGCGACCACGGGTTCCCCGAGCCAGCCGAGCCCCAGACTGGCGATCGTGATCCCCACCTGCGTCGCCGCGATGACCCGGTCCGGGTCGGCGATCGCCTTCTGGAGTAGCCGGGCCCCGGGAGTCCCTTTTTGAACCAGTTCCCGGACGCGTGTCGGCCGGACCATCACCAGGCTGAACTCCGCCGCGACGAAGAAGGCGTTGGCGAAGACCAGGGCGGGGATCGATGCGATGCGCAGGAGGATGTCCAGGACGTCCGAGATCGACATTCCGGCTCCTCCGAGAAAGTCCGGGGCGCGCACGTCGAACCGGGGGGGACGGTGCCGGGTCCCGGGGCGGTCAGCGGGGCGCAGCGTACCGGGCCGTTCTTCCGGCGGGCGCCCCGCTCCGTAGGCGGTGCTCCGGATCGGCCGGGAATAGACAGGCGCGTCGCCCTGGCGCCGCATGGCGGCGGGATGCGACGCCCCAAACCGATCCCGGGCGGGACCGGCGGATCGAGGTCGAGGAACTGATGTCTAGTCCGGGATCACGATCAACTGGCCGACGCGCAAGTCCGTCTTGCTGGGCAGCCGGCCCCGGTTCGCCTCGTACAGCTTCTCCCACTTCAGGCCGTCTCCCAGTTCCCGCTCCGCGATTTTCCAGAGGCTGTCGCCCGATTTGATGCGGTAGGTGCGCTTGCCGGCCAGATCGGCGGGGATCGGCTCCTCTTTGAGATCCGGCTGCTTCACCGGCTTGGGCGGCGCCGTCCGGTGGACCGTCTCCGTTTTCGGCGGGATGCGCAGGATCATGCCGACCTTCAGGCGGTTCGGCTTCCCTTCAAGCTTGTCCTCGTTGGCCTTCGCGATCGACTCCCAGAGGCTCTCGCTGCCGAGCAAATCCTTGGCGATGGAGGAGAGGGAATCGCCTTCCCTGACCTTGTATTCGCCGGGGCCGGCCGCCTCGCGCGAAACGGAGGCGGAGGCCGGGACGGAGGCGGCTGAGATCTCGGGGATGATCAGATCCATCCCGACCTTGAGGAAGCCCCTGTCCCCCAGCCGGTCCTTGTTGGCGTCCTCGATCAGCTTCCATTGGGCGCCGTTCTTGTAATGGCGCTCCGCGATGATCCAGAGGCTGTCGCCTTCTTGGACCTTGTATGTCTTCGCCCCGGCGGGTGGCGGCGGGGTTATCGGCCTGCTGCTCGTGGTCGGGTTGCGGTCCGGCTCGACCACCACCGGGGAGGGGCGTGTCCCTGCATCGAAGGGGTTTCCGGCGGGAGCGGGCGTCGTGGTGTCGAAGGGATTTCGGGCGACCGACGGTCCAGCCGGAGTCGCGGGGGCAGGCGGCGTAACCGTCGTGGGCGGTGGCGTGACGACCGCGGGAGGCGGCGCGGCGGGGGGAGGCGTCGAGAAGGGATCGGGCGCCGGGGGGGCCGTGTCTGGGGCGGCCGGGACGAGGGTGGCGAAAGGATCGGTCGGCGCCGTTGACCCTTCGGGCAGGGCCGCGATGTCGGTCTGCCGTGAGTCGGGAGCCTGCCCGAACTTCTTGTCCCAGACGATGATGGCCACGACCAAGCCGACCATCAGGACCAAGAGTGCCACTTTTGCCTTTGTGCCCATGACCCCGTCTCCTTGGATGTCGATACGGCGCCTTCGTTGGGGCCGCTCGATGCGCGATAGCGCGGGTACACCCGGCGAACAAACCCCACCCTATTCAGGGGGGGAGCAAATGTCAAGGTGATTGTAGAGAGGCGTTGATCACCCCCCCCCTTTCCAGGTTATCGGCGGGGGCTGCGGGAATCATGAGGCCTTCCCGCCTCATTATGGGGTGGTGGCCGGCACCAAGGTGCGGGCCGGCTCCGGACGCTTCCCCGCCAGGAGGAACGGGGATGCGATAAAGATGGTCGAGTAGGTTCCCGAGAGCACGCCGATGATCATCGGGAAGGCGAACTCGGCAATCCCTCCCGGGCTCCGCATCGTGACCGCGTAGAGAAGCGTGACGACCAGGAAGACGGTCAGGGATGTCAGGATCGTGCGCGACATCGTCTGGTTGACGCTCGTGTCGATGATCTGGCGAAGCGGTTCCCGGCGCATCTGCGTCAGGTTCTCCCGGATGCGGTCGAAGACCACGATCGTGTCGTTGACCGAGAAGCCGATGATGGTCATGGCCGCGGCCACCGTCTGAAGGCTGAACTCGAAGTTCAGACCCCAGGTCTTGGGCACGATCAGGCCGCAGAGGGCGATGACCCCGATCGTGATGAGCACGTCGTGCACGAGAGCCACGACGGCCGCCACCCCGTGGAGCCAGGACCGGAATCGGACCGCCAAGTAAAGGATCATGACCATCCAAGAGCAGAGGGCGGCGAGGATGGCCTTTTCCTTCAACTCTTTGGCGACGGCCGATCCGACCTGAGCCTCCTTTTGGAAGGGGCCCTTGGCGAGAATGAAGGGGGCCGGATTCTTGGAGGCGGCTCCGCGCAGCGCCCCCTTGACCTCGTCCAGCCGGTTGAGCGCCGCCGAGGAGAGGGTCAGGTCCATCGCGTCGCTGGGGGCGTCCGGGGCCGCCCCGCCCGCCGGCACGACCTTGAAAACGGTTTTCAGGTCCGTCGCGCCGGCAAAGAGCGTTTTCAGCTCGTCTTCGATGGCGGAGGCCGGGACGGCGGCGTGCAGGCGGATCAAGAACGTCCGGCCGCCGTAGAATGGATCGCGCGGGTTGTCCGTGGCGGGGCGCCCCGCGCCGATCGGCTCCGGCGCAAGGCGGTCCCCGAAGAGCTCCATGATGTCGTCTCGCAGGGAGTTGACGATGCCGATCTCCTTGCGCAGGGCGGCCACGACGACGTCCCGCTGATCCACCAAGGACTTGGGCAGGCTGATGGCGACAGGGGGCGGGAGGGAGCCTTCCGGCGGCAGCAACTCCTCTTTCGGCTTTACCGTCACGTTGGCGGCGAGCACCTGCTCGACGACCGTGGCCGCCTCGCCGGCCTTCACCGGCCGAGCCGGGACGAATGTCAGCCGGAGGCCCTGGTGAAAGGGGTCGGCCGCCTTGTCCGGGAGGGAGGAGTCGATCGGTTCCTCGCTGAGCCCCGGGTACTGGCGACCCGTCCGGATCTGGTGTTCGAGCGAGCGTGTCCGGGTCGCTCCGGTCAGGACGTTGGAGACGCCCTGGGCAAGGGACTGGCCCTCCTCGGGCGGGATCACGGCGATGATCTCCAGGTCCGGGTATTTCTGGATCTGGGCCCCCTTCGCGTCGGTGATGCGCAGGTTCCCGAGCGCCTGGTGGAGGGCGTCCGGGCCGATCTCCTGCGCGAAGCGGGGTTGGACGATCGAACCGCCGCGGAAATCGATGCTGTAGTTGTCCTCGCCGCGGACGGCCATGGCGACGAGGCCGACACAGACGGCGGCAATCGAGGCCAGGGCGCAGGGGCGGAAAAGGCGCGTGTACTGGAGGGTCGGGTTGGACAAGATGCGCATCATCCGGAAGTCGCGGATGAGGTTCAGGCCCATCAGCACGCGGATGATCGCCTTGGCGCAGAAGAGGACGGTGAAGAGGGTCGTCAGGATGCCGATCGAGGTGGTGACGGCGAAGCCCTGGATGGGGCCGGTGCCGAAAAAGTAGAGGATGAGGCTCGAGGCGAGGGTGGTGAGGTTCGAGTCGACGATGGTGACGAAGGCTCGCTCGTGCCCCGTCTCGAAGGCTTGTGCCGCGGTCTTCCCTCGCGCCCGCTCCTCCCGGATGCGCTCGAAGACGAGGATGTTGCCGTCCACCGCCATGCCGATCGTCAGCAGCAGGCCCGCGATGCCGGGCAGCGTCAGCGTCGCCCCGAAGAAGGCCATGAGGGCCAGGACGAAGATCAGGTTCAGGACCAGGCTGAGAACGGCCACGAGGCCGAGGCTGCGGTAATAGACGATCATGAAGAGCGCGACGGCGGCCAGGGAGAGCAGGCAGGCCAGCGTCCCCTTGCGGATGGAGTCCTCGCCGAGCGTGGACCCGATGAAGCTGACCGCGCCCTGCCCTTCGATCGCGACGCGGCAGGGCAAGCTGCCGGACCGGAGCGTCGTGGCCAAGTCGCGCGCCTCATCCTCCGAGAAGCTTCCGTTGATGACGCCCTCGGTCGTGATGTGCGCCTGGATCACGGGGGCGGATCGGACCTCGCCATCCAGGACGATGGCCAGTTGCCGGTTGATGTTCGGGCCGGTCAGCTCGCCGAATTTCTTGCCGCCCATGGCGGAAAGATGGAAGGCGATGCGCCAGGACGGGCCCCGAGACTCCTCCGGCCGCCGGTCGAACCGTTCCGTATCGAGCTCCGGACGGGCGGATACGATGTCCTCGCCGGTAACGTGTGCCTTGGTCTCGCAGAGCAGGAAGGGGCGTTTCTCGGCGTCCTTCCGGTCCCGCACCTTCAGCCATTCGTAGCCGGCCGGCGCCGTGGGAGGCCCCTTCCAGGTGACCATGTCGCTCTCCGTGGCCACGAGGCGGAACTCGAGCCGGCCGGATTTCTGAAGCAGGCTCTTGACCCGCGCCACCTCGGCCTCGTCGATCCCCGGCAGCTGGATCAGGATCTTATCGCTGCCCTGCGTCCGAATGCTCGGCTCCTTCAGGCCCCGGATGTTGATGCGGCGCTCAATGACCGCCCTCACCTGCTCGGTCAGCGTCTCGATATCCCGCGCCGGGCGGATCAGGGTCCCGTCCGGGGCGGTGAGCGGCTTCCGGTCTTGCCCCGTCGGATCGACCACCAGGGTCATCTCGACGCCGCCCTGCAGGTCGAGGCCGAGCTTGTACCGCTTGCCCGCGAACAACTGGCCGTCCCGAAACCCCGGCTTGTCCTCCATCGGGATCGCGAAATACGCCCCGAGGAGGGTGAGCAGCACGATGACGAGCATGCGGTACTTCAGATCGCTGGCCATGGGTCGGGGTCCTTTTCGGGTAAGCGGTCGCACGGAGGAAACGACGGGTCAGGCCGTCTTTTTCCCGGCGGCCGGATCGGGCTCCAGGGGGACAACGCTTCCTTTCGTGACCTGGATCTTCACATCCTTGTCCTCGTCCACCTTGATGACGATCACGTTGTCCTTGACCGCGTGGACGGTGCCGAGGATGCCGCCCGAGGTCATCACCCGGTCGTTCCGTTGCAGGCGCTCCAGTTTGGCGAGCCGCTCCTGTTCGCGCTTTCGCTGGGGGCGGATGAGGACGAACCAGAAGACGACGAAGATGGCGCCGAACATGAGGAACGTGGAAAGCATCTGTCCCGTCTCGTCGACGCGCCGCGTCGGGGTCGGCTGTTGGGTGCCGGTCGTCGCGGCGGGCGCCTCTGCCGCCGGAGCGGCGGACGGCGCGGGCGCGGAGGCCGGAGGCGCCTCGGGTTGCGCCTGTGCGATTGGAGTCCCGTCCATAATTTCTCCCAAACTGGAAATTGGCGGATTATATAGAGGTGCCGTCCCGTTGCAAGCAATTTCGGGAACGGGGCTTTCGCGGGTTGCGCCCGCCGGTCCCTTCTGGTACAAGCGTGACGATCGTCCAGGCCCGGAGAGCGCGGTCGCCCCGCGATGACGTATGAGACGACGCGGCTCCAATCCGCCGCGAAAACGGCCGGTGAGCCCCTTGGCGGGATGGCGCGTCGTGGTGACGCGCCCCCAGCCGGGCACGGGGCGGTCCTCGAGGCGCGACCCGCTCGTGCGCCTGCTCCGGTCGGCCGGAGCCCGTGTGGCCGTTTTCCCTACGCTTGTCCTGCGCCCGCCCCTTCGCTGGGGACCCGTGGACCGGGCGCTCCGGTCGCTCCGCGGCCGATGTTCGAGGCGGGCCGCGCGATCGTCCTATGCCTGGATCGTCTTCCTGAGCGCTCATGCCGTCGAGCGCTTCCTGGCGCGCGCGCGCAGCCGGCGTGTCTTCCTGCGCCGGCTCCGCGGCGTCCGCTTGGCCGCGATCGGCCCTTCCACGGCCCGTGCGCTGCGCCGCGCGGGCATGCGCCCGGCCGTCGTTGCGCGCGAGGCGACTTCAGAGGGGCTGGCTCGCGCGTTGCGAGGGCGTGTCGCATCCGGTGACCGAGTCCTTCTGCCGCGGACCGATATCGGGAGCGACGCCCTGCCCCGGATGCTTCGCCAAGAGGGGATCGTCGTGGACGAGGTCGTCACGTACCGGTCGCTTCCCGTCAGGGGGGGCGTCCTCCGTGCGCTCCGGCGCGAGTTGAGAGGCGGCACGGTGGAGGCGGTCTTGTTCACCAGCGCTCAAGCCGCCCGCAACTTCGCCGCGATGGTGGGTCCGGATGCCCTCCGGCGCATGGCCGGACGGGTCCGGGTCGCCAGCATCGGCCCGGCCACAAGTGCCGCCTGCCGGGCAATCGGGATGCCTGTCGATGCGGAGGCTCGGACTCCTTCCTTCCGTGCGCTCGTTCGATCCTTGATCCGGCTTTCGTCCACCTCCTCGGTTCGGTGAGAGCGCGGTTGCGCGTCTTGTCTCCTGGCCGTCGTGTCCCCTGTTTCAATCCAGACGGCCATTTTTCTTGATTTCGGCGGCCGGTCTGATAGAATGGGTGTCGGCGAACACGCAAGTTGTTGCAAATTATACACTTGCGATTGAGCGGTCGATTTGGGCCGGGCGTTATTGGCGTCTGGACGTGGAGTTTGGTCTAAACCGGGGGTGTCGAAACATGCCGGAGTCGAACAGGGCATTGGAGCCGGCGGCTCAGCCGGTGAGCAAGGTGGAAATGGCGCGGTTCGACGCGCTGGAGAAGGAGTTCTTTAACCTGTGGGTGCAGCGGAACCCGGTGTTCGCCACACGGCTGGGGATTCACAAGCAGGACACGGTGATGCAGGACGGCTCGCTCGAGAAGGAGCTGGAAGATCACCGGATTTTGAAGCGCTACTTGGCTCGCTTCTCGGCCATCGATGCCGGCAAGCTGACGCCGGCCCGTGCCGTGGACCGGGACGTGCTCGTTCAGACCCTGCGCCTGCGGGTGTTCGAGAAAGAGACGCTGCGGTTCTGGGAGTCGATTCCCGAGGCCCCGTCCATGATCGCGGAGGCCTATTATCCCCTGTTGGTGAGCGAGCACGCGCCGATCGTGGAGCGGCTGCGCGCGATCATCGAGCGGATGGAGAAGACGCCGAAGTACATCGAGGCGACACGCGCGAAGCTGACGCGGCCGGTCAAGGTCTGGATCGACACGGAACTGGAGACCTTGGCGCGTCTGCCCAGCTTTTTCGACGCGATCAAGCAGGCGGGCCGGATCAACATGATCGTGCGCGAGTATAACCGGCTCTGCCGGGCCATCGACACCTTGCAGAACGCCCTCGAGGACTACTCGAATTGGATGATCATCGACGTGCTTCCCCGGAGCCGGAAGGAGTTTGCTCCGGGGCCCGAGGCGTATGCCCGCCTTCTCGAGCTGCGCGGGCTCGGCACGACGCCGGAGGCGATGCTCGCCTTTGGATGGCGGCAGTTCAAGTGGCACGAGATGGCGCTTCGCCGGCTTGCCCACAAGATCCAGCGCGGCGCCTCCGTGGACGAGATTCGCGAGAAGGTTCGCGCCTCGCATCCGGCGACCTTCGCCGACGTCCTCAACGTTGTTCGTGACGGCGTCCGGCGGACGAAGGACCTCGTGGCCCGGGCCGGGTTCGCCACGCTCCCGGCGGTCGAGGAACTGCGCGTCACCGAGACGCCGGTCTTTCTGCGGCACCGCATGCCCTTCGGCGCTTACTATCCCCCCGCTCGGTTCGATTCGAAGCAGGTCGGGCTCTATTTCATCACGCCGGGCGAGGTTGAGCGAGACCTGTTAAAGGAGCACAACCTCGCCGCGCTGGCCAATCTGACCGTGCATGAGGGCTATCCCGGGCACCATCTGCAGCACGTTTGTGCCAACCGGCATCCCGCGCTCGCCCGCATCTTCGCTTCCGGAACGGAGACGGTGGAGGGATGGGCGCACTACTGCGAGGAGGAGATGAAGCGGCTTGGATACGACGCCTCCCCCGAGTCGCGCTTCGTCCAGACCCAGGACATGCTCTGGCGCGCCGCCCGTGTCGTGCTCGACGTCCGGCTTGGCACGGGGCGGATCGACCTGGAGGATGCCGTCCACTTCCTGATGGATGCGACGGGCATGGAGCGTGCCGCGGCCACGGCCGAAGTGCGCCGGTATACGCAGACACCGGCCGTTCCCCTGAGCTATCTCTGGGGCAAGGAGAAGCTGAAGGACCTGAAGGAGTCGATCCGCAAGCGGATGGGGAAGTATTTCAGCGAGCGGTTCTTTCACGACAGCGTCCTGGCCGCCGGGAGCCTTCCGCTCAACCTGCTGGAGCGGGAGATGGAGTGGCGGCTGGCCGAAGAGATCCACCGGATCCGGACCGCGCCTCCGCCTCCTCCTGAGAAAGGCGTGAACAACAAGAAGTCCAGGAGAGGGCAGCCCGACAAGGCGGCGTCGGGCAAGGCGGCTCCCGGAAAGGCCGCCGCGACGACGGGGGGGGGGCGGGTCCGGGCGGCTGCGGTCGTGAAGCGGCCGGTTCCGGCCCCGGTCGCGCACGGAAAAAAGTCGGGGGCGTCGAGCAGGCCTCCGGCGCCGTCGGCGAAGCTGTCGAGGCGACCGGCGAAGGCCCCTCGGCCGCGACGGCGCCGGTAGGGGGCGGAATCGGGGATCAGCCCGACCCGCCCAGCGTGATGGCGAGAAAGTAGACGGACGCGGTTGCGTAGACGAGGATGACGCCGGCGAAGAGCGCCCGCTGTACCGGATGCGGCCGCGTCCAGGCGGGGAAGACGCGGGGCAGCAGAACGGCGTTCATCGCCCAGAGCGCCGAGGCGAAGATCGCCACCGCGAAGAGGCTCAGGATGCCCGTGAAGGTGACGACGGCCTCGGGCTCCCGCAAGGGAATGGTGATCCAGCTGACCGCCACGGCGCCGGCGAGGAAGACGTAGTACCAGAAGCGAAGCCCCCGGGCGCGTGCCGACGGGGCGTAAAGGCACGTCATCTCCGCATGGACGCGGCTGACCGCGTCCACGCCCGCCAGCCACGTGTCCATGAGGAAGCAGCCGGCGACGACCAAAAAGAGGAGCCGTCCCGCCGGCCCCCACGCCACGGCGAAAAAGGCCCCCTGTTCCGAGGCCACCCGCCAGCCTTCCGGGACTTTGCCGGCCGGGTGCAGGATGGCGAAGGCGAGCAGGGCCATCATCATCGTGGTGACCAGGTTCCCGAGAAGTCCGACGCCGTTGTCCACGAGCAGCGTTCGCATCCACCGGCGATAGCGCGCGTGGTTCTCCGGCGTGTCCTCGAACCGGTAGGCCGAGAAGTCGATCAGCTCCTTTTTCCCGGTCAGGGGGCTCGTGATGTGGCCGACATAGGCGGCCATCCCGTAGCCTTTCTCCCGGATCCAGTACGAATAGAAGAGGCTCCAGAATCCCCCGAGGCCCGAGTAGCAGACCAGGGTCAGGAATCGCGCGAGCTCCTGGGGATCCGCGGGCGGGGCCGGCGGGCGCGGCGGGATGACGAGGGCGGCAAGGAATGCCGGCAGCGCGTCGAGGACGGATGGCTGCAGGCAGGCGACGAACAGGCCTGCGGCCGTGAAGGCCGCCACGGCCATCATGAATCGTTCGATCAGCCGGTAGACCACGCGGCCGACGAGGAGGGCGGCGGCGAAGACGGCGGTGATGGCGTACGCCCAGAGGATCGTGCGCTCCCGCTCGTTCCACCCGGCCGGCCAAGCGACGATGTCGGCCAACGCCGTGGCGCCCATGACCGCCCAGCCGCCGAGGAATACGAAATTGACCGCGAAGTAGAACCACAGGAACGCCCCGAACCCGCGGTGGAGGCGTGCGAACCCGGCGAAGGCGCTTTCGCCCGTCAACAGCGTGTAGCGGCCGATCTCGATGTTCAGCGGGGTTTGAAGCAGGCAGGCGGGGATGAGGAAGACGAGGAATTGCGCGCCGTACCGCGCCGTGAAATAGGGCCAGTAGTAGAGCTCCGCGGATCCCTGCGCGAGGGCCATCCAGACGATGCCGGGCCCGATCGACGCCCAGATCGGCGGGACCGCCGGCAGGGGGGCCGGCTTCAGGTCGCTCAGGCGCGTGTCGGCCATGGCGATGCTGCAAGGGGCCGGGGCCGCGGACCCCGGATTCGCTACGGAGAGGCCACCTTGGGCTTGCGCGGCGTTCGCGACACGCGCAGCGCCGCCATCACCTTGTCGAACACATAGTTCTCGATCTCGCCCGACCCGGAACCGGGGAGCTCCTGGGTCAGCCGCTCGAGGGCCACCTCCGCCCGCGCCATCGTGCGGTGGCCACCGGCGCTCCCGAGCGCGGCAAAGGCCGACTGCGCCGCCTGCCCGGCGTCCTTCCGGTACCCGTCGCTCCGGAAGATCACCACCAGCCGGTCGCTGACGATTCCCGAGATCACCGTCCACGAGATGCCGTTGGTCCCCATCAGGAAGTCGGCCACTTGCGCGCAGAGGTCGGCGCTGGCGACCGGGCCGAGATGGGCGAAGAGGATGTCCTTGACCACCCGTTTGCGCTGCAGCGCCGTGGCGAAGGTATCCAGCCCGGCGGGCTCGATGTGCGAGAGCTCGATCTTCCGGATGAGATCGTAGTCGACAAGGGGATGGAGATGGCGGAAGACGGCAATGTCCGCGTCGCTGACGTTCCGCTGGAAGTCGTGGGTGTCGACCTTCAGTCCGAAGTAGAGGGCGGTGGCGAGGGGTCTCGTGAGCCGGCGTCCCGTGTCGGCGAAGTATTCCGTCAGGATCGTCGCCGTGGCCCCGTATCCCGGTCGGACGTCTCGGAACCCTTCCCCGGCGCCGTTCGTCGAGGGGTGGTGGTCGATCACGATGTCGAATGCGACCGGGCGAGTTAGTTGAAGGAAGGAGGGTTGCGCATCGACGATCGCGAACGCGTCATGGGCGTCGAGCATCTCGGGGGCGAAGGTCGTCAGGGGAATTCGAAGCGACTGGATCATGGCCGCGTTCTCGAGGCGGCCGATGCGGCCCGTGTAGGCGATCGTGACCGACTCGGCGGGGCGGCCCAGGAGGGCGCGCAAGGCCCACGCGCTGGCGGTCGCGTCCGGATCGGGGTTCCCATAGATCAGGATGAGCAGGCGGCTCTTGCCCTCGATCCGACGGAGCAGGGTCTGGAGGCGGTGCCGGCTGCCCCAGCGGCGGCAACTGCTCTCGATCTCTTGGGCGAGGACTTTGTCCAGCGGTCGGATCGTCGCCCACGGGTGCTTGGCGGCCAGGCGGCCCGCCGTGCGGCCCGGCGCAAAAACAGTCACGCCGTTCGTCAGGTTTCGCTCGCGGATCGCATCGAGAATCTCCCGGATATCCTTCTCGTCGTCCCCGAAAATCAGCAGGACGTCGTCATCCGAGAGCCGGATCGACGGGTGGGAGAGATCCAGGGACTTCCAGGCGGAGCACGGGACGACGGGGATCTTGCCTCGCGGGAAGGCCGACCGGTCCGGAGCATCGGTGACCAGGACCGCTTTCTCCCCGAGCGCGCTGACTCCGCGCAGTGCGATGGGGATGTGCGATCCTTTCCCGAGCAGGATGACCTTCATGTCGGCGGGCCCATAGAGGTGGATAAACGATTGATTATACTCGCCCGCTTTGGATCGAGTCAAACGATGATTATGCTTGTACGTCGTCCGGTTTTTCGCCACCATTCCCGCCATGGATGTCCAGGCGCCCGCCCCGTCACCGGAGCACCCGGCGATCCGGCCTGATCGCGGACGACAGGCCGGGGCCGTCCTGTCCCTTGGGGCGGGGGCGGCCGTCACCGGGCTGGTGGCTCTGCTCTGTCTCGCCGGTGTTTTCGAGGATCTCGAGGAGAAAGCTTACGACATCCGGCTCCGCCTGACCGCCGACCCGTCCCGCGCCCACCCGGATGTGGCCCTGGTCATGATCGGCCAGGCCAGCCTCGATTACTATGCGCGCGTCTCGCCGGACAGCGGGACTTGGCCCTGGACCCGGGACTACTATATCCCTGTAGTCGAGTACTGCCGGAAGGGGGGCGCCCAGGCGGTCGTCTTCGACCTCATCTTTACCGAGCAGAGCCGGGTCTTCGAGCACGACGTGGAGTTGGGGCGGGTCAGCCGACGGCCGGGGGCCGAGGCCGCCGCCGTCTTCATGGCCGCCCCGTTCAGGCGCCAGAAGGAGCCGGAGGCGCCGATCATCCCCGATCGGTTTTCCGTCCGCCTCAACGCGGAGCCGGGTTCCGTTTTGCCCGTCTACGGCTCGGTCCGATTGCCCGTGGAGCCGCTGGTGAGTCTCCTGGAGCCGTCGGCGGACGGTCGCTCGTTCGTCCCGTTGCTGGAGGGGGGGGCACGCGTCCCCGGCATCTCCGGTATCGGCGACGTCTTTCTCGACCGGGGGGGACGCTACCAGCCCGTGCTCTGCCGCTACGACGGCCGTTACTACCCCTCGCTGGCGTTTGCCGCCTACTTGGACATTCTGCTGCCGGGCTATTTCGATCGCCCGGTCGCGGAGAGACCCGTCCTGAGTCTCGATGCCTCCAACCGGCTTCGGATCCCGGCCCGGCCCCCCGTGACGATCCCCCTGGACGCCGACGGGCGCATGCTGGTCTGTTTCCGCGGGCCGGAGGTCTACGAGACCGGCCGGCGCTCGGAGCCTCGGCGGCGGACGTACGTTCGTTATGAGATCGCGGACGTGATCGGGTCCTACACCAACGTGACGGCCGTGCCCCCGGCGAAGCCGATCATACCGCCGGAGGCCTTCCGGGGAAAGGTGATCCTGGTGGGGGCCGATGCGCCGGGGCTCGACACCAAGGCTAGCCCCTTCGGAGAGTGGCCGGGCGCCCAGTTCCATGCGGCCGCCCTGGACACCTTGCTTCGAGGCGACTTCCGCGTCCGGTGGCCCCGCGCGGCGGCCGTGGCCTGCGTGCTGGCGGTCGGGCTGGCCGTCAGCGCCCTGTCGCGTGTCCGGTCCCTCTGGATGGGCGTCGGGGGGACGGTGCTCGTTCTCCTCGCCTACGCGGCGCTCTGCGTCTGGGCCCTGCCGCACCTGGGGATCTGGATGGAGGCGGTCGCCCCCGTGGCCGCCGGGGTGCTGGCGGCGGGTTCGTCTTCGACCGTGAACTACCTGATCGAGGGGCGCGAAAAGCGGTTCATCAGCAGCGCCTTCCAGCACTTCGTCCCCCCGGCGGTCGTCAAGAAGATCCTGCAGAATCCGGAAAGCCTCTCGCTTGGCGGACAGAAGCGGGAGCTGACCCTTTTTTTCTCGGATCTGGCCGGGTTCACCTCGTTGTCGGAGGCCCTGCCGCCGGAGGATCTCGTTCGGAACTTGAATGAATACCTGGACCGCATGACGGAGGTGATTCACGCGCACGGCGGTACGCTCGATAAGTATGTGGGGGATGCGGTCGTCGCGTTCTGGAACGCGCCGGAGCCGCAAGCCGATCACGCCGTCCGGGCCTGCCGGGCCGCGCTGGCGTCCCAAAATGAGTTGCAAAAATTTCGGGCCAAACTTAGAATGGCCGCGCTTCCGGATTTCAATGCGCGGATCGGGCTCAATACCGGCCCGGTGACGGTGGGGTTCGTCGGCGCGCGAAAGCGTTTTCAGTACACGGCCATCGGGGATGACGTCAACCTCGCCTCTCGGCTCGAAGGGGCGAACAAGGCGTACGGGACGCCGATCCTCATCAGCGAGTCCACGGCCGCCGCGGCCGGCGCCTCGGTGCTCGCCCGCGAGGTCGACCTGCTGCGCGTGAAGGGCAAGCAGCGGCCGGTTCGCGTGTACCACCTGATGGCGCTGGCGGAGGAGGCCGACGAGGGGCTGCGTCGGCTGGCGGCTCGATTTGCCGAGGGCTTGGCGCTTTACCGGGGTCGGCGGTGGTCTGCGGCGCGGACCTGCTTCGAGGCGGTTCTCGAGCAAGCGCCGGACGACGGGCCTGCGAAGGTGTATCTCGCACGGTGCGACCAGCTCGCGGCGGAGCCGCCGCCGGACGACTGGGACGGCGTGTACGTGATGAAGACGAAGTAGGCGCGCAGCCTGCTCCGGAATCCGGACCATGAACAGACTGGCTTGCGTCGCGACCGTCCTTATCCTGGCGCTCCTTGTGTCCGCCGCGGGGGCGGAGCCTCTTCCCGAGGGGACCTATTACGTTCAAGTCCGGTCCGTGCCGGTCAAGTCGAAACCCCTCGGGTTCACCCCCACCGTGACGATGCTCGAACAGGGCGCGAAGGTCGAGGTCGTCGGCCCCTCGTCCAGCGGCTACGTGCCGGTCCGTTTGGGGGACGGCCGGGCCGGGTTTGTGCTCCAGTCGAGCCTTGTCACGAAAGAGCGGTACCAGCAGATCCAGACGGCTTCGGCCGGCGCCAAGGAGGTGGGGGAGGGGACCGCGGCTTACGGGGCTGCCAAGGGATGGGACAAGGCGACGGAGTTGGAGTACGCCAAGGGAAAGAACCTGGACGCCCAATTCAGGCTCGTGGATCGGATCGTGGAAGGGCCCTACCCCGGGCGTACGGTGACGGAGCTGGAGTCGCTGATCCTGGAGTTCGCCTCGCAGGGGCGGTTGGGAGAGGCGGCGCTCGTTCAGTAGAGCCGCAAATCCTATGACTCATCCGGGGAGGTCGTTTGGGATGCGGCGGGCGGCGCTGGCGGGTCTGCTGCCGCTGCTGGCCGCCTGCAGCAGCTCGGCCAACCTGACCCCCGAGCAGGAGTTTTACGCCGGGCGGGCCATGTCCGCCAACGTGCTCGCCACATACTCGGCGATCTACGAAAACGACGCCCTGCACCAGTACCTCTACAAGGTCGGCACGCTCCTGGCGATGTGCTCCGACCGGGCCGAGACCTACCAGGGGGCGTACAAAAGCTACCGCTTCACCGTCCTCGACAGCGAGAACGTCAACGCCTTCGGCGCGCCGAGCGGATTCATCTTCGTCACCAAGGGCCTGATCCAGAAGTGCGAGAGCGAGGACGAGCTGGCCGCCGTGCTCGCGCACGAGGTGAGCCACATCGTGCTCAAGCACCCCGAGGACGCCGCGGCGACCGCCAAGCGGAACGCCGATACCCAAAAGGGCGTTGCCTTCCTCGGCGGCTTGGTCTCCGCCGTCGGCCAGGCGACCGGCAAGGAGAAAGTCCAGGCTTGGGGCGGAACCGTCTCCCAGTTCGCGGAGGCGATGGACGAGATCAACGACATATTCGAGAAGGGGTTCAGCCGCGAGCAGGAGTACGCCGCCGATGCCTACGCGGTCGAGTTGCTGGCCCGCGTCGGGTACGACCCGCTCGCCCTCAAGCGTATGCTCCAGCGTCTCGGCGAACGAAAGTCCGGCGTCCGGGGCTGGGCGGGCGACACCCATCCGGCGCCGCAGGACCGGGTGGCGGAGATCGATAAATTCCTGGCTCAACGCCAGGCGGCAGGGAAGCCCCTGCGCGGACGCGTCGAGGAGGCCCGCACGGCCCGATTCAAGGCCGTCATGAACGGCGTCAAGTGACGGCGTGCCGCCGCGGCTGCGCCGGGCCTCGCGTCGCGGGGACCGCGCGGCGGGCGGCCCGGCCGGATCCGGAGACCATTAGGAGCCCTGCCATGATGAAGCGTGCCTGGGTCCTGCTCGCGATCCCGGCGGTCGCGGCGTGCTCGTCCGGGGACCGCGCGCCGGATCGTTCGTACCAGGCCCCCGTTGTCGAGCCGGCCAAATCCGGCGGGCCCACCATCCGTTACGGTGTCGAGCGGACCGGGCTCGAGTTCCAGGTCGACCGCGGGACTCGCCCCGGCGATGTGTTGCTGGGCGGGAAAGTCGCCGTCCAGCGCGTCACCGCCGATAGTTCCCAAGGCCTGCTTCAGGCCGACATTCAGGTCAAAAGTTTGGCGCCGGAACCTCTGCACGCCCTGTACCGGATCATTTTTTACGACGACAAGGACCAGCCGGTCGGCTCGGTCTTCAGCGAGTGGAAGCCCCTGGCCATCAGTATGCCCTGCGGTACGGCCTCGCTGCATGCCACCTGCTCGCAACGGTCTGCGGTCTATTTCGTCCTGGAGGCGTGGCAGAGCGGCAAGGCGCAGGCGAAGCCGGACGCACAGAAGTAATCCGCGACGGATCCGCGCCCCGGAAGACGGACACGGGAACGGGCGGTGCCGTGAGGCGCCGCCCGCTTTCGTTGTTGACGGGAGTCGAAACGGGAGGCTGACAAATGCTCGAGGACGGATCTTGTTCCCGGAGAGGAGGGCGGCGGCGGCCGGCGCCGGGCCGACACCCTTCCGAGCGCGGCCTCCGTTCTCTTCATGACATGGCCGGGGGGGCGGATAGGCGTTAGGGGGACGATTCCCCGGTGCGGGTTTGAGTGGTCGGAGGCGGGCGATCCACTTTCAGGGTCTTCAACACATCCTTGGGGATGCCCAGGGAGGGCAGCCACTTCCGGATTGACTCGGCCGCCTTGTCGCGCGAGGCTGCATCCCCGCCATCCGTCTTGTAGTTCACGGCGTCGAAATTGAAGCGGAGATAGGGAAAGAGCGTCCCGAGGGTCCCTTGGAGCCCGGAGAGGGCGGCTTTCCGGTTCTCCTCCAAAGGATCCGTCAGCCCGTCCAAGAAGGCGCCGAGCCCCTCCTTGACGCGGAGCCGACCCAGGACCTTCCATGCGCCTGGTCGGAGCTCGTCGTCTCCCCGGACGGCCAGGATGGCGATCGCGGTCACGTATTCCGCACGGTCCTCGGGCTTGAGTCGTCCGTCGTCGGCGCGCTCGGTCATCTCGGTCAGAGCCGCAGGGTCGCCCAGACGGGAGAGGGCGCCGAGAACCCCGGCCGCGTACCAAGCCGGCTCGGGGCGGAGGAACTTCCGCAGCGTCGAGACGGTCGCAGGACCGGCGGCCCGCGTCGCGAGCAGATCGAGGACGAGCGGGGTGGTCCTGGGGTGGGGAGCCGACAGCGCCGTCAACAGCCGATCCGTCTGTCCCGGCTTGACGGCGAACCGGATGCGCTCCTCGATCGTGCGGGCGGACTTCTCGTTGCCGGCTGACTTGAGCTGGACGAGGAGGTCGTCCAATTCGTCGGATCCCGCGCCGCGGAGGAGCGGGGCGGCGTGGAGGAGCAGCGTTGCCGCCCAGGCAAGCGCGACCGGAATGCCGGATTGGAGACGCTGGCTTCTCATCGTGAATTTGAAGGGGTCAGGGCCGGAGGGCGCGCCTGCGGGTCGGCGCCGGGGGCGGGCGGCACGCCGCCCGGGACGACCGTTGATCCTCGGAACGGGCGAGGCGGTCGGACGGGCGGAGCGAACGGGGGGCGTGGCGGCGGCGGGCCCGGATCCGATGCTTTCGGCTTCTTGTCCGGCTTCGGCGCCAGCGGATCCGGCGGGGGCGGGGGCGGTACGGCGATGGGGCGAAGCAGGACCACCCCGATCCTCCGGATCAAGATCTCCCAGGGCGAGCCTTGGTACTTCTGAAGGGCCCGATCGACCCGCTCGCAGAGGGCCATCTGCTCCTTTCGGACCGGAGCGCCGCCCAGAAGGCAGATGTCTCGCACCCGGTCCGCGCCGTGACAAAACCGGAGGTTGCGGTAATCGAATTTCCAGCTCTCGGCCGTCCGGCGCCGGGTCTCGGCCAGGGCGGGCAGGGCGAAGCCGTTCAGCGTCTGGGCCGAGCTCAAGGGGTGGTCGGTCGCTTTCAGGTCGTCCCGCACGATCCGGAACTGCCCGAGGTTGAGGCGGGTGGCATAGAGTTGGCAGAGGAGCGTTTCCGCCGCCGCGACCAGGCGGATGCTTGGTTTGGGAAGGCCGGCGGTGCGGACGGCGTTCTCGAGGGTGGCGATCGCCTTGTCGCAGTCCCGGAAGATCTCGTCAAGTTTCGCATCGTTCGGCACCCCCATGCCGCCGTGGGTGAGCGCGTCGTAGCCCCAGCTGGTCCACGGAGTCCCGGGCTCGGGGGCCTCTGCCGGGAGGGGGCGGGGCTGTTGGGGGGCGCGTGTGCTCCGGGCCGGCCGCGGATTGAGTGTGCCTCCCTTCACCTCCCAAGGAGGCGGCATGGCGCACAGGCCCGCGTCGTAGGCGATCTGCCAGGATTCGAAGAACGCGCGGGCCAGGGCGACCTTGCCCAGGTCCGCCCGGTACGCGTCGCGGGGGAGGAGGGACGGCGCGACGAGCGCCAGGCGTGCGGGATCGTAGAACGCGTCGCATCCGCCGTGAGTTCCCTCGCAGATCGCGCAGCCGGCCTCCGCGCAGAACGGCAGAACGCCCGGGTCTTCGGGATGCAGAATCGCGTAGGTCCCGCCGGTCATGAAGGCGAGCCGGCTGAGGGCGTATGTCCCGTAGCCCGAGGGGACGACGTCATGAATGCCCGATCGGTCGAAGATCCACCCGTTGGGGTATTCCGGGGTGGGCGCGTCGGTCCCCGTCAGCTCGTACGGGAGCTCGAGCCCGTAGGATGCGTAATAGCTGCGCAGCCCCCCCAGCCGAACCTCGAAAAAGGGGTCGGAGTAGAGGGCCTCCCGGGAGACGACGTGGATCGTGCAGGCGCATTTCTGGACGTGCAGCAGCGTTTCCTCCAGATTGTCTTCCGTGTCCCCGTTCTCGAACGTGACGAGCACGAGGATCCTCCGGCCGGAGAAGGTGGTCATGGCCTGGGCGACGCGGCGGATCGCATCAAGGGCGTTCTTGTAGGTGTCGTCCGGCATCGTCCCCAGCTCGCGGATGGCCTGGAGCGCTGGCGTCAGCTCCGGCGAGACGGGGGAGAGGACGGCCGCCGGTTTCTGGGACCCGCCCATCGAGCAGACGGCCAGGAAGGCCTTGTCCTTCCACGCCGCCCCCATCGGCGCGAACGCCGTCTCGACGCGCGCGGCCAGTCTCGGGAGCAGGTTCATCTGCTGCGTCACGCGCGTCGAGTCGAGCAGCCAGCAGACCAGCGTCTTATGGCTTTTGACCTGCGCGGCGACCTCGGCGACGACGCGGTCGACGACCGCTTCGATGCCGGCCGGGCGGAAGGCGACCTTGTCCAGCGTCTCGCGGGAGGCGGAGGCCGCTCCCCCGGCGGGCGCGGGAAGGGAGGCGAGGAGGATTGCGGCCGAGAGGGGGGCGAACACGGCTGCGCCGCGGGACCGCATGGCCGGTCTCCCGGAACGAAGTCCGTCAGCGGGGTCCATTATAGGCGGGACGTCCGTCTTGGGAAGGGGATTTGGCGCGGTCCTCACGGGGCGAGGCGCTGTTCCGCCCAGCGGCGGAGCGCGGGGAGGTCCGACTGCGCGGCCAGCGGCGCAAGCAGGGCGCGGGCCTCGTCCGCGCGGCCGGCGGCAAGGGCCGCCTCGGCGGCGCGCGCGCGTTCCATCGATTCGCGCAGCCGCAACGACGGCTCCTCCCAGTCCGTCCCCGCCAGCGACGACGCCATTCGATGGGCCGTCTCCGCCGCCTCCGCGATTCGGCCGGCCTCGACTTGCTTGCGGACGAGGAGGCGCTCGTAGGACCAGGTCTCGCGGTCATCGGTGAGGAGGAGGCCTGCCACGCAGGCGGTCAACCAGCAGGCCAGCGCCCCGGCGGCCATGGCCCGGGGGCCGAGCCTGGCGAGGTCGCCGCGTCGCTCCGGGACCAGGGATCCGATCCCCCCGATCTGGATGGCGATCGACCCGACGTTCGCGAAGCCGCAGAGGGCGTAGGTCGCCACGACGAACGTGCGCGGCGCGATCTCCTGCAGGAGGCCCGTCCCCACCGCGCACGTCTCCCCGGCCAGCGAGGTCAGGCGCTGATACGCGAAGAGCTCGTTGGCGGCGACCTGGGTGCCGAGGAGGCTGGCCAGGGCGGAGGCATCCTCCGGACGAACTCCCATGACCCAGGCGAACGGCCGGAAGAGGAGGCCGAGAAGACCCGCCAGGGACCACCCGCGCGGCGAGACGCCCAGAACGGTTGCGACGCCCCGGTCCGCCAGGGCGAGCAACCCGTCGATCAGGTAGAGGATCGCGATGAAGGCGAGCAGCATGGCCGTGACGTTGAGGGCCAAGCGCAGCCCGTCCGCCGCCCCCGTTGCCGCCGCGTCCACGACGTTCACCGTCGTTCGTTCCACGTTCAGGCGGACCGTTCCGAGCGTCCGGGGCGTCTCCGTTTCCGGAACCAGGAGCTTGGCGATGACGAAGGCTCCGGGGGCGGACATGACGCCGGCGGTCAGAAGGTGTCCCGCCTCCGCGCCGAAGCCGACGTAGAGGGCCATGACCGTCCCGGCGATGGTCGCGAAGCCGCCGGTCATCAGCGCCATCAACTCGGACTCGGTCAGCGTCGCCAGATACGGCCGCACGAGCAAGGGGGCCTCCGTCATGCCGACGAAGACGTTGGAGGCGCAGGCCAGAGACTCCGCCCCGCTCGTTCCCATTGTGCGCGCCATGATCCACGCCGCTCCCTGCACGACGCGCTGCATGACCCCGAGGTGGTATAAGACGCCCATGAGGGAGGCGAAGAAGATGATGATGGCGGCGATCTGGACGGCGAGAATCCCCGCCATGGAGAGGGACCCCCCATCGCCGAAGACGACCCCCGCGCTCCGCGTCGCATAGCCGGTGACGGCCGCGAAGGCGTCGTTGATGATCTCGAAGAGCCAGCGGCCGGGCGGGGTGTGAAGGATGAGGAGCGCGAAAACGACCTGCAGCCCCAAGCCCCAGGCCAGCACGCGCCAGGACACTCGGCGGCGGTCGCGGGAGCAGGCCCAGGCGAGGGCCAGGATCGCGAGGATGCCGGCAAGGCTTGAGAGACGGAGCATGGAGGCCCACCTATCTGGGGCTGGGAGATGGGAATATAGCACATGAAAGAAGGCTTATAAAGATTGTGGGGGGATGAACGGCCGAGTACAAGATACGCGTACGCGTACGATGACGACTCACGAGTACGAGAGCGAAACGAGAGCGAAAACGGGCACAGAGATAATAGGGCTTCAGGGGCGAGGAGGAGCCATTTTGACGAGCATGCAGGCGATGCGATGCACCATGACTTTGCCTTCCACGATGGCATCCTGGGGGCGGAGGCCGCGGGCGTCCATGATGTCCAGCACGGCCGCGCATTCGACGGCGGAGGCCCGCGCGATCTCGAGGAAGCGGGCGCGATCGGTTTGATTTCGCTCAAGAAGACCGCGACCGCGACACGGCCTGACGAACGCCGTCCCGGGACGTGGCCCGGTCCCCTTTTGCCCGGGCGCGGCCCGTCGCGACCTCCGGGGCGCCCCGCCCACGCCCGACTGGCCCGGAAGGGGGCAAGGTCATTCACGCACTCATAATCGTCCCCATCCTCGTACTCATTCTCTTACTCTGCCGTTACTTTTTAACGAAGACCCCCCCCGTCTGCGCCGCCAGCTCCGTGAGGAGCCCCTGGTCCGCCCCGCGCCTCGCGCCGGAGGCCACCGTGTGGATCGCGATCTTGCGCCAGCGATTCTCGCGGAGCAAGTTGTCGAGGATCTCTCCGCGCGCCACGAAAGTTCCCTTGGTGGCCCCGCCGTCGCTGAGCAGGATGACGGTGTCGACGTCGGGGTCCTGGAAGGCCACGAGCACGGCGTCGTAGAGGTTCGTGTAGCCGCGTGCGATTTGCGCGGCGCTGAACTGGATGGCATGCTCGCGCGCGGCCGGGGTCGCGGGGGTCAGGCGGGGCATCCAGACCCGCTTCTTCGCGTCGAACCGCCCCTCCGCGTCCGACCCGAGGAGGATCACGTTGAATCGCGTCTCCGGCGTAAAGGACCGGATGGCCTTGTGCAGCTCGGCCTTGACGACATCCACCTTGCGGGGGCCTTCTGTCCCGCCGTTCGACGTGTCGCGCATGCTGCCCGAAAGGTCGAGGACGAAAGCGACGCGGCGGCTGTACAGGGGGATGGAACAGAACGTGGCGATCGTCAGGGGAGCGGGGGCCTGCGGCCCGTCCTTCGCTGTCTCGGGGCACGCGAAATCCTTCCCGTGGTGTCCCCACCAGATCCGCCAGCCCTCCGCGTCCAGGCCGATTTCCTTGCGGGTCAGGCTTCGGAGGGCGCGGAGGAGGTCGCCGCGGAGCCGGCCGTCCTCTTTTTCGATCCGGTCGATCAACAGGGGGATCAGCTCCGGCTTGCGGATCGTCTCGGCCCTGTCGATGGCCGTCGCACGGACTTGCCACGCGGGATCGGCCAGGGCGCGCTTGATCGTGGACGCCGCCTCGGCCGGCGCGACACGCGAAAGCCCCTCGACGGCGGCCATGCGGACGGGAACGTCGCGATCCGCCAGGCAGGCCGGCAACTCCCGAGCGGCCCGAGCGGGATCGACGGATGCCAGGGCTTCAACGGCGGCGGCCCGGACGACCGGATCGGGGTCTTTCAGGCGCGCTGCGACGAGTGCGGCGGTGGACGGGTCGGCCATGCGTCCGAGGGCGTCGAGCGCGCATGCGCGCACCTTCGGGCTTCGATCGCCCAAGGCGGCCTCGAGGGCCGTCCGAGAAGCGGTCGAGTCAATCCGTCCCAGCGCCTCCGCCGCGCCCGCTCGGACCTCCTCGCAGGCGCTTTTTTCCAGCGCCTTGGCGACGTAGGCGACGGCGGACTCTTCCACGACCCCTCCGAGCGCCTGGATCGCCTCCTGGCGGACACGCGGATGCGTGTCGCCGAGGAGGACGACGAGAAGCCGGACCGCCTCGGGTGACAGGGCTTCCCGGGCGGCCCGGATCATCTTGATCCGCTCGTTCGGGTCGCGGCCCAGCGCGTTTTGGCGGAAGGCCAGCACCGGCTCCGCTCGAGCCGGCTGGACCGTCAAACCGTACGCGGCGCAAGAGATGAGGACGAGGGGGGCGATCCGGGCGTTCATGGGGGCCTCCAGTCGCTCGGGTTTCCAATACCTTCAACCGAACCGGCCGGGGGCTGCATAAGCAAATAGCGTGCCAAACTTTCAAATATTTCGTAAGTGGTGGATTGTCATGTGGATGCGACTTTCTGGGCCGGTTTTCGTCTGGCAAAAAAGTGTTACTTTAAGTAACATTGCCCCCAAAAATGAGCGCCGTGCGACGTCTTGTTCGTGTCGGACTGGGGGATATCTTCCGGGGAGATCGTATGCCGAAAAAACCTTGCGGCGACCGCTGTCGTCCGCTGTCGACCGCGCTCACCGTCCTGGCCGCCTCCGTCTCGATTCCCGCCGGCGCCGACCTCGTCGTCACGACTCTCGGCACATTCGACGCGCCGCTTTCCAGCCGTGACGAGCTCCAGGGCACGCCGGCGAAGTGGGCGGCGGTCCGAACCGTTCTCGGACCCGACGCGGACCGCGTCGTGGTTCGCCAGCTTGGCGCGGACCTCGGCGGCGATACCTCCGTGCGCAACGAGACGCCGCTGCGGTGGAAAGCGCAGGGCTATTTCCAGCGCAGCCGCGATCTGGGGCAGGTCTTCACGGCGGATCGGGACTTCACGCTCGACGCCATCGTCCTGCGGACCGGCAACGGCAAAGCGGCTTTTCTGCCCGGCACGGCCGGCGCGCCGCTCTGCCTTCAACTCTTCGAGATCGAGGGGACGCCGTCCATCGACGACAACGGGACGCCGCCGGGGATGAAGGCGACGCACGGGTTCTCGCCGAACCACCGGTGCGACGACTTCGTCCGGGGCGTGACGTACCACCCGCTGCGCGTGGCGGCCGGCGGCGCGATGCCCGATCTGGCGCGGACGAACGGAGGACGGCTCGTCTACCTGAAGTGGGACCTGACCGGCGGCGACGAGCTGCGCTGCGCGGCAGGAAAGCGGTACGCCTTCCTGGTGGGGATCGCCGCGCCCGGCCCGGGCCGCGGCTTCACGCTGGCCAACCGGAACAACGCCGCGTCGAAGGCGCCTCCCGCCATGGCGGACGGGGAAGATCTCTACCACGGCGGGTGGGGGCTGCGGCGGGAGGGGAACGGCAAGGTCCCCCCGACGATGGTCCCGGGCGAGAGCCCGCCCGACGACCCGGACGCCCGGCTTCGGCTCGAGGCCGAGTCCCGATTCCCCCCCGGCGACGCGCGCTTCGCGATTCCCCCGACGTGCGACGGGTACCCGGACGTGGACACGTATCGCGACCTGGAGTTCTACCTCCTGGCACGGTGATCGTGCGGCCCCGTCGGGGGACTGGACGCAGCCCGATCGGGGATGGTTTCGCGCTCGAGGAGTCTTGTGCTCAGAACAGGAGTCGATCCCATGTGCGACCGGATCCGCGTGATCGCGTACGGGCTGGGCGTCATGGGGGCCGGCGTCGTCAAGGCCCTCCAGCAGAAGGCGGGGTTCCAGCTGGTCGGGGCCGTCGACACGAACCCGAAGCTGGCCGGTCGCGACGTCGGCGAGATCCTGGGCCTCCCGGCGCCGACGGGCGTGACGGTCGACGCCGACGCCGAGGCGCTGCTGCGGCGGGTCGACGCCGACGTGGCGGTGCACGCCACGTCCTCGGACCTGCGCGCCGTGGAGCCCCAGCTCCTGGCGTGCGCGCGGGCCGGCCTCGACGTCGTGTCGACCTGCGAGGAGCTCGCGTACCCGTGGAATCGGCACCCCGAGGTCGCGCGGCGGCTTGACGCGGCCGCGAAGGAGCACGGCGCCAGCCTCGTGGGGGCGGGAATCAACCCGGGCTATCTCATGGACGCCCTCCCGCTCGTCCTGACGGCGCCGTGCCTGCGAGTCGATTCGATCCGGGTGGTTCGCATGATGAACGCCGCGCGGCGGCGGATCCCCTTCCAGGCCAAGGTGGGGGTGGGGCTGACGCCCGAGGTATTCCGGCGGAAGATCGAGGCGAAGGCGATCACCGGGCACGTCGGGCTGACGGAGTCCATCCGCCTGATCGCGGAGGGGCTGGGCTGGGCGCTGGACCGGATCGAGGAGGCGCCGCCCGAGGCGGTGGTTGCCGGGCGCGAGACGCCCTCGGGGCTCGGCCCCGTCCCGCCCGGGCGGGTGATCGGCCTGAAGAGCGCGGCCCAGGGCTACCGCGGGCGGGAGGCGGCGATCGCGTTGGAGTTCACGGCGCACGCCGGGGTGGAGGAGGAGTTCGACGAGGTGGTGATCCGGGGCGAACCGGACATTCACCAGCGTATCCTGGGCGGGGTGCACGGCGACACGGGGACGCTGGCCATGGTGATCAACACGATCCCGCGGATCGTGCCGGCGGCCCCGGGGCTCCGGACCCTGCTCGACCTGACGCCGCCGATGTGCGCTTCCCGCCCTTGCGCCGCTTCGCGAGATGCCGGTGATAGGCGCGGCTGAAGTCGTTCGGGTGGGCGTATCCCAGCGCGAAGGCGACCTTCTTTACCCGCGCGCCGCGCGCGAGCAGCCGGGCGGCGCGGCGCATCCGCTGCGCATGGGCGTACGCCCGGGGGCTCTCGCCCAGGCGCGCCCGGAACAGGCGCTTGAGCGTCGCCGGGGAGACCTGGAGGTGCTCGCAGAGGCGGCGGACGGGGTCCATGACCCGGGGATTGTCCCGGAGGAAGCGGATCGCGCGCTCCAGGCGGAAGGCCTCGCGGCCGGGGCCGGATCCCTCGCGGGCGCGCAGGAAGGCGAGGTCCAGCTCCAGCCGCTCTCGGGCCAGCTCCAGGGCGGCGCCGCGGCTCCGCACGAGCGCCGCCTGCCGGCAGACGGCGTGCGACTTCTCCACGCGCCTCAGGGCCTCCGGCGACAGCCTCACCGCCACGTGACGCCCGGGCTCCGGGCGGAGGTCGGGGTGCGCCGGCGGGTCGGCCCAGATCCAGGCGAGCATCCGGCTCCGCCGGCCCTTTGCGTCGCGCACGCCCCGGATGCAGTCGGGGTGGAAGATCAGGCCGGTGCCGGCTTGCGCCTTCGACGTCCCGCCGTCCGCGAAGTGGAAGGTCGGCGCGCCGTCCAGGACGACGAAGTAGGTCCAGCCGGACCGGCAGGAGAGCGGGAGGGGGTGGTCCCCGAACCAGCGGAGCCCCCAGCTCAGGTACTGGAGCCCGCGCGCGTCGGAGGCCGGGGCCTTCCAGTACGGCCGGCCCGGCGGGGGGAGATGGAGCCGGCGGGACTGTTCGACCGGGTCCATGCCGGAGGCGTAGCAGAACCGCTCATCCGCGTCAAGTGGGATCCCTTTTCCGTTGCGCGGAGCCGGGGCCGCCGGCGTAATGGGGGCCGGCGGGCGCCGCGCGGCGCCCGTCCTCGCGCCGGCGCGGGGCCGCCGGGGAGGGACCGGAGGCCGGGCCGCGCGTGCGGATCCCGTCCGAAGGAGGCCCGGCCATGTCCCATTCCGCGATTGCGTTTCGCGTTCCCGTCTCCGCGCTCGCTCTCGTGCTGACGGCGGCCTCCGCGGGGAACGGCCAGGAGACGCCGGGCTGGCCTTGTCTCGGGACCCTCCGCCACCGGCACGCCCGCGACATCGCCGCCTCCACCTGGTCGATCGGCGCCGAGACGATGTGCCGCGACTTCACGATCTACAAGAACTGGCGCGAGTACCTCGGGAAGCTGGGCGCCAAGAAGGCCCGCATCCAGTCCGGCTGGGCCAAGACCGAGAAGGTCAAGGGCCGGTACGAGTGGGCGTGGCTGGATGAGATCGTCTTCGACATGGTCGATCAGGGCGTCGAGCCGTGGATGTGCGTCTGTTACGGGAACCCGGTCTACGAGAAGGGCGGCACGCCGTTCGCCCAGAGTCCCCTGCCGGCATCGCCCGAGGCGCTGGCCGCCTGGGACCGCTTCGTCAAGGCGCTCGTGGAGCGCTACGCCCGTCAGATCGACGAATGGGAGGTCTGGAATGAGCCGAACCACACGAAAATCGCGGCCGAGGACTACGCCGAGTTCCTGATCCGGACGGCCGAGGCGATCCGGGGCGCCCAGCCAAGCGCGAAGATCCTGGCGTTCGGCATCGCCGGCGTCGAGAGCGGCTATCCCGTGCGGGCGCTCAACCGGCTGAAAGAGAAAGGGAAGCTCGGGCTGGTGGACGAAGTGACGTACCATCCCTACGCGTACAATCCGGACGATTCGTACGGCGCCGTCGAGAAGCTGCGGAAGGCGGTGGCGGCCGTCTCGCCCGCGATCCGGATCCGGCAGGGCGAGAACGGCGCGCCCTCCGAGCCGAGCACCAAGGCGCTGGGCAAGCTGCCGTGGACGGAGGCGAAGCAGGCGAAGTGGGCGCTGCGGCGCCTGCTGGGCGACCTGGGGCGCGACATCGAGTCCTCCTACTTCAGCATCATGGACATGCACTACGACGACGGCGTCAACCGCAAGGGCCTGCTCCGCTCGACCCCGGAGGAGACCGTCGAGCGGCCCAAGCCGGCCTACTACGCGTTTCAGAACCTGACCGCCCTTTTCGACGCGTCGTTGAAGCGCATCGCCGAGTTCCCGTGCGAGGCCTCGCCCGACCAGCCCGTGGCCGCCTTCGGGTATCGGAATGCCGGGGGCGCGCAGCTCGTCACGGTCTGGCTGAGCGGCAAGCCGCCCGTCACGGAGGACCGGCGGGAAACGATGTCCTTGATCTTCAGAAAGGGCCGCTTCGAGGAGCCGGTGCTCGTCGACCTGATGACCGGCCGGGTCCACGCGATCCCCGCCGATCGCTGGTCGCGGGAAACGGAAGGCGTCGCCTTCCGCGAGCTGCCGCTGCCGGACTACCCCGTCGTCATCGCGGAGCGGAGCGCCGTCCCGTTGGGCGGGTGAGCGCCGTGGGCGGCGCCGAGACGGCGGGCCGGTGTCATCCGCACCGGAATATCCCGATTTACAACGGCGTCGCCCGGGAGAGGAATTTTCTCCTCGTTCCTGAAAAACGTTCAGCTTGAGAAATCTCGCCGGGTATGCTCCCCCTTGGCCCCCGGCTTGCGGAGCGACTTCTAGCGGCGGAAGAGATGGCTGTGTCTTGATCGTTTTCGGCGAGGCGTCTCAAGCAAAAAGGCCCTCGGCGATTTTCATGGAACAGCGAGCCAAGACGTAGCGACCGCAGGCGGGAAGAAGACGCTTGCCTCGGGCGTCAAGGCTGGTATAAGGAGGCTCGTTGGCGGTGCCTCCAAGGAGCTGATCGAGGCACAGTCAAAAGCCCTTGGGCGGGCGTCCTTACGAAACGCCGCAGAGAGCGAAATCCCCCAAGTTCTGAGAAACAAAGCCGCTGGCGATGCTTTCCGGGATGAGATCGCCCAAGGGTTGAAGATGGAAGGGCGGGATGTTGCCACGGAGGTCTACAAACGGACGCCATTCGGGAAACGCTACATTGATATCGAAGTCAGTCTGGAAGGCAAGGTTCTCGGAGGCGTTGAAACCAAGGTCGGCGGTTCTCGCTATACTCCGCTTCAGCGCGTAAAGGATACTTGGCTCCGGCTCGTCGAGGATTACCCGGTCAATGTTGTGAGGGACCGGTGATGCCACGGAACCTTACCGACGACAAACTTGACGCGGTTATCAAAGCCGTAGCCGAGAAACTGAAGGAAGCAGGCTTTGTTAGGCGCGGTCCCGTGTTGCGGATCCTGAAAGATGGGAATTGCGGATTGATCGAGTTTCAACGCAGTCAGAAGAGTCTGCCGGAGAACTTGCTCTTCACAGTCAATATCGGAATCGTTTGCGGTTCACTTCTGGACGGCCCCACTTCGGAGATCGAGAAGATCCGGATCATTGACGCGCACATCCGCCAACGCCTCGGAATGTTTTTGCCTGGACGGCCAGACAAATGGTGGGAAGTGACTCCACAAATGGACACCGAGTCGCTGGCCGCCGAGTTGACGGAACATCTCTCATCCAAGGCTGTGCCCTATATTCTTGGCTTGCTTAGCACTCCGGCGATTATCGCCTTGTGGCAGTCAGGCCAGTGTCCTGGACTGACTGACGGTCAACGCCAGCGATTCTTGTCTCGATTGGCCAAGTCTGCCAACTGACATCCCCCTCGCTACGCCGGTGACACGGCGTCTGCTTACGCACACGCCGCGCCACCGTCTCCGCTCGCCCCGGCTTTCGCGGTATGTCACGAAAGTTGCGGTGGCAACTTTCGCGCCAACCGCTCCAGTCTCTCCGGCGCTATCGCGCCTCCGGGGCACCTACGCGCTGACGCGCTTCGGTGGTGGTGTTTGTATAGCTCGTAGTTCCTGGAAAACGCTCAGCTTGAGAAATCTCGCCTGGTATGCTACCCCCGGGACCCCGGGCCCCTGGCTCGCTCCGCTCGCTGTGGACGAGGGCCGTAAGCGTCCGGCCATCGACGTCTTGAGCATTTCGCCGTCAGTCTGTACAAGCCCGCCATGCTCCCTGCAAGGAGAGCAGTCATGGCAAAGCGATGGGAAGGTCGGGCGGCATACTGGCGCGGGGT